>Ga0307514_10003365_pt1 | contig 15446 bp, 12 predicted proteins | sample 16_EM_MG_FD_203088 | JGI IMG/M metagenome (GOLD analysis project Ga0307514, IMG submission 203088) | Populus trichocarpa ectomycorrhiza microbial communities from riparian zone in the Pacific Northwest, United States - 16_EM | ecosystem: Host-associated > Plants > Roots > Unclassified | place...
TGTGCCAGAGGTGCACCATATTGATGATGAAGGTGTCAGGTGATTTTGATCACTGTGTAATAGACTCACTGGATGTAGTGGATGGAGTTCTGGAGTATCTGGAATATCATTCTCCAGGCCCGTAGCTCCTTAGTTGAATAAAGTGCATACACCATAGGTACAATAGTAAAGGCCGTCGTATAGACTCTAAAAAAATATATATATATATATAAAAAGTAGGTACTTAGTTAATACAGTAGTTGGTGGCGTAATAACTTGTCATCAGTTTTAGTTCTGTCATACCTACACTAACCATACACCAATATGGACAACATGACGTTTGTTGTAGCGCTGTGCCATATATATCAACTAGATAGTTATGTGTATATTGCTTACTATATCTAGTTTTCTGAGAGCCTAGTTTGCAAAGAGGTAAAAAAGCAGAAAATTTCCAGATAAGTATTTCAAACAAAGGTTGAAAGGATTAATACATACATAGCAGACAACTTTTTAAACCTTTCAGGGCGATTACTTAGCCTGATAGCCTAATTCGGCATAAATGGCATATCAATCAATAAAATATTTACGATACAATATAATTCCGCAGTTTGAGCTGCATAGTTTAACTAGCAGTTAGTGTGTGTGAGTAATCGTGACGAAAGATATTAGCAGTACAAATATGAAGGGACGCCAAAAAAACATATCTCGCGAATCACTGTTTTCCCAATTGCTTGCACACATGCTCCGCCGGGTGCGAGATGCGTCATGCCACGTGCCTCGAGTCCTTCTTGTATGTAGTAACTGTACGTACAAAACTATCCATCTCTTGGTTCTGGGCCTTCTATCATCTACAATGAAAATAGCCCGAGCCATGGCCCAACTCAAGCCATCCTCCACTCGCTCCTCGTCCCCCCTAGCTACCCCCACGTCGATAGGCGCCGTGACAGACTTTGTCAAGGACGCCTCCATCGTGCTGCTCGGGGAAGCCACCCATGGCACGCAAGAGTTCTACCTCGCCCGTGCGGCTATCACAAAAGACTTGGTTGCCAAGCACGGCTTCGAGGCCGTCGCCATCGAGGCTGACTGGCCCAATAGCTACCGCGCAAACCAGTACGTCATGGGCTGTGGCAGCAGGGACGCGAATGCACAGGAGGCGCTATCCGGGTTCTGCCGCTTCCCGAGGTGGATGTGGATGAATACCGTCGTGGCCGAGTTCATCGAATGGTTACGGGAGCACAACAAGCCCCGCCAAGCAAACAGGAGGGTTGGGTTCTACGGGCTGGATTTGTACAGCCTAACTGCAAGCCGGCGCGCTGTGATTGACTATCTTGACAAGGTAGACTCGGGGGCGGCGGAGCGCGCAAGAAGGAGGTATGAGTGTTTTGACCACGTGGGGAAGGATCCCCAGAGGTATGGGCTCGAGGTAGCGACTGGTGTGAGGGGGCGGGGAAAGAGTGGTGTTGTTGCTCAGTTGGTGGAGATGCTGAGAAACACACAGGAGCAGCTGGAGAGGTACACGACGGAAGGTACAGAGGACCATGGCTCTGCAGCTGCGTTTTACGCAGAGCAGAATGCGAGGGTGGTCAAAAATGCAGAGGAATACTACACGAGTATGTTTGATGTTAGCCGGGAGTCATGGAATGTGCGGGATACACATATGATGGAGACTTTGGAGCGCCTGGTAGGGTGGATCCGTGTCAGGGACGGTGGCCACGGGAAGGTGGTTGTGTGGGCACATAATTCCCATCTGGGAGATTGCCGTGCGACACAGATGGGCAGGCAGGGAAACCAGCTAAATCTCGGCCAGCTCGTGCGAGAGAAATGGGGGAAGCGCTGCAAGAATATTGGATTTACGACATATACCGGGACAGTAATGGCGGCGGATGACTGGGGCGCCCCAGGGAAGGTGAAGAAGGTAGTTCCGGCGAGAGAGGATAGTTTTGAGTGGGCGTTGAATCAGAGGGGAGAGTCGTTCTTTTTGCCGTTGGCTAGGGAAGAGGCCTGCGAGGAGGTGGAGCAGGATCTGGGGGGGGAGAAGTTGGAGAGGGCGATTGGGGTAATATATTTGCCGCACATAGAGAGGACGAGCCATTATTTTTATGCAGAGTTGACGAGGCAGTTTGATGGGGTGGTGCATTTTAGGAAGACATCAGCGCTGAAGCCGTTGGAGGCAGGGAGGATAAAGAGTAAGAAGGCCGTAGAGGGAGAGTTGTTGGAGGAGGAGTTGATTGGGTGATGGCGGTTTGTTATATGCAAAGAAACATGAGTTATCGATTCATATATATGGAATAGTTTCGGTAGTCATTCCAACGCACACACACACCCATATACAGTCCCACAGATATATTGACAACCTCCCCAAAAGAAAGCATATAGGTTTTGCACAGGTCTTAATATAGATGATGCTGCTATGACTACCGTAGTAGCTCCAATGCCAGCATGTTCCACCCACAAACACCTCACCCTTCAAGCAAAACTGCAGATACAAGTGGTTGACAGCACCAGAAAAGCGCATCTTCCAACCAATTCCCACCCAAACCTGCACGAAATATTCCCTTTGTAATCCAAATTGGCCTAGGGTAAGCAACTAGGGTTCAGGGTAACAGGCACTCATCCAGCAAATGCATACTATTACATTGATCCTGGTAGGCGTATGGGTGTCGAGGCTGCTACACAGGAGTAGGTAGTTACGAAATGGTAGCGCAGTGGCGGGATAATGTGGGGACTCTTGAGCTGTTTCAACAAACGAGAGCCATAGCTTGACCAGCCTCAGTTTTTCTAGTGGCATGGTTTTACTATGACTAGAGTTGCCTGTAACCCCGGGAAACCATCTTGTCAAGTGAGACTATCCAGAGTGTAGTCATCCCGTGCTTTTTACAATACAGTAATCTGTCGGAATCTCCAGCCTTCTGCCACAGGGGATGACGGGGTGGGCATATATACACCACTGGGTAACTAGGCTTCAAGCTGATGGCACCTGCAGATAATCGGTCGATTTTTTTACTCTAAGTTATGTCGTTATTATGGTGACTTTACGCATGAGCTTTGTTGACTACCCTGACGATATCATTCAGTAGACAATCAAGGGTAATCCGCGCATCTCCAACAGGTCATATTGTTGGATTTCCTCTCGGTCGATGAATAAGCTATAGCTAGCGTTGAACTAGGAAACCCAACATGGAATATGAGCGGTGATTTGAGGAAGGTAACCAAATAGGGAAACTAAGAGGTGGATATCCGGAATAGGAAAGCCTTCGGTGAAAAACAATGAGCATATAAGCAGCGGGATCCTACAAAATGTAATTAGTTTATCCAGAGCATTCACAGTTCCATGAGAAGCATAATTAGTTAGCTGTTCAAACTAAGCTTCGAATACATATATACTTTTATCACTTCCATACAAATCTCCACCACGTCTCCCCTCATAACTTGTAATCTTACACATATCTGGTACTCCACGTAGCTTTCACTAAGCGCTCTTGACGGCGGAGGACTGTATTGGGCTTATTGTGTGGAATTCTGAGGTTGAAAACTTATAACCCCCATTTTGTAATACATTTATCGAGAAGCGGGTGAGTTCAGGGTAACTATTGCATCCAACTCTGATCATTCTACATCCTCCCGAGTGTCTACTATTTGGTTTTGATTTAAGCTATTGCATACTGTCTGCTGAGAATTCTGTGCTCAGACTACTCCCTGGCATCGACTAAAGTGAAGCTTTATTCCCACTAGCAGGTGTGAACGCAGGAACGAAAAGGTGGAAGTACTGCAGTTAGGTATTATGCTTATGGACACTACATATTATTCTAACACTTCCATTTCTAAGCCCCCGGAGGCTTGTGTTGATGCATGCTTTCTGCAAGAACTCAGTCCACGAGTCCATGGATTTTTGGTTGGGTGGTGCGGTTCTGGTGTGGGGAATGTGAGCCATTTCAAGCACAACCCATGAGTCCATAAGCTGAGGTAAACAAATGGAGTTTATAAAATGTAAGGATGTTGTATATAAGGAGGAAAATTATTTACCAGACTCATTATATATTTATTTGGTGCACAGCACACAATGCTGGGGTGGTTAATGTATTACTGTATCTATTGGCTGGCCGTGACACAAATTGGCAACAGACATACGCATGACCACAAACAGCAACTTATGTTGATTTTGAGCAGGGGGGTAACAAGGGCTGGGTATTTATATGAACCAGTGCACAGTTGCCTCAATCCGTATTGCCCCTTGCAGCCCCCCAAGAAATCGTATATTTACCACTGGTAACACAATTCTAGGTAATTATGTTACATAACCGACCGGAAGCGTGCCCAACCCAAAGTCCAACTATACTATCTTAACAGGATTATTGAGGGAGCTACCCCGTTCTTCGCATTATGTTACTGTGTTGCTATTTGTTGTGGTTCCTCTACAAGTGTACTAGAGCCTCTGAACCCGAATTAGGTACGCTTGCCTGATTATCCCTACCAAAGCTGTTGTCTTGGCCAATTTGCCCTATAGTCCGCCGCTGGTTCCCCATTGTGCCCAAGGCCCACGGCCTCTGGGCCATTAGCTTCTTTGCCTTCGCCTCGAGGCCCCGGCTGCTCCAATCGTAGCCTGTAGGTTGTGGGTTCATTCGATTGCCCCTTTCCTGTCCAGTCCTACTACAAACTTCCCAGCCTATGACCACTCGTGTTGTTCCAGCATCGACTACCGTTATCCCAGGGAATAATATCAGGGATTCGCTTCTGCACCAACATCGGCGGGCAAAAGCGATGCAGAAGACACCAAGAGAGCGGGGCATTCATGAGTATCTCACCAGTGCTTATTGGTACGTTTAATATTCGCTACCCTCCTTTCGACACACGGTATTGGAATTTAGGGCAACGGTGAGGTCTCGGGCGTCTTTAGCAAGGTAGTCTAACAAGAGTGGTCAATCAATACATCTCAAATTCGAATCCAGCATCACGGGATCTTGATTTTGTTTTAGACCACTCTATAAGTTTATAAAATACCATAAAAGCAAAAAACGTACCTAGATACTTGGTCGGTACCACACCTTTGGCCAAAACAGGTCTACAAAAGGAATAACTCGACTCAATATCGCATAATCTGGGGAATAGGACTCTCAGCCAAACTAAAACACTTGCTGCAGCATCTGCCTTTCCGTGACCCGAGTTTTCGCCGGGAACTCCTTTGAGAGGGTAAGGGCAAGTTTAAGCCCTAGACAGTGGTGCTCTCAGTGTCTTGTTTTACCAGATTATTTAGTAAATATAATTTGGCATGCACAGACCATATCTTTATCAAACCACGAGCTGCAGATTCGATACCACTTTGTATTTTTATTCCCCTGTGCCTCCGGAGCACAAAACGCTCAACTGTGTCCCGCAGTTCCAGGCCTCCCGGAACCACAAGTCATCAAGCCCAGTACCTAGTAGATAATCCCTCCCATTGCATGACTCGTAATGGCATACGGGTAAATGCCATAGAAAAATGCACATGATACATATTAGAGACTCCACACACAATTGGTTGGAGATGTGAGACGATGGTGTATAAGCAGGGTACTTGTAGTCTGGTTGCACGACCCCCCGTAGTCCCGTAGGGGTACTTGCATGTTTACAGCCTCAGCTTACTCATACAGTATATACCTACTGTATCCATTCTAGTCTCGAACTACAGGCTAAATGGCTGCATCAGTCAGTCTTGATATTGATGACAGTTGTCCGTACATTATAATAACTACAAGCTCCAATGAAGGTAAACAATCATTATCACATGAGGTTTGGCCACTCTTGTCCATTCGGGATTTTTCACGATAGAGTGCATCTCATGTTATTTAGCCGGAGTCAATTGGTAGTTGTCAGATAGTACATAAATGCAACCAATCTATCAGTCCTGCACCACTATGCGTCTCATTTTTTTTTTTAAAAAAAAGAGAAACTCAATGTGATTCCTTCTGCCTGAAACCCGAATCTAGCCATAACAAATCCATTGCCTATAGGCGGGGACGTCGTTCTCAGTCGATGCAGCTGAACACGTCCATGGCCAGATGGATCTGCACTGCCTTCATGCATGCATGCATGGCTAAGGCACAAGTTAGTGCCGAGACTAGCACAAATGGTACCAGAAGGTATTATCAGCCCAAATCAGGAAAAGATTGACGTTCAACGTCACTGAGCTGTTAACAGAGCCACTCTCCTCTAGGTACGTTATAAGTATGAGTCCGTCAAATTTCACCCGCAGTCCCTGTGTACCGCTCTCAAAACTCAAATGAGCACCGACAGCTCCCAATTCTGCAAGTTTGCAACGTCTACTATGTGGTGCAACTCTTCCCCATTTGGGCTGCATTCTGTATTCACTGACAGGTTACTCGCATCCGTAACTGTCATTCTTTTTGTTTTGTTGCTCGCGTGGTGCGGAAATGTGTTGCTTGAATCTCTCAAGCGAGCTTCTCTATTCACCCTCTACTTTGATATAACCCTCCATTGGCATTTGTGGCGTTCTTTTCTTGCGGCCATTCTCGCAATCGCATGCTTTCATGGTTTGCTTGACCTTGTTGAACTCGGGCTAATTCCCTGGCCAACCGTCGCTATTGTGCTGGGGCTTCTCTGCACGGGGATCTACTCCTACATCACCCCTGCATGGGCAGATGTGCAATATATGCGCACACGATGGGCAGCATGGAGCGGGATGAGCAGAACAGCAATCGCCCCACCCCTAGTACCGCATTTACCACAGACGAGGGAGGGGTGGGAAAAGGTGGCAAGCGAATATCCTGTCAAGATGAATCCAGTTGAGAAGGTACCGGCGTGGTGGATATTCCGAGCCAGGGGCATACGGGCGGACCCTACCACACTCTTGTCGGCAAAAGCCCGAGCCGGGTTGACCTACCCCCAAGCAGCGCCCCCCAAGGCTGCCCATGGCCGCCCCTCACGCAACTTCCCAGCCAATACATACCGCCCAATTGTCCCATCAACTGCTGCCTCACTACTTTGGGGAGAGCAGATCTCTTTCTCCCGGCGTGTTTCTCAGGCCATCACTTCACTGCCACCGCCGTACCTGTCCTCTTCACCGAGCCTTCCGCGTGGTGTTCCTGCCCAAGGCCTCGTACTTGCATTTGGCATTCTTGCACGCAACAAAGGCCTTGCACCTGCCACCCTCGTATGCAACCTCACCAGCCAGTCGTCTTTACGGGTGTTCGAAGACTACAGTGCATGGTATCCCCGGCCAGCAAAGACCTTACGTAGCTATTTCCAGCAGGAGATGGAAAGTGCATTTGGCAAACTTGGGCCGGCATACGTCTCCGCTGCAACCGAGTTGGCTCTGATTCTAGCTGATGTACCATCTGCGATTGTGCTTGAATGGCTTGGGCACAATTTGGAGCATCAAGACCTGGCACTGAATATCCGTGCGGAAGAGTTGGGCGCTACGGAGGAGGAACTCAGCAGGATCTATCGGGGACATTATGCAGCAAAGTTGGTTAGTTTGAACAGGTATCAAGGTGGGCAGGGGCTGAGACCGGAGATGTTGGTGTTTGATGCCATGTGCCGCAGGGAGGGAGTGGAGATACCTGAATGGGCCATGGGAGAGGAGATGGCTGAGAGGAGGAGGAGAGAATTGGTGTGGTGCGGAGGGCAGGAAATCGCAGAAAAGTTGGTAATGGCAGTGGTGTAGTCTTTCACTTCACGAGATTTCCGAGCCCCAGTCTCAAACTAGCGTGCACGTGCTCCTTCCTTCCACTTTTGTTTTCTTCCCTTTACATTGAACTCCTAAGTTTCCAGTATTTCACCCCGGGGTTGAACAAAGGGCTGATCTATTTTTCAGGGAGCTTGCAATGTTAATATAACAAATGATGTAGTATGAAAAAATGGAATTTTATGCCACAGAAATCAGGAGAGGCCATGTAGAGGTGCTGGGTAGGACTGGGTAGCTATAGACCATGAAAGTATGATTAGCAATTTTACAAAATGAAAATTCAACAAAAAAAGGCTCCAATGACATAAGCAACTATAATTGCAAGCCACTGGAAGTAGTGCGATGGTTACAAAAGTGACTCTGGGGATTTTCTACCACACAAAAATAAATCGGTCTGGGCACGAGATCAGGGTATTAGAGCCCCCTCATCCCTTCATAACTATATTAGGTTTTCTAACCTTGCCCCAAGCCCGTCCTGCCCGATTTACACACACCCACAAAAGAAATCCGTCTGGACACGGGAACACATCTTGCCCTATCTTATTGCAAAAGATACACGCCATTTATAGTTTTTGGGGGAGTCATTAATCGTATTAAGCCTATCTAGACTATGACGATGGATGCCATTTATAGTTTGTTTACCTTGAAAAACAGAGAAACCTAAAGGGGCTCCAGCTTTGCCAACCAGACTATCCAGCTTTTCACCTCTGATCTACAGATCTATAGCCGCCGGGAACTCTGCCAGCCCAAGCAACTCCGCCGGGAACGCTGCTAGCCCGAGTAGCCCTGCCATCGGCGCCTTCCACTCGCCGGCCAGACTGTCAACCTCTTCCCTGATCCTCGAAGTCGCCCAATTCTCTCTCCACCAAGCCGGCACGTTGTTCGTCTCCGCATATACCAGCAACACCCCACACAGCAGATCTGGTCGCCTCAAATTTGTCCCGTTATCTCCCTTCTTCCAACGCATATTGTTGAGTGACATGACCATTGATACATAACTAGACCTATACATAGCATTCAGATCCTCCAAGCTCACGGTACCCTTGGGCTGCTGCTCCTGTTGCATGATCTTATTTAGCCCGATATCCTGTTGGGCCATCTCACGCTCAAACCAAATCCTAGCAGCCTTCCCAGGACAGTCTGAAATTATAAGTGCCAGCTCGGCCGCAGCAGCAGTATATGCTGACCCCAGCTGGGCGTACTGCTCCTGCATTGTTGAATTGAAATAACTCCTGAGTACTTTCTGGGGCCGTGGGGCCCAGGACGAGCCGCTCTCAAGGGCCGGGATGAGACGAAAGCCGCTTGGGAGAGTGATACCTTTCGCTTTTTTCAGGGAATCATCAGCATCGAAGACTAAGCTGACGGGGTTGAGGCCTTTATTTCGACCGAGTACCCCCATAGCGAGGCATATTCCTTCGCCCGGGTACCCATCGCCTGTCCGCGGCCCCGACATGAGGAGGTTGACAGGCATGCTGGTGATAGCGCGGGACACTCGCCGGCGGAAACCCTGTGCAGGGCCCCACTGGAGCGATACATTTGCACTTGTGGCGGGGAAGCCATCGTTGTAAACCGTCGAACCAAGCACACAGGCCGCCAATTGATCGGGGGCGATAGCGAGCCGTGCGGGGCTTACTGATGTCTCCGTTCTTGTAACCTGAGCGAGGACCTCGGTGGCATCATAGGCAATGCCGGCTGGTGGTAGGATTGCCCAACCCCACTCATCAGATGCCGTAAGTGGACTCCAGTTTACGCCCTTCTTTTTCAGATAGTCAACGACCTTATTCCACTGCTTCGCATCTCCACACTCAAGTGATCTCTCTCTGGGGATGGCTGTTCGACTTGCCCCCGTCCATGCAAGTCATCTATTCTGAATGAAATCCTTGCCACGCCAGGCAGGAACGGCGTATCGTACGACTGTCATTGCTGTTGCTGATGACAGTGCCAATATACCCAACGCCTCTCCATCATTTCCTGCCAGGAATGAGAGTACAATCAGGACCAGTGAGATAAATAGGAGCATAGATATCCACGTCCACCACCAGTGCTCATAAAGGGCGAGGCGAAATCGGAATGTCCATGCCCGGGAGTCCTCAGCTACAGCCGCCATTGTCGACACCAGGGATTGGATGAAAGCAACGAAGAGTGCCACGCATATGCAGGCCCAGAGTAGTGCGATCCGAGCCTTGGAATTGGCAGCGATGAATTTGACCTGGACAGGAGTTTCTCTTGGTAGGATTGTGTTTTCCTGTTCAACTTCGTATAGTGGACTGCCTGCCACCGTTGGTATGAGTGCAAGCCAGCATATCAATATAGCCGGGAGCAATATCTGGAGCGCCAGTACTTTCCCGGACATCTCTCTATGAAGATATGCTGGTCTCGACTGTCGGTGCATTGACAGCTCGGTACACTAAAGTTGCTGAACGGGTACTGGCTATGCACCCAGCTAGCTAGGGCTCAATTGCAGGGGATAGGGGGTTCCCCACAGGGTAGTGGAGCTAGAGAGCTAAGCAATGAACAAGATGATATTAACTATATAGGGCTAACTAGCTGGAAAGGCTATCTGTAGAGCTTGTTGAGAGCAACTGGTGGAGAGGATGAATCGTAAGGCAATTTATCAATTTATAAACCAAATGGGAAGAACCATGGTCAGCCTCGGAAATTGGATGACAACCTGCAGTTGAGCAGACTGTGTAACATATTCTACCAACGCTCTTTTTTTCTTTTTTCTTTGGAATCTATACACCTTTCCCCGAAGGGGGCCTTAGGCTATGAGGCGGTCTATATACCAAAGCTCTTTTTTTTTTTTTTTTTTTGGAAGTCTGTACGTCTTTCCAGGTATGAGAGGGCCCCGTTCGCGCCGCTTTGAAGGTTTGGGTTTTCGCACGGAACAACACGATCTGTGTGTGTGCCTACTGCGCCTGTCTAACTACATGAGGTTGGGCCAGCTGCCATGCGTCCACTGCGGCCAGTCTAACTCACTGTACTGTACATGCGCATGCGCCAACTGCGCCGCTAGGTACCTATAATGCGTGGGGGAAAGTGCCTCATACCCCACCCCTCCTCCTTTTTGGACACTACCAGTTGAGAGACCGCCCCACTCTCACCCAGGTCTGCCAGCTGCGCACTGCCAGCATCCCCCCCTACCAACGCCCTTAGGTTGAGACTATATACCCTGGTTCATGCAGTACGTATCATACTTCGATAGGATATCGGACCAATACCTACTAGAAACCACAAAGACCTCATTTGGCACAATACAGGGTAAGTACTTACTGACTCTCATGCTCCAACTTTCCTCTACCTCCTTGTAAAATTATTCCGCAATTCTTAGAGTCGCGGTATCTAATCAAGATCAGCGCGCTAGAAACTGGGGTTTGCACCCCTGCGAGGCCAAGCCTGGCTTACCCTGACTTGCAGAGTACTTACCGGTACTCCGTAAGTAAGTACCGCATCCACTGGGAAGGAAGACTCCATGTTGCTTTTGAAGAGCTAACGCAGATAGTCTGGTTGGCACGACCCTCCTCTGTAGGAGTAACGCAGAGAAGTTACGTGCATACAAAACAGGCGTAGTCAGGTCGCACTAAAAATTCAACCTCTTCATCAGACTCCAACTCCAATTCCCATGGTCCTACTATGAGATTGGGTAACCCTCGAACATGCAATTTGTGATCCTCATTGCCAGTTGGACATAGTGAGATTCCGGTTTGCTGAAAGGCTTTAATGATAGTGTCCTGCTTATATTAGTGAAGCCATGACTAATGTGTGATTGCAATTCGACGGCCTCCAACACTCGTACTATCCGGATCCTCGGTCATCAACCAATGTTTCCTCAAAAATATCACCAATTTTATCTTTCACAAGCTTATTGATGATAGTATCCATAGGTTGTACATATCCCGTACAACCATCTGGAATATATACAGCAGTAATATCCAACTCTTTTATAAGTTTCAATATCTTTGAATTTTTTTCATGACAACTAAACGTTGAGGTTGTGAGGATAGTGGTATAACAGAATCATCAGGAATTTGACAAATATCACGTTGAAGCCATTCAATCGTAACACTTTGATTGCTGTAAGCAGTAGGATTGAAGTAGACATGGACATCAGAACCATATTGTTCACGTTCAAGTTTGCGAGCCTCGGATTCTTTAGTCGCACGACCATGAAAAATTAAGATCAGTTTGCAACGTAAGACTCCATTTGCACATGCTGTAAGCATCAATGTTGCTTGTCGTTTAGTCCATGCAACATGTTCTGATTTAATCAGTACAGTAGTAGCACCTTTAGTGTCATATGTCCGAGTCTGTAAAAATTCGAAGGGAAGTGGTGTTTGATCCATATTCTATATATGGCATAGTTGAAACCGAGGAAAGGTACTGATATCTGGATTCTGAGGTTGAGACTTGCGTCGAACTTCTTGTAAAAACCGTTGAACTGCCGGCTCTTTTTGTAAAGATGTTTTTTGTGACACCTTAGATCTATGCGCCAGCTGATATGCCATCTCTGTCGAAATCCTGTAAACCATCCTACAGAAAATTGACATTTATATATCTTCGCACCATTCTCATCCACATGTTCTTGGTTAGGATACAGTAGTTGGAATATCCTTTTGCCAGATCGCAAGAACCATCGCTGTCCTACAGGCTTTCCAGCAGCATGAACTGCCTTAAATTTGGCATGTAGTTCTGCTTCCATTCAGACCATTGTTCAACTCATGCCTTTTCTATTGTTCTTGACCCTTTCCGACCTGCAACAATTTTATCCTCTTTTGCTATCCATCTTTGTAACATCCACCTTGAAATACCTAATTGCTTAGGTACCGCTATTATATGGTTATTAGTTAACTATTATGATTAATATTTATTACCCAACTTACATCGTATTCCAGCAGGTTCTTTAGATCCACTTGTCATATGCACCCGATTGCTTATTGACTAAAGTAATAGCCCGCAGCTTAAACTCTCTCGTAAAAGACTTCCGTAGCTTTTTTATCTTTTTCTTTGCAGGATCCTCGACCTCTAACACGTCCTCATCTACCCATTCTGGTGTTGTATCCACCTGTAGATTGAGCGAGGACATGTTGCGTGGTCGCACTACAGTTGATTTCGCTTTACGGCCTGGTCGAACTTTCCTGTATATAGGCAACGTTATTACCGGGTGTAGTAATTTGAAAAAACAAAAAATCAACGTGTGTATAGCAATGTAACCACGGAGTACATGGAGTCTTGTACTCGTACCTCAGTGAGCGTGTTGCCACCCACCTGTTTTGTGCACGGATATCAGCTTCTCTAAGTTAGCTCGTGCCTATGTCTTGAAAAGCTATATATATGGAGTCTTCTTTCCCAGTGGATGCGGTAGTTTGCCTGCACAGAGATGCTGGCTTTTTTTTCTTTTTTTTGAGTCTATAAGCCTTTTCCCCAGAGGAAGCCTTTAGGCTATGAGGCGGCCGCGTTCCCGCACCTTTAAAGGATTACACGGAACAACATGCTGCTTGAACGCCCAGCTTCCCGAACCTAAGAAAGAAGAACCCCGAAATATCGAAACGTCCGTATACCCATCTCACACCTGGGTCCCAGCTCACTGCCACCACGTCCCCATTTCGACCCGTTCCCGAGAATAGATTTCCGCACTCTTCCGCCGCCACGCCCTCATTACCCGGCCATACCAATCCTTGACCTAAGGGCCTGGCCTCTTATTATACTTCTGAAATAGATTTATTCTGCTAAGTCAGTTTCTTTAAACCTGATCAACAAGTGTCCCGAAGTATTTATATATCAATATCAGTTGTTGGCTATTTTTATATAAGATATTTCCACTTGTTGACAGGTTCAACCGAATATAAAAGCTTCTTTCAGAGTCTTGTATGAAGTAGTCTTTGCATAGAAAACTTTTCCCAGTTCCTAATGTCTATGTGAGTTACTTCTACATAGGAAGTCGTTCTTATACAAAGTACATACTATATATATTTGAGTAACCTCAATCTGTAGTTGAAATGACATTCTTATTATGACTTCCAGGCCAGGGTAAGACTACTCTTGACGTAGCAGAGATGCAAACTCCATTTTTGTTTACGCTACAAGTGCACCTTCAAGAGTTTCATAATGATTTGACTACCAGAAGAAAGTGAAGCATGAGCGTCAGTACTGATATCAGTTGAGAACTTTGTTACTATGTAATGCATGAGTAGAGATATGCCTCGACTTTTGTGCCTTATACAATCTGTATGAGATTACTGAAGTAACTAGGTACCTATGCTTTTTTTTTTAAGGAATCATTAATCGCATTCAGCCTGTCTAGACTATGGCGATGGACTGCAGCTCCCAGAGTTTTCCCAGGTGGCCTCTCTCCACTCCTCGAGCCAGTCCCTGCCCCCCTATCTATGGAAAGATATTTACATGGGAGATTCCACCTCTCACACCATCTTTCATCGTGCCACATTTGCTCTGTCGACCTTCCTTTCCCGTCTCCCACCCACTGGCAGCGCTGTATATGAGCTGAATTCTGTGGCGTCCATCCATCGCACACGCACCAGGGTCCATTCGCCTTCCCTATCTCCCATAGCCATTGTCGTTGTGGTGCAGTACCTACGCCCCAACATGAGGGCTTGAAAGGAAAGTGAGCCTGGTTGGCTCAGGGGGCTAACCGCTCTGGAGTTTTGTATTCAATCAGGGGATCCCACGAGCGTGGAGAAAAACCCTCAAATGCCCCTCAGATTAACTCCTCGGACTTTTCGCCCAAATACCCTGCTATGCGCCAAAACATGACTTAAGGGCACTTCTTAACCCAATCAAGTAGCTATTTTTGTTCTCACTTGCACCCACACACTCCCATTATAATTAATTGATAGGTATGCGCTTCCAGCCTTCATTTACATAGCTGCTAGTTATGTATCCTATCCCTTGGCCCGCGGAGACACCCATTGTGCAAAACAAGAGGATTATACATGATTGGACTTGGCCAAGAGTAATCGTTATAAAGTACAATAAGAGCATGTGTACCAGAATGGCTGTTGGAGAACAATAGCATTGACTCATTTGACGTCCCATAGTATGTTGGTAATCGCAATTGGGAAGAACTTAAACTCGAGAAGAGCTGAAAGTCCTTGCTTCTTGTATATTACGTGAGTGTAAATCCACAGCTTTTTCAATGGTTAACTTATTACTAACTATTAACTATTAGGTATAATCATGACCTGAATAATGGCTAGGCTTGAACTATTTAAATTCATTTATTGTTGATGCTCATGGCTTAACTGCACCGCAGGTGCAAATATCACCCTAATTATGTTCCTAAGCTAGCACTGATCAAACAGCTACGGGATGTATCAGACATTGTTTTGGAATTTGCGTCAGTGAATGTACATAATTGGAACCACCCACTAAGTACACTCCGAGTCATTGAGTGAAACACTTGTGATCATGAATACTCCTACCGAGATAATAGTTGGCGTACAAGCAATATTCTCACTGTCTCACTGGCTCAGGCACCGACCTCTTGTAGACTAGCTACCTATCCCAAGGGATACATACTCTACCGGTACTTCAATTTCTTATGTATTGACTCGTACTATTATTTACATACCCCACGCAAGTGTGGGCTATCTAGACCTAACCTCTCATAATATCAATTGTGTCTGTGTAGGTAGGGCTATGCATATATATACCGCATCTACTGGCGAATAAAGGTCCATGTCGCTTTTCAAGACATAGGCCGAGCTCACGTTAAAGCCACTTGTTTTTGACCTTGTATATCGAATTTCCTGCGTGAGCTCGGCCTATGTCT
>Ga0307514_10003366_pt1 | contig 15440 bp, 7 predicted proteins | sample 16_EM_MG_FD_203088 | JGI IMG/M metagenome (GOLD analysis project Ga0307514, IMG submission 203088) | Populus trichocarpa ectomycorrhiza microbial communities from riparian zone in the Pacific Northwest, United States - 16_EM | ecosystem: Host-associated > Plants > Roots > Unclassified | place...
CTAAGGCTCAAATCCAATTTATGCTTTTACGGAAGTTATAACTGGGATTATAATTCGTTGTGACAAAGATGTTATAAACCTCTGTTCCATATCATGATCAAGAAAAGACAACAAATCATTATAAAAACTATTAACATTTAACAAACCTATAAGTTTCTGGTGAATGTTTAATTGGGTCTAAGAGGAAATCTGAAATATCTCTTCTAATATACCCAAACCACATGGGAAAGCAATAAAGGCATTAGAATGTTCAAGCATTGTACCTAATCATTTAGACATTGTCAAGACCTTTAGTTCCTCTCTAGTTGTTTTTCTAGTGATGTTCTCTTTGGACAAAGCTTTTAGAACGATACCCAAGACTTGACTGCCTCCGAAGAATCCAGCTGTTGATACACTCTTCTATACTCTTTAAATGTATTGGTTGAATAAAAATATAGGGAAAGGTGGGAAGATTTTTTTAGATATAGAAAAGGAAAAGTAATCTTATCACATATATAGATATGCCAAATAGAGTCTCTCAATTTTTTTTTTATGTTAGAACATGTATATGTACAAGTAGCTATGATTGGGGCTCACATCTTCCCTTAGTTTTACATCTAAGAACTACTTAAATGCCTTTTATAGGTTGGAGACAGACTTCCCATCTAGTTTTCTTAAAAACTGATAAACAAGGTCTTTTTTAATTAGATTCTTGAGACTATGTCTAGCTTATTGTTTATGAAAATAGGGCCATAAATAATGAATTATACGATGCACATCTTCGCTAGAATACGTCACAAGAGTCAATAGAAGATTATTTAAGGACTCTATACTCAGACCGTCTTTAATGAATTATATTTATCTTCACGGTTTATAAATACCTTTCCAAAAGAATGACACTGTGAATTTTAAGTCCATTTGGCACATCTATGACAAACTTTTAAATGTTTTGCATGATATTTCTTCACAAAATTGCTTTTACCTGTCTCAGGTATGTGTGAAATAAAGAATTGAAAGACTCACTTGATACTTAGACTTTTTTTATATCTTCAAAAATTTTATGTTGTATTAACAACCTTTATCTATCACACCTAACATGATAAATTTTTATTGTCGTATTTTGAGGAAAATTAGAAAAATACTTTTTAAATTTCTTGAGAATGGTGTCTATTTTTCAGATGAGAGGTCGAGAATAGTTGTTAATAAAAGAGAAGAAATAAGGAATTGAACAAATTATTAATAAATATATAAACACATATAAGTTATTATGAGAAACTGAAACAACCAACTTGAGAGTCATGAAATATCGTTATTTGCCATTGGACTAGGTTTGAAAAGACACCAGCAAAGCAAAAGTCACACTAAAACAATGTGAGAAAAAAATCAATCTTTATAAACATAATCATTCAAACCAATGGATTCATTTTCACTAGAAAAATTATCAAAGTATGCTTTCAAATGGTGTCCATTCACCTTAAAAACATTGTTATTCTTTGGATTCTCGATATCAAAGGCCCCATAAGGATAAACATGTTTCAAAATAAATAGACCATTCCATCATAATCTTAGCGTTCTAGGAAATAAGTGGAATTTAGAATTATAAAGCAAAACCTTTTGACCAACATTAAATATTTTTCTTAAGATTTTCATATCATGAAACACTTTGATTCATAATTGATGTTTTAAGTTTGTACACTAACTTACCTTCCTGGTTATGGTGCCAAAAACTTGACATGTTCAAATAATTGATCTATTTTTCCAAGTGCAAGAGTGTCAAAGTAATAAATAACCTAATAAGACCGAGGTCGATCCACGAGGAGGTTAATGATATAGAACCACAATTCATAAAACAAATAGAGTTAAAGAGATCTAAAAGATGAGATATTAATGGAAAGATTTAACAAAGATAAACAATTGTCAAAATTAGAGGATCCACTAATGATATTTCAAAAAAGTATAATCCAAACTCTTTCTTTTACTCAACTGGAAACCACACACAAAGAAAGTTCCAATCAAATTATTTGTCATTAATGACTCATTTTAAGTTATTAACATGATCATATTAATTATTTTTAATTATCTTATTTGAGTAACACTGACACTTGTAAATGTTGTCAAGTATTCATAGTGCTAACTTATATCAACAACAAATCAAAATCCTTTCATAGAACAAGTACTGGTTCTCCATGCGGTGGGTTATAAAAGAATCAAGTATTTGTTGTGTCAAAGTTCATACACCACGAATCAAGACTCACCTCTTAACAAGAAGGGTATTAAGATTGACTCAAGATAACAATTATAACACATGTGAATAACAAATATTCTTAAATTTAGATATTAAAGTCCATGTTGAGTTTATACTTTATTTATTCTTACACCATTAGTGTAACATTTTCACCTTAAATTTTTAAATTGTATGTTTTATTGAGTGTTAGTGTAATTAAGAGATTGTTTCTCTGAGGTGAAATTTATTGTTAAAGTATAACAACACTTAAAATCTCTTGGGATTTGGTAAGAGTTTTAGGAGTGAAGATAGAATCTTAGAGTGTTTATAAGCTATCGATTGTAAAAGGCGAGTCCTCACTCGTGATGAAGACTATTGAATGATAGTAAAAGATGAAACTTATTGCATGAGGAGTGGAGTATATTGTTAGAGTACATAGTTATTATCGAATCACTATAAAATACACATATTTGTCTTGAGAGCCTTATGGTTACAAAAATCATATTTCACTCTTAAAAGAAAAATAATTGATTTTTAAAATTCTACAAAGCTTCTTTTTTTCTTTTACTTTAAAAACAGGTAATAAAAGCTAAACAATCAAAGAGTCAAACAAGCTTTAAATCATTTGGTAGTTGGTACCATGTACATAGAAACTATTTCACTAACAAATGAGAAGAGATTCTTTTCTTTATATATTTGAAGCTAAATAAATTTTCTATTTCCTTTCGAACTCAAATTCATGAATCATTTACTAGAAAATACGTAACAAACTTGATAATTCAAGTTGGTAACAATAGCAATTAAAAGAAATTGACTATAAAATCCTAATAGAAAAAAGAAAAAAATAGTTTATGAACATATTTAAGGTTGCCCGGCCCCAAAAAGAGCAGTGCACCTTTTTTTTAATATAAAGAGTTATCATCGAATCAGTTTGTGTTAATTATGATTATATAATTTTTAAGCAATATCAAAAGAACATTTTATATCGAAAAGAAATTTATGAATTTCTCTTCACTGGCCTAAAGTTTCATGAATTGTATATGTGTGGAGATGTCACTCTATTTCTGTGTTAGACAACCAAATAATAGCTACTACGCTATAAAAATAAGTTATTAAAGTGCATGCAATTAGTTGTCAATTGTCATAGTATCATATTATTTTCCTGTCGCGCAAGACATTCTAGGTTAAATCATTTTTTTGAACTATTTAACATTGTTATTAAACTTGATCTAATGGATTAATCTTGAATTCTCTCAATCTGACTCCATGCCTAACCCTAGTTTCAATTAACCCGTGAGAATTGGCCTAACGTAACATGGTTAATTTGAAGGGATTAAGGACAACCCAGATGACTAGTAAAAAACGTTGTTTAGGTCTTCATTTTTTCTTCAAGATGACATCTTTTATTCTTTTAATATTGAAATGGAAATATATTATATTGACCTGAGCTTAATGACTTAACCCATCAAACCTCTGATCAGGATCATGAACTCCACTGTGTTTAACAACTTCGTTTTTTTAAACTATTTTTTAATTAGTGATATGATAGCGAAAATGAATGGTCGAATAATTGAGTACCAATTAAATATCGGGTTGTTTGTTTGAGACTATGATAACCTCGTAGAAAGCAAGTCGAAACAAGTTATGAAAACCAATTCAAAATCAACTAAATATTAAAAGATAAAATTGATTAAAAAAAAAACCAAAAAAGATTCAATCAAAAGAAAAGAGAATTAGAAGATGGAATTTAAAAGAGGAAATTATTTGAGATTGTTATTAAATCATACCTAATGGGTCAACTTTGAAACCTCTTGACCTGATTCCTTTCCCTTCTCAGGTTTAAAATTAACCCATATGAAAATTTACTCTACATGACCAAGTTGACTTGACAGTTCAAAAAACAATTTAGATGACTGGTAAAAGTGAGGTTTGACTGTAAGAAAAAAAATTCAAGATGAGATTTTTTTTATTTGAATATTAAGACAATGACATATTAAATTGATCCGGGCTTCGCGGCTTAACTTGCAAAACCTACAACTATGATCATGAACTTTATTGGATTTAGAATCTTTGTTTTTTAAACTATTTTTTATTTAATAATAAGATAAAAAAAATAAACACATGTAAAAAATAAGCATTAACCAATTGTCAAGACATTTATTTAAGACCATAATATTTTAATAAAAAAATAAAAAAATCATGATAATTAATTTAAAATGAAAGATATAATTTAAAAAAATGAAAATAAAGCCATAAATACTTCCAATTCGAAGCACCATAAAGGTTTTCGATTTTTTTAGTAGAGAGTATAAATGAACCGTAAAGTTTTCAAATCCTTGAGTATAATATAATGAGTTTTTTTTTTATAAAAAAAATAGCGTATAATATAGGCCTATACCAATGGGACGCTGTCCCTAAGAATGATCAAAGTCTTAGGTGCAAGAAGGTACTCTGTCCTTCTGTGGAAACATCGTATCATCTACAAAATGTGAGGCTTCTGGGACCCAAATTTTACAAACCTTGAAGATCTTGATGGCCAGCCTAAAGCATAGGCACTCTGAGCATAAAATTCTTTTAACAGTAGTTACACAGTAGACATGGAGTGATGCTGATGCACAAACAATTCTATCAAGTACATTGGGTACTTTGTAATTATTGTCTTAACAATGGCTGTGATCTATTCAATGATCATTTATTATATTTGAAGTTGGAGTTGAAAAACTTTATTAATTTGCGAGAACTTTTTTAAAATTCAAAACTACTGTGGGGCTAATTTTCTGGTGCAGAACCAATCCATTTATGTTGTTGATAGGGTATAATCATAATCGGAGGAAAATTGTTTTGTTTTTGCCAAGTGACATAACCAACGGTTAAAAATCAAATCAAAACGCATGTAGTCTTGAAAACCTCTCTCAACCAAGGGTTCCATATGAGAAATCTTATGATACTTGCAGAGTAATTATTTATAATTATTTTTTATAATTCTAATATTAGGATTTCACTTCAATTGTCTTTTCAATTAATTCTATGTTTCTGTGTAAGATATCCCTTGTAACTGAAGAATGTTGCCTTTATACCTGGATAAAGTAATAAAGTGAACAATAGAAATATCAAGCATTTAAAACAAAGAGCTTTAAGAGATCAAAAAGCACTTTCATTTCATTCAATTCAAAAATGTTGTTTTCAAGCCTACAATATGGTATTAGGTAATTCTTCATCAATTAATCTTGTTCTTAATTGATGTAGCTAGTTAAGTTTCCTCTAAAAGGTTCAAATTGACGCTCATTTTGTATTCATTTGGTTAGTGCAAACTTTAGTCCCTATTTGTATTGCCTTTTCAGGTTCAGTCATTTGAGTTTTGATTGTTTATTTTTGTCATTTTTTTTTGTTAAAGTTTTATAATTTTTCAATTTAATCCTTTAATTCTAATTTCTATATATAATATTTTTTTAGTTCAGTCTTTCTACTTTTGATTTTTGATTTTGTTCCTTTTACTTTTTGTCAAAGTTTTTATGCTTTTAATCTTATCATTCAAGTCAATTTTATGATATTTTTCAATAATAATAAAAATTTAAATTTAGTCCTCTTTCTTTTGATTTCTTAGTTTTTTTTCCTTGGTCTTTTTATCAATGTTTTTATGGTTTTTAATTTTATCATTCAAATCAAATTTATGACTTTTGTTTTTCACATAATAATAATAATGATAGTAATAGTAATAATAATAGTAGTAGTAGTAATTGTATAGTCATATTATTAATAATAACGATACTAATAATAATAGTAATAATGCTACTAATAGTGATAATAATGGTAATAATAGTGGAAATGATAATGGTTTATTATGATTATAATGGTGCTAATGATAGTAATGATTGTGATCATAATCAAAATAACAACAACAACAATAACAATGATAGTAATGATATTAGTAATAATACTACTACTAATAATAGTGATAATAATAGTAATAAATAATAGTATTAATAATTTTATCATTCAAAATAAATTTATGATTTTTGTTATTTCAACAATAACAACAACAACAATAATGATGATAATGATGATGATGACGACAATAATAATAATAATAATAATAATAATAATAACAATAATGATGTTAATGGTAATCATTAATATATATATATATATATATATACATATATATATATATTAAAATTCAAAATATTAATTCAACATACATGATTTCAATTTAAATCTAAAAATAAATTAACTTCAAATTATGCAATACAAATACAATATAAATATCTAAACATAGTTTCGTGGATTTAAAATAATTTTAGTATGCAACTAGACCTAGGTGTGAAGCTTTTGCTTGTTTATATCCATCTATGTATATATGTTTGGAAGAGAAAAAAATGATAGAGAATGTACAAGAAATGAAATTTTCATGGACTTAAAAGTCAGAGTGTAGATCCTTTTTTTAACACTATTCTTGCATATCACAGTTTCTGCTACTCAGTAGAAGACAACTTTTGATAGTCATACATATAAATATGTGGTCAAATGAAGAGGAGTACATGACACTTGGTTTGTTGACCCAATACTATGGTTACCCATAACAGGGTATTTGGGCTCAAAATCATTTTCTTAGTGTTCATTTTTATTCTTCTTAATGAAAGTTGAAAATGTAATGGCTTTGGTGTGGCATCTCTAATTTCTAAATCGATTTCTTACTTCATACTTAGTCATGGTTAATAAAATACCAGGGTAGATTTTTTTTTTCTAGTAATAGTTCACTATCAATTAGAATGGTCGACTGGATACTACTAAATTTCACTGGTGTTATTAACGATCGAACAAATGGTTGACTAATTTGATTGACTGAATTAGACAAAAGACAATTTCATTGCTCCTCAAATAAATCGGTTGACTGGATCATTTGGTAATCCTAAACAGTCAATTGGTTTATACAGTACATCATATATCAGTTTTTATTTTAAGACTAATCATATATTTACAATGAACATATATCAATCAACACAAAACTGATCCAATAATTTTGGATCAATACTCAACTCAAATGAGCCCTGACTCATTCATTCACTTATCCTTATATCATCTCTCATTTTTCATTGAATTCATGTTAACAACAAATGCAAATAACATATACTAATAATTGACATGCATTGAACTAATTGGAAATCACACATACACACACACACACACAACATCCGAAATGAGTTGTTTGTTTACATACCATTACTAATGTAATATTTAAAACTTACATATTTTAGTACATAACACAAAATAATTATAAGAGTTTACAATACAAATGCTTGACTACACACAATTGAGAGTAATTCCCACCTATCAACTACAACAAAAGAATAATAATTGGAAGTCACTCCCGGCAATGCAATAAAGAACCTAAAATAAAGATCAATATTTCATTACCAAAAAAATCTATGTTATTACAAAATACTTTAAAACTCCTCATGAACTACATTATATTATGCAACTTTCCTTCGACTTCATTTCCATTCTTATTGATCGAATAAAATTCCCATAAGACCCTCAGTGGTCGATCACTTTGGCATTTCCATTTCAAAGCCATTAACTCCGGTAATCCAAACTCGATACCAATCAATTTGGCCAACCCTCATGATTGCCAAACCTTTTGGCATGCCCATTCGAAAGCCATTCAATCTAGTAATCTTAACTAGATACCAATCAATTCGACTAACCCTTATAATTGCCAATAATTTCAGCATTCTCACTCGAAAGCCATTTAATCCAAAATGGAACAGACATAGTAAACTCGAAACATGTCGACTGGAATATGGGTGAGAAATCTGAAATGACCAAAGGTCCTGAGCGACATGAAAATTGTTTCACTTTGTTCTATTTCTTAAAATAGTGTGAGTTATACCAGTCATTCTAGTTGAAACGGAATGAAATTGATAACCTTCAACATGATATTGGGTACAAGGGGACTAGTTTATATATTGTGACTAAGTCTTAGAATAGGGACAACAACCTTAGATTGTAAACTAGATCTAGCTTTTAAAGTTTTTTTTCTTTAACTGAACATAGTTGCGGCAACATCAATACTAAAACCTTTAAACTTAAAGGTTAGAGTAACATCAATGTCGTAACTCTTAAATTTAAGGTTGGGTTAACATCAATACCATATCTTTTAAATTTATAGTGGTAGGCCATTTTCTGTACCTTTTACTCTACCAAATATAAAAAAAACTCAACAACAAAAAAACTCAATTAATTCAACACAATTAACTTAATAGTTAAGTCAATAACACAAACTCAATTCATATAATTGAACAATTTCATTTCATAGCTTGGCCTATAAAAACATCAACAAAATCAATTCATATATTTCAATGAACTTAATATATTTCATATATCAACAAAATCAATTTCATAACATTTAATTACATTTAACAAGTTATCTTATAGATGAGCTTGCACCATTGAAACCATGACCATGTCCTCTATAAACCCGAAGAATTTTAAATAATAGTAAATGAATAAATGAATCATAATGAGGATTTTACTATAAGAAATTATGGAATAAAATAAATCGGTTTTAATATCGGGGTTTCACTAGAAGTCAAGAATTTTACCTAAGAATTAAGAGACAAAGGTTAAAGGAGGGTAAAATGATAATAGAACAAAAAAATTTCTCTTTTCTTTCTCTTATAAGATGTCGGTTCAGTTGAGAGGGAGAGAAGAGAACATTTTTTCTTTTCTTTGTCAATTCTACACTAAAACACTTAGAAAAAAACCAAGATTTAGAGCTTATTTGAGAAGGGAAAAGTGTTTAATTGTTCAAACACAAGAAATTAAAAAGAACAAGTGAAGGGATATGGGATCCTAGAGAGAGAAAATCATGGCAAAGTAGGAAGAAAAGGGAAATGTTGAAAATTTTTTACTGGTTGTAATTTAAAGTTCATTTTATCACTAGGTAAGGTGTTTTAAGTAATATTATGCAATCTTAGAGAAATATAAGAAGAATTGATGCTGAATTTTATTAATAAAATGTAGGTTTTCAGGAGTCAATTTAGGGGAAATATGAATTGCCTTGAAATTGAGTTGTGTAGACCATGATAGGGTGTGATGGAGGTGAAATAATGAGAAAAATGAAAAGGGAATCATGTCTTCCCTTAGAATAATTTTTGACCACTTTAAGGAAAAAGGGGGAGGAGTAATTTATTTAGCTACTAGTGAGAAAAATTAATTTAAATTGAGTTATTATATTTGTGTTATTAATGGTGTGGAAGATGATTTTGGAGAAATGACATTGTTTTTATGTAATGGTGATGATTTTTAAATATTTGAGAATTTAATTCAGTTGGAGAATTGTTGAATTAAAGATAAAAGTTGATTGTGTTGTGTGCATGACATGTTTGTATGAAAAGGAATATCTTGATGTTTATTCCCGAAGTAGAAATGGTCGAATTGTCTCTCAAAATGGTTAGACCATTTTCGCTACCTTCCAGTTTTGGCCTGATTTTTTGTTTTTGGTTTTTTCTTGGTTTTCTTTGGTTGTTTGGGGTTTATTTAAAGGTTGGAATGATTTTGGTATATTTCTTGATTGAAATAGAGTTGAGTTATTTTATATTTTAATTGCCATGAGAATTGTGTCAAGGGATGTTGTACAATCTAATTAGAATATAAAGTGAATGGGTCAAAGATAAAAGCTAGATAGGATGATTATGCATGATTTTAAAATTTCTGTAAGAAATGTTTTTAATAAAGAACCTAAAGATAAAGTTATAAGACTAATATGTTTAGTCATATTTGGAGATTGGAATGAAAATAAAGAATTAAAAAAATGTTAATATAATGAAAAGTTGAATGATGTGAAGCTTTTGGTGACGAATGTCAATCTCTTTTTCAAGAGTTAATATGATTGAGTTGAGAAGTATATAATCTAAAAGAGGGTGGTTAAATCTATGATATGAAATGTGTTGTGAAGGAAAAGTTATTATATTGGAATGTAAATATGATTTTTGAATTTATGAATAATAGTGTTAATAAATTGATAAATTGATTTACAAAGGATACTTTGGTAGCTAGGCCTTGACTCGAGTTGAAGCGGGGACTTTAAACACAACAAATAGGTGTCTAACATCTTAATTTTTAACATTATCAATAATACCCATTTTATCTTCGTGCTAATATGTGAAACAAATGAAAAATAATAATAATAGATGATAAGAAAGAATATAAATGAACAACCTGATTAACTACTCCTGAAAATGAAGGCTAATGATGTCAAGAGATTCTTGACATTGACACTAAACATGAAAAAACTAAAGTATATGAAAGAACTTGATTAGTTACATCGTGTTTTGATAGCTAATAATATTGATAGATTACATTGATATCGACATTACATGGAACTTGTTTAGCTACTTTTAGAAATGGAGGCTAATGATATTAAGAGATTCTTGACATCGACATTACCGATGGATCAATCAAAGTATCTGAAGCAACTTGATTAGTGACTCTAAGTTCAGATAGCTAATGATATTGATGGATTTCATTAATATCAACATTACGTTGATTTTGATTTGTCGATCCTAAGTAAGGAAGACTATTGATACTAATGAGATTTAGTAGCATCGACATAAAACCCCCTAATGGATTTGGGAGAGGAAAATGTACTTGATTAGGTACTCCTGAAAGCTAGGGAAAACTAATGATATTAAGACGACACCTTAATATCAGTATCATTCCAAAATATGAGTCAGCTATCTAAAGGAAGATAACAAATGATACTAGTGATTTGACATTAGCATACTCATGGTTAATCGTTCTTAAAGCGACGAGTGGAAATAAGAAAAGAGGATATAATGATATTTTCTAATGTAATAGTTATTATTTATACTTATTGCATTTTTCAGGGCCATCTCATTCACGTCAGGAGTAGTCATCATCTTATTGTACTTTTGTTATCGTAGATTAGGTATAATATGCCTAAAATTGGGATTGCATGTATTTTCACTTAATTATGCAATAACGATACTAAATTTATAGATTTTGATGCATGGATACGAATGAGTCTCTCTATGATGATATATCTATGAGTTAATATGCATATGCTTTAGTTTTTATTTTCTTTAAATTGCATAATTATATGTGAGAATAATCCTGATGACTTTGGTGATATAATGAGTGTTATTGATACGGTTTGAGATCCAGGATGATTGGATTAGAAATGGAAAATATAAATTGAAGTATAACAAGACATAGTCAACGAGATTGATGTCCGAGGAAGGATTGGAATATAACTTGGGATTTCCCGGTATAGGGGAGACTCAACTGAAAGGTTTGACAGATTATCATTATAAAAAAAATCCCATGATTTTCATAATTATGTTTGCCTGTATGTTTTAGTAATTGGGATTGTTACATCCTTGTCCACACAAAATGGCATATTCCTTCTTTATTAAATTGTTTACATGCTCAACTTCCTAACCTTGTCAATTTGATAATATAATGATGAAAATCAAGCAGTGGAAATGGCACGTTCAACATCATCGATGGCGTCATGAGTCATGACAACGACTCTTTGATACTCTTGAATACAAGCCGCCACCTAATTCATAAAAAACATATATCATGTATAATCTATATGTTAAATGTTAGGGGAAAAAATATAATGCATACCAATCCATTATATTTCGTTGTATGGGGCTTGTAATGCATGCTTGGGTGCCTTAAAATGTGCTCCTATGTTATTGTAATAAATCATCATCATGTTATATTAATATATTAGCTCATGTAAATATTTAAATCAATTATAGGATGCCTCTTTTCAAGTATATGTGCTCTCCTAGCATGCTAAAGGATGAGATAACATATATGAACGACCGACCAATCATCATCTTTTTTACCACGATGATTTATCATACACGACTCTTTAATTATGTCAACATCATTGGGGAAGTGTTAATGTAAACCAAACTACCACATCACCCAGTCAAGATAATACATATCAATGATTGAAAAACAACGCATGAGGACCACTACTTGCCATATATCACTACCTTGGATGCATATTTTAGGAGTTGTATATATCAGATCCTCGGTGTATAACATCCAACATCTATCAAAACATAAAATTCATATAATATAAGATGATTTGACAAACCAATAAAATGACAGAAAAATGTTTGAACATGGGTAGGATTTTTGCTAAAATGCCTATACTCACACCAATTAACATGACAACCCACAAATTGAGTATAATTTTTCATGTAATACACCAACACACACACATGTGTGTTACTAAGAGTTTTATTAAAAATTAAGTTTACCGAGCTCTAATTGAGAGTACTATCCCCGTTTGTTATTCCACCATTGAGCCTCTCTAAATATTTGGATGACCTACCATGATCATATCTATATATTTTTACATTCAAACTATTAGCTAATGTTTTAAAAAATAATGAATGAAAACATGTAAAATAAATATACCTATAGGAGCAGTAAACAATTGTCATTCTATTTAGATTTTTTAATGCATTTGTAACAAAGGTGGCAGTAAAGATAGGCAAAGCATGACTAACCCCCAACTATAGTTCAAATAAGATCAAAATCCTCTAACAGTGGTAGAAAGTAAATTGGCACTACATTTCTAGTCAAACTTATGAATATAAATCCCTTAAACATACCATAACAATTGCTCGAACATCGCATCATTTAAAGGTTTACAAAATTAGCTTCCAACCACCTTAAATTAATATAATCACATTTAAAAGATATAGATGGAGGTACATGTCCTAGTAAACAGTGACATATCTTATCTCTATTATACTTCTTTTTATCTAGTATAGATATTACACTTATAGGAAGACTAAATTGCATGGCAACATCCTTGAACATAGATGTCGTCTCCTTAACATATAGATAGAAATGATATGTAATAGAGATATTATACTTAAAACTGATATTTATTATATCTTGGATGATCATAATTTTAATACTTATTTCAGCACTTACAATTGATAACATATGTATAACAATAAAATTTAAGTCAGTTTGATGATGATCTTTCATAACCAATAAGTTGATACATATGTATGGCCCTTTTAATTTTGAGATCTCAAATAAATCATAATTCCTATGATACTTCAATGTAAATACCATTTATAGTTTAGTGCATGCATACATTGTAACTGCATATAAGTTGTTAAACATTACACCTTGTATTATAAGGAATTTGCTATAAACCACCCTTAACTATATTATTAGTTCAGACTTATTTTGGAATGTTTATCCTACCTCCAACTTAATACTTAAGCCTTAATTCCTACGACTTAAAGTCCAATCATTGCATGTCATTTTAGTAGCCCCACTAGCATCCTTAAATTCAGGAATGAGAGGTCCAATAAGTTGGTTTATTGGATCAACCAACTCATTTTCTTCAACTACATCAACATCATGATCATTCTCCTCACCACTTGGTTTAGATTTATCATAACCAAATGAAGTAGTTGTCATCTAGTGGAACTTTCCTATTTATAATTCCAGGTTTCAACGTTAGGTTTATTGCATCAATAATTATCCCAGATGGACCAATTATATGTGATGATTGTGTGGTGTTTTAAGTGTGACTTGTGACCCGAGTGAATTCCATACTAGATGAGTATTCTCATTTAGGTCTATTGTTCAAGTAATGCTCTAAAATCAACCATCCTTTTTTGATGACCAACCCAACTAGAGAATTCAAACTATCATTAAAAATTAGCATAACAATTTGGGAGTTCCCCAACTTGCATCCTTTAAGTAATGTCAACTTCAATTGCATTATAATTCTATCCAATGCCTCCACATATTACTTTTTTCAGCAAGTGAAATGTCTAATCTAGTAATAACGAACATGTTACTTCCTGCATTGAAAAAGATATCATTATTGATATCTAGGGGTGAGCAAAAAAACTAAAAAACCAATTAAACCGAGAAAACCGGAAAAAAAATAATCGAAAAAACCGAACCAAAAAAAAAAACCGATTAAACCGATTAAAATTTTAAAAAACCAGCCGGTTCGGTTTGGTTTTGGTTTTATAAGCAAAAAACTGAAAAAATCAAACCGAACCGAAACTGAAAAAAAACCTAAAAAACCGAGCCAGAACCGAGCCAAACCGGAAAAACCGAGCCAGAACCGAGCCAAACAGAAAAAACCAAGCCAAACCGAGAAAACCGAGCCAAAACCGGAAAAACCAAGCCAAACCGGTTTGAACCAGTTTTTGCCCTAAAAAACCGAACCGAATCGAACAAAACCGAAACCGGTCGGTTTGACCCGGTTTCGGTTCGGTTTCGGTTTTTTTTTTAAAAAAATTTCAGTTTGGTTATTTTTTTTTATAAAAACCGAACCGAACTGAAAATGATCACACCTATTGGTATCGATAATAGTACCACCATAATGACCTAACAATCACATATTAGAAGACCTATTTTGTAAAACAACAAAACTTAATGCTATCATATAACAACCTTGTAAATTGATAATTAACAAAACTCTAATCCATACATATTGTACCCAATATAAGTAATTTATCAACTCAATTGGTGTAATTTATGCATGATTAACATAATTTATGCCTAATTGATATAAATTAAACTAAACTTTAACGTAATTAATTAAACTCTAACAACAACAACACTCATTCATCAAATTTCTCCCTAAATGGCATAATTTAGCAATTTAATTGATGTAATTTATATCTAATTAACATAACTTATAATTAATTTATACAAAACCAACGAAACCTTAAATTAACAAAACCGTAACCCTAACATAATCAACAAAACTATAATTCATCAAATTTCTCTTTAAATGACATGTTTTATCAATTCAAACCCTAACCCTAACATAGTTAACAAAATACTAGTTCATCAAATTGCTTATAAAATAACATAATTTAACAACTCAATTGATGTAATTTATAGATAATTAACATAATGTATAAATAATTTAAGCAAAATCAACAAAACTCTAAATTGACCAAAAAACCCTAACCCTAACATAATTAAAAAAAACCTAGTTTATCAAATTTATTCTAAAATTATGTAATTTAGCAACTCAATTGATGTAGTTTATAGATAGTTAAAATAATTTACAGTTAATTTAAGCAAAATCAATAAAACTCTAAATTAACCATAAAACCATAACCCTAACATAAAACAATTTCACATAAAAAAAAAAAATAAATAAGGGGACAGGTGGATCTTACCTAAAATTATTAAA
>Ga0307514_10003368_pt1 | contig 15420 bp, 14 predicted proteins | sample 16_EM_MG_FD_203088 | JGI IMG/M metagenome (GOLD analysis project Ga0307514, IMG submission 203088) | Populus trichocarpa ectomycorrhiza microbial communities from riparian zone in the Pacific Northwest, United States - 16_EM | ecosystem: Host-associated > Plants > Roots > Unclassified | place...
CCGGGGACCAGGCAGGTCCCGTGCCGTAAACCACGCGTTCATTCATCGTAAAAAGGCTATCAATCAAACAGATTATGCAAACGACCAACGTTGCTTGAGCCCGAACCAAATCCCTCTCCTATCATGGGACCAGTCTCTCTTCAGATCTGCCCAAATAGCTATACACATACAAATCCAGCCCAATAAATTAAGAATAGCAATCCACAAAACCACAAGAAGATAAAAAAACAAAAGCACAAATAAACCGCCATATACTGGACACTGAATGAAACAAAAATAACAAGGAAACCCATGTGTTTGGATATGCAGATATTCGTGAAAATAAAACAAAAATGCTAGCAAATCTCATTTGAATTTTTCCCTCTCAGAGTCTTGAGTCCACCGTATTTGTCGAACCATGTTTCCCTTTTGTTTATAACTCGAAAGAAAAAAGATGATCAAGGAAATGATTTAAGAAATGTACCAAACGAGAGAATATTTCATTTCAAATTGCTGGAAGAAGGGTAGCTATTGATATAGCTACAAACTCCTGTAGAGCCAGCGTTAGGAAAAATCTCAATGCAGGTGTCCTTCCTACCAAGGAGGATAGTTGTGGGGCCCAGTCTGGCCTACGCCTATAAGAACCTATGAACAGTATAATAGTAATAGGGTAATAATAAAAAAAAGAGTAGAGCACAAACCATGACTGTTTACTATTGAGCTGAAAAACCCCACCGACAAGAAAATCAGGTATGATATATAGGAGATCCACCTTTCGCTATAAAAACAGAGATAAGCAAAGAAGAAAGCAATGAATAATGGTAAGGACCCCTCGCGCCAACAGAAGAGAAAATCAAGACGGAAATCCGAATATATGACTAAACAAATGCAAGAACAGGTTGCTACTAAGGCGCAGCAGCAACGCACCAATGTCTGTGATAGACCCATGCGCTTTTCTGGCATTCCTTGCTGCAATATTTGGTGCGCCGGCACCTACGGCATTTGGCAAACTGCCTTGGGAACTGTTCCCATTTCCCACATTCGTAGTAGGCGCACTGACGGATACCCCCTCGTGAATCATCCTTGCGGCACAGATTGCGCATCACCACACCTGCCCAATATTGCATCTCTGGGGGATGATGTCGAACAGTGAACTTCTCCACCAGAGGAAAGATGTTAAAGTCATCTGGCAAGAGATACTCTTCTTCAGGTTCTGGTGGAACATATGCCTTGACCACGTTAGGGTCCTCATCCAATAAGTGGATTTCGTGAGTGATGGAGAGGTTTGGGACCAAATGAGACCTCTGGAAGTAAGTCCTCAAATTGCAGTATTTGGAAACATATGCCAACAGCTGAAGTGATAGAAGGACATCCTCTTCCCTGGGCATTGAATTGAGTACTACAGTTGAAGAGGAGCTGTTCTCTGCCCATCGAGGGTAATTCGGGGGCGGTACAACTGTTGCAGCAGTAACCGTTGGAATCGGGGAGAATCCGATAACAGGGTTCACAGGGGTGGCATTCAAAAGACTGCCATCATGGGGGGAGCGGTGGGTTATGTTGAATGTATCGGATTCCTGATTTTCTGTACCCATTTGTGTGTCCACAGAGTCCAAAACAGCTTCTTGCCCTTCCATATTCTCCAAATTTGCCTGAATATCAACAATTGGCTCAGTGTTGTCGGCCCTACCTGAAATATTGGCTCCCGAGTCCTCGTTGTTGGCATCATCAGATTCCCCGGACATTGACCTTTGGTGTCGGATAGAAGGCCTTCCACTGCGGCGAGTTATCCGAGTAGTGATAGTTGGGATACCTGGTATACCGTGGGGAGTAGTTGGGGACCCAGGTTGGGATGGCATGCCAGAACCGGGTAGCATAGAGGGAAGACGATCAATATCACGAACAGGCATCAAAGGGAAACCATCGGTTACATCAATAGTCGGAGGCAGAGCTCCACCTGGTACTGGTTGGAGTGGGCTAGTGAGTCTGGAGGGACCTGTTCGGAGAGGAAGAAGTTGAGTGGAGTCGTGCATCCGTGCTTGAGTATGGTGATGTCGTTGAAGAGGTGCAGGTGCGGGTGCTAGAATTGGATGCGTCGATGTTTCGGTTTGATCCGCTCCTTGTGAACGCGGAAATGGGATCGGGATTTCAATGGATGGGGGTACCTGTCTTCTATGCATCCTATCCCTTTCAGACCGTTCGGACTTGGATTCACGCGTTCTTGTAGTTACCGTTGCATTCTTCTTTGCGTTGGCTTCTGCTTTGGACCTATATTTGTCGATGACCTGGATGTAGTTGTCCAAAATAGTCGCGATAACTGGTACCATATCCGCTTCCACAACTCTCGTCCGAACATTTTCTGAGCCACGCACTCCGATGTTGACAACGCATTGGAATGCCAGGTTCCACATCCACGTAACCATAATATCTTTCCCTTTCCCCGCTTTGAGAATATTTACTAGTCGTTCAACTCCCCCATCGACGGTGAGGATGTCTCGGATACGGGCAGATGAGGTTGTAAGATAGACAAGGTGTGTCAGTGAGTTTATGAGTGGTAGGGTTGAAGTGCAGTCTAAAGCTCTGCGGTCATAAAGGGCTGTAGTGATGCCGACAGAGGCTTTGTTGACATTTGGGATGCTAAAGTTTACTTCTCGCATCTTGTATTGTGACAAGGCTGCGACCATGAGTCAATAACAACGTTCGACATCTGCAAGTAGACAATACTAACAGGATCAAAGATTTAAGGAAAGAAGTCAGACGACCACTGGAGGAAGGGCGTCTCCAACTCTACACGGCAAGGAAAGGGGCGTTATGCGTGTCCGATGGCAGTCTCGACGAGAACGGAATGAATGCAAACAATGCGAATGTAGTTCGTGAAATGGAAGCAAAATGGTGGAGGATAGCAAATGGTGAGAGGGGTTTCGAGTCAAAAGGGCTATTATTGAACGTGAGGCGGATCGGAAATGAAAGGGCAAGGGGATGACAGTTAGGTATTTGAGTGTGGTTCGGTCGGGGGCCCAAGGAGAAACGAGATGATAGGACGGGCTGCCAACCAGGATCTTTCCTTTTGGCCCTCCAAAGTTAGAAGCAGAGACAACACACAGCAGCAACAGCACTATAGAGTAAGGTAGGGTCCAGTATTGGGTACACGGGTACCAACAGTGGGCCTAATGCTCCCAGCGACGACGGCGGCGACAGATGCAAAAGCGTGAAGCGAACAGCAGAGGCCTTAGGCAGGCGAGTACTATTAAGTAACTGGTTTGGAGGCAAAATAACGGAGATGGCGTTGGAACAGAGACACCTCACCGTCTTTGTGTGAAGGAGAAGGGGGGGGGGGCGAGGTGGAAAAAAAAGGGCGGCGGAGCGGTGGGAGGATGGGAGGGGTGCGGAATATTGCTTGCTTTCACTTGAAGAAAAATCAAACTCGAGAGAACTCTGAAAACATATTTTCTGTCCTACTAACCGCTGGATAATTCCCACCACTTGCTTGAAGGCAGGGGCGAACTTAAGGGCTTCATGTGTTGCGCAGAGACGGGCAGTCGGGTTTGACCTGTTTAATCATTAGCCCATCACCATGAATATTAGTGATATTTCATGCATTGACAAAAGCAGCCAGTTGTTTCATCTTTTTATTCATTGGCTGGTGCTGGTGTTGGTGCTGGATGGTGGCAAGCTGTAATGTGACTTGAGTTGGGCTCTAGAACGCGCAACTTCTAAGTAAACAAGAGAGAGAGCCAGGCCACAAGTATGTACCCATACAGTAGTACCTACTGTATATAATAACAGTTACTTAAGTACGGTATGAATGTACTTAACTACTCTGTTGTTGTTATTGTTGCTATTGTTGTTGCTGTTGTTGCTGTTGCTTGCTGTTGCTTGCTGTTGCTGTTGTTGTTGTTAGTTGTCAAGCCATGATGTTACTGCAGTTTAGAGGAATCGAAACTAATTTGAGTCCCCTGCTGGTGAACGCAATTCGGAACGTTGGGAGTACCCGTTCTGCTCTGTCGAAGCCGTGCAAGAGACCAGCCTACCGCGCACACTAAGTTGGTTGTTCCAAACAAACAAAGGGAGCTAATACTCATTCTACTAGCCTGTACAGTAACTAGAAGTGTTAGTAATCGCACGCAGGTCATGCTTCCAAGTGATCTGCTCTAATATAGGCGCGCGGTTGGGCTTGGCAGCATCATGGGGCTCCGAAGTAACCATCAACGTTGGGCATATTTTAGCCTAGGCGAGATAGCCGGTAAATGGGTTCGAGACTAGGGTAACTCCGTCATGCCAGTCATGACCATAATCCAGAATTGGAGATTATGCGCAAACCCGAGGCTGGAGTCTGGTTGCCGAGGCTGTGCCCACTATCAGCCTGAACTCGGAAATTCTAGAGAAGATGCCTTGATTTAGGCCTTCATAGCATGGCCCCATTTGGAGCGCAGTATATATATATGTATATGTGCAAGCTTCGTGAAGGTGCTGATAGTGCGCTGTACTATAACATTGATAGGTGCTCAGGTTGACACAGGAAAAAAAGCAAGTGTATGGGGAAGATTCACGCTGCAGCCACCGTTTCGGCCCGGCATCGGGCATACTCCAAAGTAGTCTGGTAACTCCAAAGCTTGACACTCAGAACCCAGCAGCATTGTCAGGTTGAAGGCACGAATCCCTGGACGCTCAAGGAGTCAGTAAAACATAACGTATGCCTATTGCGATCAGTATATTTCGGGTCACACCTTCGATGCTGATTTTGCGCTGGGTATTGGGGGCCGGGGTCGATTGATCCTGATCTGGATTGAAGCTCCCACACAAGTAGATCAACACTTTGGTGCCAAGCTTTGTGATACTCGGGCTGGTGGCCGTTAGTTCAACATTCAGTGTACAAAGTCCCCACGCCGCCCGCCTCGCAGGCTACCTATGTGCACATATTCTCACTGATACCTTCGCTCGATTTCCAGTGTTTGAATGCTCCTGCACTAGCTCTATTTATTCCACTTCCGTAATAGTTGGGAATGCACGTCGCGTAAGTGTACTAGTACATCCTGGTTGCAGCGATGCTCCTTTTGTAACCTCTGAAGCTGTGCATAAACCATGAAATTTCGCGGCTGACATTCTGGGAATGTAGTGAACCACATGGCAAACAATGAACGTAACGCGGGTAGCTCTCCAGATATCTCCCCGGAACCGGGAGCTTCACGACCCCCAGAGAGTGCAATGGCGGGTCAGGGGTCCCAGACTTCCGCCACAGGTAGTATGCATGCCAGGCCACGGCTCACCGTCGAGGCGCAAGTGTCCGAAGAAGGTACTGGGGACAGGCTGAGTATTGGAGGTGTTCAACATGCGCCAGATCAAGGATCTGTTGCACATGGTTCTCCAGTATCTCCGACAAGTTCCAGAAAACGAGCAAGAGGGCTCAGCTTAAGGTCACAGCCCCTCTTTCCCAATTCCCAGGATCAATACGAAGCCCGGGCTACTGGAACTGAAAGCTCAGCACATCCGGCGCACCATGCCCACTCTGAGCATATAGGCATTGAGCTTGCTGCGGTGGCAGATAAAAATGAGGCTGAATCGAAATCGACGGAAGACATACCTATCGCTCAAGGAGATAGAACTAGAAGAAACAAGAAGTTGAAAAGTACTGCAAATGATACCCTTCCGAACTACACGCAGTGGGCGCAAAAGCAGGGCCAGAGTCTAGGTTGTAGGGCACAGGGCTTGTTTTACAAAATCAGGAAAAAGCTTTTACGAATCAATGAGATACCCCCTTCAAAAGATGGCAGGCATATACCATTGGTGCATGTTGGTCAGAAAGAGCAGTTGATCGATGAGCGAACGGGACGGCATTATATGAATAATACCATTAGATCTAGTCGATATACCTTGTGGACCTTTCTTCCACGACAGCTAATTGCCCAGTTTTCGAAGCTTGCGAATTTGTAAGTTCCCTGGCTGGATAGAGTTGTGGCACTGTGCTGATGGCTCAGTTATTTTTTGTGTGTATCAATATTGCAGATGATACCCAGTAGGTACCTGTTTGTAGGAAGTGTTAGGATCTATGGTTAACATTATTCGACAGCTCTGAGTACAACCGGAAGTATGACTTAGCCCATTCCAAGCTGACATAGTGGAAACTAACCTGCGAGTAGCTTATACTACTATTGTCCCTTTGATATTCTTTATTATCCTGTCAATGAGCAAAGAGGGATATGACGATTATAGGCGATACAAGCTCGATAAAATAGAAAACAACCGGGAAGTGGGGATTCTTGAGCTCAAAGAGGATGCCTCTGGTGGAAATGAAAGCGAATTAGGGCCCTGGGTCACAAAGAAGTGGCGTGATGTTCGAGTTGGTGATATTGTGAAGCTCAACAGGGATGACTGGGTACCAGCAGACATACTCCTCCTGGCATCCGACGGGCCTAACAGCGTAGCCTACATTGAAACGGCAGCTCTGGATGGTGAAAGCAATCTCAAAGCGAAGCAGTCTCTTCCCATTATTGCAGAAGCCTGCTGCACGCATGAGAAGCTCCTTAACTGTAACGCTGAGGTTGTTGTCGAGGATCCTAATTTGGATCTTTATCACTTCGAGGGCAAAGTGACAGTGGACGGTGAGACTAGGCCACTAACAAATAGTCAGGTCATATACCGTGGGAGTACTATCAGGAATACTTCGTCGTGTATTGGGCTTGTGATCTTCACTGGAGAGGAGACCAAGATCAGGATGAAGTGAGTGGAACCCTCATAAACCATTTCGATAAAGGCTGATCCGTTTCAAGTGCAAATAAAAATCCTCGTACAAAGGCTCCTACCCTCCAGGCGCTAGTTAACAAGATTGTTATTATTATCGTTATATTCGTTATAGCACTATCAGTTTTCAATACTGTTGCGTACAGGTTATGGAAGAATACCACAGAGAAACGCTCATGGTATTTAGAGGATAGCAGTGTTCCATTCTTTCCCATATTTGCTGGGTTCATCATCATGTTGGTCTCTACTGTCCCACAATTTTTCTTGAGCGTGAAACTGAGACTTTCTTGACAGGTTTAATACTCTAATCCCCTTATCTCTGTATGTGAGCTTGGAAATCGTCAAGGCGGCTCAAATTTTTTTTCTCAATGACGATATCGATATGTATCATGAAGAGACGAATACACCACTTGAAGCTAGGACATCCACAATTAACGAGGATCTGGGACAGATCAGGTTTGTAAGACTCTCAAGGTGATCGTGAGAATGATCTTAACAATTTGTATAGCTTTATTTTCTCCGACAAAACAGGGACCTTGACTGACAACTCGATGATGTTCCGGAAGCTCACGGTGGCTGGTACTGCATGGATTCATGACGTTGATATTCGGGCCGCAGATGCTGGTGTCCGACCCCCCATCAAAGGTAAGGAAAGGAAGCAGAAGTCACGGAAAAGCACAAGTTCAATAAAGAGGCTGTCGGACTTGGATACTCTCACTACTCCGCGAGAGCCGCCGAAGGCCCACGGGAATACACGTAGCAGAAGCCTTCGAGAGAGATCCGAATTCGGCCTTCGGTGTAGTAGCTCCCCATGGCGGACTCCGGCATTACCCTCAAGACCTCAGGTCCAATTATCAACTCTTGAGCTTCTCCGATATTTACAAGATCACCCACATACATTCTTTGCACGGAAAGCAAGGATTTTCCTCCTCTCGATTGCGCTGTGTCATACCTGTCTTCCTGAGAAGGATGAGGATGATGAAACGATTTATCAAGCAGCGTCTCCAGATGAAAGTGCTTTGGTTCGTGCAGCACAAGAATTAGGCTATATGGTTGTCGATCGTGATGTGAATGCCATTTATATCAAGACATTTCCAAATGGGCCTGGAGGAGGTTCAGTGACAGAGAGATATGAGGTCTTAGATATCATTGAATTCTCCAGTGCCCGCAAGCGTATGTCAATCATTGTTCGGTTACCAAATGGTAAAATTTGCATATTCTGCAAGGGTGCCGATACAACTATCATGCAGCTATTACGGTTAGCTGCAATGGCAAGGCAGCAGGCGGTTGAGGTTGAGAGGAAGGCCAGTTTGCGAAGGAGTGTTGAAGCACAGGAGGTCATCAGAAGGAACAGCACTCATAGGCCAAGCATTGGAGGCCCAAGCAGAAATAGTGTCACTTTGAATCGCCTACAGCCTATTAGAGATGACTTCGATGGGTGGCTACGGAGTCGTGAAGAGGGCGTTGATTACTCTTCCAATGAGCCTACACCTGAGCAAACGCCCAGGCCTACCCCCCGGCCTTCTGGACAATATCCACGGTCTGCTGCCCCGGCAGCAGCTAGACACTCAATTGCTTTTGGGGAAACACCTAGGGCACCAATAGAGCGGGATACAAGCGATGACCTTGTAGATGAAAGTTTAGCGTTAGATGAAGGGAGAGTCTTTGCTCGGTGCTTCGGACATATCAATGACTTTGCGAGTGAGGGTTTAAGAACCCTGTTATATGGGTACCGCTTTATTGATGAGCAAGAATATGCAGTTTGGAAGAAACTCTTTTCCGAAGCTACTACTAGCTTAGTCAATAGACAGGAGATGATTGAACGGGCGGCAGAGATGGTAGAAAGGGACTTTGAGCTTGGCGGTGGTACTGCTATTGAAGATAAGTTACAGAAGGGTGTTCCTGAAACAATCGACAAGCTAAGAAGGGCGGGAATCAAGATGTGGATGTTGACTGGGGATAAAAGAGGTAAGAACACATAGTTGCATTGCAAATAGGTGCTAACCGTTATAGAAACTGCAATTAACATCGGTCATTCTTGCCGTCTGATTAAAGACTACTCTGTCATCACCATACTGGATAAGAACGACAATGATGTTGAGAAACGAATTGCTGCGGCTATACTCGAAATCAATGGCGGAATGATAGCACATTCTGTCGTTGTCGTCGACGGAGCTACACTTGCTGACATCGAAGCGGACGAGACGCTCAAAACACTATTCTTTGACCTCACAATCCTGACAGACTCTGTCATTTGCTGTCGTGCTAGCCCCAGTCAGAAGGCATCACTTGTCAAAGCAATCCGTAAGAAGGTTGATAAGTCTGTTACACTGGCCATTGGCGACGGGGCGAACGATATTGCAATGATTCAAGAAGCACATGTGGGGATTGGGATTACAGGGAAAGAGGGTCTACAGGCTGCCAGGGTCTCTGATTATTCGATTGCGCAGTTTAGGTTCTTGTTAAAGTTGCTGCTGGTTCATGGGAGATGGAACTATATCAGGACGTGCAAATACGTGCTTGGGACATTTTGGAAGGTACCACAGTCATCGAGTTTGCATAACTGGTGGACTGTTCTGATAATTGCGCTACCAGGAGCTATTGTTCTATCTCACTCAAGCATTGTATCAGCGCTACAATGGGTATACAGGAACCAGTCTTTACGAGCAATGGTCTCTGAGTATGTTCAATACGGTTCGTTTCCCCCAGCCATACATTATAACTACAGTCATTCCTTCCAATCGATATTCGTTAACAATGATCCCATCCATAACAGCTCTTCACCTCCCTCCCTGTAATATTCATAGGTGTCTTTGAAAAAGACTTATCCGCATCCACACTCCTCGCCGTCCCGGAACTGTACCACATTGGCCAACGCGGCGAAGCCTTTAACTTCAAAATCTACTTTGGGTGGATGTTCCTTGCGTCCTCGCAGTCCGTCACCACATACTTTATGATGGATACGCTCTATGCAGATAATCCGACAGTGAAAGATGGGGGGGTGTTTGCGATGGGGGTATTGACGTATAGTGTCATTGTGACACTGATTTCGAGTAAATTACAGTATGCACTCCCCCCCCCCAAAGTCACGTGTTCGAATTGTTCATATCTGGAGTGTTGTTCATGTTCATGAGGTGGTCTTGTGAACTTTTCGTTTTTAAGGTTTTCGGGATTGTTATATTGTATCTTAAGCTTTCGTTGTGGGCTAACTTGAATTCCCTTTTAAGGTTGATCGAGATGCATAATAAATCCATTTTGGCTCTACTTAGCTTTGTCCTCTCCGTTGGTGGGTGGTAAGTATACACTTGTCTAGCCGCCCCACACCCTCACGCCCCACTCCCCCACATACTTACTAACTCCCTCAGGTTCGGCTGGAACCTTATCCTCTCCATCGTCTACAACAACAACACAATCTACAACGTCAAAGGCGGGCTTCTTGCACGCTTTGGCCGGGATTTCTCCTGGTTGGCGGTATACTTCTGCACAATTGCTGCATGTCTAATTCTTGATATCACAATTATTAGTATTAGAGCTACTTTCTGGCCTACAGATGTGGATACATTCCAGGAGATTGAGAAGGTACCAGAGCTGAGAGCTAGGCTAGAGGAGGCGGCGAGTATGGAGTTGCAAAATGGGTGGGGGAGGAAGGAGAAGGAGAGGGGGAGGAAGAGTAATTCTTCGGATGCCCCGATTGTGGTGGCAGGGAAGATGCCTGAGGGTGGGAGTGAAGATGGGAGGGTGATGGAGGAGGGGAGGAGAGTAGGTAGTGGGAGTGGGGGAAATGTAGGAGGGGGAGTGGTGGGGACGGTGGGGCAGGGGGGAGTGAGTGCGGAGCCGAGAAGTAGTCTGCATAGTCCGAGCATGGAGAGGTCGAGCATGTCCCTTGCGGGTAGGGAGGGGGGAGGGGTTGATCATGATGCACTTTTGGTCAGGAGGTTTGGCTCGGTGAAGAGGTGAGGTGTGACTGAGAGTGGTGATATTTACATTACGTTATATTATTAGCGCCTTTCCCTTTCCGGTATATCGACGAGGTTTATGGATATATGTATATATGTATATCTGTTTTAGGTCCGTTTCAACACAAAAATGCATTTTGGACAATAAGGGAGGAAGACCCTATCTCTTGTATATATTGTATGGTAAGTTGAAGCGATGGCGGGTCGTGGGTGGTGGTGGAGGGTCTTCTTTCTCAAACTTGGTTCTAGGTATATACATACAGCCAGGGGCTGGCTGCTCTTCTCGTGAGAAGCTTTTTTATGCACTTGAAGCTATACTTTCAAAACACTCAATAATGCACATGTTGAATTAAGGACCTGCCCTAGTTAGTCTCCACTTGCTGTAAAGTACCGTACAGTAGAGACAGGGCTCTTCATGCAGTGAATGCGCGAAATACGGTAGATCACACTTTGAATATAAGACCGTACCTACCTAGTCTACCCCAGTACGTAACCTATACCGTATCATATCATATGTATAAGAAGAGGAGCCAGTTTTGTGAGTACCCACCGGAGGCTGGCGCTACCGTCGTTTCTTTTCTTTTCTTTTCTTTTTGTTTTTTTTGGGAGTCTATACGCCGTTCCCCCCGAAGGGAGGGAGTCATGAGGCGGCGCGACCTTTTCCCCGAGGAGAGAGAGCCTTAAGCTATGAGGCGGGCGGGCGGCGGGACCAAGATGTTTTTTTTGTTTTTTTTGAGTCTACAGTATACGCCGAAGGGACGGAACAACGTGCCACACCACCCACTCGGGAAGGCCGAGATATGCACAAGATATGTGTAGCGGGATAAGTAGTTCAGATAAGTATGCATATATTCATATATTCAAATATAACACTTGGGATAGGCACCTATTCAAGCCTAGGCTTCTATGGGTTTTTCATGTAAGTTGGTCAAATTGTGAATACGGATACTCCCCCTCCCGGTAGGAATATGGCACTTGTGGAATGTTAACCACTACGCTATGGAGTATGATAATTGAGTGCATTGAGCTGTTATCAGATCAATTGGTTACCTCGTAGAATATAACCTCATCTGCTCATACATAGTCTGAAGTCTGGTAGCAAGAATGCATCAGGCAAAATAAATCTATGTAGTCTGGGCTACTACTCTCAAATTCAAACAACGTAGTAAGACCCGAGTCTAGGCCTCGGCACTTACGTCCCACAGTGGTGGTAATAACCCTACCACTGGAGGAGAGTGCCGTCGTGATACCATGTTTGCTTGCCGTACTTGCATGCTGCTCACACCAGCAGCCATCTCCACCTGATGTACCTGTCTGGATTCGAAACTACCGGTGCCGGTATATTTATCTTCCACCACGGCTGGAGAAATGCCATGTGTGCGTGCTTGGTTCCACCTTGTCCTCAATCCCAATGGGATCTAACTATAGGTAGCCAGGGCAGGGGCCTGTTAAACGGGCCGCCGTAGGCATACGTAGGTTGGACTTTTGTTTGCAATTTGCGATGCCACTTTGCTTGCAAGCAGGTCAGTGAAGGGCCTGCCGGATTCACAGTTCCCAACCGCCCCCTCCTCTTTCGGACGTGAGTTTATGCCGTGAAACCACATACCTAGCCCGAATTGGTCGCGGCTAGACATGAGGGAAACATAGTAGAGCGGACTACAGGCAGTCGTATATGTAGAAAACGGGCAAACATAAAATAAAAGAGACCACAGCACCCCCACTCTGGGTATTAGGGCAATCATCTTCCCTCGCCAGCCGTTGCTTGGGACTTAGAGCGGGGTATTGTTTCCCTTCATCGCATCCAAAAAGAGGAGAAATTTGGGTCCAGATAAAGCCCTAGGGATCCTGTCAAATCTATAGAGCTGTAGCAAAATGGGAAAAAATATAGGCCTATAAAGAACAAATGGGAGGAGAGAGGAGCATGAAGAGAAAACTTACAAGCACTTACATACTGTAAAACGGTTTAAAGCCAGGGGAAGGGTCACCCATGCTACGGACTAATTATGTACCCACCATTGCAAACCAACAAGGAAGTTGTCTGGTGGTACTGTGTGTTGCAGGAACGCTGAATTGTGATACCTAGGCTGGTTGGTACCTGCCCAGAACCATCTGATCGAGGATGCCATATAGATGCACATATGCAGGAAAAATATAGGTATAGTAAGGGTGCCCGAAAGGGGAGGTAGTTGGATGTAGTGTACACCTCAATCATGAGCTTTCGGCAATCGAATTCCATGATGAGGAGTGCCTGCCCCAAGTCTGTGTAGGCTCCAATTACGAGGCAGAGCAGACCCTGCCAGTGAGATCGGATGCCTCTAAATTGATTGAGTCAGAAAACGAGCATCCAGTAAGTAGTAGTTCCTACCCACAGCTGCACATTATTTGTGCTTCAAACTCCCCTCTGACTCCCGAAGTATGACCTATGGCATGATGCATATTGTGCTTGAGAAACTTATCTTTGATGTAAACAAGTCATGGCACTGTGATCTGCACTCTGGTTTGTTTGAGGTGTTGGTGCCGCAGGCACCCGAGTTTTGTGTTGTTTTATAGTTTATGCGCTTCCCCGATACAGGAGATGCACCCTCAATATGTTGGGAACATGGCTTGAGATCTTAATCGGCTTTTTTTCGGCTCTAACTCTTGTCTCTTTTAGTCTCTTTACATGTTATGACTTGCATTTGCAATTGTGGGAGTAACCCTAAGTAGTGACTGTCTCAGACATTTCATACGAGTCAGCTGCTATCGCCTGAAGATGAGGGTTTCCACAGTTGTTCTGTGAAGTGTTAATGTTCTTGCGGCAGGCACCTAGAGGAAGCCAACCAGAAGTCGCCTCCTCAGATGAGCGATGCGAAAAACTTGACTCTAATCCCATCTAAAAACAACCTGCGGTGGCAAACTAGCTGTGTTGACTCGAATGCTGAAGCCAGCCAGTGCTACCAGCAGAGCCGTTTGCTCAACTGCGACAAGGCATGATCCTTGGTTACAGGAGCCAGTTTCTGGTCTCATCATGGCTTATCCCGACACTTCTCATTAGTAGTTGCGGGGGTCAGCAAGGAAGTTGACAGGCCGAGAGCAACGGGGACGAGCAATTGCCACCAAGAGACACCCCAGCAATGAATCGCTATTGGGAGCACACTTCTCTTGCAGACTGTGTAGCTAGAGACACAAGCACCAAATTGGGTGAGGAGTGTGTGCGAGTATCGGGCTGAAAGGCAGTCTTGGCCATGTGGAGGGGGTTGCTTACGGGGAGCCTTGTTGCTTACTTTTTTCATTTGCGATTCAGTATATATCATGTGTGTGAGGAGAGGAGAGGATTGGCAGCCCTGTGACCCCCGCGCATCATGTGAGATGAAGTGAGGGCAACACATTGGATATAGGCCTTGTATAGACTACAAAAAAAAAAAAAAAGGCCTCGGAGGTGTAGGGAACGGACTAGCGTAACCAAGCTGTTTCTTGCTCGAGTCCTCTTGTCTCCAATCACTCCTTTTTGACCCTTTGTTTTTTTTTTCCTTTTTCTGTCATGGTGGGAGGGAAGGAGGGGCGGGGTTGGTTATGTCGAGAGGCCAACCTGTACGACCCGTGAGGGGAGTGGCGTGTTCTGGTCCCAGGTCCCGAGGGTCTGGCCAGGTAGCCCCGAGGTTGCAGAATGGTACATATACTGAAGCAGCAGAGGATCGCAATCCGCGGCCTGCGCCTGCACCTGCACCTGCACGAGGTGTCAGCCCCGGAGGCACAAGCAGCCGCATAAGCCGCAGCAATGCTCCGCGACTGCGATCGAATTCATGAAAAACAGCAAGGGCTGGCCAGGCATCATTCATTTGGTCGTAGTCTGGCTACATACGGAGAACGGAGTACATACTACGTACATACATTTGGGTCAAGTTCTGGTGCAGGCGTCTCTGTCTCACAATCGCATATCCGTATGCCCAACTCCCCCATCAACTCTACCTACGTACCAAACTGGCTCCTGCGACAGCACCATATTGGGTGGGATACGGTCCAACAAAATGCCCACTGTGCGATCTCTTCGTCCAGTCCCATCTCCCTCCTCAGTTTATATACCTTTTCTCCTCCCAAGCTCGAGATGCACCACAGCCACTGCATCCAGCTCGCTGCTGCTGGCTGCGATTGCAAGGATCGACAGATCTGTACACCCACATACCCTACGATGGTGCCTGCTCCTACAGCTCTGTTATCCCACCCATACCCACACACCACACACAACTTTTGTGCACACCGTACCGCACTGCACAACCGATGTACGCTAAACTGCGTTCGTTCCCCTTTCCCACTCCCTTTTCCAACCAGACTACCCTTTTTCTTCCACTCCCTTCCCACTCCCAGCGCGGCTTCCTTTCTTTTACCTTACCACCGCCTCCGCTGGAAGCTTTCATCTCTCTCTTTCTCGCCCCGCCCCCCGTCCACCGCTCACTGCTTTAAACAAGCCTCTTCAGGAACAGCCTCACTCCTTCGGCTGTCCATACACTCCTTCTGGCATCTCGAAAGCATCATTACGTTCCGGAGCATCGCCCTCCCAGTCATTCCTTGGAAGAATTACCCCATTTTTTGCACCCCAACATTTTTTGCGGACACCTGGTGATTATTTCGCCACATTTTCGAGCAGCAGAGTCATTGCCATCCAAGCCTGTAATCACATTCAGCTATACCTTTTAAGCAATCAATACCCAACCACGCGGAATCTGCTCGACGTAGAACCGGCCGGACTGTTCCTATCATTCATTTAGAGATT
>Ga0307514_10003369_pt1 | contig 15419 bp, 13 predicted proteins | sample 16_EM_MG_FD_203088 | JGI IMG/M metagenome (GOLD analysis project Ga0307514, IMG submission 203088) | Populus trichocarpa ectomycorrhiza microbial communities from riparian zone in the Pacific Northwest, United States - 16_EM | ecosystem: Host-associated > Plants > Roots > Unclassified | place...
AGCTTAATTGTTGATTTGATCCCTGTGTGCGGTTTGGGGGGAAGTGTTGGTGCACAGTATACCATCGGTGTCTAGGCAAACCTGGCACCCAGTGATCACGTTTTGTCCTAGCGGTAATACTCTCCAACACTATAGGTGTTCGGACGTTTAGAAGTTTGCGGCGGAAGTCTATTTGTGTGCTGACTCAGCACCTAGCCGAATGTTGGTTACATGTTGCCGGCACCATACCCTGTATCCGTCACCTTCCGTACCTATCGGTTCATGCATCATGCAAGGTCACGGGATCGAGAGTATTTCCTACAGTAATGATACTGAGTGATAGGTCTGACTGAGTGGTGGGTTTGTATTGATTGCTCGCGGTGCACAGGGCTCATAACTATTAGAAGTTATGCGTGGTAATACTGGCAGCGGTGCATAAATATATGGCCGATGAAGAATCAATAGTTCAGACAGAATGTATATTTGAGGGTAGTCTGGTTGCACATTTGAGGGTAGAGCCAGAGGCAAGCTCGTTGTTCATATAGTAGAGAATAAGTGAGCGTCCTATACAGACCGAGGTCGCATACATAATTGTGCTGGATGTCGTATGCTGTGGCATACGTGCGATGCCTTGAAAGAACAAAGGCTTGCAAGAACAAAGAACAGCGGTCATGACGCTCTGGGATCGAGAAACGGATATAGGAAATGACATCACATCCGTAGTGTTGTATAACGAGTGTGCATAGTGGCGGCAGTAGGTAGAGTCATAGCCTAAGGCTCCCTTCGGGAGAAAGGCGTATAGACTCAAAAAAAAAAAGTAGAGGCTTACTCCAAGTAGAGTCAACCCACTGACGGCTACAAAATAAGCCAACATCTTGTCCTCGCAATTTATTTTTGTGTGGTAGTAGATTGCCAACATCTATCAAATCAAAGAACAAAAATACAGTATTTTAACAAGGAGCTCTACGGAGTACTTATGGCTCGGGGATTTAGTTGCGCATGCAGAGATTTGCGAAGCAACGCTTTTTTTGTTGCCTCAGGGAAGTACCTGCTCTTGTGCCAAGACTCTTGGTATCTATCGTGAAGACTTCACAAGGGGTCTTATTTCCCGGATTTTGCGATACTCAGTTCCAGCAGCACAAGGAGATGGGTTCTTGTCATGATGCTACACTTGCATTTCTGACATATGAACACTTCGTGTTGACATGTGCAGCCAAAGTCAGGTGTGGAGCATAAACGGTCAATCCGTTGATCGCGCCCCCGCCCTACCCCTCTACATAAACCGCGAATGAGTGTGCCAAGCCCCCCTCTACTGTCGGTAGACCAAGCAAAAGCATTGCTGTTATATACTTAGTTCACCCCACCAGACGATTGTGCAAGAAAAGCAAAGAGTACTTATGGTGGGGTACAGCAAAAACAAGCACAGAGGTGTTGCAACTGAACCTCCATTTCAACCCCTTCTGAAGAAACACAGATATTAGGGATGTAACAGTAAAGGCAGAAGGTGCACCACACGTGCTCTCCATCCTCTCCGAGACAATCGGATTCTTGTCTCTTCGGGCCGAAATGCTAATGTGCTCAAGAGCGGCCGTAACACATCAACCACTCTGCCTTCTCAAGGGTCGAGGGTTAAGTAGAGTTTTCATAGGTTTGGATTTGAAATTGGACTCGAACTGGCTCTGGCCTAGCCCTCCCATGCAGGTTGTGCTCATTCCAGCCATGCAGCTGTAGGTTGCGATATTGAACTGTTGCGGGATATCGAAACAGTCATGCCCACGATCGTTATCGCAGAATATTGTGCATTTTTTGGCACGTGTATGTACTATCTACGTGTGTTATTGCCGTTTGATGGCCCGAGGACATTTCCTGACAGAGTCCAAGTGACCCTAGGAAGTGAACAGAGGGCACTGTATCCCAACCCAACATCCACGAGCATTCTGGCTCCATCGTCAGACTGACTGCTACAGCTTAATGCCCCTCGTTTTCTGGCAAAGACGCAAACATCCCACCACTCCCCCACCCCAGTCTGTGATCTACACATAAGAGAAAAAGAACAAAACAAGCCAAACGCACAAACCCTGCCCTCCGTCCTCTTACTAACATTTGGCACCCCCGGTCATAACGTGGAACCGTAACCTCTCGTTCGCTTCCACCCAACTCTCACTTACTCTGTACAAAACCCCCGCCAAAAGGCCCCCCCCCAAAAAAAAACATATCACCCCGGGGTAACGGAAAGAAAGTTTCACTTTTCTTCCGTCATACTAACTTGACCATCACCCATTTAATTACTCTGGCAGTGGTTAACTCTCGCCGTGCCTTGCTCGTTCGGATCGATCGAGCTGGCCTGGGAAAACTGTACTTGAGTAATTGACGGCTCGGCTTCTCATGCCACGAGGTTCGGCAGTGTCCTCGTCTGCAAAGCGTCAACATCCCCCCAGCCAGAACAACCATAACGGTCACACGAATGGCTACCCTGTCTCGGCTGTAAGGCGCCCGTCACGCTCTCGTTCATCCAGCAATACTACTGCTCCGCCCCCAGTCCCAAGCCAAAATGCCCCGCTGTACGAGCCTTCACCACTCAGTCAACCGTCTCTGCAGCATCACAGTCAAGACCTGCAACAGCATCAACTCCGGCAACTACAGCAGAGCTCTTCGGACGCATCGTCAATATCTTCAGCTGAATGGGGGGCGGACTGGGGTGTAAAAGCGAATGGGACAGCATATGGGGATGAGGACATGAATATTTTTTATTCGAATGGCTTGCCGGCGGGAGGAGAGCATAGGAAAATTGACATCAATCCCTCCACTGATAAGTCAAAGGTGACTGGAGGGGGCACCGTTTTGTCGTCGTTTCCACTACTGGACTCGATCACTCTGCTCATCATCTTTCTTCAATTACCATCTACGGTTCTCACGATAATTCACTTTCTTTTCGCTACCATGACATTTGTTCCACCTTCCGCTACTCTGCTCAGCGCATCCACGGCTTCCAGTCTCCCCTCTTTCACTACGTTACTTCTACAAGGATCAGCTGGGAGTCCCTCAATTCTGACTGTCCTTGTTGCAGATATCTTGGTTGCTATTATTTCAATTTTCTTATGGCCCTCGGCTCGAACACTATTAATCGACTTTGCACAGGCAGTCATGGCAATATCCCTTGGGGCTGGCAACACGGGCCAGACCGGAGGGACATTGAAAAACGCGGCAGTCTGTGCAGGTGTCATTTCTGGAGTTAAGGTGATAAGGAGTAGCTATGAGTTTAGTGATCCATGGTCCGTGTCACCCCACCCACTCCCGCATGATCATTCGACTTCCCCGGTTATTGGATTCACTGGTATATCGACAAGCTGGGTGAGGAATGCATTGGCAGTTCACATAGTTGCACAGGGAGCAATGCGGGCTCTGAGAGGATGGTTAATACATAGGCCAGGTTTGGGGAGTGCAGACTCCGTTGCATCAAGTACCACAGTCACAGTTTCCGCAAAAGAGGGTACCTCAATAACAGGAAAGCAAAAGGACAAGGACCCGGAGTCCGGAGCAGCAATATCCACGGCATCTTCGCTATCTTCATTGGGGCCCAGTTTAGAAGGGGGAAGAAGGAAGAAAAAGCAAAATTCAATTGTCCGGAGTCGACAACCGCTCTGGGCAGCGCTTGCAAGTACGGTTGTGCACATTGCAAAGGAAGTTGAGCAATCACAAGCTGTGTCGGAGGCAACAAATCCTGATGATGAGGCTGTTTCAGGGCCCAGCGAGCATAAACCTCATGCGTTGGAGGGCCGTGTCTGGGTGACTAACATTGGATCTACTGAGGTTAATTTTGGAGCTGGTCATTTTCTGTGTACGAGTGTGGAAGAGGGCAGATTGAGTGGATATGGTGATCTCGGCCATAATGTGAATAGTAGTGGCAAGAGTATTTTTATTCCATTTTTTGTTCGCGTCAATGGCATTGCTTGGCCACAAACCGAGATCTACAAACCGGAAAGGGAAGAGGATGTTGAGAGTGCGGATGTGGTGGATAGAAAAGATGAAGTGTGGGCAGTAGACATAGCAGGTCTGACTCCGGCCACGGAATATGATTTTGAGTTTGTGAAGTCGAAAGGAGGACAGGCTTTTTACCAAACCAGTGCCTGTACCATGCCTGCTCAGGGTAAGTCTTCTATGTCAGCTCACTCAAAAAATAACATGCTAACGTCCCTTTTTAGTAGCATCTTCAATCGCTGTGCCACCACCGCTATCCTCCAGGCCTCTATCTCCTGTGACGACTCTTCTCAACACCTTATCTCAAGCCAATTCGACTCTAGCCGAACAGAAACTCCGCCTTAAGCGCACCAAGAAGGAAAACAACCGGCGGCTAGCCTCCCTCCGCTCCGATATCGACACGCTGAAGTTACGGCTAGGTTCTGGAGACAAGGGTGAAGAGCGAGCGCGCCGTCGTGTCCTTTCCTTACGTGAGTTTGTGCGGCGTGCAGAAGAGGAGGTCGAAAAGATGACTGCAGAGTTGGGGAAGCTTGAGAATATACCTGATGCAGTCGAGCAAGAGTGGAAGGAAAAAAGGAGGCTGTGGAGCGAGGAGCAGAAACGCCTCGAGGCTGTTGAAAGCAAAGTGGAAGAAGCGAAGGCGGCAGCAGATCGCCATGCCTCTGCCTTTGAAACTGAAGCTGCCTCCTTGTCTGCCAAACAGGAAAGACTGACAACACGACTGGCCAAACTGAAAGCTGATATGGTGAAGCTGAAGAGAGAGAATACGGCCGCACAGGAAGGCAAGGCCAGGAAGGAAGCTGACCGAGAAACTTTAGTCAAACACCGTGCGGCTATGGATGTGGAATTCTCCGAAGCCATCAGCAAGATGGAGAAAAAGATGCAAGAGTACCGTACCCAAAGCAGTGAGAACTGGGGAATGGTCATGGCATTGGAGAATGCCGCCGCTCTCCAGGCTCAACAAGCTGCCTCTGCTTTCCCACCGTCAACTCCAGAAGGTGGCCTCCCTGGCACGAGGGGTTCGCTCGGCCCTGTTGGCTCTACCCCTTCGACCGCCGCCCCCATGAGCGCTATTGCCGTTTCTACCCCACCTGGGTTTGGATCTGTAGTCTCAAATCCAAACACTAACTTTTCGCGCCCCAGACGTGAGCGAGCTTCATCCATGTTTACTGGTGAAAATGGGACACCGAGTCTTTCTGATATTATACCTGGCGAGAGACCATTATTACCCTCCTTGAATTCCTTCGGAGGGTTTGGCAATGGTGCTTTTGACAATACGATCAAGAGGTCGAATAGTCAGAATACGAGAAGCTCATTTGGCAGTATTGGTGCCCTGAACGCTGCGCCTGGATTTGAGCGGCTTGGCATTAGCGGAGCTATAGGCAAGGGAAGTGGTGGGCCTGGGAAGTTGGTTGTGTTTGGGGAGCAGCACTAAGTACCAAGCACAGTTGTGTAGAAGGTTTTCGTTTCAAGGCTTTTGAGAGGGAATACTGTGTGGCTGCAGTTGTGGTCTGTCGCTAGCATTTGGTTCAAATAGTCTTTTGTGTTGCAGAGACGTTTCCTTGAGTCTCCTATAGTAGGCATAGCGATAGCGGTATATTTTACAACTTTCTATGCCTACTGACCTCGCCAGATTGCACGAGGAGATTATGAGGTCGAGCAGAAAAATACGACTTCTTCCTACCTGCCTATATCACTTCCTGATGTGGCGATATTTTCCCTGGGATGTAACCGGACTACGTAGAGTGGTGTTGTGTATTTCTGTGTTTGGTTGTTTGTTTGGTTGTTTGTTTATTTGTTTGACAACCCAGAACTTGCAATGGGGTGCTATCGATAAGCATATTGATGCTCGTATCTACATTTACCCGTCCGCCGGCAAGCCACTGTACCTATACTGTAGAGTACTCTAGACTCACATGTAACATGTACTGATAATTGTAGCCTGTCGTTGTCGCCGCAGCATCGAAACGTTTGCCTCCTTCTGCTGTTGTGCTGTTGTTTGCCTTGGCCACAGCACTACATGTGCGCATTCCCTGTCACGCTAATCCCAGGATTCGCAGCGCAACTGCACCTCTCCCCCTTCTCGTCTGAGATGGATTGTAAACAATAACCGTGAAGTAGCTATTCCCAAACAAACTGGACCTCACCTTACCTCCGCCTGCCACTCGCCTGCCACCTTACACCTGCCACCACCTCCACATCCACATCCACCACCTCCACCTCCACCACCTCCACCACCTCCACCACCTCTACCACCATCCACACCAGAAATATACACATACACATACACATATACTACACACCCACACCCACACCCACAAACCCACACACCCACACACTGCACGCTCTTCCTGCCCGCGCCACACGTTGTATGAAATTCAACTGAGGGAACTTAACTGAGAAGGAGATAACTATCGTTTTGCAGGCTTAGGGTGGGGTTGCCTATATTACTGTTGCTATTGGGGGTTGGTTATTGCTGAGTGATTGGGTTATTTGATTGAGAGGGTAACTGGGGCTTGTGATTGGCTGACTTTGACTGGTTTTGGGTTTGTTATTGTTATTGTTATTGTTGGGTGATATTGGTTATTGGCTATTGGCTATTGGTTTTTGGGTGGTACGCACTGTGAGTGAGGGCGGCGGTGTTGGAGGCGCGATAGTCTGCATCCGTCAGCATTTTCATTACCGGCAGCAACATCACCAGCATTAGTATCATTTGCGTCGGAGAACTAAAGGTCAATCGAGGCAACCAAGAGAAAGAGAAGAGAGAGAAAAGAGAAGGGAATACATCTAGGCGGGCGAAATGCGAGGCATGGATGGTGGCGATTCGAAGGTGTTGAGGAGTGGGGCGGTGGTTGTCGCGAGGAATGCGGGGGGGGCAGCGGGGATGGGAACAACTGCCGCAGCAGCAACAGCAACAGGGGCAGGGAGAACGACGAGGGCGACGAGGGCGAGTGCAGCGGCGGCGGCCTCCGCGGGGGTCATGGGGAATGGGGGTGCTGATGGGAGTGGGGGTGGGAGAGAGCAGGAGCGGGAGCGGGATAATGTCAATAACAGCATCACCAACTCTAATATACCTAGCAATAACAATCGACCTCGGACGCCTCCCCCACGGAGTATCCGCCGTGGAGATGGAGGTGGAGAGAGCGACCTTAGTGGGGGAGGCTCAAAGTTCGGGATGGGAACAGCCCCCGACGCGGAGCTACTACGGAAAGCGCTCGATGAAACCGTAGATAATATGGTTGGGAGCGCCGCTACGCCTGCGCCGTCACCGAGTCGGAAGCGACAGAGGATATATGGCGATAGGTAGGGCTCTCTGGCACATTTGGGATGGGATTTCATTTTGTAATAGGGTTTTACTAATTGAGAATTCGGGGGAATAATAGATTTATACCAAACCGAGACGGGGTGGATTTGCAGGCGAGTTATAGTCTGCTACATGCTGAGGGATCACCGTCGTCGCCGACGAAGGTGAAGAAGGTGCAGAGTGGGGAGTTGCAGTATCAGAAGGGTATGTCCCCCTGTCTTCACCCTCACATATATCATGAAAAATGTCACAGCCTTTAAATCCAAAACCTCAATTTCACAAGAATTCTAACCCTTGCCTCCCTCACAGCCGAAGAAGCGAACCGCACCTTCTCGACCCTCCTCCGTGCCGAGCTTTTCCACGACACCATCCCCCAAGCCACCCCCACCAACTTCTCTACGCGCATCCACCACTCCTCCCACCACCCCTACTCTCCCACCACGCGGGCCCACACTCCGCCCCCCTCCAACAACACAACCACCTCTCTCACCCCCTCCACCCCACATAAAAACCTCTTCTCATACATCTCCCCCAAAACACACACACCCCGGTCCCGCAAGGGCCAGCCCAACATCGATACCCGCGCGGAGATATACTCCCTCTCCCCTGTACGGTTCGACTCCCAGCGAATGCTCCTCTCACCACGGAAGCAGCCCAGAACGGTAAGTAAGACACCTTATAAAGTCCTCGACGCACCGGAGTTAGCGGACGATTTTTACCTCAATCTGGTGGATTGGGGGAGTATGAATATTTTGGGGGTAGGGCTAGGGCGTAGTGTGTATATGTGGAATGCGAATAGTTTGAAGGTGGTCAAGTTGTGTGATTTGGGCGCGGATGATAGTGTGACGAGTGTTAGTTGGATACAGAGGGTGAGTTTTTCCGGGATTTCTGGGTTTGGGGGTTTGGGGAATGCGGGGACTGACGTGGTAGAGGTGGTAGGGATCACATGTGGCGATAGGAACGAATAAGGGGTTTGTGCAGATTTGGGATGCGGAGAGATGTAGACGGTTACGGACTATGACGGGGCATACAGCCCGAGTTGGTATATACTCCATTCATTCCCCCCCCCCTCACCTTATTTTTACCATCCCGTTCAAACAAATGGCTAACTATTACCTGAAAATACATAGGCGCCCTAGCCTGGAACGACCACATCCTCACTTCTGGTTCCCGTGACCGCTCCATCTACCACCGTGACGTACGCAGACCCGAACAGTACATCACTAAGCTGACGGGTCACAAACAAGAAGTCTGCGGGTTGAAATGGAACCCCGACGACGGGCAACTCGCATCAGGCGGGAACGATAATAAACTCTTCGTCTGGGACAAGTTATCCTCGACCCCCTTATACAAATTCAGCGACCACACCGCCGCGGTCAAAGCTATAGCATGGTCACCGCACCAGCATGGCACGCTTGCATCCGGTGGGGGGACTGCAGACCGGAGAATCAAGTTCTGGAATACGCTCACTGGAACGCAGATTAATGAGATTGATACGGGCAGCCAGGTGTGCAACCTGGCCTGGAGTAAGAATAGCAACGAAATTGTCAGCACGCATGGGTACAGTGAGAACCAGATTGTGGTTTGGAAGTATCCGAGTATGACCCAGGTAGCGAGTTTGACAGGCCACACGTGTAGAGTGCTCTATCTGGCGATGAGCCCAAACGGGGAGGTGGTGGTGACGGGGGCGGGAGACGAGACGCTGAGGTTTTGGAATTGTTTTGGAAGAAATAGGGATGAGAAGAGGGTTAGTGTGGCGCTGGATCCATTTGCACAGATACGGTAGAATGTAGAGAATTGGGTTGGGGGGTTGAGTATGGGCTTTTGCAAGTGGGAGGTACTGAAGGATAGAAGCATGATGAATGAAGGACGGGGTATAGAAGGAGATGCGGTGGGGGTAATCTGATATTCTTTGTTTTTTTTGTTTATTTATTTATTTCATATATCTACTTTGCTTGGGTGGGTTTCCTGTTCATCCAAAGGGATAGGGCTCGGTACCGGTCTGGGGACAGGCGAACACAGCTATCATGGGGTTCAAAGGTTGGAAAGTTGGTTCAGCTGGTTGGTCTGTCGTTGTTGCTACTGGGGTTCCTTCCACTAAAAGTGTCAAGGCGAAAGAGAGGAGTTGGTGGTTAGTTTGGTTTTTTATCTTTTCTGATATTCTTTCCCGTTTTTATTGCATGGGATTTCTTCCTCTTTTCTGCTTTTTTTTGTTATTATTTGTTTGTGCCGCTATTCACAGGTTTATGGTCTATCTGTGGTTGTGCGAGCGCCAGTGTTATTCGAGCGTGGGTCAAGGTCTTTTTTTTTTTGGGGGGGGGGTTAGCTTATTCTGATCTTTATTCATGGATTGTCGGTTTCTGAGTAGTTTTTTCAGATAGTACGCTCACGGATTTTGAATTGATTTGATCTGATATTTTGCGTTGGTACAGACAGCGCTTATGAATTAATGTGAGAGTCCCGGTGAGCAAGCTAGTATAGTAGGTATACCATCCATCTGGGAGAGCTTTTTCGATATACTTTTTTATGTATCCTTCCTTCTTGATCTCCGTGGTGGATTTGTTCTGTTCTGGATTTGTTTGCTTTGGGTGGTTATATATATTAAATAGGGAAGTATGAATATAATAGAGATAATTTGAGTGTTACCCTGAACTAGGTCGACATCACAGTAGCCCTATGGTGCTTGCACTGAAATCCTTGTTCAGTCTCGAGCCAACTTTGACACCACATTGATGTATTCGAGTACTATACACTGCCGCCCTGCGGCGTGCTTTGGTGAATCAGCTCTTCTCCACAGTGAACAGAGATCTATCCTCAAAGATCTCTTGATGGTTGCCCATTAATAATGTTCCGATATACCTCTCCGCCTTTGTGGATAACCCACATCTATCTAGTTCGCGCCACCAGAGTGCATCCTCTAAAGCTGCAAAGAAGCTCGATAGCATATTAAAACCAGACTAGTATATTTCTCGCTATAGTCCTACAACACCATTTCGAGACACTGAGAGTATCCCTAAATGATAGATATTGAGACTAATAATAGGATAACCCAGCCTTGGAGTAATGTTCACAACCACTTGTAAGCATGACCATATATGAAAATAACACTTTAACAAACGGGCTTTGGTTTCCCGGTACCGATTCCACGAATGGTGCCGGTTGTGCCAGAGCCCAATGAACTCTGAGTCTAATCAGGACTCGTTGATACCGCAATACACCAGATCACTGATAAGTCCTTTGCACTGGATATGCTCATCGAAACGAATATACTTGTCCTGCTCCTTCCTTACTGAATATGTCCCCATTTTGATATGGCTTTCCTGACTGACCATGTGGTATGTATCCAGTTGCCAATGATTGGCAACCATGGATTGGATCTAGCTTCTGTAGCCCCCCATCACTCTATAGTTGTATCATCTCCAGTAAAATCAAATACTCGAGTGAAGCTCCCTTTTGATAGTTAAGCCATGGCCTGTTACCCAGAGAGGGATGCCATACATGCTCAGTGTAATGAAGAAAGAATAGAACTATTTCTGGAGGATTAAAGTACAATTGTGGAGGGCACTATTGGTTTGTAGGTACGAGAAGAAATATTTATAACATACCAAAAGAAAGTACTTATCGGAACAAATCCAGCATTTGATGATGTCGGATTCTCAACAGAGCTGGAACCCTTGCATATAAAACAAATGCAGGGAGTGATGAAGAGTGATGAAGTGAACATACATATGCATGGATAAGATCGAATATAAGTATTTTAAATGTGGTTGTTGATAATTAATAATTATATTCACTAAGAATAATAACTCAATGTTTCCGCGATTTGGGGCAGACGCCCGATCTGGTGCCTCGACCAGATAACATTGATATGCCTCACCGCTGCCTCGTGAGGTCACAGTTTATTCAGTTACAACTCTGCTCAACTACTCCACATACACCACAGCTACAACTGACAGCATACACGATCCTACGACGAAACTCTGCAACTATGGTGAATCAAACGATGAAATGGGCGAATGGATTTTTGGACTATGTTAATGCGAGTCCAACCCGTAAGTTTCACTGCCAAATTGAGGGGGAAGACTGAGCTGGATCCGAGAAGCAATCTGTACTCTATTTGACAAGCAATCCATTGACAATTGGCCTCTGAGATAGCGTTTCATGCGGTTAGGTCCTCAAAGGAGAGATTGGAGAAGGCGGGGTTTGTTGGTATCAGGGTGAGTTGATTTAATTGGCTGATGTTTGTGACTAATTGGCCCATGGATATCCTCTAGGAGCGAGACAACTGGGGCAAGGAACTGAAGAGAGGTGGGAAGTACTACTTAACGAGAAATGGGAGCACTATTATTGCATTTGCAATTGGGAAGAAATGGGAGGTACGTACTCTATACTCCTCCACCTTTTGGGGGGAGAATGGTAAGGTCGGCATTTTTAACCCATAATGCCACTATATAGGCAGGGAACGGTATGGCGCTTTTGGGTGCCCATACTGATTCCCCAGCACTCAGAGTCAAGCCCAAGTCACGAAAATTTGGCGAAGGCGGGAACTTTTTGCAAGTGGGGGTTGAAACATATGGCGGTGGAATCTGGCATACATGTGCGTATACATTCTGCAATGCTACTGCGTTGACATATGTACACGACATATTGTATTCAGGAACGACATTGACATTGAAATCGGTGGCTTCTCATAGGGTTCGATCGAGATTTGGGCCTCGCCGGCAGATTGATCGTCAAGGAGCCAGATGGAACATTTGCCTCTAAGCTTGTGCACGTTGATAAGCCAGTTCTCCGAATTCCGACGCTGGCTATACATTTGGATAGACAGGAGACATTTACTTTCAACAAAGAGACTCAGCTTTTTCCCATTGTGGGAATGGCAGCTGCAGCCCTCAATAAGACACAAGCAGATAATGAGAAGACGCTGGCTAAGGAGCCTGGGAAAGAGGAGGAAGAAAAGGATTTTGCTCCGCTTGCTTCCATCACCGAGAGGCATCACCCCGCAATTGTCACAAAACTAGCAGAGGTGGCCGGGGTATCTGTGGAGAGCATTGCCGACTTCGAGATCCTGCTGTTCGACACGCAAAAGGCATGCTTGGGCGGAATCCATGACGAGTTCATATTCTCCGCCCGGCTAGATAATTTGGTAAGGTTACTCGTTACCCCACACTACAGTCGATCTACATGCGGGTCTAGTGACATGTAACTTGACCCTGATTGGTTCATTCTCGGCTTCCTCCTGCTGACTTTCTAGATGATGTCCTATTGTGCCACAGAAGGTATTATTGAGTCTTTGAAGGCACCCAATGCGCTCGACAACGAAAGCGGGATCAGACTTATTTCATTATTTGATCATGAGGAGATTGGATCTCGGACTGCACAGGTAAGCTCATCCGTCCCGCTTTACAGCATTTCTTGATGAGATTCCCCATGTGACCCGTGCATCAATTCCTATGCAAGCCAATCAAACACTGATCCAGGCGTAATTACAATTTCCACTAGGGAGCCGACTCAAATTTGCTTCCAGCCGTGTAAGTCAACCGACGCTATGCCTAACACAACGCGATGCTGACGAGACTGATATTGTTCCCTTTCTAGTGTTCGGCGACTCTCTACTCTATTCGGCAATGCAGACACTAGTGCCACTGCGTTTGAAGAGACACTGATCAAAAGCATGCTGTGGTCATGTGATCAAGCCCACAGTGTACACCCCAACTATGGAGCAAAATATGTATGCAAGTCGGCACATTGCAAATGTACTCAATCGCAAATGCCCAACTTATGTCTAACTGCATATGTTTGTAGGAATCTGACCATCGCCCGGAAATGAACGCAGGACCAGTCATCAAGGTACGTGCGGGGTGCGAGACTAGCATCATGATACAGCTCTAGGAAACACTAACAGATATTGCCCGTGCCAGGTCAACGCCAACGCTCGCTACGCAACAAACTCCCCTGGCATTGTCCTTACTCAGGAGGTCGCTAGGGGAGCGAAAGTTCCACTGCAATTGTTTGTTGTCAGAAACGACTCCTCATGTGGAAGCACTATTGGGCCTATGCTCAGTGCAGCATTGGGGGCTAGGACTATCGATATGGGGAATGCGCAACTCAGTATGCATAGCATTAGGGAGACTGGGTGAGTTGTCCCCTTCCCTCCCTCCATATCCATACATACAGTTTTGTTTTCAGCTTTGGCCACCATAAAAAACTGCATGGCCCAATTGCCATGTTCCTGTTGTGTTATTCCATTCCACTGCTGCTGTATTTCGGTGCCGTCATATCCCCATCTTTCCCTTACACATCCCCATGTGACAGCACAAACTCGGCCCGTGTCGGGCCGCAACTGAGCGAATGGTAAGGGGACAATAAGCTAACCAACACCGGGCCGTACGGGCGGATGTGCTGTCCTGCGTTCGCTATGCGAGTTGCACACGCAAGCGTGGGGCCACGTCTGTCCCGGTTTTGCCGCGGCCCTTTCCCTTAAAATAGCGGATCTCATGACGTCGAACATGCAATCAACCTATTCAGTCACTATTTCTCCAGGTACTCTGAGTTGGAGGGAAAGATCTTGGTGCATTAGGGTCACATATCATAATCAGGGCTGCAAAAACGCATGTATTGTAGATCACTGATGTATCAATCCCTTGCAGTTTATATGGGCATGTGTGGATGCGAGTATATGTTCCAGAAGGGAGGTGTTGATGTATTTGTGTTGTTGCTGGTAATTGGTGGTTGGAGCAATAACATAGCGGTTATCGGGGGAATGCGGGGGGCTGCTGGTATAGCGGGGGATAATACGACAAGCGATGGGACATTGGAACATAGGTTTTTCCGTCATACTAGCGGCTTTTATGGCACTCCAAGACAGACAGTGATGCTCTCATACGACACTCATCTCTCAAATCCACTAGCTAGCTAGTCACATACTGTACGCCTACCGTACCATGTGCCCTCACTTGACACTATTTTTATTTATTCCAGCCTGGAACGCCATATGCTACCCTTCGTATAAAAAGAAAAAATTCAGTCCCTTTCAAAAGGGTCCACTCTAAACCACAAAGAGACAATCTCTTCAGGGCCTACCCAACATAAAAGCAGCAATAGCCTGGTTAAACAAGTCACGACATGATCTAATTAAGTAGATTTAAAAATCCATAGTAGTATAGATAGCTGCAAATTTTAAATTAAAACATTTTAATATATATGTACAGTAAGTAAGAGATAGAGGCAGTAAAAAAAACAAATCTCAGACGAAAAATATTGATAACAGAAATTAAAGAAAGGGAATATTAAAGAAGTAAACATCTGAACGGTTAACTTACCGTACTAACCGTACCAATAGCTTTTTTTGGTTTGTGGAGTCACGAGTCCTGCGATAGGTGAGGTAGGCGATGCACGTAGATCAAAAAGGCAAAAGCAAAAGAACACATGCATGTCCCGCGCAAGCGGCTGGCGCTGGTGGGTGACCAAACAACGTCATAGGTACCTATACCACTGGTACAAATGACTTGACTTTTTTCCGGTAGAATCACGGTAGACTCGGAACCGCTACATTGTGTAGCGGCGGTAATCACGGCTTGTGAAACTTCGTGCACTTGTCAGATACATATAAGCTTACTAAACCCAGCCTACAATGTTTGCACCCCACGGCGATGCTATGGTTGTATTTTACCCTGTGTCGGGGCACAGCCTACTTAGGTACAGTCCCAAAAGTGCTCCCCTACTAGTCGGCAGCGGGGTAGAGAGTGGTGGTTCACGATGAGGGGGCGTGGCGGAGGCAGACGCGGCAAAGACTAGCTAGAGTGTAGCTACATCATCAACTTACGATAGTGGCAAGTAAACACCAATTGATGGTACTTTATTGGCGGCGCTTCAGCCTCCGATTGCCATATGGCCTATACAGTTCACTTGGTGCACTACCTAAAAAAACCCCCAACCCCAACCTAGTGAAAGAGACCCACCTGAACTCCAAAATGGGGTTAGATTATACAGTCATAAATTCACAATATCATACAATTGCTAAGATGGCAATATGCGTATAGACATACTTACCAGGCCCAAACACCAAAAAGCAAAGACGGGATGTAGAAACGTATATACCTAGCATCCCCTACAAGGGGTTGTACAACCAGACTATGTATGACATGAAGAATTCAGG
>Ga0307514_10003370_pt1 | contig 15418 bp, 23 predicted proteins | sample 16_EM_MG_FD_203088 | JGI IMG/M metagenome (GOLD analysis project Ga0307514, IMG submission 203088) | Populus trichocarpa ectomycorrhiza microbial communities from riparian zone in the Pacific Northwest, United States - 16_EM | ecosystem: Host-associated > Plants > Roots > Unclassified | place...
TTGGCCCAATGTTGCCTATGTACCCCCCCGAGCAATGGATCGTAGTTATTTACATCTGTTTGTCCCTGCCAAAACCTCTCCGAGTCCGCCCAGTATCTCAGTCATGCACACAATGAATTCTTGGTTTGCGAAAATACACCTGGCAGGTATTCAATGCGGAACTCTAAAATAATGGTGCAATCAAAGCTCGTCGTGAATCTTGGTTGTCTCTGGTGGGGTTCCTGACGTCCCCGTCCCAGACGGAGGTATCGACGACGATCCCTGTGATCCATTCGACTTCTTCAACGGAACCTTCTTCTTCCACAACTTCTGCAAGTGTTTCTCTAACGTTTTCGCCCTCGCCTTCATCTCGCTCGTCAAAATGACAGGATCTTGATTCATCGGGACTTGTCGCTGCTTCGCTACCCATTCAGCCAACCAGGCCTCGTGTTCCTTCAGCGCCTTCTCGAGAAGGTCGATCTCAGATTGGGTATAACGGGCCGGAGGTCCACCCTCAGCCTCAGTGGTAAGGTTCTGTTTCGCTTCCGTGATGAACAGTCGAGAAGACCAATTCCACATTTGGGAGTTGTTGAGGGCTTTTGGGAACTCTTCGATTTCCTGGTATCTGTGGACAATTGGACGCTCGAGACTCCTACAAGTCGTAGTCGGAAGATGAATGAACGATGGCATGAAAGATCATCAAGGACACATACTCGAGGCCGGAAAGTTTTTCCAGGAATTGATTCGTATCGGCATTATCAGCCTCGTCATGCATCCATGCGAGCGTCTCCTCGAGCTTCTTGTGGATGGCAGACCTTTCCTCGGATTGTGAACACTTCCTGAACGGAGTCTGCGATTCATCGCCGAGGAGGTCTCGCAGCCTGTACAAGTAGCCCTCGAGATTGTTCCTTGCCTCCTCCTTGCGGCGATTCGAGCTCTCGATATTGTCGATCTCGCGCAACCTGTTTTGAAGTTGTCAACAGAGGCTCCGATCGTAAAGAGTGCATAGATTTCTGTTACCTATTGCGGGCAATTCGCTTCTCCTCGACGGTCATGGGAGGAGTGGAACCAAATTCAAAATCGATCGTCAGTGGAACCGTGACTTCGAGACCTGGTGACTTGGGCGTTCCTTCTGATGTAGTGGTCTCATCTGCGAGAACAGTAGGTTCCGAGTCAGTGCCAGTCGAAGTGGAAGAGGAAGGGTCGCTGGAGCTGCCACCGAAGAGACCTTTGATTTTATCTGAAAATCGGTCAGTAGGAGACGCTGAAAAAATTTATCCCATCCCCCACCTTTGATGGAGTCCTGTTTGACCTCGCCGACAGCGATAGCATTGGAGATAGAAACAAAACCAGACTCGGAGAGGGCGATTGTAGCCTTGACCACAGGCTCGAGAACCCCTTTCTCGGTCAGGTTGGCAATGGCTTCAGCAACACCGCCAATTTTGGCCTCGATGATTCCCTGAGAATGATCACTGGATCAAGGTGTCCGGTCAATCAAAGGCAACAAGTATCCCGAATCATGGGTACACACACGAAAGGGGTCTTCTTGTACAACAGCTTGATCGAGAAATCGTCCTTCCTTTTGAAGGACAACGTCTTCTTGCTTCCTGTCTTAGAGCTGGGAGGGAAGATCGTGGAGGTAATGGTCTTAGGAGACCCTCCTTCTTTGGGCTCGGTAGCATAAGACACCTGTATGTCGTACATGTGGACGTCGGAGACCTTGATATCCTTAGTCTTGAACTGGCGGCTGAGACTGGCACCATGAAGAGCGGCACCGAGGACTGCGGCTTCGTCGGCGTTCACGTTGACCGCGACCTTGTCCTCTCCAACAGTGGTCTTCACGGCCTGTTGAATCATAGGCGTTCGGGAGGCGCCACCAGTGAGGATGACGGACGTGACATTTTCCTGTAGAAAGAAATGAATTGACAAAGGACGGCAAATGGGCTAGAACCCTACGGAGGTCAAGCCGGCCTTGGCCAAACATGTGTGAAGAGGAATGACGAATCGGACTTTGAGGTCACTAGCGGCAGCCTCGAATTGTGACCGCTTGATCTTGCCACGGTAGTCAATGTCTTTATACGCACTCTCGATCTGAAAAGTTTCGATTGTAAGCCTGGAGGGGTGTCGTGAGAGATATCACGTACAATCGAAGAGGCCTCGTTATTAGCGCTGAGAATAGTCTTGAGCCTGTTGGCCTCCTTCCTGAACTTGGACATTGCCCGCTTGTCCTTGGTGATATCAACCTGATTCTTGTTCATAAATTCTTCGACGAGGAGCTTGACCAATCTACGATCCAACTCCGCCCCACCAGACCTGCGATCGAAGCCAGAAGACAGAACATTGACCTGGGTGTATGTCTTGGGTTTTCCCTTTCCAGTTGACTCGACGGTGGAAAATTCGACGAGGGTGGTTCGGATGGCGGAAGCACCGGCATCATAGATGATGTGAATTTCCGGTTCAGGGAAGGTTCTAGTCATCGCATAGTTGATTGCCACGGCGGTTCCGTCATTAACGAGGGCCAGTGTACGAAGACCGGCGATCTCGATCGCGTCCACAACAGCGTCACGCTCGGCTTGAGTGTAGAAGGAAGGGACGGTTACTACGACGTCCGTGACCTTTTCACCAGCGACCGACTCGGCAAGCTCTTTGACGTAGGAGAACTGCATGGCGATGAGTTCCTCGACTGCCCACTCCGTTCCATCGGATCGGCGGAGGGAGATGGTGTTTCGGGAGGATTTGACGGTGTCTGCAGCGGAGAGGGTGGCATAGTAAGAGACGGCTTCGGATTCGAAAGGGACGCCCTGGAGGTATTTAAGGAAGTTGAATGAGTCCGTTGGGAATCTCGTGACCTGTGAGAGGTGTGTTACGAAGAGTCCATGAGGCGAGTTTGACGATGACTTACGAGGTTGTATGCGTCAGAACCGAAGAGACGGTCGCCACCCTTCCAGCCTACGGAAGAGTGAATTTTGCGCTTCGAGTCCTTGTTGAGTAGAACGTCAAAGGGGACCCCGGGTTTCATGAGAGAGGCCTTGATCCATTCAGAGCCATAGTCTATAGCGAGAAGAGAAGCGAGAACTTGGGGAAGGTTGAGTGTCATAAGACACAGTAAACCCAGCAGAAGATTCTTCGACATGTTTTGGAAGGGAGGTTTAGAGGGTGTGCGACATAAGACGTGGTTTGGTCGTAAACTCGTTCACGAGCGACGTGGCTCAATCTCGGATCTCGATCACTCGTCGCCTCGGTGGCTGTAAACATGTCAGGATCTCATTGGGCTTGAGTGCAAATGTACTATCTTTATAGCAGACACCGCGCAGAATGGTTCTCTTATCTCTACCGCCACCATGCAACACAATCACCGTCAGGCAGACGAAGCTCTCCTCGCTAGCCTCGGCTACAAACAAGAGTTCAGACGAGAGTTCTCTCCTCTTGAGGTCTTCGGAATCGCCTTCAGCATCATAGGTCTTCTACCTTCCATAGCCTCCGTCCTCGTTTATGCCCTCCCGAATGGTGGCCCTGTTGCGATGGTCTGGGGTTGGGTCGTCGCAAGTCTCGGAATCCTCTTCGTCGGAATCAGCATGGCTGAACTTGCGTCCGCCGCCCCCACATCTGGAGGGGTAACGGATTTCTCTGCGGCTCGCACGACCGCTTGGCTAAACGGCTTATCTTCCGCAGCTCTACTTCTGGACACATTCCTTATCTTCTCCACGCTGCCGAAATTTATTGGCGTGGATCGTGGGTTGTAAGTCGCTCATCGACATCATAGTAAAGATATGATCCTTGATGGGTTTTCAGATGCCAACACAATTGGCTCTATTGCCTGTGAGTACAAGTCCATGAAGTCACCTCGCTTATCTTATAATCCTTCACATGGTTTAGCTATTGCCTCGATCGATTGGGGATGTGCCGTCCAAATCGCTGCCGCTGCCGCTATCGGGTCTGGTGAGAAATACTCTGCGACAAACGCAGAGACTTTGTACGTCCCGGCTTCGCCCGCACCTGCTCCGCTCTGATGCATGACCAGTGGAATCTATGTTGCCGTAGTCCTAACTCACGGGGTTATATGCTGTTTCGGTACCAAGGTTCTCGCGCGGTTACAGAGCTTATATGTGGTCCTCAACGTGCTGTAAGTTTGACCACCACATGAGTAGACAACCGCACCTACTGCCCTTTCAGGCTTTGTGTCGCAGTAATCATTGCACTCCCAGCTGCGACACCAGCTGAGTACAAGAACTCGGCAAGTTATGCGTTGGGCGACTTCACCAATCGTGAGTCTCGACAAAATTGCCACCAGGTGTTCGCTGAAGCTTACGTACCATAGTTGACGGATGGCCAAATGGATACGCTTTTATTCTTAGCTTCTTGGCCCCTCTGTGGACAATATGTATGTTTCTTGCTGTTAGGTCTCATAGTAGTTCTGCGTTGACGAGATTAACCCAGGTTCATTTGACTCCAGCGTCCACATTAGTGAAGAGGCATCGAACGCTGCCGTTGCTGTGCCCTGGGCAATCGTTAGTGCTATTGGAATCTCGAGTGTTTTGGGATGGGGTAAACAACCACAAGTCGAACTCCCATCCTCCTGATGTATGCTGACGTTGATCCCAGCCATTAATATGGCGTTGGCGTTCTGTATGGGTAGCGACATCGAAGCACTCTTGGATAGCGACGTCGGGCAGCCTATGGCTCAAATATACTACCATAGTTTCGGTCAGAAAGGGACTCTGGCGGTATGGAGCATGGTTGTCATCGTGCAGTCAGTCATTACAGGATGAATCCTCAGCATTGCGAGTGGCTAACGGTTTCGAATAACAGATACATGATGGGTTCGAGCATGGTGGGCGCTACTCCTTCATGTAACACTGCTCCCAAACACCCGGTTCACGATGCGAATCCAGGTTCTGGCTGCATCGCGGCAGACATTTGCCTTTTCTCGAGACGGCGCTCTGCCGTTCTCGTCCATCTTATACAGGATGAACAGGTTCACAAAAACACCCGTGAACACCGTTTGGTTCTGCTGCGTCACGTCCATCTTGCTGGGACTCTTGGCATTTGCGGGTGAACAGGCCATCGGAGCCATCTTTTCTTTGAGCACCGTGGGTCTCTACGTCGCCTACACAATTCCCATCGCAGCTAGGTTCATATTTGAGAACAATTATAAACCAGGTCCATTCGATCTCGGAGTATGGGTGAGCGGGAAATTACTCACGGACTGACGTGCATTGATCCGAGGTGACCTTTTCCAGAGTCTCCCGGTGGCTGTGATCTCTGTGACGTGGATGTCATTCATGGGAATCGTATTCTTATTCCCTGCGACCCCGGGGGTTGAGGTGGAAGACACGAACTACACCGTGGTTGTCCTTGGCGGGGTTCTCATCCTTTCGTTGGTCTACTACTATTTCCCTAAGTATGGCGGGAAGAATTGGTTCACAGGGCCCGTGCCGACGATAGATGTACGAGAGGGTAGCCTCGGTGTCAATATCGATGAAGAGAAAGAGAATGCCACGGTAGAGGTAGAGCGAGTTAACCGGTAGTACCGAACACGTTGTGCCACGTACTACCTGCCACTCGAGCGTCTGATATAAAACCCCAGACCGCCAGCACGTCCAACATACTTCTCCATCTCACCTCACCATGATACCTTGTTCCGCTCGCCGCCCGACGAGGAGGCAGAGTCGAAACCTCCTCGGCTCCATGTCTCTCGTGTTCTTCACAATTTTCGCTCTCATTCTCCTCTGCCCCGTCGCCGTCAACGCTGTTGACGAGGACAAAAAGTCTGAGTATGGCACCGTCATTGGAATCGGTCGGTATATGCTAGCACCATCCTCCCCCGTGTTTCGCAACAACTGACAATGTTTCACAGATCTTGGTACCACTTATTCTTGCGTCGGGTGAGCTATTCCAGCCGCCTTCTGCAAGTGACAATCTAGGCTGACGACGCGGACAGCGTACAACGAGGTGGCCGAGTTGAAATTATTGCCAATGACCAGGGTCATCGTATCACTCCTTCATGGGTCTCCTTCTCCGACGAAGAACGACTGTGAGTTATTGTCATACTGAAGTTGGGTTATGTTTCTAATGATTCGTTCACTTCCCCAGTGTCGGTGACGCTGCTAAGAATGCCTTCCACTCCAACCCGGAAAACACTGTCTTTGACGCTAAGCGTTTGATTGGTCGCAAAATGGACGACCCTGAAGTCAAGCGTGACCAGAAACATTGGTACCCGTCCCTTTTTCGATCGTACCGTCATTCAAGGGCTGATTTGCGTCATGTAGGCCATTCAAAATTATCCAGAAGAATGGAAAACCCGCAGTTTCGGTCAAGCACCGTGGTGAGAAGAGGGACTTTACCCCCGAAGAAATCTCCGCCATGGTATTAACCAAGATGAAGGAGACCGCTGAGGCCTACCTTGGTAAGAAGGTCACCCACGCCGTCGTCACTGTCCCAGCCTACTTCAACGACGCCCAGCGTCAGGCTACAAAGGATGCCGGCACGATTGCTGGGCTTCATGTCCTCCGTATCATTAACGAGCCCACCGCCGCTGCTATTGCCTACGGTCTCGACAAGAAGGGTGGTGAATCTCAAATCATCGTCTACGATCTCGGTGGTGGAACTTTCGATGTCTCCCTTCTCTCCATCGATGATGGTGTGTTTGAGGTCTTGGCCACCGCGGGCGATACTCACCTTGGTGGTGAGGACTTCGATAACCGTGTCATCGACTACCTCGTCAACCTCTACAAGAAAAAGACAGGCACTGACGTTTTCAAGAACCTCAGGGCCATGGGCAAGTTAAAGAGGGAGGTCGAGAAGGCCAAGAGGACTTTATCGTCTCAGCAATCGACTAGGATCGAGATTGAATCCTTCGAGGACGGCAACGACTTCTCCGAGACGTTGACTAGGGCCAAGTTCGAGGAGTTGAACATGGACCTGTTCAGGAAGACCATGAAGCCTGTCGAACAGGTCCTTAAGGATGCCGGTCTTAAGAAGGAGGATGTACATGAGGTGTGTTTCTTTCGGCGATCAGTCGTTCGGCCTCGCTGACGTGTATTGTAGGTCGTTCTCGTTGGTGGTTCTACTCGTATCCCCAAGGTCCAGCAGCTCCTCAAGGAGTACTTCGGGAAGGAGCCCTCCAAGGGTATCAACCCTGATGAGGCCGTTGCCTATGGTGCCGCCGTTCAGGGTGGTATCCTCACCGGCGACGAGAGCTTGGGTGATGTTGTCCTTGTCGATGTCAACCCTCTTACTCTCGGTATCGAGACCACCGGTGGTGTCATGACCAAGCTCATCCCCCGTAACACTGTCATCCCCACCCGCAAGAGCCAGATCTTCTCCACTGCCGCCGACAACCAACCCACCGTCTTGATCCAAGTCTTTGAAGGTGAACGTTCTCTGACTAAGGACAACAACCTTCTCGGCAAGTTCGAGCTCACTGGCATTCCTCCTGCTCCCCGCGGTGTTCCCCAGATCGAGGTCACGTTCGAGATCGACGCCAACGGTATCATGAGGGTTTCTGCTGCCGACAAGGGCACCGGAAAATCTGAGTCGATTACTATCACTAACGAGAAAGGACGTCTCACTCAGGAGGAGATTGACCGTATGGTTGCAGAAGCTGAGACATTTGCCGCAGAGGACGAAGCCCAGAAGAAGCGTATCGAAGCTCTCAACTCCCTCTCTTCCTACGTCTACAGCCTCAAGTCCCAGCTCGGTGACTCTGAAGGTCTCGGTGGAAAGTTGGACGCTGACGACAAGAAGACACTTTTGGACGCCATCAAAGAGACAACAGATTGGACTGATTCTGAGGGTCAGTCAGCGTCCGTTGATGACCTCGAGGAGAAGCTTCAAGAAATCCAGAACATCGCCAATCCCATCACGGCGAAGCTGTATAACGGCTCTTCGACCTCTCCAGATTCCGACGACAATGACGAGCCCATCCACGATGAGCTGTGATTTAACCGTAACCCACCATGTAAAAGCACTATCCCATCCTGTCCCATAGTTTTGTGATTGTTTTATCCTCGCATGAATACCAGAAACAACCCACCCCTGTTTTCCCACCGCAAGAGAAAAACTATGACCGAGGTAGTACTCGAAACTACAACCTCCTGATTCGTAGTCAGACGCGCTACCATTACGCCACACGGCCATTGGAAGTATTTCTGATAGAAACGTGTTGCTGTTGTCGTTTGGAAACTGCGGTGGAGGCATGAACCGAGTTCTGTCATCGGTGCGAGGATATAAACCTTTGCACAGGTAATACCCGCCTGTTCCCCCCTCGTGCTGTATTCTCTTTTCGCACGAGCGTCGGGCAGCAGCTTGCAAGAGCTTTCCCTCTCGCTGCAGAGAACTCTTCGTGGTTCACAACAGAGCGTACATTTCAAAAACGAATCAAATTGTCTCGTATACAGTGATCGAGGGGTCCTTGAACAAGTTGGGTCCTTGAATAATTTGACCGCCGGGACTCAACAACGTCAAAGTTCGTCCGGATACTTGGGCAGCAGCACTTGCCAGATACATAAAACCGTGTGTAGGTAGCTCTCAAAAAAATGATACCTTATTCCCGAGTCATTGCCCGTTTAGCCCGAAAATCATGCATGATCAAACTACACACGATTTTATTGCGTGCGATAGAGCTAACTGAAAAGCTAGATGTTCCCGTAGTACATTTTATTTATCAATAGCAACACCACAAAAAAATATGGACCAGTACGGATGGTTGCTCGGTGCTCTGCGATTGGATCCCTCCATCAGGAAAATGTGGGAAAAATTTTATACCTCACGACCCGAGCAATACCCCACAACAGATTACGACGCCTTATATCTCGGCCGTAACCTCACAGCGTCGGTCACAATTTGTAATCAGGTTTTAACGACATTATGCAGTCGTACGCCAGTCCAATGGGTCTCATGATCAGTTGTACGGTTACCATGTAGGGTTTCAATGGTTGATGATCCAGTCGGAAGCCATCTGAACTACATGAAATCGATTGTTATCATTGTTAAGCTACGATACATTACATATGTGTGTATCTAATACGTCCCAGCGGTCTCTTCGTCCGAGCTCTCTCCAGGGTCGGAGTTCTCATCTCCTTCACCTTCAGTGTCAGAGGACTCATCTTGTTGCTTGTTGAATTCGACGAGGTCGTTTGGGAGATTGGCTCGGCCATCGTCTACAACTTCCTCCGGCTCGATGTTCTCTGCCTCCTCCACATCAGTAGGGTCCATGTGTCCAACCCCACCACCATGGTATCGCGTGAACATGTCGCGATCAACAAAGCTGCAATGTAAGGTTCAGATAGAACGAGACAAAAATTGCGGGGAAATACAAACATGTTTACGTAGTAATTGGTCCAGTCATCCACGATCCCGGGCATCCGAGCAGCTGTAGGGCTGTTGTAAGGCATTAGCGCATCAGTCCGCCCGGAGTGGAACCTCGGGATGAGATGGCAACCACGGATCACAAGGGATGGATCGAGAAACCCAAACGCGAGCTCGTCAGTATACTCGACGAAGCCAACCATTGGTAAACGGGCATATCGTGGGCCAAACCGATACCTCGGTTCAATGCCGAGCCAGCGAACCCACAGGAACTCCATTCTTTGGGTGTTCTGGTTGCGTGCCTCGGGATGGGTCGTTGACACGAAGGTATGGTACACCCCTAGAACCTGCGCATACCAATATGGGTGTGCGCCAGGTATATTTTCTGAGGAACGAACCATTACAAAACAGTGGTTTCGCGGGTTAATGGTGTCCCGATCGCGTCGTATGTCGTACGTCGTGTAGTTGACTGACAGTGTCTGGACCGAATATATTTGATTGTTTGAGATCCATACTGTGCTTTGTTCGTCATCGGTGAATGCATCGGAAGAGTCGTCATCAAAATCTCTCCCGAGGAGCCGGTTCAATAGATGACCCCGAAGTTTTGAAATGAATCCCTATGGTGGGCGTCAGTGCATTTACTATTGAGAGTGATCCAAACGAACCTTCTTCGCTGGGTCGCCAGGATTTTCCCGGACAAACGTAGCAAGCGGTACCGGATTGTTTCGAGATGCCGAGATGTGATGGTGTAGTTCCAAGGGTATGTCATCTCGGCTCTGTTTGACATGAGTGGTGTCAAACCCCTGCTGACGAGACGCCTCCTCGCGATGATAGTGCTTCGCGATTTGCTTTGTCGCATCGCGCCTGTTCGTCAACCCATAAAAGCGCTTGAGGGCACGATGCGCCAGTTCCCCCTAAAGTTCGAGTCAACGAGGGTCCACAGGTGCGACCATGTCCGCTTACCAGTTGTGTAGAGAAGGAATCAGTACAGCCGAACAATTTAATCGTGCGCACATAGTCGCCAAGCGAATGGAATTTGTAAGTGTTCAGGTTTAGTGCTTTCTTCTTCCTACCGGCAGATGGCGCCTTACGTGCTTCACGCGGAAGGGCCACTGTGTTGAACTCGAGAAATGTGACGTCGCGGAACTTTCGCATCAACTGGCCGAGACGTATCGTGCACTCGTTGAGCAAATCAAGGGTGGTATCTGTGTGAATCCTCAATTTTGCCAGTGCATGCCATTCTGCTGCTCGATAGAGCAACTGCATGAGCATCGTATTGTATGGCTCATCAAGAAGGCCTTCGAAAACTGGGATGGCACACTGCATTCGAATTAATAAGCACGAAGTTAAGTAGACTTGAAGCTCTTCACCTGTAATATGTCCTCGTAGTCCCGGGCTGCAAACTTTTTCATCTCCGATACATTATCCTTGAAGCGTCGTATGGTGTGAGTACCGAACGTTGGCATCAGTCTAAACCTGGTTGAGGGTTAGCGATACGTATGTCGATTTGGGAAAAACTTTACCATACCGTTGATTCAGCGTGTCTATGAGGACTGTAGATGGGCTGGAGGCCGCATAAAGCATCCGGAGCAGATGTGTGAACAACGTTTTCCAGACCCCAAGTTCAAACTCATGCATGAGGTCAACGACTAACATCTGTGAGAGATTGAACTTGGTATCGAGACCCTGCAGGCACTCGACAAATGAATTCTGTTTTGAGAAGATATTAAGAACAAGTGAGAGTGGAAGCGATCTTTACGAACCATCGTTGGTACCAAAGATGTTGGCTTGAGGATGTTTTCGACCGCAACACCGGTGATAGGGAGCGCCATTTTGTAAATGAATGTGCGCGCATCAAGGATCCTCTGTCGCAGATACACGCGGATGTCATTGACGCGTGACTTGAGGTCGCTTTTAGTTGCCAACCTGTCCAAAAGACTCTTTGGTACGGTGCATCGTGGACATGGACAAAGGCCCTGATCCCGAATGGTTGCAAGCAATACCCTGTTAAATTGTATCAGTTCGTGGTAGATCAGGCAGCCTCGATCATTAGACTCACTTCTCTGGGTAATCGGCAGAGTATGTAAAGATCCTGGGATACACACGACGCTCGACGCCATCTGAACCCATTATCACGATCCCATACTCCATTGCATGAATGAAGTCGCTATCGAGGATATGCCTCCACACGGCGTGCACCAATTCTCGACGACAATGAGCCAAAATATCCTTCTTTTGTGTCTTCCAATTTATGTGGTTCACCGAAGCCCAATCGTAAAATGCATCGGGAAGCTGAAAACGTGGCCTGTCAGTTTGGGCATGACCGGTTCGAAGAGAGGTACATACAGATGGTATATAAGCCAGATGATGGCAAGCACCAGAAGTGGGCCGCATTCGAATGTATTTTGAGATGTTGCCGAAGAGGAGGTAGATCGGCCATATCTTCGCCGTTCCAAAGTCAGTGAGGTGCGTCGAATCCGACCAGAACATCAGCGCGGCAACAACTTTCTCACGCTTGCAACCGGAATCATCAGGAGGGAGGCGTCCGTGCCGCTGTACATCTTCATGTGCTGTGGCGAAGGCATCCGAGTCATATATCTCACTGAAGATACGTTCGTCTTCGCCTGTCAGAGGCGACTTGCGAAACAGCTTGTAAGGAGAAAAGTGAAAGTGTTCGGCAAGAGGCCCCTCAAAGGCGGCCTTAATCACAGATGTGAGCTTTTGGAAGTAGAAGCCTGGGATATTGTAAGTCTTTGCCTGCTGTTTCGGTGTCGGATCTCCGGTGGGAACGTGGATTGGAATGCTCGTCTCCTGGAAACCATCACCAAAGGTGGGTGACTTCTGCGCAGCATCGAGACGTTGGTTTTCTCGATGAGCGTTGAAGCCCTCGAGATCGGCAGCTGGGAAACCTGTCGCATCCCGGATCTCCTTGACAAGACGGTTGACCTCCGCTTCCGTCTTTGTAGCGCTGCCTGAGTTCAGCCATGTCATAAGACGCCATATTGTCATGTTAGCGAACGGCCATGGGGGCAGTCGGGTGGAGGATGATGATAGGATATGGTTGGTAGGGCTGTGGTCGACGTTGCGCTGATTCGACAGTTCGTCCGGGCGGACAATGACGTCAGGATCATATGATGGTCGACGGGGGTAATCGCGCCAAATGCCAAACATGTTTGCCGCGGTAACCAGCCTATCTCGGACAATAAGTGTGACCCTCTTGATCTGAGAGCCAATGGACTGTGGATCAGGAGCCAGATCAACGGGAGGGACAGGAACAGGGGGAGTTGGAAGGGTGTCTCGAAAACGAGCCGGAAGCCTCTTCGAACGTTTTGGACGGCCAGTGGTAGAGGGTAGAACGTGGCTGTCCATGGGCGCAGCTGTGGGTGTGTCCATGTTGATATCCATCAGGGTACTAGAATCGCTGACATCTGTGAGTGGTGTAGTTTCCCGCTAGTACAAAGGGGTGTTAGTGTCTGTGCCATTCTCATCCATAAATTGTAACATACCGATCGTATACCGATCCGAAGCAATCGTCGCTTCGCGGCCCTACCCTTTGGACGTAGACTTGCGGCAGTACGGCGACTCACGGCAACTTGGCTCTCATGATCACCCAAGACCTTGCAATGCTTCTGGTGTATCGTGAGGCCACCGGGAGAGCTGAATCCGCGCCCGCAGGGTGGTATGCAAGTGTATTGTCTTGTCATTAGCGCACCTGCCTAGATAAACACACGTGTGGGCGAGATTATAAGTGACAGGAGAAGAATCTTCTAGAAATAGCTTGAAGGACCTTGAACCGAGTGCCGTTGTCTCAACCGAGTCAACGCAAGGCTCCGCAGCCTTTGTCAGCAAAGAGATGTGTAAGCGTAAAGTACTTATAAGCTGGAGTGAGATCCCACACACCAGAACTTCGTTTTTCGACCATATCCAAACCCAAACCATGCCAGCTCCCAACGAAAACCGGACCCCCAGCGACAAGGACACAGAGAGGGGGGAGAAGAGAAAAGCATTGTAAGTAACGTGACCATGCCCTATGACCTATCGCCAAGAATGCGACTGATCATCCCATCAAAGCTCCCTCACCGATAATGCCCCTCTCGCCGGCCGTGGCATCCGACGGCTCGTATCACTGTTTGTGCCCATCTCAAACATCGTGTATGAATTTGATCGAAGGAACGAATTAACCGCACTTGGGCTGTCGGATGAGGAGGTAGATTCGACGGATCCTGTGGCCGTAGCAGCTCAGAAGGAGTAAGTGTTTCGATGGTGCGAGTCATACACGTTACTCACTTGAATAGACGAGATAGGAACTTTAACTCGTTCAAAGAGCTTCACAAGCTTATTCCGGACCTACTTGAGACTGTTCAGGCTGAGGGACAAACGAAGTCAAAACTGAAGTCCTTTTATCGTCAGGTGAGTCCAAAGCCCAACGCCTCGTTCACAATATGACAACAAGACCTGGGACCCCTATAGCTCTACGACGGGGCAAGTGACGCATTGAGTACGGACGTGTCCCGGATCAAGTCCTCTGTTGCTGACTGGCTCAATAAGCGGAAAATCAATCCTGCGGTTCCCCAGCTCGAACGAGAAACACGCGATGGACGAGGGATCCAGCATGACACAACCGGACGTCTCCTGTGTACCATCAGTCTGGATTGGGACAATCCAATGTAAGATCCTCCTTCTGACGCACACCTTATTGCTGACTCCTCGAGCAGCGTCAGAGCCAAGGTCAAGAGTTTCGAAGACGAAGATCACTACTATGGGAAGGACTATTATGCACGGTGTTTGTACCTCGGGGAAAACGGCGATCCGAAGAACATACGCGCCGGCTTCCTCAAGAGTGCTTTGCTTGTCAAGGTAATCCTGGTACTGCGGCGTTGCAAACTCTAGGCTGATCTTTGATCTGTAGACATACAAATCTATTTTCACTTCCCCATCTTCTGCTCGTGGCGACTTGGACGAGGCTTGTGAACCAGAACCAAGGAAAAAGAAGTCAAAGAACTCCATTCCTCACCGGGCAGACGTCGCGTCAACGCTAAACATGGAGCACCAAGTGACCCCGCGATCAGTCGCGTACGTTGCAGCTCAAGTAAGTCCAACCAAATTCATTTGGTGACATGCCCAGGTGGTAACTGACCTCAGCTTCATTTTGCACTCCAGTCGGCTTCCCACTGGCGCCGCATATATGACGACTTCAACTACGAGGAGTTCTATAACTTTATTGTTGACTACTTCGAAGCTGACACCTCTCCAAATACAAGGAAGGAGACGCGGGCACTCCTCGATTGGTGGAACGAGTAAGTGCTGCTCCATTATTTGCACGTTCCTCGCTTTTGACAAATGTCTAGTCAGGCGTTCCCCGATGCAGCCCCTTCACGGGCCAAGCAACCGGGACGCGGCGGTGCCGCGGCATCGATGCGTCTGCTCATGGAGCAACGTGAGGCTGACCCGATTGAGGAGTAATCACTCCTGTAGATGCTCCCTCTTCGTAGCACTCATAACGAGTATCTCGCCTTTCTTTCCTACAGTAACACCATGTTATATATAGTAGTCTCGCTCAATCGAATTAAAATTTCCCTATCATCACAGCGACCACACAAAGCGTACAACCTGGATGCGGGAGCCACGCTGATTTTAAGGCTTACCTACCGCCGCATGATCATGACCAGTCCGTAAAGATTGTAACGGTCCAAATGAGATTACACCCAGCTGAACTACCTCACGTATCTCGCCCTGGCATGTGTGGCCTTACGCGTCGATGCAAGGCTGATAATCCTCGATAATTCAACAACAGGTTATAAGGATTATGAGATTTGGCCAGGATTTCATCCGTTGCTGCCCCCCGATAACACCTCATGCGAAACGCCCGGCCCTTACAACCCTTTCAACGGTTTGTAATCGATTTCAGCGGATTAGGCTGATTTATAAGCAAATCACTATTTTCCCGATGGAACGAGAAGACCGGGTGCACCTATCGTCTGGAAAACAGCTGTCATTCGTTTCGATATCCCACCGTCGTTACTTCGATACAAGCATACACTGTCCTTACAGGACTTATATTTAAACATATATCCGCGACCCTTTGGTCACTTTGTGCTTTAGCCGCCGGCAACGCTGGATGATTCCTGCC
>Ga0307514_10003372_pt1 | contig 15417 bp, 17 predicted proteins | sample 16_EM_MG_FD_203088 | JGI IMG/M metagenome (GOLD analysis project Ga0307514, IMG submission 203088) | Populus trichocarpa ectomycorrhiza microbial communities from riparian zone in the Pacific Northwest, United States - 16_EM | ecosystem: Host-associated > Plants > Roots > Unclassified | place...
AACAGCTTAAAGAGCCCGGATTGTACTTCGCTTAAGAACTCGGACTCAGAGTGGCGTTTCCTGGGCGCTGAACCTCTGAAGTCTGAAATTATCACACTGCCATGCTGGACTAGATAAGATAAGATAATTTGTTTTGCGAAGGAGCGCAGCTGAATCTGTCACTCCATGAAGCTTACGAATCCTCTACCTCAATCTCTACAAAAGGAGTGCTTGAAAGCCGCAAAAATATGTCAGTGACTTTGGCGGTATCTTACTGAATGTTCTAATCTTGATCCAGTTCAATCTTTTGTTGACAATAGCAATAATGGCCTTGATGGTGTCATTCCACGCGAGGTTCTGCAGAATGCCAAAGGCTTTGCTATCTTTACAATAGTCAAGGCAGGACTCGTCTTCTCTGCACGGGCAGGTAGTGGGATAGTCATCGCGAAACTGGACAATGGAAGTGCGTACTACGACATAGCTTGCCAACTTGCTCAATCTGAAATTCGGCGTATCATATAGCGTGGTCTGCCCCAAGTGCTATTGGAATCGCCGGAGTTGGCTTTGGAGGTCAACTTGGCGCAGAGATGACGGACTTTTTGGTTGTTTTGAATTCTCGCTCTGTAAGTTCTTTTCTTTGGTGTAATCTCAGGGAGTTTATCGCTTCTCCTTTGTTAGTCCATCGTGCGTTCACTTCGATACTCTCGCTTTCCTCTGATCTCACTGGAATGTACACCATAGCAATCATTCATGTCTGCTGGGTCTCTGACCCTGGGAGGTAATATGAGTCTTGCCATTGGTCCATTAGGTCGGAATAGTGAAGCTGCTGGGGCACTCAACACCAACGGGAAAATCGCAGCAATGCAAGCCGATAATTGTCTCCAAAAATTACGCTCGAACCTGACTCTTTGAACCAGGTATAGCTACTCTCGTTCCCGTGGTTTATTCGGCGGAATCTCCATCGAAGGCTCTGTCATTGTGGAGCGCCAAGACGCCAACGTACTAGCTTACAATTCCCCAGTCACAGTTAAACTACTCCTTGGTGGACTTGTAGATCCTCCTGCGTGGACAACGCCTCTGATCAAGACTTTGGAGTCATGCACTGGACTTCCCGGCAATCGACAGTGGATCAATGACGAAGGAAATCGTTCACCAGGTGGCTCTTATGTATTCAGAGGAGTGTCTAGCCCGGGGTCGAGAGCAAAGTCGGCCCCATTCTTCTTCGGAAAAAAGAAGCAGGATAATACCCAATTTCCACCGGCGTCTTGGGGTGTCCAAACAAACACAGACTCATACTTCACCGATGCAGCTCCACATTCACACTCGCGAAATATGAGTTATAATGGAAAGAGTGCCACTTCTACGTCCACAAAATATAAATCAAATTTTGACTCTGATTTCGACAGAAGTGGGTTATCGTCGTCGTCGACCAGCGATAAAAAACCCATGTTAACTCCAGCCCTGTATGGCCCTAGTACCCCATTTTCATCTGCTGGGCTTGGTTCTTCAAGATCCGAGATGACATCTTCGAAACATCGTCAAAATTTATCCTTGAATCTCCACTTCACTAGCAACCATCCACGAAACGATCTCGATGACATCTATGCATCACCAGAGACGACCAAGTCTAATAGCCCGCTTTCCAAACCGTTAATAAAACCCCGCAAAGAATTAGCAAGACCTTTACTCCCTCACGAAGGAGTGGCGCGTGGGGTTGCTCTGTTTAAATTCGAAGCAGTTGAAGATGGCGATTTATCCTTCAACAAAGGCGACGTCGTCGTTATCACCAAGATGAGCGATAGCACAGATGATTGGTACGGATCTAGCTATTTTGTCTCTGTGCCTCTTTTGACACTTCATTTCCCCCCCACTTTTTAGGTGGACCGGAAAGGTTGGCAATCACCAAGGAATATTCCCTGCTAATTTTGTAGAAATTGTGTAGATGGTCATGGAACTGCTCATTGCCACGAGCTGTGTATTTTTCTTTTTCTGTTGTCTCGGTTTGCCTAATTGCTTTTTTTTGCAACTCCATATCTACAATGTATCCACGTTTATGTCTGCCAGCCTGTTTTCGTTGACAAGGCTTCCTTCACACCATATCAACTAATTTTGGCTTGTCGGTATACATAAACTATAAGGGTATCCAACTTAATCCGAAATGTTCATAAGCATGCCATATGTGCAATGTCTATTACAGTATCCTACATCAATGAGGGGTGCTAACAATGAGGGTAAGTATATCTAAATAAAGGGGTGTCGTGTCGTACCGGTACAGCATGGGTCATAAGTAGATAATATGATACAGAATTCCCAACAAAAGGAATGTGATAAACATTTCCTATAAAATTGGACAACAGTGGATAAAAAAACCCAATACATATATAGTCTCCACATTGAAAAAATAAGGATTGAATTGTGCAATCGCACTCTCAATTTCTTGTCTGATAGATCTTGACGCTCTTCACTTCCCAATCTGCAAGTAAAATGAAGGTCAGAAAAACGAGAGTAAAGACACAAGAACATACAGGCTTCGCTCATCGAGCCTCCGTTTGCTCTCACAAAGGCCTCACATGTCGAGACACCAGTCTTCTGCGCACAGCTTTGTTCCTGGCCAGGAATGCCGGTAGAACCCCAGACAGCAGAAGCCCAATCTCCGCTATAAAACAGGCCACGTCAGCTTTCAAAACGGCCAATCGTGATATGCGAACATAATCTCAACCCACGCACCACAAGGTTGTATCGAAAATAGCGTGGTGATTGTTGAAGAATGTAAATGGATCACAGGATGCTGCGGGCCACCGTGCTTGGGCACGTCCCCAAGTATCTGGCAGTGGTGCTTCGGCTGTGATATCGTCTGGAATGGAACCACGAGGGAAAAAATACACAGCAACGCCGGTAGTGTCCCATTTCACTTTTCAAGATGTTTAGAACCAAAAAGGGGGAAACTAAGTTCCTCGTGTACTCACTGGCATACACACCACCTCCAATTGAGTTAAACCCAGCTCCGAAGGAGTTACTTGTGCTCGCACGGATACCGCACCCTTGATTGCCCGTGTTTAACGCCGAACAGTCCGTTCCACCGATGACACTCCCTGAGATCGCGAGAGAATTAGCGTTCGAGCTCGCTAGTGTGCACCCAGGGTTGGTGTGCACCGTCGCTTGATTGTTCGTATAATCGTGCACGCCTTCGAGGATATCGATCTCTCCTCCAGCCGGCCAGTTTGGTCCGTTTGTCCAGAAGGCTCTGATGCAAGATCAATGAGTTTTATGGGAGAAAAAAAACTTTGAAAGAAGTAACATACGGCCAGATGCCACATCCAGTCGGCATGTGAACCGAATCCATAATAACCAACCCACCATTGAAGCTGGTTTTCGTTGATATCCGGATGCTCCTGCGATTTGCTGCGACATTCCGTGTGGTCTCGACACGCATAATCGCATTCCCTGCAGCGTTCACTTCTAGAAGTCCTGAAGATCGCTACAAACCCCAATCAATTAGAACATATTGGCAGAAATTAACGGAGATCAATTACCGCGGCATTCTGATCGATGAAGTCTACGATACCTAGGACACTGTCAGTATACAGTGATCAACCAAAGACGACGTGCGTTACAAACCATGCGTAGGATCTGCACCAGTAAAGAAGTCCCAAGCATCGAAAAAAGTAGATCCAACCTGCAAAATGATCGGGTTAATTACACAAAGAAAGTAGACGAAATTCTGAAAGACACACATGAGACTCGAGTAACCTCCATGAAGACGTAGCAGTTGGTGTAGGACTGCTCCCAACTTGCGTGGAGGTGGGACGACGTGTTGTAGAACGAGTTCGAGTGAGTGACACCGAGGTATTCGTGCCTCCCCCGCTCGACCCCGGACTGAAAGGAGCTTGCCTTGCTGGCTTACAATACACCACATGTCTTGGCTGACTCGAGGATACTGCACGAGGAAGGATGCTGTGAAAAGCAACGCGCAAGTCTTTCGCTAGATTGTGCGTTTTCCGAGCTGCTGTAATTTGAAGATCATCGACGACACGACGAACGAGTGTTTGATGAGATGCGTGAGCCCTATCAGTTGCCAGCAGGATTGTGCAGATCTGAAGGAACGGGTTTAAAGCAACCATTGTGCAGAGAAAGAAGTAGGGGTAAGGAGGTGTCCCGGGATTGAAGTGACGGTCAATATATACGAATCTAAAGTGGAAAAAAGTGGGCTCAGCCCCTGGAGGATAAAAGATGGCGGAAGAGTCAGAGGAGAAAAGGTGAAAGACAGATGCACTCAAAGTCTGACCTGCAGGAAACCGCCTTGTTATGCCTAAATTTGGCTTCTTGGCCACATGTCACCCGGCAACGGACTTCGTGCGATTAAATGTAGTTCATAGAAGCATATTGCTGCATTCCTTGGGTCGTACTAGACAGAAGAATAAAAACGAGGTTCAAGAGTATAATCTACCAGAAAAAAGAGTACTAAATACGGCCGAACATGATAGATAGACCACTCAAAACGAAAAAAGGAAATCGAAGATACAGCGAATATAGTTCATGAGACGAATGTCCAGATCCTCAACGATGCGACCCAGGCGCAAATGCTTCCCTCACACTCCGTCGGAGTTCTTCGTGTTCACGATGCGAACTCGCCAGGGAAGAACCAGGCTGAACCTGAGACCCAGGAACGCTTGAGGATACGAGGCCATCGATGTCAAGCTCCATGAACTCCATGATTCTTCGAGAAAGAATCTGAATTTCGCCTTGACCGTCGTTGGTGTCCGTCTCCTGATACGACTGCTGGGAGTGATGTGAACGTGGTGTTCCCACAGATGAAGACGGCGAGTTCGTTCGTGTAGCTGCCAGAGTTTTGATGTTAGGAATTAGCAAATTTGAGCTGCGAATATTGCTGATAAGTTGAGGATCTATCGGAAAGTGTCAGGCATTTAAAGACAGTGTAAACCTTGCATACCAGCAGACTCTAGCAGCTGAACAATGGTCCAAACGGCAATATGCTGAAATGTTGTATCTGGACTCGTCAAGAAGCGGTACAAGTACTTGTGCATGCCACCCTCAGGCTTATCCCAAACATCGTTGAAGGCGGAGTAGTCATCAGTGGGAGATCGTCCGTCTAGAACATCAAAAGTCAATGAATTCTCTATGACTAATTGGTAGCGATGGCTTACCTTTTGATGATAAATTACCGAGAGCTGCTGCACTATTGCCTTGGACTTCCGAGCTAGGAGAATTGGTCAAAGGAATTAAGACTTCACAAATCCCCATTTCCAAAAGCTGTCCCTTTAATTCATCTATCATGGGATTAAGGTCTGATGCCGTGATTGATGAAGTCAAACATACCACTCAAAGCTAGAACTGCTACACATGCTGTCATTTCACTTTGCACACTGAGGGGGACTTCCAAAACAAGTTCCTTGATCGATTGCACAGCGCCTGCTTTCACAATGGCCTTCTTGTTCTTCTCTGAGCTCGCCGCAAGGTTTCTTAACGTGGATATAGCATGACATTGGACTTCTTCATTATCCTTGAACGATAAGAGGTTGATTAAAGGCTGCAGGAATCCAGACTCGATAATAGGTGATTCATTTTGTGGATGAATGGACACATTGCGAACGCATGCAGCGGACGATAAGATAAGAGGGAGATACGTGGACTGCAGAAGGCGAAGCAATGATTGAAGGCCATCTGCCTTCACTATCTCCAGTTGGTATTTTTCTATAGGGTCACAACAATGTTAACGTTGGGTGCACGCCAGGCATTCATAATAGCAATGGACTAACCGTCGCTAGCAAGATTCCGCAGGGCCAAGGCCGCTTGGCATTGAACTTTCAGACTGGGACTATCCATGAGAGCAACAAGGCTTGCAACAAGTTTCGGCTCGCTTTGTGCGAGTTTTTTCCTGTTGGTACCTGTAAACAAAATTAGAACCAGGTACGTCGAAATTAAGGAAATAGTGCGAACCATCCACTGCAATGTTGCTCAACGCCGTCGTGCAATAATATTGCACGTCAGTATCTGGGGAGTTGAGGAGGCTTACGAGGACTGGTATAGCCCCCGCATTAACAAGTTGTTGCCGGTTCTCGTCTTTACTGGCGTAAGCATTTAGAAAACGAAATGTGTGAATAGACCAACCAGAATGCGTCATGTTGAGTAAAGCACCAGTGGCGTTGCGCTGTACCCTCATATCCTTCGATCGTGCAAGTCGTGTTAAGGGAACCAAGGCGCCTGACTTAGCGATCTTGGTCTTGTTGTCATCTTAAGGCAAAAGTTGGCATGATTCACAACAGATACGGAATAATGACTTACCATGCGTTGCAAGATTCGTTACACACCCAACCGCATTGCACTGTACTTCTACGTTCGGGCTGAGCATTTGACGGATCAGAGGCTCCAGTCCTCCCAACTTTACAATGAGAAGTTTGTTGTCCGCTAGAAGGGACGTGTCCAGATATTCGATTTGAATCAACATAATCAAAGAAACACACTGTTGACTGCGAGATTTCCTAGCGCGGCGCTAGCAGCCCGCTGCACTTCTGTATCGTGGCTGCTGAGGAGGAAGAGGATCGGGTCCAAAGTGTCTCGACCAACAGGGCGAACTTCTTTCTCCGTAATTTCTGCAAAGGCAAGAGCAGCGCTCCGTTGCAAGTCTACATTATCTGAAAAGGAGAGTGTTGTTAAAGCGGCAAGGGGGGAACCTGTAAAGAAATTTGTGGTCGTCCTGTCTGTTCAATGCCATTAAGTGGGTACAGATCCAAAATTTGATAACCCATTTCCATAACCATACTTTCTAAATATTGTAGCAGGTCCGCTACTGCCTCTCGTTCATTCTCCAGTAACAACGGTTCGTATGATTGCGACTTGCGCCCTTGGACTTGATGGCGTTACTGAGCAAAAGGCAACAACTTTGACAACGCAATAGACATACAGCAAGATTCACAACAGCTTGCAACGTTACCCATTGCTGACCGCGACTTGCGAGTGGCGGGCTGGAGAAGCAGAAAGTCGAAGAGGCCGTCTGAACGGTGAAAACGTGGGACTTTTCTTTTCAAAATACTCATATCACGTGCCAATGATGCTACAGTCACTAGTAGTATCAGAGTACAGTAACTACACTAATTTTTATGGATCCTTCTTTGCCACCCCCTGTCTATTCACTGTCTTCCTCGCCTTCTTCATCTGTATACTCTTCCTCATCTTCTTCCGCTTCATCGTCAATAAACTCGTTTTGGTCGCTGCCACTGCTATCTTCCTCATTGCTTCCGCTATCTCCTCCAAGTTCGATATCTTCTACGCTGCCTTCATCTTCTTCACCGTCTTCGACCTCTACGTCCATCTCTCGACCATCTTCCTCATCAGACTCGCTTTCACCTTCGACGTATCGCATGACAGTAGCCTCTTGCTTAGCTTTCTCAGTTTTTTCCTGATTTACTGTTGTAGTGGCTCTGCTGGCCCTATATTCGACCTGCGATAACACTGTATCGAGTCGCCCACTTAATGAAAGTAGACTTTCATGTAGACTCAATCTCGCCGTTAGCGTTGCATACAGGCCGGATAGACGCGCTACGACGTCTGGTATCTGAAAAGAATTAATTTTTGAAGTATGGCTTTAATGAAAATATGAAAAACTCACGGTCATCAGATGACCTGTATGAACGGCTAGCACAGTATTCACCCAAGTGACAAGCACCATTCCACGTTGTGAACTAGCTCCTCCTCCTCTACCTTTCATATTACCTCCCCGCGCACCCCTCCCTAGCCGCTCTACACATGCGTTTACGAGGGGTATCGCCAACTGCGGAGGCAACCTACGAACCGTGTTTCGTATCAATGCGGGATCTGAATGAGCCAGGCACATTTCCAAAAGTCGGCTATCCGAAGAGTGTAATGCTTGTATCAACGTCCGTGTCAGAGAATTCACAGGAATTATTGCTATGTTGCCGTCTGCTGCCTTCTTTTTTCTCCTTTTCTGTGTCGTACCTTCGACTTCATTTTCACCGCTCTCAGAACAAGGATCAACATCGACCGCCGTGACTATTGCCAATCTCTGTCCCAGTGATAGTTCGGCCAGATCTGCTTGCAGCATCCCATCAACTTCACGCTGAGTCTCGGAGTCCTGAATTCTGTAGGCCTGTTCTGGGTCTGCTCCAGATCCCACTCTTAACAAGGAGGGTTCTACGTAGCGTTTCATTGGTACGGTCTAGAGATACAACGTTAAGGTTTCTATTTCAAAGGTTTGATAACGGCTGCGTACCTGTGGGCCTTCCTCGACGGCATGGTCACTGATCTCACTCAATGTCAGATTTTGTTCAAGGTTTCCCCTGTTATCTATGTATCGCTTATACAGAATGATCGGAAGCTCGTCAATTGTAGAGAATAACTCACGACTAAATCGAAGACGGGTCTGACTCCATTTGAAAGTCTCACTATGCGTACTGCCCCCGTACCTCCCGGAATGGGAACAAAATCAATCACCGGTGGGCTGGTCTTGCTGTTCAAACCACTTGTAAGCGTTGAATGCGGTACTAGGGTATGAATCTGAGTGGGCATATCGCTTGCGCTCTGGGACAAGGGAAATTCTGAAGGAATGGGGATGAAATATAATTTGCCTGATGAGGAAAGGGCCACAAGGGTTTCTCTGAGTGGTTCTGACATATCAAGCCCAATGGTCCTGACATCTGAATCGAGTGAGGTAGATGCTATTGGCCTTTCGTTCGACAAGGCACCTTCTGTCTCCCAAAGGTAAATGAAACGATCACCTTCCGCTACAGAGAAGAATCTGTGCGGTGTTGCCATATCCCACCGTAACTCCTTGATGGAAGAGGCATGACCTGTAAACGAAGCAATTTGCTTTGGTTTTCTGGACAAATTTTCTTGTGTAACGAAAACATCTGTAAAAAGGCGAATTTGATGATGCGCTCCAAGAAGATCCATCTGCAGCTCGTCAGCATTTGTTGGTCGTATGGCAAGAGAAGTATACGGTATACGATCTTCATTTTTCCAGCTCCTCCAAATTATATTTTTTTGCACATCCCAGAGCTGTACAGAGCTGTCTGCATTCGAAGTCCACAACAGAGATCTGTTATATACTGAGGGCGCTAGGGACGTGATTGCGGAAGTACTTGACGGCTGCGACAATGTCTGGACAACCTTCTCGTGCGAGGGGGAAAGAAAAAGGATTGTCCCGTCCGAAAGGCCAATAATAACGACTAAAACTTCCGTGTTTCCTTGACCTTTCTGTGTATCGTCCTCAGTTTTCCTCTTCTTTCTTTTTTTGTTTGGAGATCTAGCCTCTCCCAACACAGCATCAACTCCAAAAACCATATTGCCCCAAGTGAGAGAAGAGACACGTCCAGCTTGAATCGTATGCTCTGCCGTTGCACGGCCTGAAACGGCATTAAAAACACGTATCCGGTGCTTGTCTATTGCCATTGTGACCAATGCAAAAAGATTGCCATCTGGTGAGAAAGATGAAAGAAATGGTATATTTTCTGGAGGTAAGGGTTGCAAAATTGCAGAGGTAGACGTCGGCCGACCCTTAAGTGTTTTTTGTTGGATAGACTTGGTCATGGCAAAGCTGGGTGCCCAACTGTACAAACTTACCGCGATGTGTTTTTTCCTTAATCTAATACACGTGACTCAATCATCTAATCTGATTAGTTGTGGTTATCAACTTCCGACTCGGTGCCGTCGTACAGCCATCTTGTGGTTCTGAGTTCTCCTTTTCTACCCGCCTTTTACGATTTGCACGATAATATGAACTATATCCAAGTAAGTGCTCAACCCTTTGCAAATACCTGGTTTTACCGTTGTTTTCAGTTGGAAAAACTAGGTGTGCCATGCGGAAATCCGCAATTAACCACTGTATTCTAACGTTTATCAAAGGTGAAGGGACTTACGCTACAGTGTATAAGGTTGTTACTTCGTTTAAAGACTATGTCCATGCTTACGCCTTATTATAAGGGCCGATCTCGGACAACAAATGAGATTGTTGCTCTGAAGGAGATCCACCTGGACGCCGAGGAAGGAACGCCATCCACGGCAATTCGCGAGATCTCCCTCATGAAAGAACTAAAGCACGTTAACATCGTTCGATTGCACGACGTTATTCACACAGAGACCAAACTTGTTCTTATCTTTGAATATTGCGAGCAGGATTTGAAGAAATATATGGACCAACACGGCGATCGCGGCGCTCTTGATCCTAACACTGTCCGAAGCTTCATGTTCCAACTTCTCAAGGGCACCGCGTTTTGTCACGAAAATCAAGTTCTTCACAGGGATTTAAAGCCTCAAAATCTTCTGATTAACCGGAAAGGGGAGTTGAAATTAGGAGATTTCGGGTTAGCCAGGGCGTTTGGTGTTCCTGTGAATACTTTCTCAAACGAGGTCAGTCAATCCGTCAAGTCGATTCCAACCCTCTCACGAAATTATAAAGGTGGTTACACTGTGGTACCGGGCCCCAGATGTTCTACTAGGCTCCAGGACATACAGCACTTCGATTGATGTATGGTCATGCGGTTGCATTTTTGCGGAAATGATTTCGGGATCACCGTTGTTTAGAGGACGTGATAACAATGACCAACTGTTACATATTATGCGCATCATCGGTACACCGACCGAAACCCAGTTCCAAAAAATTTGCAAAGAAACCGTAGGTCTTCCACAAATTTTGTTGTGCGCCTTCTAAAGGTATATTGTCGATTAGCCCGAAATTACGATCAAGCAGTTCCCAAGATACGCCAAAATGCCATTCCAACAAGTGCTGCCGAAAGCATCGCCGCAAGGTGCTGTAGATTCTTTTCATTCTTGACACAGCATTGACCTGCGGCTTTAGCCATTGACCTCCTTGAACGACTCTTGAAGTTCGATCCATCTGAACGAATTTCTGCGGCCGAAGCTCTGCAACATCCTTACTTTACAACCGCGATTCCTACAACACCGACACCTTTCGGATTGAATACAGCAAACGCAGCCATACCACCTGCATATACTTACCCTCATGCACATGCCCACCCTGCACAGCAACAATATTCACAACAGCAGCAGCAGCAACAAAGCCAACAGTGGCACCCAATGCAGCAAAACCATGTCCAACAACAGGGCCAGTATCTTGTACCGCTTGCTGCACCCCAACCACCACCTGTTCAACAGATGATGCATGTTCGATATCCTGTAACGGGAACTCAAGGACAACAAGCGCCTGTACAATTTGGTCATACTAATTACCCACCAAATTACAACCCAAGTGGGCGATAAGAAATTGAATCTCTCACCGTTCGTCCCCTCCTATCATGCCCTTCTATTCTGCTCGTCAATAGGTGTAATTTATATCCCGTGTATGAACTGTATATATAGAAGTCCCTAATAGTAATACGAGTCCAAGAAATGCGATAACAGAGCATCGAACCATTACCAAGAGCTGACTGGATTGTGTACATTCGTGTATCATCAAAACGAGAAGAAATGAAATGTAGATGGCTACAACATATTAAATTGTACTCGGGGTTCCGAACATAGATAACAAATTTATCAGATCATCTAAATTATACTCGTAAACAACCATCTGGCAGGCGCAGACTGACTAGAGACTCACTGCTTTTCAAAGGTTTTTTGAAGAACACATTCATCCCTGCACTGAGACAAAGTTGTTTAGTGCTCTCCTGGCCATCGGCGCTGAGGGCAACGATTGGGAGGAGAACTGAAGCTTTTCTTTTGCACTCTAGACGTCTTAGTCGTTTTGCTGCTTCTACTCCGTCACAAATCGGCATGTCTGTCAGGGAACGCATTAGTTGAGAAGACAACTTCACGGACTATCATTGACGAACGATGATCAAACAGAGCAACACTAAAGAAACCAGGGTCGTGAGCCTCCCATTCTAAAGGTTTGGTGCAGTTGGAAGAGATAAGACCAATCAAGTCAACGGACTCACCAGCAATAGCTTCTTCCCCATTGTTTGTAGCATAAACTTTTAGATCGAACCGCTGTAGTTGTTTGACGAGAACATTTTGTGCAATTGAGTTATCTACAATTTTTATCAAATAAACGTGGTATAGTCTCGAGTAAGGCTCACCTTCTGCGATAAGGACGTTCCCATAAACAGTTCTCTGCAGTGTCGCCTGTTCCTCTGCTTGTCTTGATACCCCGGGCGTTTGATGCGTTGCTATCGTAAGTAATAGATCTTTCGAAATCGCCAGGGTCTGTAGCAACCGAGCTAGCCTAGGAGGCTTTGTCACTTTGATGACGCCAGCAATCGAACTATTGGAAAAAACTGCTTGTCCAAAAGCGCTGGTCGGTGTGTACAGATGGATGACCTTTGTCTCTTTAAACTGTGGGATCTCAGACGCCTGCAGCTGCCGAGCAAGATTGTCTGCATTGGTCCCTGACTGATCGTCCAGGATGATAAAGTCAAGTGGTGAACCAACTTTGCTATATGCCTGTAGATAATGCCAGGCGTCATCAAAACTTGGAACAGCCTTGACATGAAATTTTTGAAGCATTGTCTTCAGAAGGGCTAAAGTTGCGTCTGATGCGGATTTCGCGAGAATTCGAAGCGGTCGGGGGGAGGACAAAGCAGCTACCATCGTCTCAATTTCCCTTGCATACTAGTGAGAACATTGTCAGAATTAAGCGTGATAGCGAAAATAATCTAAACCTTTTCTGAATCTTCGCTGTTATGAATTTTGACAGGAATGGTGAACCAAAACGTAGACCCTTTGTCCAGCTCAGATGTGACACCAATTGTTCCTCCCATCAACTTCACCAGTTGACGTGATATGGACAAACCCAATCCAGTGCCCCCAAAACGGCGAGTAGACGAATTCTGAATTTCATTTGTAAATAGAAAAGTGACGTCAACTTTGCACATACATCTGCTTGCTGGAAGGGAACAAATAATTGGTCAACATCGCTTGCAGAAAGGCCTATGCCTGTGTCGCTGTCCGAAAGCAATTAGCTCCAGAAAACAGGCGTGTATGAAACGTACTGGATTTCAAATTTGAGATGGACCTCTCCAGGAGATGAGCTGGCGATGTTGTCGACATAGCATATAGCCTTGACTGATCCTGTTGCTGTGAACTTGACGGCATTTCCAATAAGGTTCATCAATACTGCACGACATAAAGTCAATCGCAGATACAACACTGTAGGCAAAACACCAAACCTTGTCGAATGCGCGCATAATCTGCAAAGACCCCTGCAGATAACGTCAAAATAAATGGTAGCTGTTAGGGTATAGCTTGGACGTACAGGGTGGGACTTCGGGTTCAATATTGAATGATAAGTCAAGTTTCTTGGCCGCCATTGGTAGTAGAAGTTCCATACAGTCCTTTGAATGTGTTAACAGGAACATGCGGCGCGATACTGGGGGAATTAAGTACTGCAAGAATATTCTGAACAGAGAAACCCATCAAGCTCGGCTTCCGATGCAGTAGTCACAACTTACCTCGACTAAGAAGCCACTTGGTTCCAGCTTAACGGCTAGAAGACATTCAGTAGATAGTTGCAGCTTCAGAAATTTGTCGCTCACCCGATGCCTCCAGCTTGCTGTAATCGAGGATAGAATCGATAATCTGCAAATCTTGATAAATTTGCATATAATGGTTTGGGTAGAAAAATACCTTGAGGAGCAATTCGCAAGACTGTTTTGCAGTTTTTACTGAAGTACATATAAGCGAAATCCTTGAATGTTTATATTTCCCTTGCCTATTTCACTCTGACCAGAATCGAGTTCCGTTCCGCTTAGTAAATCCAGTAACCCGTAGAAGGAGCTGAACATGAGGCGAGTAAGTCAATATTCATGACTGATAAGATCGCCTCACCTGAAGGGAGTTCTCAATTCGTGGCTCATGGACGCTAGGAAGTTACTCTTGATCTGCACTCAAAGTATTAAAAGGGCAAAGATGTAAAAAGTACAATTCTTGCCTTTGTCGCTTTCAAAGCGTCTTCGCGGCTCTTTCTTGCAGCTTCCAAAGCTTCTCGTTGGGCAGAGATCATTTTCAAATTTTCTCTGGTTCCTGCCTGTACAGAGCGGAATAGAAGTGCATTTGAAATGCTGATGCTAGCTTGTTGGCAAAGGAGGGTCAAAATGGTGACTGTGTTTCTGGAGAAGGGATATTTTGAGGCGCAATAAACTGCGCCGAATGTCTGCCCACGATTACTGAAAATGGGAAGACATATGACAGAACGATCAGGTGTTTGACCTGCTTCAGAAGAAAACCGAGAATCCAAAGAGGCGTCAAACAAAAAAATCTTTTCCTTCAAATTCAAAGCTGAACAAAACTGTGAAAACTTGAAGTCATTTTCCCGCAATCATCAAACGCACTATGTTGTATGATGGCCTTTTGAAGTGGATCGCTAACCGTCCGGACAGACTTTGGGTTTCTACAGGTGAGAAGACCTTAGTCAATTTTCCTATAATATAGTGATAAAAAACAAACTCATGAACCTGGCACTGCTCTGGTGGCGTCATACTTGTAGCCACTGTATAGTCGCCAGCTTCCCTCGCAATAACAACTAAAAGATCCATAAACAACGGACATAATACCTGGTTGGATGAGATACAAACCACAAGTGTTCTGTGAACCCGACGTTTCTGAAGTATAAAATCAGCTAAAAATCTTTTATCGTGAAGAAAAAATACCTGTCGCAATCTCCGTTAATCTTTGCAACGCTGTTTGAGAAGATGAGTATTGTGTTTAAAATGAAACAAGGGCACACATTATTACCTGATGAAAGATTTATATCCCGAGAAATATCTTTACTCCATTTAAGAATGGAAGCCAGATCAGTAGCACTCAGGGTAGACTCTTGATCATCTTGAAAGTCTGTCCGACTGTCGTGTGCGTCTCTAGTTGAAGATGGACTCAACGGTAGGGCTTCCGTTTGGACAGCAGCATCAGATGAAAAGATTGCCCTCTTCAAGGGATGTTGGAATTGGGGAGTGATAGACGCAGTCAGGTTTTTGCTAGTGAATGTTGAGCAGCGCCTAAACCGACACGGTAAGACTTACACAATTCCCTGAGCACCCCACCGTGAGAATCTGGAGATTCCTCGGTGTTGCAGTTCACTTCCCAGTCCTTCAACACCACATTTCATGAAATGTGAGCCTTGCTTTATAATTGTCAAGTGGAGACTGGATACGTCAAGATCATGATCGACTCACAAGAAATAGAGCCCATCCTTCCTCTGCCAGCCAGTCATTATTGACAGAAAGCCTATAACATAGAGGTTTTCAAGTGAAAACGCAAGCACAGAAAACTCTCACTTAACAGCTATATCGTATAATCGAAAGGCTTCTGGGGAACCCGCCAAGGAGGCTAACTCCGCATCCTAATAAAAATGATATGTAAAGTAAATTCAATGTTGATTAAATGACGCATACTATGATTCCAACCCAAGCACTGGCATTCACCGGACTAGGCGACAACCATCTATCGAAATAA
>Ga0307514_10003373_pt1 | contig 15414 bp, 15 predicted proteins | sample 16_EM_MG_FD_203088 | JGI IMG/M metagenome (GOLD analysis project Ga0307514, IMG submission 203088) | Populus trichocarpa ectomycorrhiza microbial communities from riparian zone in the Pacific Northwest, United States - 16_EM | ecosystem: Host-associated > Plants > Roots > Unclassified | place...
GGACTACAAAACCAAGATGCGAGGGGAGGGGATGACAATAATAAATCTCGAAGGGCACGTGAGCCGGCGCCTGGGAACAGGACACGTGACCCGCGCCAAAGTTTGCGATTTTGGCGGGAAAGAAGTAAGTACACGAAAAAACTACAAAACCCAGTACTCTACGAGTCCCGGGAATATCGAATATAATTGGGTATTTTATGTAACTCACAAGGTACTCGTTCTTCCACTCGGAAAGTTGGTCATCAAGGGTGTACAAGCCAACCTACACGATTCCACCAAGCCTACGATCGAAATGATTTCTTAACCTTGACTAGTCTCTTCCGCGCCTCCTGCAGATCTTCCAACCTGGTTCTCAACGTCACGACCCGTTCCCCGAATGACCAAGGCCCATGAGTTTGAATCTCCCGCTCCAGACGAGAAATCTCTTTGCCCACGGTCGAAACAAAAGCAACGGGATCGCCGCGCCGTCCTCGAGCCCATACCTCCAGAGTGGCAGATTCCAACCGAGTTTTGATATCTTCCGTCAGGTGGTAAATAGTTTGCTCACTGGATCAAGACCCAGAGTATTGACATTTCCCGGTTTTTCCCCTTTAGGTACGGTAGGATGTCAGGGTTCCACAGACATCGATAAAATGGGCCTGGCACTTCATCGCCGATGAGCGAAGCGTATTGGAGGATCGACAGCCGTTCGACCGGGATGTAGCCGCGCCAGAAGGGGGAGTTCATGGAACTGAACAGGGTCGTGACCGCTGACGTCTTGAGATGATCCTTTGGGTTTTTTTCCAACGCGACCACCACAGCAGAAGACCAATCCAAGACCAGGGCCTTGGCATCGTCTGGACTCGGGAAGATCCTCGAATCTGTCCTGAACAGCTGCCCGTCGAGATAAGGAAGGATGAGAACTGTGGATCGTCGGAGGAGGTACGAAGCATCGTGACGAAGAGCGTCACATAATCCTTTGACGAATGGTGGTTGAGAAAAGTCAGCGATCTCGAGAACCCGCCTCCAGACCTCCTCGTCTGCGGAGAATGCAAGTGCACAAAACACTCTCTCGGTCGGCCGATCCTGAAGAATGCCGGATTGCGGGTGTCAAGACGATACTTAAGGAAATCCAGTATCTCCCGCGGTTCACCGACTGGTGGAAGCGACGTATCCCAACCAAAAGCGCCCATGAAGGAGAGTTGGGCAGGGTGCCAGAACCAGGGCTCCGAGTTTACTGTCCCCATGATATTGCGAAATAAGGCGTAGCTGCTGTCACGAGCCCTGTCGTCCTTCAATAGTGTTATGAGCGTCAACACTCTAAGTGCCCGCTCCTGATCAAGCGACGAAGAATCGGGTGAAAGAGCCTGTGCGAGATTTGTGTAGATGCGCTGGAGTGGCATCGATCTCTGAATTATGGCAGGTCCATTGGGTGCCCGAAAGTAGCTGAGAGATTGCGAACACAACTTGTCATCCAAGCTGGGGAGGTCCCCGATAATCATATCGAGGATTAGGAGGCAATCCGCAATGACTTGGACAGAGGGTAGTGGGTCTCTTGACAGCGAGTGGTGAACGAATCCATGGGCACCCGTCGGAAGGCTCTGTCCATTTGCAAATGTGTGCCACGTCCGGCAGCGAAGGATGTGACTCAACCAGCAGTGGTGCAGGTTCCTAAGCGTGAACTCTTCCCACCGAATCACCCTGTCGCCGCCGAATATCGCACCGATGAGACGCAAAGCGGAGGCGAGATCGCCATCCTCACGATAACGGCACCGAGAGATCGATAGCAGTGTAGGCGTAATACTTTGGGCATCGTCTAGTACGCCCGCACAACTTCGCCTAACGCGCAGGTGCAACAAGAGCCCTAGCGCTGATGTACGCCTGGTCCCTCGTGCCTGATCGAACTGTCACCGTCCCATCGTTCAGGAATTCGAAGGCACTGCGCAGGCTTTCAAAAACCTGGAGGGGGACCACTGGAACCTCGGACGACCAATTGACTTCCTGGATGAATCCCGTGACGGCGATGATAGCGTCCGAATTACTCGCCAGACAGAACATGGTCGATATACAATTGAAGTCGGAAGCAACCGTCGGTTCATCCTCGCCGTTTCCCCGGTCATGATAAGTGGTGAGAGAGGTAGGGTCATCCTGCACAAGTTGGTTCAGGTAATTTGGGCTCGGACTCCTCGTCCAAAGGTCTTCCTGACAAGACCGTTGTGTATGATTCATTTGATCTTCTCCAATGTGCCAATCCGGGAAGTTGCTTGGAACGCGTCGCAAACCAGCGGCGTTTCCGCCGTTGGAAAGTAGTCCAAGCGAAACGAAGGGGGAGAGCGACATGTGTTTGGAATGGACATGTCTACCACCTCACTGCGGCGAAGACAATGAAGAGGTAGAAAAGAAGTCCGAAGGAAGTGAACGCGGCGATGACAGCTGCCACTGTTCTACTGAGGACCCATACATATTGTGACAGTGCGTAACCAAGAAGGAGAAGTGTCATTTGGATCGTCAAGGGGAGACATTCCATGATGAACTTGAAGCGCCAGGTGATCATCCCCCTCATCCTGAGCTCCCGGTGGCGGCTACGGTCAATGAAAGAACGTTCCACGTGCAAGTTTAACCATTGTTTCCCTAGCATAGCTAGGAAAACGGCGAGGAGTGCGCTCATGAGAGAGCCAAATATGATGGATTGCACTTGGACGGCAGATGATTTGGGACCAGCAATTTGGGGGAGGGGAAGCTGATTCGGGACACCTGATGTGGCGTTGAGCAACATTGTGAGGACGGTAAAGAACAGTTCCTGATGGTCAGATCGGAGTTCGCTCTGTATATCGACAACAAACGCGGAGGCCACGGCGGAGAAGAGACCAGCCTGAGGAAACATCAGTACAGCGGCAGAACTTACATTGCGAGCCACTTACAAATATCAAGGTGGTATTGAGGTCATCATGATATTTATGGTGGAAGTCCTTGTCGTAACTGGTCGGCTTCCCTTGGTAGAAGTGCTGGCGGGGGTCTATTCCTGGTGTTTTATTTGAAGCTGACAGTTTTCCCACCAAGAGAAGCAAGGCATCGAGGACTTGGTTGAGCCTATACCGCTTGTTAGACCGTGTGCTGTGTGCACCCAGACTGAAAGCGATGAATGGACCATTGTGCCAAACAGCAGTCACCTGGCACCCGCCACGATCGCTCCATGGCACGCCGACCATGCAATCTCTTCAAGACGCGTCACGCGTCACCCATCACGCATCATGTCTCTTTCAACTTCTCCCAACAACCACTTGGGTTCGCGACGTCCCAGGCAGGCGTCCAAGTCGGCGTACGTCAATATGTCCAGCCTTTAAAATGACCTCACTGAATTAGGGAACAGGCTAAACGGCGAAATCAACACCGACTCAATACGGGCTTTGGAGGAGCAAATCAGAGAGCACGAGTGGACGATCGTCAAGCTTAAACGCGCTCGAAACTCGTTGTTGAACGTTTCCAAATTCCCATCCGAAGTCCTTGGCGAGATTTTCCGTTGGAATGTCATCCCCAAGCACGACTTCGACGAGCTGGAAGAGGGATCCCACAACTTCCTGTTCGTATGTCACCACTGGTTCCAAGTCGCCTCGCGTACCCCAGAACTTTGGAGTTTCTGGGGTAACACTCTTGAAGACTGGACCCGACGTTATCCTCGTTCCGGATCTGCTCCACTGGACCTGGTACTATCCCTCCCCGGACATTGCTATGGAAATGAGAATATCGACGCCGCTCTGTGTAACGAACTCCAGGGTCGCGCCACGAGGAATAACATCCGACGCATCCATCTCAGTGTTGGAAAGCTGGAGGTTCTCAACTCTATAATCTCCTCATTGACTGCCAAATGTGAAGGGACTCGACCTAATCATGTAGAGTCGGTCATTTTGCACAACCAAACCGGCAAACCTGTGGATGTTTCGGACTTCTTCTCCCACTACCGTTTTCCGAAATTGCAATACCTCTACCTCTCTCGTTGCACGATCTCGTCATTGGATCACCTCACCTCGCGAACCGGGGCCCTCACGGTCCTGATCCTCAGCCTTGACCTTCCCTCACCCACTCCAGTTGCATCACAACTACTCTCCATACTCGCCTCGAACCCCTTCCTTCAGAAGATCACACTCGACTCGCTGGGAATCCCTCAGGACGATAGTGGCCCGCCCTCCATTAGAGTCCCACTCCATAACCTGAAGAACCTACGCTTATCCGGAGACTCGCGAGGTGTTCTCAGGCTTCTCCACCGATTGGACCACCCCAGGCGTATGGATGACATATCGCTTCATCTAGACAACTGCTCGGCCATGGAGGTTTCACAATCCGTCGGACCGTACCTTCGAGGCTACCTTCGAGACCGTGGCAGGTCCCAACACGGACTAGGACTTCTCCTCTGCCTCGACAGTTACATCATAATCCGTGCAGGTGACGTACGCGGGACTAACTCGTTACTGCAACAGATGGACACCTTTCTGTCGATTTCGGTGGAGTTGGATGGAATCTACGGGGATGCAATAGGGAGAACAGCCCTGGACCTTATCGCACACGTTCCAGGAGAGGAGGTTGTCTATTTCAAGCCGGTCGGGAACTCATCAACCATGGAGAACATCAGTACCCGGTTTCCGAATTTGAGGGCACTGACCTTCGATCATGCATCTCTGCACACCATGTTTCCGGAACCAGACCTAGGTAGAGATAAGGAAACTCTCCTTTCTCTCCAGCGTGTGTCTTTTAAAAGGTTGATTGTCGATGATGGTGATTGGCGTCCACTCGTTACCTTCCTGGCCCGTCGCGAATCCAACGGAAACCGACTCGACGCACTTGAGATTCTCGATTCCCGTCCCATGAGTCGGGAGGTGGTGGAAGTTGTCAAGGATATGGTTGGGGAGTTGTTGGTCGATCGTCAGGACTGAGTACTCGTCCGGATGCACCAATACTTGGTGGTGATAGTGTTCCTAAGTATATAGAAATGTAGTACGTAGAGTGCATAGATGCTCCTCTGACCCTTCTGCGACTATGCCATGTTGATGTGTTTCCTTGCTGAAAAGTCTCTTTGCAGTCTGCCGATGTAAAGTCTCGCGCGGACTGATCGGGTTGGTCTGGCTCTGGTTTTCGGATCGCACTGCAGTTGCCTCCATCCACCAGGGGGTTCCCTCCCTTGTCTCACAATTGGGGATTCCACAGGTCAACAGAGGATCCGATACCACCCGGGGTTACTCGATGAGGGTCAGGTTACCTGTGCCAGTGAGGATGATTACCGGGAAGAGTTCCTCATCCAATATCGACGTCCTCCCCCCTGTGCCCTCCCCTCCAGAACTTCGCCCTCCCGCCTCTGAATTCGAGGCTGTATTCTAGCCTACTTCAGGCTTCAGGATCTGTGCCGCCCACGCAGCGTCTAGTCAGTTGTAATGTGGAATCTTCAAGTGTCCCTCGCGACCAGCACCTCAAACGCTGAACCTCAACAATGTAAGCCGTGCGATATTACTTATATGTTCCTGTATATTTACATCCGTAAGGGAAGCGCAACGGACCTTCCACACCCCCCCCCTGACTACCTTGCCAACGCCACTTAGCCATGCGATATGGTCCGTGCTCGGACGCCATGGTACCAGGTGAGGTATTAAGTACCTCTCCACCCCCGGTCATCCTTGCCTCCTTCTTCTGAGCCACTATGTCACTACCCATGTGCCTCTACCTCGACGAACCGTCAACCCCCGAAAAACGAAAACAAACGCTACGATCTATGTAAGTCGACGCGTTTCAAGGCATTTCGCGACATCTGACGTTGTTTTTGACACAAGAATGGGTCTCGAGGCCAACTTGAACTCGATTCGAGCCTTGGAGGGACGAATAGAAAGCGGCGACGGAGACGTGATCAAACTCAAACGCGTCCGGAACTCATTGTTGAACATATCGACGCGCGTACCTCCAGAAATCCTCGGACACATCTTCATTTGGAGCGTTTTTCGGAAGGAAGATCATTCATTACAGACCAGGTCACATTTCGAACGGCCACGGAGAGGTTCTTACAACTTTCGCCTCGTTTGCCACCATTGGTCTGAGGTCGCCTCCAACACTCCAGAACTTTGGAGCTTCTGGGGAAACTCTGTGTGGTGGTGGTGGTGGAATCAGCGTCGCCATCCTAGAATTGTCCCCCGAATCGACCTGGTGCTTACAGGGCCCCGAACAGCCCCCCTCTTATACTACCAGCCACTCTGGGACGTGCTCAGGGATCGTGCTACGCAGGATGCAATACGACAAGTACATCTCAGGGCCAACGACGATGTCCTATCCTTCTTCCTCTCTTCATTAACACCCAGTGAAAACGTTCGGCGCAATTCGATCGAGTCGATCGATTTGCAAACCTACGGCGGGCGCAATACCGTAGACGTCTCGAATTTCTTTGCTCGGCACCATCTCCCAAAGTTGCGATCCCTCTTCCTCCACGGGTTCTTGAAACTACCGTCATGGGGCCGCCTCGTACAACAAACCACACTTCTAACCACCCTATCGATCAATATCGTTGATTTTTCGCCATCACTGCCTCCAACCACCCCCCAGTTGTTGTCGATCCTCGCTTCAAACCCTAACCTTCGAGAACTTTCAATGTCCGGTCTTGCAATCCCCGAAGACGACGGCGATGTGTCGACACCACGGGTGTCGCTACCTCATTTGGAGAAGCTCCACTTGGCAGGAGAACTCCGTCGCGTCTTTGGGTTGTTAGACCGGCTAGTGCTCCCTGACTCTTTGGAACGTATGGAACTCGCCGTATTCGAATCCAGGGGCGAAGACCTTTCACGAATCCTCGGACCCTACCTGCAAAAATTCCTTCGACACGATCACGACAGACTGGAGATTAAAGCGTACACCAAACCCGATGATCTCCTATGCGATTGTCTCTCAATCAGCGTCGTCACCGTAGGCCAACTTCACTCTCTGCCCCCGTCGCGGCAGTTCATATTTGAGGCGGTGCTAGAGGGGGTGGGTCCTACGGAAGCCTTGGAAAACTTGTGCCTCGATATCGTCGCATCGATTCCCAGAGAGCGCGTGGTGTCTCTGAGTACAAACTTTCCCTCGGAGAGAGCAGAGGACCTACTTGCCGCGATGCCAAACATCGAGACGATAGATGTACCCCTGGACATGTACACGAACCCCTGGGTGTAAATCCTGGCTCTTGCGGTTTTTGCGTTCGCCTCTGCCCTGCAGAAACACAAGAAACCGGGGGGGATGCGTGATCAAGAAGTCACACGGAAGATTTAATCGGACTTGTCATCATCTCACGCGGTACCGCCCCTCCTGGGGGTCATCGGTTTCAACCTCAAATTTGATGTTCTCTCTGTATATTCTGATCCATATGTAATCTCATCACCCTATGCCGACTTTTGGGCTATATGTTTTACTCTTCATAGTTTTCCCTCTTCCCTCACAATCAATACTATCTGTTGTCCTGCCCAAATTTTGGCTACGGCAATTAACCCTCCAAAATACCGACCAAACCCCTATCAGCCAAATCCTGAAAATTTGGCAGGGCCGAACCGAACATTACTCGTCCAGGTCCCGATCACCTTGGCGCTCAAATCATCGAGATGTGGAAGCGCTCGATCGCGGGTGCTCTGGAGGCCGGGTCTCGGGCAGTCTCAAACGCAACTGGGAACACAAACCAGACCCCGAATGCCAAGAGGCGAGCCCAATTTCAGAACCCAGCACTCTTGCATAATCGTGATTCGACCTGGCTCTGTTCGAGATCGGGTTACTCGGCGCTCAACTCAGCTAGTGTGGTCTGTACCACGGAAAAAGTCGAGACGCCTACAAGCTATTGCGTCCCCGTTCGTTCTCCATGAAAGGCGTAGTCATCGGGTTGTCACCAACGGAAATCAAGCGCTGCGTACTGTGTGGTACATGCGTGCATCGCGATACACACAAAACGAGACCCTCATCGTCTGCCCCGCCCACCTCGTCCTCTCGCAGCATTCTTTCTATCCCTCTCCTCCTGCTTCGCCCTTGCACCTCTTTGCCTCGGATCGATCACCTCATACTCTCTCTGCGCTTTTTCTACCTCCTCGGAATTGTCTTTGGGGAACGTCAAGAGGTGACTGAGGAACCCTCGATCCGTATCGACTTCCAATCCCTCCACTTCTGCCGCGGCTCCCTCACCAGGTTCGTGGTCGACATCCATCTCGTCTGTATCCTCCTTGTCCTTCCCCAATCCCGACGACGACGACGAAATAGGTTGGAAGTCTTTCAACTTCCCCCTGAATCCATCCAGCACGGCCAAAACATCACTTTCATCCTTCTTCTTTTTCTTCCCATCTTTGTCTCGCCCTACCCCTATCGCAAACAGCCGGCCTTTGGAATATTTCGCGAGCTCTTCTTCCAGGTAGGACTTACTGGGTTTCGTTTTCTTTTTGGTGTGACCGGAGTCGGAATCATCTGAATCCCCACCGGGGTTGCCACCAGTGCGCTTTGCGAGTTTGCGGATGTCCGCTTCGAGTTTCTGGATTTCGGTTTGTTTTTCGGTGCTGTATGTATTGAACGTGTTAGCGTTGGTGTTGGTGAAATGTAGAGCGGAGGAAGGGCGCACAGCTTTGAAGCTTGCTCCTTCGCGTGCTTCTCGCGAATCGCTTTTATATCTTCAACGTCATCGTGTTTCGACTTGGATGCCTTGTCGACCTGGAGAGACATATTTCAATTGTACGATCCACTTGCAAAGAGCCACCGCTACCCTTGAGGAGGGGGGGCCCTCATCCTTTTCTTTCCCCTTTGAAGGTTTAGATGATATGTTCGTCACAAAGTCCGGTATCGTCGTTTTTGCGATGGAGTCCTCGGGATCGTCGACCACTGCGTTGGAATTCAGTGCGAAAATCAAGACAACTTTTTTGTGAGACCCCCACAATCTGGTCTCACGAGCGGCTTTTTCTTGAACGAAGTCGGTTCTTCCTCTTCATCACCATCTTCCCCGCCAAAACTGAGGAGTTTTATGTCTCTGGAACCGTAGGTCACATAGTGCGTTCGATCCTAAACTGTTGAATGCTCACTTTTTGGCACCTTTCCTTCTCTGAGCTTCCTCGCGTTCTTTTTGCGCTTGCTCGCGGGCACGCAGCTGAGCGCGTTTCTCCTCTGCGGTGATGCGTGGGACAATGTCGTCGAATGGGTTGTCGACAATACGAACCGACTTGATTTTTGGGGGACTATGATTCGGTTTCAGGGCTAGCGTCATGCGCCTGAACACCCACGTACTAGATCGGACGCTCGCTTTTGTCAATCTCTAACGTCGTTTTGGATCAGTTCGTGCGGTCGAGTCGGGAGGGAGTGGATGACTTACTCACCCATTGCTCCAATCTTCACGACATCTGCAGTCGAAGGTGTTGTTGGAAGGTGGCCTCTAGCTGATTGGGGTTAGGACGTACTGTAGATGGTATCTCCGACGCATCGTCCAAACAAGGTGTGTTTCCCGTGTAGTTCTTCTGCCCTGTCTTTACAAACGGTGGGTGACAGCAAGCGCGGCGGAGCCAAACAGACGAACCAAGGGTAATGAAAAACTGCGAGTCGTTAGAATTCTTGGCGCCGTTGTTCGCGCAGGCAACCAGTCCTCGGTGGGGGAACCTCAGTCGTGGGTGTATCTCGTCTTCAAACGGTTCTGGCCACGCGTAAGACCCAACATTCAAAACCACGTAACTTGGATGGCGCTCACCTCCGTAGATGGACTCGCCACCTCCTCCGGTGCCGGTCCGATCACCGGTCTGGACGAGGAAGTTTGGGACGATTCTGTTTCACCATACGGGAAAAGGATCAACTTGGGTTGCTGTGGCTCCGGTTTTTCCGGTGAAAAGGAAATGTGTATCTACCGGTGGAATATGACCCCGTCGTAGTAGCCTTATCGCAACGAAGGGGAATGAACAAGGGGAATGGAGAAGCGGGAGGGGGACTGAAACTCACCCTCCATGGCGAGCGTTATGAAGTTCCGGCATGCCTTCGGACACTCCTGGGGTTGGATTCAGGACAGAGGAGAGGGTTTCAGTGTGACAGAGTCGACTGCGCACCCTTGACCAGAGCTCAATGTCGAGCTCTCCGGCTGTCGTGTTGATGATTACCCTGCCTCTTGTTGGGAGAGCCATTGGAAGGTGGTTAGTTCACGTGATGGGAGTGACCTCCGGACGAAGATGTGCTGTGCAACTCGCTGAAACTTTTCCCGATGGAATATGTAAACTCATCTTTACATAGAATGAAAAGCGAAGTAAAGATAGAGATGGGAGGGAGTGTCCACGCTACGCTTAATTTGCAACTGAGCAGGTCCGCAAGCCGAGCAAGAGCGTTTTCCTGCCTTTGTCCACTACTACCATCATCTCCCTCGCCTGGGTATCGCGGGTACGGTGCTGTCTGGTGGTGAGTTCGCCGTCTCTCTCGTCGCAGGTGGCCTGATTTGACTTTGATATCGCTGATGGAAGAAAAATAAGTCGCAAGTCTCGCCACCCCCTCGCCTCTGCTCACGACACCCATTTGATCTCAACGACTATCCCCGGTATCCATCGGCTTTCCTTTGCGCACAACACTTACTTTAGACTCGTCCGAGCGTCGTCGCCGGGTCAAGTGTGTATCCCTAGCGACATTCCTCGGTATTGGTAAATCGATTATTTATCAAATCTTGTCCTCCCTTCTTATATCCCTCTGTAGCCCCTTCATAGATCCAACCACCCCGTCTGGACTTGTGAAAAGGTAAACCCATCAGGCTCGGTGAGCGTCAGACCTCTTCTATCTTTCTCTCACCCTAAAACTCATTTTCCCCCCTGCAGACTCCTCCTCCCCTTCAACGTCTTCCTCCAGCAGCGACTATGCGCTCTCGGTTGGAGTCCTATCCGGTTACGAAGACTCGCCCTTCCGACAGAATTCTCCCTTATCCACTCACAAAGTCAGCCGTACTTTCCTCTCAACTTTCTATACAGGCGGCGTTCGCTCGACCGACAGTTTTCATCCCTTCTCGTTCTAGTTCCCATTCCTCCACCTCTGGCTCCTCCCCCGACTTCTCATCGGAAGACCTCAATCAATACTCCACCTCCGTCACCAAATCTTCCACCATGTCGTCTCAAAAACAACCGTCGTTATCGAGTCGTGCCCTTCCCCAGGGACGCCCTTTGCCTCAAGTTCCCCCACTCCCCATACCTCCCGCCCCCATCCAACTCCCGGTCAATAGCTCCCTCAACAGTGCGAGTATACCAAACCCGAGTCCCATCACGAGTCCCTCGAGTCCGACTACTCTTCATAGACCAAAACGCGCGCTTCCAATCATCCCACCATCCCCTCACGCGTCCCAGATGTCTGGTCTCCCGCACTTATCAGCTTCTCCCGGAACCACATCAGTCAGTTCATCTGATGTCCATACACCATCGCCACAGTCTTCTTCGTCTGTGGAACCTTTGTCAAAGTTGCATGTTAACCTGTCCATCGACCTTTCTCCCACGACCGCAGTCATTCACCGTCTACCACCCCCAAGGCAGCAACCACAGACAAGAGTTGCTGTGCGTCGCATCAATGCCGAAGCATCATCGTCAAGGGTGCAGTTGTCACCCCAATCGCCAGTGTCCCTGGACGCCCTGATTTCCCGACTCCCACATTCGCGCCCAAAACTCAAGGTTCAGACCCCGCCGCTGACGAAGGCGCTGACCGATCATTCACATCGCGAATCACAATCAATCGACCGCCCAAAGCTCCGCATTGAAACCCCTTCTCTCGTAGAACCCAGCTCCGCGCCCTTCGTCCAGACAAAACATCAGCTTCCACCCAATGTTCACCCTCTTCCACGTGTACCCACTCAAACTGAAGCAGCAAAATGGTCGCCGAGTTTTGCCCGCCGTTCTTCTCTGGACTCGCTTACGATGCGTTCTTCCACGTTGCTCAGCCCAGGACAGGCCTTGTCTCCTTACGTTTCTAAACGACCGAGATCGCGCAGGTTTTCGAGGAGTCCACAACAGTACGGTTTTCCTAACGCATTTGCAGAAAAGGGATCTGTGGGTGCGACCGCAATGAGAGTTACCGGCTCCGGCGATCATGGGCTGGTGGTTGAGGATTACATTGGGGAAGAGATCTCGCCCATGCAGTTTACCCGAGAGGGCTATGATGGAGGACACGATGATGAAGGCCCTGATCATCGGTGGGACGAGGCAGGTCCTGGACGTGGTAGCCACTCCGTGTTTGAGAGTCGTGAGTAATTTTTGGCAATTATCCCTATTGCATCATGTTGTCTGAACTGTTGTGCTCTTCCTGCATACAGCCGCAGATTTGGTCCCGGTAAACCCTACCATGTTCCACTCAACAGCCGACGAGGTCATCGACAAACGTTTGGATCGGATACGACGGCGACATGGGGAGACTGTCATCCGCGAGTTTGATGTCGACCCCCGAATGGCCCCCGAAAAAGATAAAGGCAAGGGTCGCGCACATGGGGTGGGCCGCTTCGTTCTTAGTGAGGGAGAAGAGGGAGAAACTGAGGACGAAGATGACTTCCGGCCTCGGACAGGGCGTGATGCCGTTGGCGACTATCTGAATTACATCTCTGACTATGGGTACGGGTATGGTCACGAACAGGCAGAAGACGTCGATGGCCAGCCTCAGGTATTTGGCAACCCGCACTTTATCGGGAACGCCTACGAATCTCGTCGAGTTGTTGGGATTGTCGATGAGGATATCGAGGATGAGGGCAGTGATTCGGATGCTCTGGGCGATGGGGGCAACAAGACTCCTGCTGCCGTGTTTCCTCCCAAATCTTTTCAGGGGACGTTCGAGATCGAAGACGAGATGGTCTTTGAAAAACCTGCAGCGATATTTGACGACCTAGACCACGACGACGACGAATACTTGTACAAGCAGAGGCGCGTGCCCACCAACACCAGTTCTGTGATATCACACGAACCCGTGTCTTCGGACAGCGATCTAGCGTTGGGCAGGCATGTAAATGTGAACCGTGGCTTCCGGTCCACACCGCCTCCTAGCTCGCGCGAAAACGCAACATCCAGGAAACTCATCAAACATATGCCGCTTCTCTCCGGGACCACACGCAATCAGAGCTCCGAGAAGTTCGTGGCCACACATTCCGCCTCGTCATCGTCATCGTCGTTCATCACTCCTCCTTCGAGCGGCTTCTATGACCAGGGATTCCAGCAGGCCCAGAACGTGGGGTCCGTGCTTTCCCTCAAGAAACTTGGGAGAAGATGGTTCAAGGAGAAGGGTGGACAGAAATGGGAGCAGAGGGATTGCGAAGAGGTCATTGGCAGTTTGGTCTGAGATGCCACTTTGTTTCTCTTGGCTCTCCTCTTCATCGTTTGGGTTTCCTGTATCCCCGCTAGCAGTTACCTCGGTTTACACTGGTATGTTCATTTTCCTCAGGTCTCCCGCGTTGACGGCTGACGTCGTGACAGTTTAAACATTCGTGTGCCTTCGTCTTTTGGTGAACCTCTATTTTTTCAACTCGTTCACAGTGCCTCTGGTCGACCCGGGTAGGTGTTGGACGTGTGGCATTTCCTGTTCTGCATCTGCTATGCGCGCTCTCTCAGCCTGTCTCATTACTATTTAATTGATCACTCGTTCGATCCATCCCAACTATGGGCGATTTGAAACCCACATACCCCCACCCAAGACTGCACTTGCCCCGAGTTCCAACCCTTATCAGTTTTTCGGAACTCGGAGCAGGTCGAAGTTGATGACAGCATCATCACCTTGACCCTACCAGGCGATTAATAATCCGCATTTTGGTCTGCAGCCAGCGCGCGCATCGCGGTTTTTTTCATCTCCATTCTTCACTCATCAGTTTTCCTCTGAGAGGCCTTAAGGGTGACAGAGGAGAGTCGGGATTTGCCCTCGTCCATGCCTCTGGCTGACTAGTCTGTGATTCGTGACACTGGGGGAAGCGCTGTGTGTTCCGGCCGGTTGGAGGAATTTGATCATGCGCGGCTCATAGCGTGCGTCACCTCGGATCGTCAGCGTCCGAGTGTTTATGCGCAATGAGAGGCCGCCCCCGTCGGAATCGGTTGACATGACTTTTTTCATTCTCAGCTATTGTCTTACTATAGATAACGTTTGAGGTTGAAACCGAGAAGCTCCTGGCGGTTAGATCTGTGCCATTGATTTCGGGTCGTGAATGGTAGGGTACGGGGCTTTCAGATCTGAATACTGATTATCGAGTTATTTGTGCGTAGTGAGACCCACTGGAAGACCATGAGGCCTGAGGCCTTGAGGTCTCGTGTTCAGGTTTGTATGAAAGATCGTCGCTGTGTGATCTGTTCGCCCAGGTTTCGCGTCTTGATCGGCATCTCGTGGGATGTGTGGCTATGTTGCACGAATACACACAGATCCCGTAAGGGCTCGTTATATCGATATTTACGAAAGCTTGGGTTCTAGTTTACCCACTCACTCCACACGCCAGTTACAAGGTAGAAACGAGAGTCGCCATCACTCCGGTAGTCAAATCGAAGCTGTCATTGATGGTGGGTAGCGCTGCAGGTTGGGAACCGAAAAGCCTGCGGAAATTGTTCGAAGCAGCGGATAGGACTTGAGTGGTCGACGCAGAGAGAGATTCAGCCGAGTTGTAGGTAGGTACTGCGCTGATGGATGAGATCGTTTACCTGAGGTCGCGAAGTCTCGGCGTTCCGTGTTCATGATGTCCGGATCACTGGAGGAGTTCGAAGACGAGGCATTTGTATGCGTGGAGTATGCACCCGAGAGCAAGTGGAGGTCCAAATCACGGCGTGTGGCTTGTAGTGGGCGGCATAGGGAGTCTACTTACTTGAAAGCTCCTCGGACACACATCAGACAAATGTGGATTCACGGGATGGGCTATGCGAAGTAGCCAAGCGCCTCTGCAAGGTCCGTGATTTTCCTCGGAAGAGATGGTCTCCTGGGAGAAAGATGGGTTCAGTTATTGGAGATCGTCCCCATTGATGGGGTGAAGCCGTTGATATTGTGGGATAAGGGTTTCGGTTCTAAGGAAACGCGAGAATCCTCTCGTGCTCCTTGGGAGACTGTAGGTAGTGAATGGTGGTGGCTATGTTATCAGGATCTGGGTGTAATGCGAAGACATCGAGTTGATTCCAGGGCCATCCGCACAACGGCGATGGATGGTAAAGGCGAAAATGCTACCTCCTTGCATGGTGGGGGGAAATCCTCGAAGACGTTTGGTCCAGACATATAAGCGCCAGGGGCAGGAATGAGACGGGCCGGGAGGGTCGCGCTGGGCCGAATCTTCTTCCACAGAGTGCGGAGATCAATATATGGTGTTGGTCTGAAATGGTGGACCTGCCGTTTGTCGATTCCGTAGAACTCTCGGGACGCACTCGATATCGTCACGAAAACAGCCATGGATTAGATAAAGAGACTCGTGTGGGATGAGTCCGGAGATGGTGACGGTCTTGCTGGGAGGATTTTCTTGGACAT
>Ga0307514_10003374_pt1 | contig 15413 bp, 15 predicted proteins | sample 16_EM_MG_FD_203088 | JGI IMG/M metagenome (GOLD analysis project Ga0307514, IMG submission 203088) | Populus trichocarpa ectomycorrhiza microbial communities from riparian zone in the Pacific Northwest, United States - 16_EM | ecosystem: Host-associated > Plants > Roots > Unclassified | place...
CTGCGCCCGCACCGCATCGCCGTCGGCCTCTACGAGCTCGACGAGGACAGCGGCAAGCTGGTCCGGGACGAGCGCGTCGAGCTGGACGTGGACGGCGAACTGACCGCCGTACCGCAGCTGGTGGGCAAGCGCCGGGCGGCCGTGGTGCTGCTGAACGACGACGACCTGTCGTACGCGAAGGTCCGCCTCGACGAGCAGTCACTCGCCTTCGTCACCGAGCACCTCGGCGACTTCGAGTCGTCGCTGCCCCGCGCGCTGAGCTGGGCGTCGGCGTGGGACATGACCCGGGACGCCGAACTGCCGACCCGTGACTACCTGTCCCTGGTGCTGTCCGGCATCGGCAAGGAGTCCGACATCGGCGTCGTGCAGTCGCTGCACCGCCAGGTGAAGCTGGCGATCGAGCTGTATGCCGACCCGAGCGCCCGCGAGGCCCTGCTGACCCGCTGGACGGACGCCACGCTGGCGCACCTGCGCGCGGCGGCGCCGGGCGGCGACCACCAGCTGGCGTGGGCGCGCGCGTTCGCCGCGACCGCGCGGACGCCGGAGCAGCTCGATCTGCTGGACGCGCTGCTGGAGGGCACGCAGACGATCGAGGGCCTGGCCGTCGACACCGAGCTGCGCTGGGCGTTCGTGCATCGCCTGGCCGCGGTGGGCCGCTACGACGAGGCGGAGATCACCGGCGAGTACGAGCGGGACAAGACCGCCGCCGGTGAGCGGCACGCGGCCACCGCCCGGGCCGCCCGTCCGACCGAGGAGGCCAAGGCGGAGGCGTGGACGTCGGTCGTCGAGTCCGACAAGCTGCCGAACGCCGTCCAGGAGGCGGTCATCGGCGGCTTCGTCCAGACCGACCAGCGTGAGCTGCTCGCCCCGTACACGGAGAAGTTCTTCACCGTGGTCAAGGACATCTGGGAGAACCGCTCGCACGAGATCGCCCAGCAGATCGCGGTCGGCCTCTACCCGTCGCTCCAGGTCTCGCCGGAGACCCTGCGGCGGACGGACGAGTGGCTGGCCTCCGCGGAGCCCAGCGCGGCCCTGCGGCGGCTGGTCTCCGAGTCCCGCGCGGGCGTGGAGCGTGCGCTGAAGGCGCAGGCGGCGGACGCTGCGGCCGGCTAGTAGTCGGCAGTACGACGACGGGGGCGCCCGGTGCGAACCGGGCGCCCCCGTTCGCGTGCCCCCACCTGCGCACAGCTTCGCGCGGGTGGGCGGGGTCCCGACTGCCCGAGCTGCCCCGCCACCGTCGCCCCGAAGGCCAGCGCCATGCCCGCCAGCTGCACCGGTGTGAGCGCCTGCCCGAGCGCCGCCCAGCCGACCACCGCGGCGGTCAGGGGGGACATGGGGCCGAGGAAGGTGACCTGGGTGGCGGTGAGCCGGCCGATGCCGCGGAACCAGAGCCAGTACGCGACCGCCGTGTTCGCCAGCGCCAGGAAGAGGTAGCCGCCGATCGCCCGGCCGTCCAGCGCGGGCGGCGCGCCCTCGACGAGGAAGGCGAACGGGGCGATGAGCACACCGCCCGCGGTGAGCTGCCAGGCGGTGAGCGCCAGCGGACCCACGCCGTCCGGGCGGCCCCACCGCTTGGTCAGTACGGTGCCGGTCGCCATCGAGGCGGTCGAGGCGAGGGCGGCCAGCACCCCGACGGGGTCGAGCGCGCCGGCCGCCTTCAGCACGACCAGGCTCACCCCGAAGGCGGCGGCGAACCCGGTGAGCACGCTGCGGGCCGTCGGCCGCTGTCCCAGCAGCAGCGCCGAGAGACCCACGACGAACAGCGGCCCGACCGACCCGACGACCGCCGCCATACCGCCCGGCATCCGGTACGCCGACAGGAACAGCAGCGGGAAGAAGGCGCCGATGTTCAGCGCCCCCAGCACCGCCGCCTTGCCCCACCAGACGCCGCGCGGCAGCACCCGGGCGATCGCCAGCAGGACCAGCCCCGCGGGCAGGGCACGCATGAGGCCGGTGAACAGAGGGCGGTCGGCCGGCAGGAACTCGGTGGTGACGGCGTACGTGGTGCCCCAGGAGACGGGGGCGAGGGCGGTGAGCAGAACGGTCGTGGGCCGCTTCATGGCCGGCACCCTTCTCAGAAGGTAGCTTGACGGTAATTAGCTTAGCTCTAAGCAACTTACAGTCAAGTTACTTTCTCGCGGGTGACCGGAACCCGTCGGACAACGGATACTCGTCGCATGAGTGCACAGCGCAAGGACCCGGTCGACGCGATCATCGAGCAATGGGCCACCGTGCGGCCCGACCTCGACACCGCCGCCATGGAGGTCTTCGGCCGGATCTACCGGCTCACACGGGCGATGGGCGACCGCATGGACAAGGCGTACGCCACCCTCGGCATCTCCCGCGGCGAGTTCGACGTCCTGGCCACCCTGCGCCGCTCCGGCGAGCCCTACGCCCTCTCGCCCCGCCAGCTGTCGGCGACGCTCATGCTCACCACCGGCGGGATGACCGGCCGCCTCGACAAGCTGGAACGGGCCGGACTGCTGCGCCGCTCCCCCGACCCGCACGACCGCCGGGGCCTGACGGTGACGCTCACCGACACGGGACTGGAACTGGTCGACCGGGCCGTCGGCGCGGGCCTCGCCGTCCAGACCGAGGCCCTGTCCGCCCTGCACACCGAACAGACCGACCAACTGGCCGACCTGCTGCGGGAGTTGCTGCTCTCGACGGAATCGGCGGACACGTAGCGCCACCGCTCCGGGGGCAACTCAGCCGACGTGCGCGGCGAGGGCCACGGCGCTCAGTCCGTGAACACGCGAGGGCGCCGCACCCGGCCCACGTACGGGCTGGTGCGCGTACGTGCGGCGGGGGCGGCGCCCTGCGAAGAGCTCAGGCCTGTCAGGCCCGGCGGGCCATTCAGGCCTTCGAGCCGGCCTCGGCCTTGGGCTTGGTCCTGATGTTGCGGGTGGTGACCCGGTGCGACTCGTGCGACTTGTCGAGGACCATTACCAGGCCCGCGATGACCCCGAACAGCACGAGGGGAGCCACGACGTAGAGGCCCAGCGTCTCGACGACGCTCAGGCCCGAGCCGGGGTCGTCGCCGTCGTCGCGGGTCAGCGCGAACGCGGGGGACGACATGAGCAGCATCATCAGCGTCGTACCGGCAGCCAGGGCGCCGGCGCGCAGGGCGTTCTTCTTGTCCACGGTGTCAAAAGTATCGAACGCCGGTTGGCGGCGCGCGTCCGGGGTGCCGTATGAGGCGATCAGGGGTGTGGCGGGGCTGGTGGGGGACGGCCTTCCGCCGACTCCTGCAGCACCTCCACCAACGCGTGCAGCCTCGGTGACGCCGCCAGCTCCTCCAGTGTCACCGGCCTGCCCTCCGCGTCCGCGATCGGCAACCGCCAGTTCGGGTACTGGTCCCAGGTCCCCGGGAGGTTCTGGGGGCGGCGGTCGCCCACGCCGTCCGGGAGCCAGATGCCGAGCATGCGGGCCGGGGTGCGCAGCAGGAAGCGGTGGACGGCCTGGATCTCGGCTTCCTCCGAGGAGCCGTCGGAACCGCTACCCGTGCCCCGGAGGAGGCCGAGCCGGTTGAGCAGGCCCAGCCACTCCGCCGTGTCCGCGGCGGCCTCGGCCCGCTCCTCCTCCAGAGGGCGGGTCAACAGGCCCAGGCTGTCGCGGAGTTCGACGTGTTCGCCGGTGAGACGGGCGGCGGTGGACGGCAGGTCGTGGGTGGTGGCGGTGGCCAGGCAGTCGGCGCGCCAGCGGTCGGGCGCCAGGGGGCGGCCGTCTCCCTCCCAGTCGCGCTCGAACCACAGCACCGACGTGCCGAGCACCCCCCGCTCGCGCAGCGTCTCGCGCACTCCGGGTTCGACGGTGCCCAGGTCCTCGCCGATCACCACCGCCCCGGCCCGCCAGGCCTCCAGCACGAGGACGGCGAGCATGGCCTCGGCGTCGTAGTGGACGTACGTACCGTCCGTGGGCGCCTCGCCCAGCGGGACCCACCACAGCCGGAACAGGCCCATGACGTGGTCGATCCGCAGGGCGCCGGCATAGCGGAACAGCGCCCGCAGCAGGTGCCGGAAGGGCGCGTAGCCGGACTCGGCAAGGCGGTCGGGGCGCCAGGGCGGCAGCCCCCAGTCCTGGCCGCGCGCGTTGAAGGCGTCCGGGGGCGCGCCGACCGACATGCCGGCCGCGAAGTACTCCTGCTGCGCCCAGGCGTCGGCGCCCCCGGGGTGCACACCGACCGCGAGGTCATGGACGACCCCGACCGGCATGCCCGCCTCGCGGGCCGCGCGCTGGGCGGCGGTGAGCTGGGTGTCGGTGAGCCAGGCGAGGCGGCAGTAGAAGTCGACGCGGTCCATCAACTCCTCGCGGGCGGCGGCCGTTTCGGCGGAGCGCGGGTCACGCAGGCCGGCCGGCCACCGGTGCCAGTCGGAGCCGTGCACCTCGGCGAGCGCGTACCAGGTGGCGTGGTCCTCCAGGGCCTCGTCCTGCTCGGCGAGGTAGTCGCCGTAGGCGGCGCGCCTGCCCGGCCCGAGCGGTACGTCCCGCACCAGCTCAAGCGCCTCCCGCTTGAGCTCCCACACGGCGTCCCGGTCGATCAGCGCGGCCTTCTCCAGTACGGAGGCGCGCAGCCCGTCGGCCCGCTCCAGCAGGGCCCGCACTCGCTCCCGGTCCCCGACATGGGCGTACTCGGGGATGTCCGCCACCCGCAGATGGACCGGATCCGGGAAGCGACGCGAGGAGGGGCGGTAGGGGGAGGGATCCGTGGGCGCGCCGGGCACGGCCGCGTGCAGCGGGTTGACCTGGACGAATCCGGCGCCGAGCGCCCGGCCCGCCCAGGAGGTCAGTTCGGCGAGGTCGCCGAGGTCGCCCATGCCCCAGGAGCGGCGGGAGAGGAGGGAGTAGAGCTGGACGAGCAGCCCGTACGAGCGTCCGGGGGGCGCCGGCAGCCGGGGCGGGGCGACGATCAAGTGGGCGTCGGCGGTGCGGCCGTCGGGGGCGGTCGCGGCCAACCGGTGGACTCCGGGCGGGAGTTGGTCGGCGGAGGCGCGGGTCTCGCCCTGTTCGGTGGTGATGCGCAGCCGGGTGCCGGCCGGGAGAGCGTCGAGGGCTTCGGGCGTACTGCCGCTCCAGCCCACCACGGTCGGCGGGAGCAGCCGTGCCCGCAGCTCCTCTTCCCGGGCGGTGCGCGCGGCGCGGACCGCCTCCGGGCTGTCGACGGTGACGCCCAGGGCGGTCAGGGTCCGGGTGACGGCGGTGGCCGAGGCCGGGACCGTACGGTCCGGGGAGGGGCTGTAGGAGGTGGAGACGCCATACAGCGCGGCGAGCCGGGACAGGTCCTCGGTGGGCGGCTCGACCGGCCGGGGCGCCGTCATCTACGGCTCCGCGTGGGCATCGGACTCGCTGGTCAGCGGGGCGTCGGCGAACGGCGGCTCGCTGGTGAGAGGCTCGGCGTCGGGCAGCGGCGGTTCGCTGGTGAGGGGGGCCTCGACGCAGGCGCCCTCCGCGCTGAACATGCACAGGTGAAGATCGGATGCGGCGGACGATTCCGCCTCGGGGGCGGACAGGGCGGAAGGGTCCGCCTCGGGTTTGGAGAGGGGCGGGAGCAGCAGGGGTGCCGATGCGGCCACGGGGGGCCTCCTTGTCGAGTACGACTAGCGGATACCGCAGCCCTACCCAGCGGTCGCGGCGGCAGACGTCCTCGAGGGGTCAACGTGCCTCTCATCACATTCTGTTCCGGTGCGATATTCCTAGACTGGGGCAAACACCGTATCTCGGCCACTCCCGTTCCCTGACCGGCGGGTTCGCCGCCGCCCGGGGCGCCAGAGTGCGGCGGTCCGCGTGAACCGTACGCTCCGAGGTCGTCGATAGACGGGGTGTGAGACTGTTCCGCCCCATGGGGGGCCACCGCGAGAAGGACCATGGAGACGCACAGGCCTCCGACGCGGCACTGTTGCGGGCGGTCGCGGCCGGCGACTCGGCGGCCATGGCCACGCTGTACGACCGGCACGCGGGGTGGCTGCACGCGCGGCTGACCCGGCGTTGCGCCGATCCCGAGGTCGTACGGGAGGTGTTGCAGGACACCTTCGTGACCGTGTGGCGGTCGGCGGCCGGGCATCGCGGCGAGGAGGCCGGCGGCTGGTTGTGGACGATCGCCGCGCGCCGCCTGGTCGACGCGCGCCGGGCGCACGAGCGGGCGGCGCGGGTCACGGGGGCGCCGCTGGAGCCGACGGGCACCGGGTACGAGTCGGCCGCGGTCGTGCCGTCCGCGGAGGACCGGGTGCTGGCGGCGCTGGAGTACGGCGACGTGGGCACCGCCCTCGACCGGATCTCGCCCGAGCTGCGCGAGGTGCTGCGCGCCACGGTCGTCGACGGACTGACCACCCGCGAGGCGGCCCGGCTGCTCGGCATCCCGGAGGGCACCGTCAAGTCCCGTGCGATGCGCGCCCGCGCCGAACTCCGCGCGGCTCTCGCCCAGTTGAACCCGTCACCGATGGCCCCGCCCCCGATGGCCACGTCCCCCATGGCCACGTCCCCGATGGGAGGCCCGGCATGACCGGCTGGCACGCGTCCGACGACCTCGTCACCCGCTACGGCGACGGCTCCCTCCCGGAACCGGACGCCTGGTCCCTGGAGAAACACCTCGAAACCTGCGGCCGGTGCGCGACCCGCGTGTCCCGGGCCGTACGCGAGACAGCGGCGGGAGTGGCCCTGGCGCAGGTACGGGAGGCGGTCCTGGAAGCCGCGCCCACCCTGCCGACCACGGCTCAGCGTCTGCCCCGCCCCCTCGCTCTCCCCTCCCCCGGCCCCCGCCTCGCCCACCTCCTCTGGGCCGCCGGGCCCGCCGTGCGCGGGGCCTGGCTGCCCGCCGTACTGCTCGTGGCCTTCGGTGCCGTGGCGCTCGCGTACGGGGCCGACATCACCGGCGTACGGCCTCTGCTGCTGGCCGTCGCCCCCGTCGTACCGGTCGCGGGCGTGGCACTGTCCTACGGAGCGCACGCCGACCCGCTGCACGAGATCGCCGCTTCGACACCGTCCGCCGGGTTGCGGCTGGTGCTGACGCGGACGGCCGCCGTGCTGGCGGTGAGTGTGCCGCTGCTGACGCTGGCCGGGCTGCTGGTGCCGTCCTCGGACGCGCCGGGCGCGGCGGCCTGGCTGCTGCCGGGGCTCGCGTTGACGCTGGCCTCGCTGGCCCTGGCCGGCTATGTCGGCGTCCGTACGGCGACGGCCGTGACCGGCGGCGGCTGGCTGTGCGCCGTGCTCACGCCGGTGCTCGCCGCCCCGGGCGGACACCTGCCGGCGCGGCTGGCCGAGCAGCTCCAGTACTGCCTCGACGGCGCCCCGGCACAGGGCGGCTGGGCGGCGGCGGCCGTCCTGTCCGCCGTCCTGCTGGCCGCCCGACGGCCCGCCTACGACCACCTGGAGCGGCGTTGAGCACGGCAGGCACGGCAGGCACGTCAGACACGGCCGGCACGTCCGGCGCATCCGCGAGAGCACGGACCGCGCCCGCCTCCCACCCACCTCTGGAGAACCGTTGAGCACGATACGAGTGACCGGTCTGCACGTCCGGCACCGCGGAACCGTCGCCCTCGACTCGGTGGACCTCGACTTCGGTCCCGGCGTGCACGGCCTGCTGGGTCCGAACGGCGCCGGCAAGACCTCGCTGATCCGGGTCCTCGCCACGGTCGCCGCGCCGACCGGCGGCCGGGTGGAGCTGCTCGGGGACGACGTCCGCGAGCACCGGAGGCGGGCCGTGGTGCGGCGGCGGCTGGGTTATCTGCCGCAGGAGTTCGGCTACTACCCGGGCTTCACCGTGCGCGAGTTCGTCGCGTACGTGGCCTGGCTGAAGGAGATGCCGGCCGCCGAGGTCCCGGCCGCCGTCGAACGGGCCGTCGCCCGGGTCGGTCTCGCCGACCGCGTCGACGCGAAGGTGAAGACGCTGTCCGGCGGAATGATCCGGCGCGTCGGCATCGCTCAGGCCATCGTCAACGAGCCCGACGTGCTGCTGCTCGACGAACCGACCGCGGGGCTCGATCCGGAACAGCGGGTGGAGTTCCGGGAGCTGCTGCGCGAGCTGGGCGGTTCGTCCACGGTCGTCGTCTCCACGCACCTGGTGGAGGACGTGGCCGCGGCCTGCACAGAGGTCACCCTGATCGAGTCGGGCCGGGTCGCCTACCGCGGCACGCCCGCCTCGCTCGCCGCGCTCGGCGAGTCCGCGGCGGGCGCCGGCGTGGGCGACAACCCCATCGAGCGCGGTTACACGGCGGCCCTGCGCACCCACCGCGCGTCGGCCACCCCCGCTCTGGAGGGGACGGCGCGATGACCCTCGTAGCGGAGAGGAGACGGGAAACCGCACCGCGCCCGCACCACCCGTTGCGCGCCGAGGTGGTCCGCGGTTTCGGCCCATGGGCCGGTGCCGCCGTCCTGTTGACGGTCGTGGTCGCGCTGGGCGCCGACGCCGGCCAGTGGCAGGGCGGCTGGGCCGAGACGCGGGAGCGGCTGCACATGGTGGCCGGGATGCTGGGCGTGCCGCTGGCCCTGGCCGCGGGCTGCTGGCACGGCGGACGTGAGCGCCGACGCCGTACCGGGGAGCTGCTGGCGTCGGCCGCGCGCGGCCGCCTCGCCCGGCTGCTGGTGTCGGGGCTGCCGCTGGTGCTGTGGGTGATCGCGGGGTACGCGGTCGCGGCCCTTCTGGCCTGGCTCGCCACCTGGTACCGCGCGATGGGCGACAGCCCGTACGTGATCGCACCGCTCACGGACGCGGCGGTCCTGGCCTCGGCCGTCCTGGCGGGCCAGGTCGTGGGCCGGCTGGTGGCCTGGCGGCTCGCGGCACCGCTGCTGGCGGCGGGCGCGTACGCCGGCATCGGCATGCTCACGTACGACAGCGGCGACAACTCCTACGCACCCCTGTCGCCGGTCGTCGACGGGATGACCGACTCGGTCCCGGTGTGGTGGCAGCCGCTGGCGATGACGGTGTGGGCGGGCGGTCTCGCGGGCGCCGCGGTGGTGGCGTACGCGGCCCGCCGCCGGGCCGTCGCGCTGCTGCCGCTGGCCGCCGCGATCGCCGCGGGCACGCTGCTGGTGCGGACCGGGGACGGCCTGTGGCACACCGACCCGATCGCCCGCCGCCAGGTGTGCGACACCTCCACCACCCCGCAGATCTGCGTGAACGCCCGCTTCGAGAGGCTCCTGCCCCAGGTGAAGGACGCCCTGTCCGGACTCACCGGCCGGCTGGAGGGCGTACGGAATCTGCCGGTGCGGTTCGAGGACAGGCCCGGGGGACCGGCCCGGGACGAAGTGGAGCTGCCGATGCTCACGCCGATCGGCTGGTCCGTCGTACGGGGTGAGCTCGCCGATCCGCGGGAGTACGCGTGGGCGGCCGGGATGTCGCTGTACGGCCGGTCCGAGTGCGACGATCCGGCGCCGTCGCTGGACGCGGTCGACAACGCCGTGGAGCACTATCTGGCGCCCAGCCCGTTGGAGAAGGACTTCGACGAGCAACTGGCCGAGAGGGGCGAGGCCGACCGCGCCCGGCTCAAGGACCGCCTCGACGCCCGCGCCCGGCTGCGGGCGATGAGCGAGCAGGAGCGCCGCGCCTGGCTGTCCGCCTACTTCGCCACGGCGAACGAGTGCGACCTGAGCGAGGTGCCGACGCTGTGACCGACCACCGCCGCCTCGACGCCCGCTCCGCCCCCGCGCTCGACGGCCCGCTCCTGTACGCCCGCTCGCGTACCGTCCCGCGCGCCCTCGCCGCGCTCCTCACCACCGCCGCCCTCGCCGTATGGGCGGCGGACGGCCTGGACGCCTACGTCGATCCGCAGCGGCGGGTGCCGGTCGTGGCGCTGGCTCCGCTGTTCGCCGCCGCGGTGATCGGGACGAGCCTGCACACCGCCTCCGACGAGCTGGACCGTACGGCGGTCCGCCCCTGGTGGCGGCGGCGCCTGGTCCATCTCCTGGCGCTGACCGCGCTCACCGCGGCCCTGCTGTCCGTGGCGGTACTCGGACACGCCTCCGTGTTCGGTCCCCCCGCGATGATCCGCAACACCCTCGGCGGTACGGGCCTGACCGCGGCGGCGGCCGCCCTGCTCGGCGCCCGGCTGAGCTGGCTGCCGGCCTTCGGCTATGTCAGCGCGGTGTACCTGGGGTCGGCCGGTGCGCACGGGCGCTCCAGCCCGGTGTGGGCGTGGCCGGTGCGGCCCGGCGGCGGGACCGGCGCCTGGACGGCGGCGGCGCTGGTCTTCGCGGCGGGCGCGGCGCTGTACGTCGTACGGGGTGCGCGGGTGGAGGGACCGCGCGCCTGAGGGTCCCCATGTCCTGGACGTGAGGCCCTCGGCGACAAGGCCCGCGCTGCCGAAACCGCCGATGACGGCGGGTATGCGAAAGCCCGGATCGTGGTCAGGCAGAAATGCCGTCGATCCGGGCCAGGGCGTCGTCCGCGCCGTACGGTTGCAAGTAGGGCAGCCAGCGCGGATCCCTATGACCGGTCCCGATGATGCGCCAGGCCAGACCCGTGGGCGGGGCGGGTTTGTGGCGCAGCCGCCAGCCGATCTCGACGAGATGGCGGTCGGCCTTGACGTGGTTGCAGCGACGGCAGGACGCGACGACGTTGTCCCAGACGTGCTTGCCCCCGCGACTGCGCGGGATGACGTGGTCGACGCTGGTTGCGACGCCACCGCAGTACATGCACCGGCCACCGTCACGGGCGAAGAGAGCCCGCCGGGTGAGAGGAACGGGCCCCCGGTAGGGGACCCGTACGAATCGCTTCAGCCGGACCACGCTGGGTGCGGGGACAGTGACGGTCGCGCTGTGCAGGAAAGCGCCGGACTCCTCAAGGCACACGGCCTTGTTCTCCAGGACGAGAATGAGCGCGCGGCGCAGTGGTACGACGCCGAGTGGCTCGTACGACGCGTTCAGGACCAGGACATGCGGCACGGATGGCCTCCTTGGACGCCGGCGGCGCGTGGCTCGCGCCGGGACGATTCGTTAGTCAGTCTCCCCTCATGCCTGGTGGAAGCGCCACCATGTCCCGGTAACGGGCTGGGAGTGTTTTCGACCACATCTAGTACATCCCCAGGATCGTGAGCGGTTCATCCCACCTGTTCATCCCCAGGTGAGCGCGTCCTCTCCCCCGAACATCGCAACGATCCACACACGATGCCCCGATAGTGTGGTGGGCCTGCCCCACCGGTGACCTTTTCGTGACCTTGAACCACGCCGTACGCCCACGACGTACGACCCTGACCGCGACCGGAGGGGCGGGCCGCTGCACTGGAGGTACCTGCCGTGTCCTTGTCCGCCGTCCTACTGGCAGCCGGTCCGTCGCCGTCGCCGTCCCCCTCGGGGACGCCGACCGCTCCGGCGGTGCCGTCGCTCCAGGACGCCCAGGAGAGCGCGACGAACGCCGCCGGCTGGGTCCAGCAGAACTGGTCCACCTGGCTGGCGATCGGGCTGAGGGTCCTGCTGATCCTGGTGATAGCGGCGGTGCTGAGAGTCGCTCTGCGCCGCACCATCACCAAGCTGATAGACCGGATGAACCGCTCGGTGAACTCGGCCGACGGCAGCCCGCTCGGCGGCCTGCTGGTGAACGTGGAACGCCGCCGCCAGCGCTCCCAGGCGATCGGCTCGGTCCTCCGCTCGGTCGCCAGCTTCCTGATCCTCGGCACCGCGGCGCTGATGATCCTCGGCACCTTCGAGATCAACCTCGCCCCGCTGCTGGCGTCCGCCGGTGTGGCGGGTGTGGCGATCGGTTTCGGCGCCCGGAACCTGGTGACGGACTTCCTCTCCGGCGTCTTCATGATCCTCGAGGACCAGTACGGGGTCGGCGACACGATCGACGCGGGGGTCGCCTCCGGCGAGGTCATAGAGGTCGGCCTGCGGGTGACGAAGCTGCGCGGCGACAACGGCGAGATCTGGTACGTCCGCAACGGCGAGGTCAAGCGCATCGGCAACCTGTCCCAGGGCTGGGCGACGGCCGGCGTGGATGTGACCGTCCGCGCGGACGAGGACCTGGACAAGGTACGGCGGACCCTCAACGAGGTCAGCGAGAAGATGAGCAAGGAAGAGCCCTGGAACGAGCTCCTGTGGGGCCCGATCGAGGTCCTCGGCCTGGACAGCGTCCTGCTCGACTCGATGATCGTGCGCGTCTCCGCCAAGACCATGCCGGGCAAGGCCCTCACCGTCGAACGCGAACTGCGCTGGCGCATCAAGCGCGCGTTCGACGCGGCGGACATCCCGATCGTGGGCGGCGCGGCCGTCCTGGTCCAGACCGAGGCCGCCGCGGACCCGACAGCCGCGGTGGCAGCCCCCTCGGTGTACGCCAACACGGCATCTCCGCAGGCGGAGGCGGCCTCCCCGATCGTCCAGCCGAGGTCTACGCCGAAGTAGGGGGTACGACGGGGGGCCTTGCCGGTCCGGCACGCTCGTTCGGGTGAAGAGGTGGGGCTGGACACCCCCGCGGCCGGCCGACGACTCCAAGGTGCTGTCGAGCCACCGCCCCGACAGCACCGAGGAACCCCGACGAATGAACGCCGAACCGGACCGTCTGCCCCAGCCGGAGCCCGTAACCCTCCTGGCCCGGTACGAACAGGCCTCGCCCATGCCCGTTCGCCCCGAGTACCTCGACGGGGTGGCCCATGTGCCGCTGTCGCCGCCGGACTTCCCACACAGCGACACCGCCCTGGACCTGCTCTTCCAGTTCCGCTCGGCGGGAGTCCCTCACGTCGGCACCGGCAACGGCTACCGGTTCCCCGACCGGAGCGGCGGCACGGCGGCCCTGCTCATCCCCGACTTCTACGCCCTGCACCGCAAGCCGACAACGGCCGACGAGGCGCACTACGGCACCCATCCGGGCTGGTACCCCATCGACATGCTCGCCCTCGTCGGCGAGGTCACCTCGACCAACCACGAGACCGACACCGGCCCCAAGTACCGCACCTACGCCGCCGCCGGCGTCCCCGTCTACGTCCTCATCGACCGTCACTCCAAGACGGCCCACTGCTACACGGACCCCGTCCTCCCCGGCGACGACCCCACCGACGCCTACTACGCCACCGACACCAAGGTCGACCTGGGCGAGCCGCTTGTGCTTCCGGAGCCGTATCCCACTTTGAGGACGGCCTCGTTCATGACGGACTAGTGGGCCCGCGGCTGTACTTCCAGCGCGTCCCCGAAGGCAAGGTCGTCAAGAACCGGGGGCATCTTGACGTGCGAGCCGGCGCCGGGCTCGTGGGTGAAGAGCGCCTCGCCACGCTCGAAGCCGAGTGCGCACGACTGGTCGCGCTCGGCGCGACACGCGTGCGGCTGCTCGTGGCCGATGAGTACAACGAGTCGTGCATCCCGATGCAGGAAGTCGAGGGCAACGAGTTCTGCCTCGACTGAGCATCCTCCGAGACGGCGAGGTAGGAGCCGTCTCCCTTGGGCCTCTCTATAGAGGTGGTCCCGTATGCAAGCTGCGACACCCCGTCTGTCCCAAGGCTCGGAGCGCCGCGCGCGCCCGGACTCCCGCGCCCCGCGCACAGCCGCCCCGCCGGCGACCGGCTCCGCCCCCGCAGGTAACGACTCCGTTGCCGCGGGGGCTCTCTATTGACGCCTCCTCCACACCGGGCCTATGGTCCAGGCCATCAGACAGGAAACCTTCCTAACAGTCATCCCCAGATGGACTTCCCGACTCGATCACTGGAAAGCTGTACGGCCGAGAGGCAGGTGTCGACCCCATGGCAGGAATCGCCGGTACGCCGGGCACCCCGCGCGTCCTGCGGGCCATGAACGACCGTGCCGCGCTGGACCTGTTGCTGGAGCACGGGCCGTTGTCCCGGACCCGGATCGGCAAGCTCACCGGCCTGTCCAAGCCGACCGCCTCTCAGTTGCTGGCCCGGCTGGAGGCCTCGGGGCTGGTGCTCGCGACCGGCACCACCGAGGGCCGTCCGGGCCCAGGCGCCCAGCTCTACGAGGTCAACCCGGCCGCCGCGTACGCCGCCGGAATCGACGTCACCCCGGAGCGCGTCCTGGCCGCCGTCGCCGATGTCACCGGCCGGACGGTGGGCGAACACGAACTGCCCACCCCCGGCAGGCGGTCGGCGAAGCCCGTCGTCCAGCAGGTCACCGGCGCCCTCGACGGCGCGGTCAAGGCGGCCGGGCTCGCCCGGGACGACCTGCACCGTCTCGTCATCGGCACCCCCGGCGCCTTCGACCCGGGCACCGGCCGGCTGCGCTACGCCTCGCACCTCCCCGGCTGGCACTCCCCCGCACTGCTCGACGAACTGGCCGCGGCGCTGCCGATGCCGGTCGAGTACGAGAACGACGTCAACCTCGTCGCCGTGGCCGAGCAGCGGCTCGGTGCGGCGCGCGGGTACGGCGACTTCGTACTGCTCTGGAGCGAGGGGGGCCTCGGCGCCGCCCTGGTCCTCGGCGGGCGGCTGCACCGGGGCTGGACCGGCGGTGCCGGCGAGGTCGGTTTCCTGCCGGTGCCGGGCACCCCCCTGGTCCGCCAGGTGGCCAAGGCCAACAGCGGCGGCTACCAGGAACTGGCCGGCTCGCAGGCGATCCCCCGGCTGGCCCGTGAACTCGGCGTCCAGGACATCCCCTCGGGCCCGTATCCCGAGGTCGCCGCCGCTCTCGTGACCCGCGCCGCGGCGACCGACGACGACCTCCACCGGCGGCTGCTCCAGACCTACGCGACGAACCTCGCCACCGGTCTGGCCTCCCTGGTCTCCGTCCTCGACCCCGAACTCGTCGTCCTCAGCGGCACCTCGCTCACCTCGGGCGGGGAGCCGCTGCGCGCCCTCGTCCAGGCCGAACTGGAGGAGCTGGCGGCACCCCGGCCCCGGCTCGTCGTGGGCGACGTCCGTGAACACCCCGTACTGCGCGGCGCGTTGGAGAGCGCGCTCGCGACGACCCGCGACGAGGTCTTCGACACCTCGCGCTGATCCGCGTCACCCTTCGCACACCCCTCGCACACCCACCATCACCTCGCCCTGGCCCTAGGGAGACCCCGTCATGCCCACAGCCATCCCCGAAGTCGCCCGAAAGGCGGCTTTCGCCCTCACCGCTTCGCTCGCCCTCCTCGCCACAGCCTGTACGGGCCAGTCCTCCTCCGGAGCAACCGACGACGCGTCCAAGGACACGACCCTCACCTTCTGGCACGCCTGGAGCGCGCCGAACGAGGTGAAGGGGGTGAAGGCACTGATCGCCGGTTTCGAGAAGGCGCACCCCAACATCCATGTGAACGTCGTCGGCAACATGACCGACGACAAGATCAACCAGGCCCTGCGCGCGGGCGGCAGCAAGGCTCCGGACGTGATCTCGTCGTTCACCACCAACGGCGTCGGCACGTTCTGCTCGTCGGGTGCGCTGGTCGACCTCAACCCGCTCTTCGAGAAGTCGGACATCGACCCGGCGACCACCTTCCCGAAGGCGATGGGCGAGTACACCCAGTACGACGGCAACCGCTGCGCCGTTCCGCTGCTGGGCGA
>Ga0307514_10003375_pt1 | contig 15410 bp, 18 predicted proteins | sample 16_EM_MG_FD_203088 | JGI IMG/M metagenome (GOLD analysis project Ga0307514, IMG submission 203088) | Populus trichocarpa ectomycorrhiza microbial communities from riparian zone in the Pacific Northwest, United States - 16_EM | ecosystem: Host-associated > Plants > Roots > Unclassified | place...
CTACCCCCACCCACCAACGACACCTCCGCATACCACCGAACATCCAAGGCCGCCTTCCCTGCGACAAACACCAAATCATCTCGTACGGCTGCGCACCCCTCCCTCACGCCTCTCCCCTTGACGAAGGCTCCTCCCTGCTCCACTCACTCTCACAGCTGACAAACCAATCATGTATCCCCCCCGGCCACCTCAGAGAGTACAGAGAGTACTCCGACTCTGCGAGCAAGGATTGGGCTTTCACGAATTTCAACCGCGGGGAGGAGGAGATCTGTGATTGGTATTGGGAGCTAGCGCAGGTTGCGGATGCGCTGGATTCATATTGTACGAATAGTGTTGAGAGAGAGGTGGTGGATGGGCAGCTGGGGGAAGTGTTTGCGTATGGGAGGGATCGGGAGAGGGAGGAGACTGGTGGCCAGCTGTGGTGCCTGAGGTATTCGAAGAGGAGTTGGAAGGAGGAGGTCTTTGGGGAAAAGTGTTTGGGGATCGGGTTGGAGACGAAGGGAGCGGTGGTGGAGGAGGAGTTATGAGGCGGTGAGATGGTGAGATGGTGAGATAGGGGTGGACGATGCTTTAATGCTAAAATACGATATGTACTACATATACCTATCTATGCCTTGCCTTGTTTGTTTGCTATACCCTATATAACCCCCCTACCCGTGACTCCATAAAAAAACACAATATAGATATTCCATTCAAACTCCGAACCTCATCAACCCTTTAACAACCGTCTGACCCATCTATCACTTACTTCTTCAACCCCTCCACCCTTTCACTCTCCCTCTCCTCCACCCCACCCCTATCCACCACCTCAAATCCCCTCTCCAAAATCCCCTCCAACTCCTCCAACCTGTCCACTACACAATCCGTAAACTCATGACCTACCAATTCCCCATTAACCTCATTCCTCAGCAGCACCGTCGCCGCGCCCGCTCTCCTCCCGGCAGCCATATCATCAATCGAGTCCCCCACCATAACCACCTCACTCCCTTTCACCCCCCACTCCTTACAAATAAACAAGATGCCCGCAGGGTCTGGTTTTGGGGGTTTAAAGCTGCGAGTGATGATAGGATGGAAGAGGATCCCTGGCATGTGGTTTTCCCGGAGGTGGGTTACAGGCCCGTCGAAGTTGCGTGTGCAGATGGCTTTAAGGATGGACCGGGAGTCGAGGTACGACATTAGTGAGACGAGGCCGGCTTGCGGGACCATTTGGTGCATGGCGGTGCGCTCGATGGATTTGATGGCTTCCATTGCGAGCTCGGATTCGGCTGCCGGGAGCGATTGGATGTGGTTGAGGATGTCGACGGATTTGGGGATGCCGAGAGTAGACCGCATTTGTGAGAACATCCAGGTTTGCGGTAGGCTATAGGTGTTGAGGGTTAGTTCTCTGCCACTCCCTCCCTCCCTCTCTCTCTCTCCAAGATGGGTAATGATATTTGTGGTAGTGGCGAAGTGAGTAGACAAGACAGCTGTGTACTCCGGTCACTTACCACAATGTCCCATCAACATCAAACACTACCCCCTTCAATCGCGAGGTATTAGTGTAGTTATTAGGTACATCTGGATTCAGTGGTGCAAAGCGTATTCTCGTCTTCAGAGGCCGTTCCGAGAGCGGGGTATTATCTGGGAAAGTAGAGTTAATCGACGATTGAGCTGCCGGGTCTGCAGCTGCAGTTGGGGGGGGTATAGTAGACATTTGCGGGCCCGGCCGTCAGAGGTTTGTAGTCCAAGCTTTACGATTCTGGAGTTATATAACGGGACCAGGCCGCGGAGTTGCAGGGTCGAAGCCCCGCGGAGATGTTTCAAGGCGTCCCTGCGGGGCATGGGTACCTGCATAATTGGCTTGACTTTCAAGGCCATAATATCTGATGGTACAGTACATAGATTGTAGATTGTAGATCGCAGACACATTCTATTAGCTGTCTCCCTACTCCCTACTGCATTACTCCATATATGCCTCGTTTGGTTCGTACGGCCTAAGGTTCGCAATTTCTCCAGTACCGAAACGGCATAGGCCGATATCAAGTCCACAACGCCCAAGCAAGTCCCCAGCACAAATGTATCATACATATCATAAACACATCCCAACACACATTAATTAAACCCTCACCCTCCAATCAGCATCTTATCTCCACTCCCCCCGACTTTGTCATATACTTCACTCCCTTATAAGGCTTCACTCCCTCCCCTAATCCTTTGCCATGGACCACCTGCAAACTATCCACCTTGACTCCACTTGCCAACCACCCCTTCACCGCAAAACCCACCAACACGCTCCTCGGCATCACTGCTTCCATCTTCGCCTTCCTCCTCTGTAACCGCGCCTCCTGTGCCTCTTCTTTCTTTTTATTCGGTATCTTCGAGGGCACTGGTCTTGATCCATCATCGTAACCCCCACTATCACTGACTGCATCCTCCTCATCTGTTGCCTCCTCCTCCTCCTCGTCATAGGAAGCTTTCAGCGCAATACCTGTCCGGAAGGTAGCAGACCCAGCAGCTGCATTCGCACCACCGGACGTGGGGATTTTCCATGAGACGGTTCCCTCCTCATAATGCCACTCCCCTCTTGAGGTCTTTGTATTCACGAGAGTCTTAATACCGGGAGCCAAAGGTATTGTAATCGTCACATCTTCCACGACAGGATTATTACTCGACCCACCAAATGCCGGACTCCCCGGCCCTCGATTGCCAGCTGCTCTTGGGAAGGGACTCAACTGGGACGAGTTATTACTCTGTCCACCTGGTAACGGGTTTATCAAAACCCTAACCTCAAAGTCACCTCCGTATTCCCCTAGTCCTTTCTTAATCTCCACCATCACAGGGAGGTGTAACTGGAGTGACTTTGATGCTGAAGTGGAGAATGTTGGGTTGGGTAATAAGTCCACCTCGTAGCTGGCCAGCACGAATTTCCCATCTGGTGGAACAAAACTCAACTCACCTGGTCGCTCTTTCCACCGGGCGATTCTGACGCAAGGGTGGAATACTGGAGACTTTATTGTGTTCATGGTCTTCCCGTATCCTCCTCCAGCCCCCGATAATGTGAGTAATAGGTCCGGCACACCTGAGATTTTGCTCGCCATAGCCACTGTCCCACTTGACCGTGCCCATATTGGCCTCCCTGACGGTGCAATGGTCGCTGTAACTACCTCAATAATATCCACGTACAGCTCATTATTCGTGTGTCGGACATTACTCCTCCTCCAGGGTATCGCTGACAGCGCATTTGCATTACTACTAGAAGCCGCATTAGAAGATAAATGTGTACTATAATCCCATTGTCAGCCCTCACTTCTATATCGTATCCTCGTCCCACCGAACTTCAATTGCCAGCCCCCTCGGTAGAACCTACTTCGGCAACCCTGTCACACTCCCAAAAATCTTGCCCATCAAGCTCGGCGGCACCACCAAATCCCTCAACGCATTCGGTTCCGTCGTAAATGGGTACCCATCATCACACATCTCCGCCAATAACTGCGCTACAACCTCATAGTTACCCTCAATCTTCCCTGGTAGCAACGGTGTTGAAAAGTAATCCTCCAGGACATCCACCACCTTGTGCAAAAACTCCAACACCAACAACGGCTCCACCTCGCTCGTCACTGGTGATAAGAAAATCAAGTTATTATGTGTAATATTGAACAGTAACGTTGGCGGGGACGTCGTGGGGATATGCAACAGCGACGAGCGGGGTGTAGGTGAGGAGTTGTACGCTGAGATCAAGACATCCGGCGGTGTCGAAACCCGGCGCCACTCATACTGAAGAAGGGGTGCCGTAGAGAAGCTGTCGAAGATGTAGAGGGCATCGATACAGCTCATTGTTGTAGGAAACAGCTTGGGAGAAAGTTTGGAAGCTGGACACTAAACGTCAGGGCAAGAATGGGCATCTGCGGTTTTCTTGGCGGTGGGATGTTTGCGTGGGGGTCAGTTTCTCAGTCCACTCCACCACACCCCAACAGCGTCCAGAATGCCCCCCACAACGACGCCAGCGCCAGGCGGGCCCGATGACAGGCAGTATAGCCAGGACAAGGACTGTCTAGGATGTCGAGTCATTGGTATCGTGAGCATCCGCGCATGTGGTTTAACAGTTACTAAGATCGCTACGTATATAGGCTCGGCTTCACTCATCGGTCTTGGTGGATATACATTCATCTCCGGCCGGCAACAGCTTCGTGAGGAAGCCTTTCAAGAGGCCCTGGCGAGGAGTGGCTCGAGGTTTGGCCTAGCTGCGAGAAGGGCCGGAATACATGGACTTTCGGCATGCTTGATTGGGTTGGGAGTGTATAGATTGTTACTGTGACCTGGGGGCAAACCCCCACGACTTAGTCAAGGATTAAAGCCATTTACAATTCAGCCAGACCAAGGGTATTCCAATAGTAATACAGCCGACGTTGCGTCCTTTCTATTATGCTGCCGGGTGAAATGTAGTAGATTAAGTTGATGCACAAGAGGATGTCCGATCACATACTTGTTCGATGCAGAGTACCCAAGCTCAAATATACATACCCCCAGTCGGAAACATGAAAGAAACAACGAATGATAGAACACCGACCAAAATACAGTAGATGAAATTGAGAGAGGCGAGAGATGACGGTAACGATTTCCATGCAACGTGTATATCTGTTTTGAATCCTCCGATTTACTGTCTGGCTCTCACCACTCACCGGCGAACGAGCAAAATAAATAAAGGAGTTGGTATCCGAGCTGCCCAAAACATGAATATAAATACTGGCAAAATAAACAACCCCAGATCAATGTGGTAACGATAAGGATAACGATAAGCCAGATCGCAAATCATCCATATGGTGTACGGTAATGACACTCAATCGCCGTTAATCGGTCGGGATCCTCTCCGCTCATATCCATAATCACCGTCCCCTACAGGTCTAGGGCGACTTTGCGCTCGATAAGGGTCTACAGCCTGAGAACCTCTCCTCTCATCTGTTCGGCTCTGGGAATGGGCCCTTTCACCGCCAGAGCGACCGCTTTGACTGGAAACACTACTCCGCTCCCGTGTTGGTGCAGGACGCACCCGTGGGAGAGTTCCCTCGACGGCCAAAGACTCGCGGCGAGAGGTACCTAGAAGGCTAAGGGCCCACTCCTCCAAATCGACATTGGTGCTACGAGCAGCCCTCATGAAGTCATGGTTCTACCCGAAAACTCCTCTTAGTTTAGAATGGGAATGAAACTGTAGGCGGAAACTCACCAGCAATTCCTGGGGGCTTGGCCTTTGGTCAGGATCCTTGATCAAGCAGCATTCAATCATCTTCTCCAAACTCAGAGGGAACGCTTTGTTTTTCGGTAGCCTTGGTGGGGGCTCGTTCACAATCTTTTGTAGTAAATCTAGAATACCCATAGGTCCAGCAGAAGCTCGAGTTCCTGCCGAGTTAATATCCGCATCAAATGGGAAACGCCCGATAGCCAATTCCAGCAACGTCAACCCCAGACTCCATACATCAGATTTGACCGAGTATTTGGCTCCTTTTATACGCTCTGGAGACATATACGTTGAAGTCCCCACAAAGGTATCCGCTATCGAGTTGATCAGCTCACCAGACACACCAAAGTCGCACAGCTTGATTGACCCTCGGGAGTTGACCAAGATGTTGGATGGCTTAACGTCTCTATGCAAAATTCTGTGCTCATTGTAAAGATAGTTCAATCCTCCAACCACGGCTTCCGCAATTTTCCCCAAAACATCTATACGCATTGGACCAACCTTCTTTGCAATGGAGTCAAGTGAACTAAGATGGCAAGTCAGAGGATCTTCCTGCCAGGAGGATCATGGGATATGTATGGAGATGGCTTACCCGCAGTCCATATACTCCATGCACATAACTACATCACCCTCATTCAAGAATGCTCCATAAAAAGAAACGATGTTTGGGGACTGGCATTCATGCATAATATGAAGCTCTCTGAGAATCTGTTTTCGAACAGATGGCTTTGCATCAACGTGAATGACCTACATGCAAGATCAAACAATTAGCAGATGGTTCACACAGAGCTCCTGGAATCAAGTGAATATAATACCTTCTTGGCCATTATTTTCTTCGTAGCAACATGCCTAACTTTACTAACAGTTCCTCCGTTACCTGCTCCCAGCTCCTGGATCACTTGAAGGTCTTCTGCTCGCAGGTCTAGCTTGAACTCAACTCCAATTTCCAGAGTGCTAAACCGGTTTGATAGATTGTCATCGTCATTAAGTGGTAGCTGTTGAACAGCTCGGGTAGGAGGGCCACCTTCCAAACTTAACCCTTTGACATTCTTTCGTTTAAGGGTCCGCGGCCCGAATGCTGATTCCGCCATTTTTTCATAAACTTTTGTCAAGCGAATGTCTCCTAATGTTTGCAAGATAAGGGGCAATAGTGATATGCGTTTGCTGGAAGAGTTGTTTGAGGTGCTGAGGGAGTTGCCGACTGCAAGGAGTGAAAAATAAGGAGCGACTGAGCTCTTGTCACCTCGAAATCACAAAAGGATTATATTGTAGAAGAGCTGCTGGTGTCCTGGAACAAAGCGAGTGGGCTAAGGCACAAACGATCGTTTGGCGTAGCTAACTTTAATTCTCACACCGGATAGCACTACGTAGATAAAAAAAGCACCTCAGGGCTTGTAAGCTTATTAGAGCGGTTCTGTTGTTGGGGTGGGGGTGGACAGTCGGCGTCGGGCAACTCGCTGGAATTTCCAATCTTCAGAGTGGCGTTTCCCGAGACACGATGGGGGTTGACCCAAAGATGTATGTACCTTCAAGTACTGCAGGGTAGAAAAGGGGGGAAGAGGGGGTTCGGGAGCTAAGGAGGAGGGGTTCAACGTCTGTTCCAGCAAGTGACAAGGGAGTTGCGTTGGAAATAGCATGGGTCAGCAAGCTGCAGAGTAGATATGGAGTAGATCTGAGCACCTTGTACTCCTCATTAACGTGGTGATCAGAAAATGCGATTGGGTACATGTTCAATTACAACAAAGGAGGGAAGGGGTACCTACCCGGTTGTACTACCCCTCATAGAGACCCAGGGGATAATTCCGTCAGATATTAGTCTGGGAGCCAAATTTGAATTTGAATCCTCACCTACTGACTAACCTAAGCGACACCATAGTCACATGATCAAGCGATTAGTGATCTATCTAAATTGCCGCATCACGCCAAGACATTCTGAGCAAGCGCGCCCTCTTAAGTGCCTGTTTCCTCTTCAGGCCTCCCTGCCAGCCGCATTCTTGGAACAGTCGCGAGCTCTCCTAATTCATTTACGCTGTTTGGAACCCTACAACCATCATGCAATCGTGCGACTTTATCGACTGGGAAGCTGAGATGGATTCTGGAGTGAAGGAGAAGCTTCTTGAAGAGGAAGAATTTGAAGAAGACGCCGGAAAGATCAAGAGGAAGTCTGTGGTCAGCAAAAATAAACCGAACTACGACGGCAGCTCGAGTGAAGTAGATGACGAGGATGACGAAGAGGAGTTGTCCAAGGTCTGCTGTGGTTGCTATCAAGCACACGGCAAGTAAGAAGTTTGCGCTAATCGGTTTATGTGAAGTAGATACGAGCAGGTTTCATTGTAGACGATGAAGAAGAGGAAGAAGAAGAAGAAGAGGATGATGAGCTTGCAGATAGGTCAAGGACTCGAAAAAAAGGGTGAGGGGCGCCATATGTCATGGTAACCGTGGCCTGGGGGTGGGGCTCATTCCCGTAGGTGAAGCTGGTATATGTGGGTCGTAAACCGGTTGAGTTTCGGCACGATGGGGGGGAGACGAATGGAACTCGTCTGGGTCGAGACGAGAGTAGGGTTCACTCATCTTGTCTCCAGGAGTGTGTAGTTGATGATACAGGATAGTGCTGCTGTTCACATCTCAGACTCAGCAACATCTTAACTCTACTTGTTGGTCAACGGCCAACATGCTGCGGATATGAAGGAGAGTTACCGCAGTATTTCCAGTGGCAGATTGAGGTGCTGCAAGGGCCGCTACTTCCCAATCAACATGAGGGGCAGCTAGGTACACCGCCTTACTTGCTTCCCCACAAACGCAGAGGCTCTCTCACGCTTTCAGTTGTCGCCACTAGCATGAGACCAATGTGTACTATGTATAGGTTGTCCGCGATTTTTTGAAGCCAATAAAAAGTTTCTTAAAAAAAGTTTCTTGCGGACTCGAATCTTACAAACACCCAGACTGGCCACTTGTATCATTGAATACTTATGTACATACTTATATCGCTTTTCGTGGATGACATCTGTCAACAAGACATCGTATTCATCTTGGATAATAGAGGGACTTTGCAACTAGCTTTCTTGTTAGGATTCTTGTTAAGTTACCATGGCAACCATGTGTTTATAAACAAATTTAACTGCACCCTTTGGTATAATTATACCAAATAACTCCCCCTTTTGCACCGACTACCACTCCACCAATTCTTGCTGGAGCAGCCTGGAACCCACGATATGCCTCCACAGGACCAACCTGCTATAGAGGGTGCCGAGTGCGTGTTGCCTATTGTGGCAATTCAAACGCAAACCTCACTAGAACAACAACCTATTTTGAACGGCAATTGCGCCTATATAGTAGAAATTCTGTTCGCTACTGGGATTTGCGTTGGCTGCAAAATCCCTCTCACTTGTTCTTTACTCTTAATATTACTCTTATATAGACTATTTGCGCTTACTAAGGATAACAGGAACACTTAACAGGAAACCTTGCAAAATCCCTCTAATAGGGGTTGCCAACAAGTAGCCTACAGTAGCTATAGCATTTTACTGTAGCTTCTTGTCTTTATTTGTTCCGCTACGATGGATACATATATCGGAGAATGACATTCTTTACGTATAGATATCTAGCTGTAGTTGCACTGGTATAGTCGGTACTAACGCAAGTAAGGGATAGATCAAACACTGAACTCCTGGCTCAAATATCTCAATTGTTCTCTTACCCTCACATCAGGGTAACCATTTATTCCCTTATACTAGATACAGAATATACCTTTCGCCTCTCTTTAGAATCAATAAATATGTTCTCATTGTTGAAATATCCACAAAAATCTCATGGCTACGCTGTCTACCATCTTGCTACAAAGTTATATTAGCCGCACTCCCACTTAAGTATACTAAAGTGTCTTCAGCTAGTACGTGGCGTGCACTAAACAGCTATAGTTTGCTTATTGAAAACCCCTAAAACTTGAGGCTGTCAACAACTTTCATCCTGCTAGTACGTGGCGTGCACTAAACAGCCATAGTTTGCCATAAAAACCAACCGACCACCCCTAGTAGGAAAGTAGGCTCTGTCTCACTGGCCTAAGGGATAACCCTCGAAGTCCAATCTGTCTAAAACCCTCAACGCACACACTTTTCACAGAGCAAGCTGGGGACTAGGAGGTGACAGGCTGGGCCTTGGCAGTAGGTATATAGAGGAGACATCACTCAAGTTATGAGCCCGGAAGCTCCACCAAAAGTTCAATTTTTGGGGGGCTGAGCTCCTTATTCACACCTCTATTTAAAATGTTGTCGGGATTCGGACCTTCCTTCCCCCCTCCTGCCCTCCTCATGGCAGACCTCGATCTTCCAACCAAACTTGACAGCCAAAAGTCATATCCCCTCACAACTTGCATGTTTTGTTGTGTCGATCTGCTTCCTCCTTTTTGTCGGGCAGCTACACTACGTACATTGAATTCAGAATGGCATCATACGAGCATGTCTTGGAAGTCTTGGATCTCCAGCGGCGGAATGGCCGCCCAGTAGCCAGTGCTACTGGGAGTTGCGGGAGAGCCAATATTGAGGGGGGTGCATGTTCTAGGGCACTTGGATTACAAGTTAAATGTAATACACGTAGCAGGCACCAAAGGAAGGGGCAGCACCTGCGCCTTTGCTCGCTCACTTCTTCTGGCACATGGCTTACGAACTGGCTTCCCCAAGAAAGTGGGGTTATACATCTCAGCCGATTTGGGGTGCATCAGAGAGCGCTGATATCAGAGGCCCTGTTCGCGAAATACTTTTTCGACATATGGACGTCCCTTAACCGTGGCCTCGGTACCTGCAAATTTTGGCACTGGTTGCACTCCGCACCTGCATCGAGGAAGGGACTGATGCAACAATATGGGAAACCCACTCTGGTGGGGAGTATGATGCCACCAATTTCTTCCAATGGACCATGTCGAACAACTTGGATCTACCATTGATCGTATTGCCTGGCATAAAGGGGGTATATTCAAACCAATGACACCCGCATTCTCTGCTCCCCAAATATCAACAGCATGCCACCAAAAACGTCAAAGAAAATCCGGAATTACAGCGGGAGCTTGAGCTGCATGATAAGCAGCTGGCAAGAGCAGTAACCATGCCCGCAAGCACCCAACGGAATCAAAGGGGTCAATCCCACGATATTAGCTGATGCGATATGCATACATGTGAGGAGGGACATGTGAGGAGATATGCGATATGCGTGCATGTGAGGATGGACATGTGAGGATGGGCATGTAAGGATGGACATGTGAGGATGGACATGTGAGAATGGACGTTGTCTATAAAAGACCCGTCCATATGGCTCTCCTCCTCACGCAACGTCTTGTATCTAACTCTGAATACCAACGTCCGTCTCCCAGTCATAGCCACATTTCACAGTCACAGTCACGAAGCGCTCCCTAGAGCTATCCACAGTCCTAAGCCAGTAGTCCCGTTACATCCCACCACCCTACAGCGGAGATGCAAAGGTACACAGGCAACGAGATTGAGGGCGAGACAAGGGCAACAGCTCCTGACTGCTGGTGAAGAGGAAGCAGTAGTACTGTGGGCAGATGTGTGATCTCTACACACTGCTAATGCTAGTTTCCATGGCTATCCAGATAATACAAGCTCGAGCTCAACCCAATCAGGCAAAGATCATCCCTGGTACCCATTGGGCACAGCGATTCCTATCCCGACATCCTGGCATTAAGTTGAAGTATTGTCAATATTTGGAGAAGGTGCGGGCAAAGGCTACTGTAACAATAGAGGAGCAGCGGCAATGGTATCGAAAATTACAGAGCCTGATGCAAAGGTATAAGATTATACCCGAGAACCTCTGGAATTGCGATGAAAAGGGTATTATTATGGGTTTGGCAGTTGGTAGGCAGAAAGCAATAGCCCGTGCAGGCAGTCGGACAAAGGTTGCAGTTACAAATGGAAGTCGGGGATTTTGTAGTGTTAATGCTGTTGGTCGGGTTATTCAGCCATTTATTGTATGGGCGAATAAAGTACATTGTATTGGATTTATGGCAATACAGGTACCCACCTGTTCTCGGCTCCAGTCTCTTATCTACCTACGTGCTAAAATAATTATAATTATGCTGCGGGCTTCAGTCGCTCACCTAGTGGATATATGGATGATGAACTATGTCTTGATTATATCTCCAAGCATTTTGATCTTATACAACTCCTCAGGATGCCAGCTCGTGGTGGATGCTTATTGTGGATGGCCATACAGCATAATGTAGAATCTAATGTAAGAAAAATCAATAGCAGTCATGTTGCATACCCTGGGGTTGATCAACATATGATCATTTATTGCCTTCCACCTCATTCAACCCACCTAATGCAACCTCTCGATGTCGCATGTTTCGGCCCTCTCGGGCGGTCATACCGCACAACCCTTCAGGACTTCATATATGAATATCCTGGCAAGCCATTTGGGAAACAAGAGTTCTGGGAGTGCTTATGCATTGCTCGTGATCAGGCACTTACAAAAGCAAATATTCTCAGTGGATTTGAAGCCTCTGGAATATGGCCCCTACGGCCAGAGGAGGTGCTCGACCGTGCTGCCACTGGCACAGGCGTTGGCAGTACAACCACATCAATTTCAACTCCCCTTAAAGTGGATAATATGCGGTCAGTCCTGTCAAGACTTACTATGACCCCCATTCAAGGGTAATAGTTGATGAGGGGCTCATACATCTCGAAGAAAGGGTAATTCAACAGCAGGTGATTGACCCTTCTTCACAGGCCCTCAAAAAGCTTCGCAGTGGCAAAACAGTGAAGCCCCGATCCCAGAAGCAGATCAAGGACCCTCGGGCATGTGATCGAGCATATATTGAGCGGGAACGAGCTCGTATTGCAGCTGCTGAGGCTCTTGCAGCTGAGAAGGCTGTCAGTCGGGAGGCAAAGGAACTGAAGGCCGAGGAAGTACAGGAGGCTGCAGGGGAATTAAGGAAGGCAAGGGGGTGTACTTAGGGTACTCGAGGACGTGCTCGCGCTAATGTAGCTCGATCAAAGGCTGCAAGGCATGCAAAATTTGATGCCGAAGGAGCTGATTTGCGCAGGCTGGAGACTGCTATGTTATTCATGACACTTTGCGGTGGGTACAGTCCTATGTATGATAAGCAGCTTGACCGCATACTAATAGAGCTTATAGAGCGCACCTATGGGGACCCTCCGACTGCCATTAGTCGTCATGGTGGAAGGTGTGGGAGGGGTGGCTGTACTAGAGGGGGGGTTGTAAGGTGTACTGAAGAGGTGGGTGGGATAGAGCAATGAGTGTAAATCTGGGAGAGCTGGCGATGTGATATTTGGTTTTTTCATGCTATTTTTGCCTATATTCCTTGTTTGCATAGCTGGGATATTCCAAGGGTTTTTATTTTTTGAAGTCTATACGCCTTTCCCCCAAAAGGAGCCTTAGCCTATGAGCCTTAGCCTATGAGGCGGATTCTCCAAAGGCTGATGGGAGTACGGAGTACGGATATAAGGAATGTAATGCATGTGCGGGATTTACATGACGATCATCACGCGGCGTCGATCCTTACGCAAGAGTCATTCTTGCAGGGTGCAAGGTGGTACACAATATCCACTACCTAGTATAGTCTGCCGGGACTGTACATGCAACTGAGCATCCTTGTGAGGAATGTGGGTACAAAGAAATATAACTTTGGACGAGGAGTTGTTCGTATAGACCAACAATAGCTACACTCTATTATCCTCTTTGGTTTCTCCCACATCCACAGCACATTCTTTTAGTCCTATGTAGTAGGTCATAACATAGCTTCTTGGTTTGAAGGCTCTCCAAGGTGAATTGGAGAATACCGGAGGTGTGGGGCAAGGCACTGAGGACCTTGGGGGGTCACGAATAGATACGATATCGAATGCATGTGCTCCAAAAATATAAGGAGCAGGTAGTCACTCGTCAAACTACTTACCCGCCTTAGCCATGAACTGTTATGCTTGCCTTCGAGCCCTGTTGGGGCCCTTAGGGGTCGAAATGCAACTGGGACAAGCACGGGCAGGGACTGCACATTCTACCGCATAACTATCTGTGGCCGGAACTATCGCCAACACAGACCGGGGACCTGCAAAAATGGCAGGGAGATAGTCATGTAGGAGAGTTGGGCAGTCACTCGACGGGGTGGTACACCGTAGTATTGGCATAGTGGAGTGACAGGAGGCAGCAGACGCGAGAGCGAGTGTGGATGGGAAAGCAGATGCTGAAGCCTTGACATAATCACACCGGCTGGCATCCGACAGGAGTTCCCTCTGCTAGTCTTATCCCAAGCCCCTGTTTCGGAGTACAGGGGCTTGGGATAAGACTACCCTCTGCATTCTAAAGCGCCGCATCACCTGAGGTGGTTCGAGGATGGCTTTCACATATTTGGTGACGGACAAGGGCCCACAGCACGCAGAACTACAGCACCAGTGGCTGATGGAGATAGGGAAGACAGAGGATCCAAGCTGCATGTGTGATGGCTGGACGCTGCAGAATGCAGCTCATCTATATCAGTGTCCATGGGTTGGCGATGGGAGGGGGGATCCAGGGAGCTGGCAAGCAGAGACACGCGGCGGTGGCGCGTTTCGTGCAGTGATGGGGTGGGTGTGTACATAGTTCATTTTGTCTGTCGTAAATAAGTAGGGAGGGTCACCTGGGAAACCGGGAGGCTGCAGTCCATCGTAGATAGGCTGAATGCGATTAATGGCTCCTTAGAAAAAAAAGAAAAGAAACTAGTCCCTCGCCCAAAGAATGCATTAGTTATTCAACACAAGTGGGTCTTCAATACAAAGCTGGATCCTGACTCTCCACTGGACTCTCCAATGATTCAACGCTTCAAAGCTCGCCTAGTAGCTCGTGGGGATTCGCAAATCAAAGGTGTCAACTATGATGAGGTTTATGCTCCAGTAATCAGATTCACGAGCCTAAGAGTGATCCTCCACTTAGCAGCTATGAATGACCTGGAGATTAAGCAGGGAGACTTTGTTAGTGCGTCTCTACATGGGAAACTTACAGATAAAGGTATCTACATGACGCAGCCTGAAGGTTTTGAGGACCCAGACCATCCTGATTGGGTATGTGAGTTGGATGGGAATATATATATGATATGGCCTCAAACAAGGAGCTAGGGTGTGGTATGAGTGTCTAAACAGTATACTGAAGGCCTATGGCATGACTCGTGCAGGAGCGGACCAGGCTCTATGGTTGAAAACCTGCTCTTCCTCCTGGCTCATGTGGCCTTATCATAGGCGACAACTCTGACTCTTGGCCGAAGATAGCTTTAGCACAGATAACCTAAGAGTCTGGGAACGAGATTAACTGCTGGTGTACAAATTTGGGTATCGAATACCTTAAGTTCAAAGATCTTGGTGATGCCCACCGTGTCCTAGGACTGATAATAACAAGAGATCGTAAGAACCGCCGCCTTTATATCGATCAAATACCGAATGTGCATGAGGTACTTGAAGAATTCAACATGAGAAACTGCACACCAGTCTCGATACCCATGGACCCGAAAGAAACGTGGCAGGAAAGGAAAGACGACAAACCCCTATCCTCTGTGGAGAAGAAGGTATACCAACGGGAGAAGAAAGTTTCATTCCCATTATTGAAGCGAAGAGAAGTTTCGTTGCAAAGGCATTGAGACAGTGCCTACTTGCAATGTACGATATGAGAGCAAATAATGGCAGGGGTAAAGTATATGGATTTGTAACGACGGGTGAATTCTGGCAAATGCTTGAATATGACGGTGCATTTTTCCAGAAGTCAAATACTATTGTCGTGACAGTTGAGTAGGATTGTTCGGTTATCGTGGAGTGTATTTACGCGGGATTGATTAATGGTGATGTTGTGAAGAAGGTGAATTGGTTGCTGCATAGTAGAGGTTTTTTTTTTTTTCTTTATGGATGTGGGGTACAAGTGGGTACAAGTGGGTACCTACGTGAGGAGGAAGTACCAGTAGCGGTACATTTGGGTACATTCTGTCGATATGCAGGGTATGAACAGTTGTGTTGTTTATGAAGTAGGTACGAATAAGCTGTTCGATGGGTCCCAAATAACAAAATAATTAACAAGAATATTAAAAGATGGGCTCATAGGTACCGCATCCACTGGGAAAGAAGACTCCATGTCGCTTTTTAAGAGCTCACGCAGGAAAGGCGATATGCAAGGTCCAAAAAAAAGTGGCTTTAACGTGAGCTCGGCCTAGGTC
>Ga0307514_10003376_pt1 | contig 15409 bp, 14 predicted proteins | sample 16_EM_MG_FD_203088 | JGI IMG/M metagenome (GOLD analysis project Ga0307514, IMG submission 203088) | Populus trichocarpa ectomycorrhiza microbial communities from riparian zone in the Pacific Northwest, United States - 16_EM | ecosystem: Host-associated > Plants > Roots > Unclassified | place...
AGTACGTCGGGCTACCAGCGGGGCACCCCGAAAGCTATCGCTCCGTCATCACCCGCGAGGCCGTCGAGCCGCTCGGTCTCGATCCGGCGCTGGTTCGGGTGCCGGGGGATGACGGCCTATCGCTGGAGGGCGCGGGGCAGAGGTATGAGGCTGCGATCTATGCCGCTGGGGGAATAGACCTGCAGATTCTGGGAATCGGACGCACCGGACACATCGGGTTCAACGAGCCTGGCTCCTCGCTCGCCTCGCTCACGCGGGTGAAGACGCTCACCGAGCAGACGCGCATCGACAACGCGCGCTTCTTCGACTCGGTCGATCAGGTGCCGATGCACTGCATCACCCAGGGCCTTGGAACCATCCTTCGCGCACGCCACCTCGTGCTGCTCGCGTTCGGCGAGTCGAAGGCGGCTGCCGTCGCGGCCGCCCTCGAGGGCCCGGTGTCGGCCAGTACCCCCGGCTCGGTCGTGCAGCTGCACCCGCACGTGAGCGTCATCATCGACGAGGCCGCCGCGGCGCAGCTCGAGCACGCCGACTACTACCGCCACGCGTGGGACAACCGGCTCGACTGGGAGCGCTAGCGATAGCTGCTAGAAGCCGTACTCGCACTGGGAGTAGGAGTACGCGGGTTCGCACTCGATGCCGGCCGGGTAGTACTCGTACTTGGCGCTGAGCCATCCGACGATGAGCGTGCCGCCGATTGCGAGTCCGACAGCGATCCCGATACCGACGTGCATCCACCACGGGCCAATCCAGGCGATCGGCGCGATCGCGGCCGTGAAGGCCGCGGCAATGATGGCGGCGCAGATCCAGTTCTCCATCTCAGAGCCGTAGCTGACGCCGAAGCCTCCGCCGGTGCAGCCAGAGACGCCGCAGATGTTGATGGTGCCGTAGACCCACGGGAGGGCAGAGACGGCGATAGCCAGAGGGAGCGTCCACAGCAGGTGGAGCAGTCGCTTCGGCCGGAAACCCGGTCGAGGTGACGGGGTAGCCGCTAGCGGATCTGTCGACCCGCCCCCCATACGCCGGTCACCTGCCAGTCGTGGTCGAGCAGCACAGCGTCGGCCGCGTAGCCGGGCGCCAGCAGGCCAAGCCGGTCGTCGAGGCCGAGTGCCATAGCCGGAGTGAGAGTGACCGCGGCGACGGCATCTCGGGGGCTCAGGCCCACGGCACCGAGCGCGAGGCGAAGAGCAGCATCGAGCGTGAGGGTGGAGCCAGCGATGGTCGACGTGCCGCGCAGCACAGCCCTGCCGCCGGCGACCGTGACCGAGAGGGAGCCGAGCTGGTAGTCGCCGTCGGTCGCGCCGGCCGCTGCCATGGCATCGGTGACCAGGGCGACGCGACCTGGCGCAGAGGCGAAGGCGAGAGCAACCACATCGGGATGCACGTGCAGGCCGTCGAGAATCAGCTCGATGACGACGCGCTCGTTCTCGAATGCCGCGACGACGGGGCCGGGAGCACGGTGGTGGATGCCCGGCATCGCATTGAACGCGTGTGTCAGCAGTCGCGCGCCGGCGGCGAAAGCGTCTTTCGTCTGCTCGAATGTCGCGGCCGTATGACCCACGGCCACCGCCACGCCTGCCTGAACGAGGATCTCGATCGACTCGAGGGCGTTGGGCAGGTCGGGGGCGATGGTGATCTGGCGGAGGCTGCCGTGGGCCGCCTGCAGCAGGTCGTCGATGGCCGAGGGCTGCGGCTCGCGCAGGTAGTCGGCGTTGTGGGCGCCGCGGTGCTCGCGCTCGAGGAACGGCCCCTCGAGGTGCGCGCCAAGCACGAGCGGGTCGTGGGCTGCGATCTCGGCGATGACCTCGAGGCTCTCGCGCAAGAGGGCGAGCGGGTTGGCGACGAGGCTGATGATCGAGCGGGTCGTGCCGTGCGCCCGGTGGGTGGCGAGCGCCTGGGAGATCGCGTCGGCCCCGTCGTCGAAGGCGAAGCCGCCACCGCCGTGGCAGTGCAGATCGATGAAGCCGGGGGCGAGCCACTTGCCGCCGACGTCGATGCGGGAGTCGGCGGTCGGGGCTGCTCCGTGACCGACGGCGGTGATGGTGTCGCCGTCGACCAGCATCCAGAAGTCGTCGACTTCTCCGTCGGCGTCGATCTTGCGCGCGTGCTCGAAAAGTAGCGTCATTTGAAGATGATCGTTCTCGCGCCGTCGAGAAGAACACGTGACTCGGCAAACCACTTGACCGCCTGCGTGAGGGTGCGGCTCTCCTCGTCCTGCCCGATTGCCATGAGCTCCGCCGGTGTTCTGGAGTGGTCGACCCGCACGATGTTCTGCTCGATGATCGGGCCCTCGTCGAGGTCGCTCGTGACGAAGTGCGCCGTCGCGCCGATGATCTTGACGCCCCGCGCGTGCGCCTGCTTGTACGGGTTCGCTCCCTTGAAGCCGGGAAGGAAGGAATGGTGGATGTTGATGACCTTGCCGCTGAGGGCTCCGCACAGCTCCGGCGACAGGATCTGCATGTACCGCGCGAGCACGACGAGCTCGATGTCGTGTTCCTCCACGACCTCGAGCACGCGCTCCTCGAAGGCGAGCTTCTGGCCGGGGCTCGTGACGGGGTGGTGCTCGAACGGCACATCGTAGAACTCGGCCGTGCGGGCGAGTTCCGGGTGATTGCTGAGCACGAGGGGGATGTCGACACCGAGCTGGCCCGCGTGCTGGCGGAAGAGCAGGTCGTTGAGGCAGTGACCGGCCTTGGAGACGAGCACGAGGGTGCGCAGCGGGCGGCCCACGACGTCGAGGTGCCAGGTCATGCCGTAGCGGTCGGTCACGGGAGCGATGGCCGCCTCAAAGGTCTGCCGCGACACATCGGACTCGACCTGGAGCCGCATGAAGAAGGTGCCGGTGTCGTCGCTCGAGAACTGCTGGGACTCGGTGATGTTGCCCTTGGCCTCGACAATGGCGCCGCTGATGGCGTGCACGATGCCTGGGCGGTCCTCGCAGACGAGGGTGAGGATCCAGTGGGTCGGGGCGCTCGGGGTCACGGTCGCGGCGAACAGCGGGCTCGATTCGGTCACGCCCCCAGAGTATTGCCTTCGCATAGGGTTGACGGGTTGTCGCCGCGGCATGGGCGGCATGACGCCGTGTTCCATTCCCGATCCGATCGGAGCTCGTCCAGGTGGGCGCTTCGCCATCCGTTTCGTCCCCCGCGCCGTACGCGTTGCCGTACGTCGGGCTCGTTGCGCTCGCGGTCGCGATCTTCCTCAGCGTCACGCTCGAGATGCTGCCCCTTGGGCTGCTTCCGCAGATGAGCGCGGAGCTCGGGGTGAGCGAGTCCCTCATCGGGATCTCGGTCACCGTCTACGCGCTCACCGTCGTGCTGTCGACGGCAGTGCTCACTGCGATCACCAGGCGGATCGCGCGCCATACGCTCGTTGTGGCCGTTCTCGCTGTCTTCGCCGTGAGCGCATTCCTCTCCGCGGCGGCACCGAGCTACGAGCTCCTTATCGCCTCCCGCGTGCTCGGCGGTCTCGCCCACGGCCTGTTCTGGTCGATCGTCGGAGCGTATGCCGCCTATCTCGTGCCGCGCGAACACGTCGGACGGGCCGTCTCGATCACGCTCGGCGGCACGTCGCTCGCCCTCGTCATGGGCGTGCCGCTCGCCACCGCCCTTGGCACCGCCCTCGGCTGGCGCCTGTCGTTCGCGGTACTCGCCGCGCTGACCCTCGCCGGAGTGGTCGTCGTGCTCGTGTTCCTTCCCACGGTCGGCAGAGCGGATACAGCGCCGGGCTCGGCGCCGACACTCGGCAGTTCAGCGGAACCGCCCGTCATCGGAGTCATCGTGCTCTGCGTGGTGACGGCACTCATCATGGTCGGCCAGTACAGCTTCTACACCTACTTCGCTCCGTTCTACACGCGCGAGGTCGGCGTTCCGGGGAGCCAGATCAGTGGGGCTCTGTTCGTCTACGGTGCGGTCGGAGCGGTTTCGCTCGTCATCGTCGCCCTCTGGCTCGGCCGCCGGCCGCGCGCGAGCCTCTATGCGGTTCTCAGCCTCCTGCTGGTGGCGATCGTGCTGCTTGCGAGCCTGCCAGGGCTGTTGCCGGTGGCCGTCGTCGCCACCGTTCTCTGGGCGCTATCCATCGGCGCCGTTCAACCGCTGCTGCAGACCCGGATGCTGCACTCCACGAGCGAGCGCACCCGCGACACCGCGAGCGCCTTCTTCACCACCGCCTTCAACATCGGGATCGGCGGTGGGGCGCTGGTTGGAGCCGTCGCCCTCGACGAGCTGGGCATCGGCTCGCTCGCCTGGATCTACGCTGCGATCCTTGCTGCGGGAATCGTGCTCGTGATCGGCTCAGACATCGTCGTCGGCAGGGTCAGCGAGGCTCGTCGACCACGACGACCGTGACGCCGGCGGATCGAATCTCCTCGAGGGCGACCGGGTCGGCAGTGCTGTCCGTTACGACCAGATCGACCTGGTCGATCGTCGCCACCTGGGCGAGCGCGAGCCGCCCGATCTTCGATCCGTCGGCGACGACGATTACTCGCTGCGCGTGGGTGACCATGGCGTTGTTGGTGCGTGCTTCCGTCTCGTCGTGCGTGGTCACCCCGCCAGCGGCGGTGATGCCGTCAGTGCCGAGAATGGCGGTGCCGAGGTTGATCGCGTTGAAGGTGTTCTCGGCGAGCACTCCGACGAGCTCGAGGGACTCGGGCCGAAGGATGCCCCCCGTCATGATCACCTTCAGCTGCGGATAGCTCGTGACCAGCTGGGCGATGGTGAGGGAGTTGGTGACGATCGTCAGCTCGTCGTGTGTCGCGAGGGCACGCGCCACGTTCGCCGCCGTCGATCCCCCGCTCAGGGCCACGGCGTAGCGCTGGCGGGGAATGATCTCGGCGACGGCCGCGGCGATGGCCCGCTTCGCCTCCTGAAACCGCGTGTCGCGCAGGTTGACGGGCAACTCGTTCCGCGAGTCGATGAGACGGGCGCCACCGTGCGTCCGCACGATGAGCCGCTGGTCGGCGAGATCGGCGAGGTCGCGGCGCGCGGTCGCCGGAGAGATCTCGAGGGTGTCGGAGAGCTCGGTGAGCGAGACCGTTCCGCGTTCCGCAAGGAGGTCGAGGATGGAGATCATGCGCCGGCTCCGCTTGCCAGAGGCAGCGGGTGCGGGGCGGTCTGCGAATGAGGGGGTCATGGTCCCCGTTCCGATAGTCACATCCATGAGTGTAGGGAATCGCGCATTCAAAGTGTTCATATCGACCAAAATCGCTCATTGTGTTGCGCAGTCTGATCATTTACCCGAATGATCGTTCCATGACTCGCGTTGTCTTCCTTGGCGCGGGGAGCGTCGTCTTCACCAGGCAACTGGTGACCGACCTCCTCCGCTTCCCCGACCTGCCCACGATCGACCTCGTCCTCCACGACATCGACCAGGCGCGGCTCGATGTCGCCCGCGGCACGGCCGAGCAGGTATCCCGCCGGCTCGGGCGCCCGGTCACCCTCAGCGCCAGCCTTGACCGCCGCGAGGCGCTCGACGGAGCGGACTTCGTCGTCAACATGATCCAGGTCGGCGGTATTGCCGCAACGCGTATCGACCTCGAGCTGCCCGCGTCCTTCGGCCTTCGGCAGACGATCGGAGACACGACCGGTGTCGGCGGTGTCTTCCGTGCGCTGCGAACGTTCCCCGTGCTCTCAGGGATCGCCCGCGACATGCTCGAGCTCTGCCCCGGCGCCCAGTTCCTCAACTACACCAACCCGATGGCAATGAACATCTGGTGGATGTCTGTCGTCGCGCCGACCCTGAGCGCCGTCGGCCTGTGCCACAGCGTGTACTGGACGGTCAACGACCTGTGCGCCCTCGTCGGCGTTCCTCTCGAAGGCACTCGCTTCCGAGCCGCGGGCGTCAACCACCAGGCGTGGCTCTATGAGTGGTCGCGCGACGGGCAGTCGCTCTACCCGGCTCTCCGCCAGGCGATCGAGAGCGACCCAGAGCTCGAGCGCCGGGTGCGCGTCGAAATCTTCCGTCGCATCGGCTTCTACCCAACGGAGACGAGCGAGCACTCGTCGGAGTACCTGTCGTGGTTCCTGCGCGACGACCAGCAGATCGAGCGGTTCCGCCTCGAGCCGCTGCAGTACATCGGCATCAGCGAGCAGAACGTCGCCGAGTTCGACGATGCGCGCGCGGCACTTGCGCAAGGCCGCGACATCGAGTTGCACGAGGAGGGTGACGCGGCCGAGTACGCGCCCCAGATCATCCACTCGATGCTCACCGGCACCGAGCGCGAGATCCACGCCAACGTCGTGAACCGCGGCCTCATCGCCAACCTGCCGGAGGGTGCCGTCGTCGAGGTGCCCGCGACGGTCACCGCTGCTGGCATCGCGCCGATCGCGGTCGGCGCCATTCCCTCCCAGGGTGCTGTGCACAACCGCACCTACCTCTCGGTTGCCGAGCTCACCATCGAGGCAGCGCGCACGGGTAACCGCGACCTCGTCAGGCAGGCGCTGCTCGTCGATCCCAACGCGAGCTCCACCCTCACGCCGGCACGGCTGTGGGAGCTCTCCGATGCCCTCTTCGACGCCCACGCCGACCTGCTGCCCATCTCGCTCGGCGGTCGTGTCGAGCTGTGGATGCCGTGACCCTCGCACGCACGGGCGACCTCGTTGCGGCCGCCGCGTCTCGCGATCGCGCCGTAGCTGCCTTCAATGTCATCTCCCTCGAGCACGCCGAGGCGATAGTCGCGGGTGCGGAGAGCGCTGGTGTTCCCGTCATCCTTCAGATCAGTCAGAACGCTGTGCGGTTTCACGGCGGCAATCCACGGCCGCTGCTCATGGCGTGTCGAGAGGTTGCCACCGCGGCGGGCGTCGACGTCTCACTGCACCTCGACCACGTCGATGACGCCGAGCTCATCTCGCTCGCCATCGAGATCGCCGTGGAGACAGGACTGAGCTCGATCATGGTGGACGCATCGACGCTCGACTACGCGGCCAATGTCGCGACGACGGCCGACGCGACGCGGCGTGCCCACGCGGCGTCGCTCTGGGTCGAGGCAGAGCTCGGCGAGGTCGGAGGAAAGGATGGCGCCCACGCGCCGGGCGTGCGCACCGACCCCGACGAGGCAGCCTCCTTCGTTGCCGCCACGGGGGTCGACGCCCTCGCCGTCGCCGTCGGCAGCTCCCACGCCATGACCGAGCGCTCGGCGTCCATCGACCACCAGCTCGTGGCCCGACTGGCAGCAGCCGTCGGGGTTCCGCTCGTGCTGCACGGGTCGTCCGGGGTGCCCGATGACGACCTGTCTGCCGCAGTCGCGGCCGGCATCCGCAAGGTCAACGTCGGCACGGCACTCAATGTCGCCGGCACCGCTGCAACGCGTGCCGCCCTCGCGGCCGCGCCGAGCGCCGTCGACCCCCGGCACGTTGCCGTTGCCACTCGCGACGCCATGGCTGGTGTCGTGGCGCACCTCGGCAGGCTCGTCGCCTAGAGACCAAGCACCCTCCGCGCGTTGTCGCGGTACACCCCGGCCAGCAGGGCGGGGGATAGCCCGAGCCCGGACACGGTCCATCGGCCCTGCGGCGGAATGTCGTCCTCCGGCGCGTAGTCGAACGCCTCGTCGAGGGATTCGAGAAAGCGATAGTGCAGTCGGTACTGCTCCGCGCTGGCCGGGTAAATGTCGGTGCCGAACAGCACGCGGTCGGGATGCCGCGCCACCAGCTCCGCGAACCGTCGCGGCTGGCGACCCAGCTCGGCCATGCGCCCCCCGATGTCGATGGTGTAGTTCTCGTTGGCGTCGAGCATGCGCTCGACCCGGTCGAGATCCTCCGCGGCGCAGCCGGCGTGCGCTCCGATGAAGGTCGTCGATGGACAGGATGCAACGAGGCTCGCGTGGGCATCGAGGAGACGGTCGAAGGTCGGGTGCACCGCCGTGTCTCCGAACCACCAGTCCTCGGCGACGAGCAGCTCGTCGAGCCTCTCATTGCGCTCGTCGAGCGGCTCGAAGAAGGCAATGGGGTCGGCGGTGTGGATGAGCACGGGCATGCCGAGCTCGCCAGCGTGCCGCACGACGGCGACGACGCGCTGGTCATCGGGCAGCACGAGGGAGCCGTCGGAATCGCGCACCGTGAGCCCGAGGTTCTTCCAGATCTTGAGGCCGCGCGCACCGCGCGCCCGGCTGTCGTCGAGGGAGGCGCGCAGCTGCTCGACGCCGTCGGCGTCGGCCAGGCGGGTCCAGTCGAGCTGGCAGAAGGTGACGAAGCGGCCAGGGTGCGCGGCGTCGTATCGACGCACGTTCGCGCTCACCTCCTCGCCCCACATGCCGTCGAGGTTGACGATCGTCTCGATTCCGCAGCTGTCCATCAGTGCGACGAGTGCGGTCACATCGTCGATGAGCCAGGTCGCGCTGCCCGTCGTCCAGTCGCCGTCGCTGAGCCACCTGCCCAGGTGGTTGTGCACGTCGATCGCCGATGCGGCTGGGCGATCCACGTCGGTGGCTCGAACCCGCGCCTGCGAGACGGGGCGCCACTCGGCCAGGGGCAGCGATTGCAGCCGCTCTCGCTCGGTGGCGTGAGTGTCGTCGCGAGGGTCGTGTGACATCCATTGCTCCCGTTTATTGCGGCCTTGTTTCTAGGTGAACATTCAAAATGATTGCTTTGCACATTTTTCTTGTCAAACGATCATTCCGGCGACACCATTGCATCACAACTTGCGCGACACGGAAACCCCGTGGCAACCCGAACCGTACGGAGACAGTGGATGTCCAAGACCGCTATCGAGATCGACAGCCAGCCCCGGGTCTGGCGGCAGGCGCTGACGGGCGTGGACCGCGCTCGTGAGCTGCTCGCGGCTCCGGGGGAGCGCGTGCTCGTCATCGGGTGTGGAACATCCGCCTTCGTCGCCGAGTCTCTCGCGTGGCTGCGTGAGTCGGCCGAGCTCGGCGAGACAGACGCCGCCTACGCGTCGGAGCTGCGCCCGTGGCGCGACTACACCCGCGTGATCGCGCTGACCCGCTCCGGCACGACCAGCGAGGTCATCGACGCACTCTCGACGATTCCCGCCGGCGTGCGACGCGTGGTCGTGACCGGCGTGCTCGACTCCCCGGCTGCCGCCCTCGCCGACGACGTGCTGCTCCTCGACTTCGCCGACGAGCAGTCGGTCGTGCAGACGCGTTTTCCCACCACGTTCCTGCTTCTGGCTCGCGCCGCCTTTGGGCTCGACATCGACGGGGTCGTCGAGCAGGCCGAGACCGTTCTCGCTGCGCCGCTCGGCATCGACCCGGCCGCGTTCGACCACTTCGTCTATCTCGGCACCTCCTGGACCCACGGCCTCGCCCAAGAGGCAGCCCTCAAGATCCGCGAGGCCGCCCAGGCGTGGTCGGAGTCGTACCCGCTTCTCGACTACCGTCACGGTCCCCTCGCCGTCGCCCACTCGACGTCTCTCGTGTGGATGTTCGGAGCGGCCGACGAGCGCCTCGCCGAGCAGATTCGCGCGACCGGCGCGACCGTGCTGCTCGGCACGCTCGACCCCATCGTCGAGCTCGTGCAGGCGCAGCGCCTCGCCGTGCAGCTCGCAGAGTCACGTGGGCTCGACCCCGATACCCCGAGGCACCTCACCCGATCGATCATCCTCACCTAGCAACGCGCTCGACCCGAACCCAGCACTACCCCTCAGACAGCACAATGGACCTGGAGATAACGATGACACCACCGCGTATCACAGCACTCTTCCGCCCGCTGGCACTCGTCGTCGCCACTGCGGCGGTCGTGGCTCTCGCCGGCTGCGGCGCCCAGCAGGGTGCAACCACGCTCGATAAGAAGGCCGACGTGTCGCTCACCTGGTGGACCGGACAGGATGCCGAGGCCAACGACATCCTCAAGGAGCTCGCCGCGGAGTTCGAGAGCGACCACCCCAACGTGTCGATCGACGTTTCGCCGGGTGCCTCCTCCACCGACCAGCTGCTGCAGAAGCTGTCCGCGGGATTCGCCGGCAACACCTATCCCGACATCTCCTATGCCTTCGGGTCGTGGGCGAGTGAGCTGGAGAGCTCGAACCGCACCCTCGACATCACCGATCAGGTCAGCGAGCCTGACGTCAAATGGGACGAGTTCTCCGCCGCCGCGCGGGCCACGGTGCGGCCGACCGGAGACAAGACGATCGGCTTCCCGGCCATCGTCGACAACATCTCGCTCATCTACAACACCGCTCTCTTCGACGATGCCGGCCTCGCCCACCCTGACGAGAACTGGACGTGGGACGACTTCCGCGAGGCCGCTGCGGCTCTGACCGACGCGTCGAAGAACCAGTACGGCTACGCCTATTCCGTGTCCGGCTCGGAGGACACGACGTGGCAGTTCTGGCCGCACCTGTGGCAGAACGGCGGCGCGATCCTGAGCGACGACTCCGCCGAGGCCACGTTCAACTCGCAGGCCGGCGTCGACGCGCTCACCAAGCTGCGCGATATGGCCATCGACGACAAGAGCGTGTACCTCGACCAGACCGACACCAAGTACGGGGAGCTGTTCGCGGCCGGAAGCATCGCGATGATCACCTCTGGCCCGTGGCAGCTGTACGACCTGAACACCGCGGGCACTCCCTACGGCGTGACGATCCTGCCGGGCACCGACGGCGACCACCAGACCGTGTCAGGACCCGACATCTGGGCGCTGTTCGACCACAAGGACAAGAACCGCGAGTACTGGTCGTACGAGCTCATCAAGTGGCTGACCTCGTCGGACCAGGATCAGCGCTGGAACGTCGCCATCGGCAACCTGCCGCTGCGCACCAGCGAGCTCACGTCGGATGCCTTTGCCGAGCAGGTGGCTAACTACCCCTTCCTCGACGTCATGGCGGAGAACGGAGACAACGCCAAGCAGGCGCGACCGACGGTATCCGGCTACAACGGTCTCTCCGAGGCGATCGGCAGCGCGATCTCGCATGTGCTGCAGGGCGACGGCGATCCGCAGGAGGCCCTTGATGCCGCTGTGGTCGAGGCCAACGAAGCGCTGAACGACTGACGATGGCGACCACCGACCTCACGATCCCCGCCTCACGCGGTGCAGCGCCCGCTCGGCGTCGACCGTGGGGTCGGTCGGTCGCTGACAATGTCACCGGCTGGCTCTTCGTCGGCCCCGCGACGGTCATCGTCCTCGGGTTGTCGCTCTTCCCCGCGGGCTGGGCCCTTCTGCTCTCGTTTCAGAAGTGGGACGGCTTCAGTGAGGCGGAGTCTGTCGGTATCGACAACTACGCCAAGCTGCTGACGGCCCAGGACTTCTTCGACGCGGTCGGGCACACCGGTCTCTACACGCTGCTCTTCGTTCCCGCGTCGGTGCTGCTCGGCCTGTTCCTTGCCGTGGCGCTCAACCGCCGCATCCGGTTCATCGGCTTCTACCGCACGGCCATCTTCGTGCCGTTCGTGGCGTCGGCGGCCTCCACCGGCATCCTGACCAGCTACCTCTTCAACCCGCAGTTCGGGCTGGTCAACAACGTGCTGCGCGTTCTCGGGCTGCCCCAGCAGGGATGGCTTGAAGACCAGGGCCAGGCGATGATGGTCATCGCGATCATGTCGCTGTGGGGCCAGGCCGCCTTCACCACAGTCATCTACCTCGCCGCCCTGCAGGACGTGCCGATGGAGTTGCTTGAGGCGGCTCGCCTCGACGGCGCGACCCCGTGGCAGGCGTTCTGGAGCGTCGTGTGGCCGCAGCTCAGCCCGGTGACGGTCTTCGCCACGATCTGGCAGACCATCGGAGCCATCCAGCTGTTCGACCTCGTCTACACGACCACCCGCGGCGGTCCCCTCGATGCGACCAAGACGATCGTCTACTACCTCTACGAGAAGGCCTTCAAGAGCCTGGAGTTCGGATACGGATCAGCCGTGGCCTACGTGCTCTTCGGCGCCACTCTGCTCATCACCGTCATCGTCGTGGTCTACTCGCGGCGTCGTGGAATTGAGGCCTTCTAGTGACCACAGCAACCAGCTCTGCCAAGCGCTCGCGCTTCCGACTGCCGTTCAGCCCGTGGCACTTGCTGCTGCTGCCCGTAGCTCTGCTGTTCCTCATCCCCTTCGTGCAGATGTTCCTTGCATCCCTCGCTCCGGCGAAGGAGCTCGTGACCTTCCCGCCGCCGTTCATCCCTTCGACCCTCACTCTCGGCGAGCCGGGCACCCTCACGAAGTCCGCGACGGGCTATATCGGGCTGTTCTCCGACTCGCCGATCCTGCGCTGGCTGCTGAACTCGTTCATCGTCGCGGTCACCGCCATCGCCTCGCACATGGTCTTCTGCTCGCTTGCTGGCTACGGCTTCGCCCGGCTGAAGTTCCGCGGGCGCACCTTCGGCATCTTCGCGATCATCGCCACCATCATGATCCCGATCCAGCTCCTCATGATCCCCACCTACATCCTCTTCGCGCAGGTGGGTCTCGTGAACGGCCTCGGCGCCGCCATCGTGCCGTGGCTGGCGAGCGCGTTCGGTATCTTCCTGATGAGGCAGTTCTTCCTCTCGCTGCCCAAGGAACTCGAGGAGTCGGGCATGCTCGACGGCGCTACCCGGTGGCAGGTGTTCTTCCGCATCGTGCTGCCGCTCGCGAAGCCGGCGCTCGCGACGCTCGCGATCTTCACGCTGCTCGGCTCGTGGAACGACCTGGTGTGGCCTCTCATCGCGATCAACAACGAGGACGCGTTCACGCTGCAGCTCGGCCTCGCCAACTTCCAGGGCACGCGCCGCACCCAGTGGTCGCTGCTCATGGCCGGCAACGTCGTCGCCACTCTCCCTCTGATCATCTTCTTCCTCTTCGCTCAGAAGCAGTTCGTCGCGACGATGACGATGACGGGACTGCGAGGATGACCGTCGCCTTCCCCGTTCTCGTCGTTGGCGACGCGAACGTCGACCTCGTGCTGCGTGGCGACGTCGTTCCTCGCTTCGGCCAGGTCGAGCAGCTGCTCGACGGCGCCGACCTCGTGCTCGGCGGCAGCGCATCGATCGTCGCCGCAGGGCTCGCGCGGCTCGGGGTGCCGACGAGTCTCGCAGCCGTCGTCGGTGCCGACGAGTTCGGCCGGTTCACGCGTGCCGCGCTCGATGCCGCCGGTGTCTCGACGGCGAGCGTTCGCGTGTCCGACGTCGACCCGACCGGCGTCTCGGTGATCCTCTCGACGCAGGATGACCGGTCCATCCTCACGTTGCCCGGCGCCATCCCGATGCTCACGGCCGCGGAGGTGCGTTCGGCTGCCCGCGAGTCGGGGGCGCGCTGGGTGCACTTTGCATCGCCGTTCCTCATGCCGGGGTTCGCCACCGAGATCCCCGCGCTCGTCGCCGAGTTCTCCGCGGCGGGCATCGGATCGAGCATCGACACCAACTGGGATCCATCCGAGCAGTGGATGGGGCTCGTCGACGTGCTGATGGCGGTCGATGTACTGCTGCCCAATCGCGCCGAGCTTCTGGCGATCGTCGCTGCCGTCGCGCCCGCTGGCACCGACGTGACGACGCCGCAGGGTGCTGCGGCCGCCATCGCCGCCCTTGGCGTGCGAGTCGTGGTGAAGGACGGCAGCGCTGGCGGCTGGTCGCTCGATGCGAGCGGCGAGGCGGCATCCGCTCCCGGCCTCGTGCTCGACGTCGTCGACACGACGGGCGCCGGCGACAGCTTCGATGCTGGCTACCTCGCCGCCCGTGCCTACGGGGTGGCCGACGAGCAGACCCGGCTGCGCTGGGCAGCAGTCGCGGGCTCGCTCTCGACGCGTGCCGCCGGCGGAACCGGCGCGCAGGCGACCCTCGCCGAGCTGCTCGCCATTGTCGAGGCACCGGGAACCGACCCGGCGTGATCACCGTTCTGCTCCTCAGCCCCGCGCTCGACGTCACCTACCTGGTGCCGAGCGTGGAGGTGGGAGCGATCCATCGTCCGCGCGAGGTCTTCCGAGTTCCTGGTGGTAAGGGGCTCAACCTCGCGCGGGCTGCTATCTGCATCGGCGGGGCGGTGAGGGTCATCGCACCCATTGGCGGGCATACCGGGGCCGACGTCGCCCGCCTTGCTGTCGCCGCCGGCGTCGACATCACATCCGTGCCGGTGGCGGCAGAGACTCGCACCTGCATCACTGTCGCGGCCGACGATGACGGCAGCCTCACCGAGTTCTACGAGCCATCGGCAGCGCTGCCGCCAGACGCCGTCGCCGACTTCTCGCGGGCGGTCGCGGCGCTCGACGACCAGGCACCGGGGTGGACGGTGCTCGCCGGCAGCGTGCCGCCGGGGGTCGAGGCCGACGAGCTGGTCGCGCTGCTGCGGGGCAGGATGGAGGCCGGTGACCGCATCGCGATCGACACGCACGGGCAGATGCTCGCCGCCATAGTCGCGCAGCTGCGGCCCGCTGTTCTCAAGGTGAACCGGCTCGAGGCCGAGGAGCTGGTCGGTGCCGTGGGCGGTGCCATCGAGACCCTCGCGTCGTCCCTGCGGGATCTCACCGGTGGCACCGTTGTTGTCACCGACGGCTCGGCCGGAGCAGTCGCGATGGACGACTCCGAGGCGCTGCGGGTGCTGCCCCTCGAGGGTGTCGGCCGATACTCGGTGGGCAGCGGAGACAGTTTCTTCGCGGGGCTCCTTGTCGCCCTCGAGTCGGGGGCAGGGCTGCGCAGCGCGCTCGTCGATGCGACCGCGGCCGGCGCCGCGAACGCGGCAGTTCCCGGGGCTGCCGAGTTCTCTCTCGACACCTGGCGAGACATCCGGAAGCTGGTGCGCGTTGCTGCCCTCTGACTCGCGAATTCTTCGCTCGCTCGTGGTCGCTGTGGCGCTGGTGGCGCTCGTCACCGGCTGCGGCCCCGGGGCTCCCGTGCCCCCACCGGTTCCTGCGGGCGACACCGCTGGACCGGACGCCGCCTTCATCGACGCTGGTCCCGACGGGGTCTCGATCGCGGAGGGCGACGACTGGACGCTTCCCGAGTGGACGCGACCTGCTCCCAACTCCGGTTTCTTCTCCGAAGACGAGGATGCCGCCGCCCGGGTGCTCGTGCGCTCCGTCGACTTCAGCTGGCGCCAGCTGCAACCAGAGGAGGGCGCAGCAATCGACCGCACGGCCACGGGCAGCGCGCAGGGCATGACGTTTGCGTCCTACGACGACCAGCTCGGCTCCGCCGACAAGCCGACAGCTGGCGCCTTCTGGATGCGCATCTTCGCCACCGGCACCGACTGGGCTCCCGAGTGGGTCGCCGAGCAGTGCGGCGTGACGGCCTACGGACCCGACTACGACGGCCAGAGCCACCTGCCCATCTGGGACGAGTGTGTCTGGGGGCACCTCATGGACACCTATCGCAGGGTCTTCGTCGACGGCGGCCTCGCCGCCGACCCGCGACTGCGGTTCGTCTATGTGCCCGGGGGATTCACCTGGGCCGAGTACGACTACGAGACCATCAGTGCGGCCGTCGACTCCGGCGACTTCGATCTCGAGACGTACTCGACGTGGTACGACCACGCCTGGACTGACCTCGTTGACCTGTTCCGTGAGAA
>Ga0307514_10003377_pt1 | contig 15404 bp, 17 predicted proteins | sample 16_EM_MG_FD_203088 | JGI IMG/M metagenome (GOLD analysis project Ga0307514, IMG submission 203088) | Populus trichocarpa ectomycorrhiza microbial communities from riparian zone in the Pacific Northwest, United States - 16_EM | ecosystem: Host-associated > Plants > Roots > Unclassified | place...
TGCATCAAATAAATGTATTGCCATGATCGGCAACAGCCGGACTTCTAATACAGGTATCATTGGCGCGGCTCGGAGTCGCTGAACGTGATGACCGTCGCGAATCGACGGACTGTGGAACACATTATTTTTTATCTTTTGTGTATGGATACTTAGTCACTTTCTAGTGCAACACCTTAGGCGTGGGGAGCGTCCAAATGAGAGTCCGACAAAATCGAGTAACGCCACTGGTCAGAGTTGTTTGGGTGGGTCCAGACGGCCGTGGAATGAGAGCGTTGTTTGCCATACCCCGCAGCTCCGACCCCGGCAGAGTAATGTGCAGAAAGAATCCAGGACAAGATAATGCTTTCCCGAGGTGCAGATTACAAGGTGAGGCGAGTAAACACAAGGACGTCTACCAACTTGCGACTACAATCCCAATAGCGGGATCCTAAGTAGACATCAATCCGTGGTTATATGAGAAAAATGTCTACAAATCATGTCCGCACTGTGATGTGATAGAGGCTGACGAAAGCAGTCTGACTGAGAACGTTCATCGTGATCCTCAGACCCTTGACAAAATACAATGCGGTGCTGGCGTCAAGGCCACAGGTTGAGTTGTCCCACGATTGGATGCGAGCCCGAGTTGCCATCATCTCAGCGATGGAAACCCGTTTTCGCTCACCACCGCTGACGCCACGGACGAGAGTGGATTTGGTATGCGAGATGTTGGGCATCCGTAGAAGGAGGTCTCGGACTTCGTCGCTGAACTCTTCTTTGGATACGCCCGGAAGACGACCACCAGATCCTGGAGCTTTCGTTGAGAGGGCGAAGTCGAGGGTTTGCGTGGTCATCTGCCAGGCAGGTCGGCGAACATTTCATCCTACATGACACCATTCTGCGTACCTTCTTGGTTGTAGACCACTTCGCCGTTGTAGTATTTGAGCATTTCAGAGTGGGAAATACCGGCGTATCGAACATCGCCAGTCACGTCGAAATATGCGCCACGTTCGTTGGCAATGACCTTGAGGAAGGTTGTGCACCCAGAACCCGGGATGCCAAGTACGAGAACCATCTCACCCTTTTTCGGTTAATATTTGTTAGCAAGCAAGGTTTGAGCCGACGCGAGTCGGCATTTTTCTAGTCACCGTACGTCGGGAGAAAGCGGGTGTTTCGTTGCGAGCGGCACTCAGGCTGTCTTTGGTCGTAACAGCTCTGGGTTATCTACTGGATCCACCACAGTTCCGTTATTTCATCACTGCCGTCCTGCTGTTGGTCAACCGATTTTTGCTGCTTACGGCATGGATGTTGAAGCTTGAAGACCCGCCCTTGGATGAGTCCGACGCTATTATTTCACACCTGATGAACGATGAACGGTTACTTGCACTAACCATTTCGACCGATACATTACTCAGATCGTGATCGACTCATGGGGACAACTCTCTTCCGAAAGTCTTCGGACGAGCCTATTTGCTCCGCGGTTGGAATAAAACCGGATTGCAGGAATGCAATAATCCAATTGAACTGAAGCCATGGTGCAAGGACTCGCAACCACTCTCAAGTCATACTAAATATGAGAATATGCTCAGCACTGGTATTCTAAAAGCAAACATTGCGATAGATGAAGCACGATGGATGTTTCGCCATCCCAAATTCCGCGAAACTGTCTGGCTTCTAACCTCCAGACTGGGAGGACGGTCGGTTGGGACATAACCTTCGCGCAGAGGGGACCGATGTACCAGTTGTTAACCCTAGCACTTCTTGAGTACGGAGAGTTGGATATCCTCCGGGTTGGAGGAGGCATCCTGTGAAATCTCTGTCGGTGGCTCAGCCGGAATCTCCACACTGATATGGGATTTCTGCGAGCTAGCGGCCTTCTTCAAAGACATTATCATCCGACTTATCATCATCGGCATCAACCTGTCAAGACCAAAATCAGTCAGCTATGGGTCAGTGAGTGTCCGAACGCGAGGCATCTCACACAGAGTTTCCCCTGCCGACAGGATAAAAAGGAGGGTAATTAGCGAAGAACGATTTGAGCCGAAAGCACGTGTGGGGACGGCTTACACTATAGGAAAGCCCCGTATCGCTGGCTAAGAAACCAGATCCAACGGTCAGTTTGTGTTAAACTCGGACGCTGGTGCAGTAAATCCCACCCTCGCACTGGCATACATAACTACGATCAAGACGTGAGTCGTAGTTATAATCCAGAAGTATATTTTCGCGTCTCTATTGATGGTATAGAGGATGTTTGGCACACCCACCCCTCCGTGCATCGATTTGAACAGGCGGATTCTCACGAGAACAAACAAGAAAACTGCGATGTCTGAAGGAACGAGCAGGTGGGTCAATTTGAGAAATGAGGGAGTAAGAAGAGTGACCGAATGCTAACCAAAGGTGAGAGAGAGGGACATCTGGATGACTGCGAAGGCTTGTTGAATCGTTACAGGACACGTTTGATAGGGATCCAGGGGTATCACGGGCATCCCTGTCACTGTAAATCCTTTTATTAGTTCCAGAGCTCGAACGTATGTGATAGGGCGGAAGTGTTCACCTGGCTTCAGTGCAGCCCAAACGAACATGTAAACTCCGACACCGAACTGTGCGGCAGAAATTGTATACAGTATTCCCGCGACCCGTTTATTCTTCCCCATTACCGCATAAGTTCTGTCAATGCGAGAGTGAGCGAGCGCATTCAGTTTGACGAAGAACTATCGAAACCTCTGGGCCAGGGCAATCTGGCAGAACACGGCAATGAACGCGTAGTACACGAGCGCTATGAAAGCGGTCTTTTTGCACCTGTAACGTCGGGGTCAACCACTGCGTGAACGGAGTCTGTTGGGAGGAGTTCCACGCGTACATCTGTCCATGATCATCAGCGTCTTGGGAGAAGCAGGTAGATAAAAACTGAGCATACCTCGGCTGTGTACCCCGGATACATTAGCGCTAGGTGAAATCGACTAATAAGTTTGCATGTGTAGGGTGGTGCAGGTTCATCCAACCCACGTACAGATGACCGTCCATACCTTGAACGCTATTGGGAAATATCTGGTCTAATCGATAGTCAGGTCGATAGATGCCGACAGTGGAGGGCACCCACGAATAGAAACAGTACGAGTACTGAGATCCGGTTAGTCAAGATGCCCCACAAAAAGTACGAAGGTTTGCGCACTGAGAACGTTCTCCGTCTTCCATGTATAACGGATCTGTGAGTCGTTCAGGTATATTTATGCGTCACTGTCATCGTGAAATTCCGCTACCTCATCTTCAAGTGTCAGGAAGTAGTCGTATGCCACGAGAGTAGTCAAACCGGCTTCAAACAACTGGATTTCAAATGCTTAGAGATCCAGTTGGGCGAGGCCACGATGCCGCGGCTACGTCTACCTTGTAGAAACCACTGGTTCAACAACGAAGTGTTTCGTTCAGCATGACCAGGAGGAATCACGATGGAGGTACTCACAGGTCACGGCCGATTTGAACGAGTTCTGCGAGTTCAGCTTGAGAGGCCATGTCGAAAGGCCGACGTTTGTAGGACCTTTTGTTACACAGGCACACGTTTCTGACTTGTGTGGGAGGAGGGACCGGGACAGCAGCTCGGATACCACACCAGCATCCATGCTAAAAACATCGGCGTTCCGCATGACTGCCGCATTCCCATGGTTTTGTAGACGCTAAAACAAACCGGTGTCAGTAACTTGAGGTTTTCAGATCCGCAATTATTATACCACAACCACAACGGCCATCTATACGGATGCAAGATGCAACCGGACGGGCGGCGCCCAAAATAAAGTTCGGCTTGATGGGAGATCCGTCCTCTTCCGGATCACCGGAGGGTGGGTGAAGTCACCGGATTTCATTACTTGCCAAGAGAAACGGACTCCCTAGGCTAGCTGGTTCTTCGTAGTAGTGCTCCCCCGGAGTCGATCCACTTGTTGGAACAGGACTCTGGCTCGCGCGACATTGGACTCTTGTCATGTTGGACCTTTGGTTTGCCTACCCTTCATCTTGAGCACCGGGGTGTATGAAATCGGGGTCTTTAGCTTGTTGCCCTCCTCGGGCGTCAACCCCGTCTCGAGTTTAACCCTTGCACTCACCCTGAACACTGAAAATTGTACATACGCTGTCACACTGTGTAGACAGCAATTTCATTTTGCGTTCCATGGCGGAGCGTCGACACCCCCATCAGGATACGTCAGTACCCTGGTCAGTGAGGGGAGGCCGAGTCACACATGCGTAGCTTGCGAGGCGCAGGACTATCCTTCAACGGGTATGGTACGGGACACCCAATTGGAGACACCGACTGTGTGAAGGACTGGTGATCAAACTTCTTATCACCCCAGGAATATCCTGGTTTGGCAGACTCTGTACAGAAGATATCATCGGACCGGGCTTTACGAAACCTCCTGGTTGTCAGGTTGTTTTCGTCCCCTCCTTCTTTCCTTACGGCTAATTCGGGAGACAAACCAAACCTGATTTCTACTCCTACAGCCAAACATACAGGCAGTTTGCGAAGGAGACCTGATGCATAACAGCCCGAGGTTGGTAGACCGTTGAAAGGAAGAGGATGTATGCGATGAAACGGGGAATAAGTTACTTTTACAAATTAGTGGCCATGCCAAGTCGCAAATGCCGAAGACCCAAGAGAACGCTTCATCGTCTAGGAGAGATATCGAAGGGAAGCGGGTAACACGTGGAGAAAAGCGAGAACGTGGGTGGTTTACGATTCTACAACCTTGCGATCGTTAGACATTATCATCGGTATCGCCCACAGTCCTCCTCCGGTATTGAGGAGAAGTGCCTTCGTCAGCTCCGGTAGCACCTGCACTCAACAACCCTTCTTCTTCTGCAGATGTCCCTCGACTGATACGAGAATTGCGCAAGCCAACCTTCTCCTTGTCAGTTGGTTTTCGGTAGAGGAAGGACTGAGAGACGATCGTGACATCAAAAATGAGCGTTCCAGCACTCCCCAGGATATAACTTGAGAAACATCAGATATGGAGTCACAGTACGGCTGGAACTTAAGCAACTCACGGAATACTCTCTCGGATATATGCTGAAGCCTCGGGCCCGGGGATGCCCATTATCGGAGATATGAGAATCGATGAAACGTAGAACGTGTTTCCGAGGAACGCGAAGACGAAAAGGTACATGGAGAGGCCCTCGACGGACTTTCTGACGAACTAGAATAGCACATCAGGGAGGGGGTGTCGCGCATACAATCGCACTCACGTTTTTCCAGATCTGGGGCAATCGAGAGGTGAGGTATAGCGTTGTGCAGGCCCATGAGGACATCCGTCCAATTATCCGTCGAAGGGACGGGCTCTCCTCTGCCGGATGTAAATCTCGATAGTCGGTGTTCCTGGTATCCTCTGGAATCTCCACCCAATTGAAGTCCTCGGGTACATAATCAGATTTGATCACCTTCGAAGGATCGAAGCCCCCCCGGGTATGACCGTCCGCGGGGGTAAGAACCCGTCCGATGGACACAAGTGAGGTTGCCGGGGTGCCCCGGTGGCTCCCCACCAACGTTCCAACCCCAAAAAGAGCCCAGAATCCGAGGAAAACGAGGCTGGCACCCCGCCTACTAGCTCGAGACCTGGATGGTCGTGTGGAGATTGAAGTGGCGGGATTTTCTGATCCTCTCCAGCCATCCTCCATGTCAACCCCTCGCTGCTGCGGTCTCCCCCGTACATCAAGTTCCCCTTCTCGTGGGTCTGTCATCTGGAGGGAGAGCCGAGGAGGACGGCGGGAGGGAAGTGTTTGTTGACTTATCGGACCGAGACTTCCGGAGCGACGCCCTTGTGAGACTGTATTCCAAGATACGTGCTTCCTCGATCTGCCGCCCTCGGATTGAATGCTATCTGCTAGTCTTGCGAGAACCTCTTCGTCATATTCTTCGTCATCGGTCATTTCAACTGGTGATCGGATTGGTTCGGAGATTTCATCGATGCTCCTTCGGGATAGTCTATGAAGGGCACGGGGGCTTTGGATCTCTTGATGAGTAGCCACGACTGCTGCGGTGGCAGCGACATTCGCAGCTGCGACGGAGAGGCTTCGATAATGGCCTCTGTCTTCAGATATCCTTGCGCCGAATGATGCGGAACGTGGTCGAAGATACGGTGTAGCTGGCGGGGAGGCTTTTCGGTAGTAGTAATACTGGCCCAGTAGGCTGAAGTCGACGATGACGAAGTATGTCGCGAGGTAAGTCTTAGTAAAGCGGTCTGAGGTTCAATGTGAGGTGGTTGCATCATCAAAGAGTATCTCACCTGAAATGGCAGCTGACGTGTAAGAATACACCCGAGGAGATTCGTAAAGTCGCCTACACCCCAATCCACGATTCAATCCATGCCCAAGCTGCGGTGGTCGGAGCGAGACGTACCCAAGAACCAATTAGCCAAAAACGGGAGAGAGAGGCCCTCTACTGATTTCCTGCGCGCATTTTCGACGACCTGGCTGTCGATGTGGAGTTAAAGCGTCGTTAGTTTGGGAAAAATAAACATCATGAAACGCAAAACAGTCGGAAGATTTTACTGACGGAAACTGAGCACCGAGCCAGCAGCAAATGGATATGTAGCCAAGAACGTCGCTCAACGTCCAAGGGCTCATTATCGTCGAAGAGAAAAGAGAATCCCGAACAGTTGTTGTTGGGATCCGGGGAGAGATGTCCGTTTCCGTTCGATCACTGACCCTGCTAACCTTCACTTGGGCTACAACCACCAACTATGGTCCTCCGTCTGCACGGTTACGGTGCGTGGATTGAAACTGACGGGATCCCCCTCGAGGAATACGCCGTCGAGGCTCAAGGAAACGTTGTCTCATGTTACGTTTGCAGCCAAGAAGGAAAGGTAAGGGTTATGGTGTTCCTAAGCCTCCTGTATAATGCAAATCGCTGACAAGACGTATCCACAAGAAATTCGTTCTGCACTTTGACGACGACGGTTCCCATTATTCTGGATACGCTACGCCGTACGGTCGAACGATCCAGGTCGATATAGACGGGTCCCGAGTAGAACGCGTCTGGGTGGATTTTATGAAAAAAACAAGATCTGACGGGATGGCTGCCGGTGACTTTGTCCAACCCTACATTTTCGCTCCCATAGATACCACGGGTTCGTCAACGGTATTATCACTGTAAAGACCCATCTGACCCTTGTTCATGGAATAGACGATGATGAAGTCGCGGCCGGAGACGACGCAAACAACGAACACATAGGAACTATCCAGATAGAAATCACGAGAGGTATCAAACAAAGGAATGGAGCTGTTAGCACCTTCAGCGGTACTGCACCGGGCACCGGGCCAATCCACGAAAGGTCCAAAAAGGCTGGATCGCACCGTCTTGCGTAGGCTTTCCAGTTTCTGAAGTGAGCGCAATTCACCCAGCCATCTAGGCTTGGAGAAGGCATCTATAGACCTCGGGGTCCCGGCGTCATCGTCAATTACATCGACCAAACCCCTTGGGTGACCTTCCGATTCCTTTATCGAAGGCGAGGTAGGACGGTTATGGTCGAGGCGCCGGTTGTAAACCGTTAAATTTCGTGTCACAGATATGCTAAAGGCGCAGGGGATTATTCCCCAGTCCCCGAGTCCATCCCCTCCTCCAGATGACTCACCTGGTCCCTCCGTGAAAGTCGAGGGTAGTAAAAACAAAGGGAAAGGGGTCAAGCGAGAAAGAGATGAGAGTGGAAACGACCAAGTGATTGAGATTGTCTCCGACGACGATCTTGAGTCTCTACAGGTATTGCGTGCAGCATCCCATGCCCTCGTATTCCTGACGAGGCCTAAATGCAGGATGAAATGAAACGAATACAGGATCGGATCGCAAGGAAAAAAGCAAAGAAGCCCGTGAAACGGGAGCCTGTCTCCTCGACTGACGATATCATCGATCTCACATGACCGCTCACCTCCTTGATAGCTGAATGTGAGTTTATGGCCGAAGGTTAGTTGTATAACATCAGCCCCGCGACACTGCCAATTCTTTGTTTGTTGCACTGTATTGTAACGGCGTTGGGGCGCCAGTCCCCGACTCCCTCTGCTCACTCGGAATTTAACTTTCCCTTCGCTGAGTGACTTCTTGGCACAAGATGGTCAAATGGCCTAACGAACGCTGATAATACTCATATGGTATTTCTCGACATTGGGGTGTAGAAGGTAACACACTACTGTATCTCATGCACCCCAACATCGAGTTGGTTCCTTGAGCGTACATAAGCGGGCGGAATTTTCAGTCGGGTGGCTTCGTAGTATACGGATTTTTTTTAGCACGACATCCTTGGGAGCCAGCTAAGGCCGCGAACGAATATATGCATTACCGAGTTTCGCGAGTGGCGACAAAGGAAGCTGTTCGGACATCTCACAACCGAACTCTTCCTTGAGGATGTCTTCAATGAGTGAGTGGCCGACGAAATACTTCTGGATTGGACAGGCTTGCAGGAAGAGGGCGAAGCGATTCTTGAAGAATTCCCGGGACTGTACGGCCAAACAGGAATACTGAACGGGACCTAAAACGTCCGGAACCACCCATACTTTGCTGTTTTGGACTTCAGCTTTAGCGGAAACTCAGGTGAGAGGCAAGGATCACAACAAACTTTGATCACACCGTATATTTGCCACAGGCCCGCGCTCTCTGCTTGAGGAGACTACCTTTCTGATATCTATATCTATCAAAGGGTGGTCCCCAGAGCTATCCCCTCACCTCCCTCCCGTGAAGAGTGGGGAAGGGGAGAGAGGAGGTGCGATGCGAGGCCTTGCAGCTTTGGGTGTGATCCCCGTGTTTGTTTTGTAACGTTTCTTATCAAATGTAGTGGGACTACAAATGCACTACAAAATTCTTTCACACGCGTTAGCGGAGTTTGAATTTTGAATACAAGGTTCTCGGAGAACAGTGATCCGTCAGTCTGCAGTTGTGCAGCTCCAACCGTGAATACATCCGTGGAATGCCGCCCGCTTGATTACACAGCAACTTGCGTGTGTTCCTCCGGCTTTGCGCTCTACTTGATATCACCCGAAATGGACTACGAGCTATGGAAAGAGCCTAGGGTGGTCATAGCCAGCGTTCTGTTGCTCGTTATTGCCCAAGCAGTGTACAAGCGAAACCAAGCCAGGGCCGGCCGCCCACAAGTGGTTTCTTACGCTGTCCCTTGGGTCGGATCCGCTCTTGACCTCGGAAAGAGTCCTGACCGGTTTTTCCAACGTGCTATGTACGTGGAATAACTTTTTGGGCGTTTGGAGGCTGAAAATAAGCTCCCCGTTTCTAGTACGAAACACGGGGATATCTTCACAGTCAAGGCTTTCGGACGACGTATTACCTATGTTACTTCGCCACGTGTGAGGGGCACCAAGTCATCCTGTCGGGAAGCGTTCTGATCGACCTACCTAGCTGATTGCGGAAGTTTACAAGAATCCTCAGGTACGTATACCCTTCCGCGTGTACCGACAAATTCGACGCGTTGATCCACTCGACTCCCAAAGAAATACGACTTCCTTCAAATACGTGAGAAAATGGGTGCGGAAATCTTCATGATGAGCAACGAGTCCGTGAACCCTCCGGTTTTCCCAGATTTCCCAGCTACTGAAGCACATACCCTGGTTTACAGGCTCGCACACGCTCCATTTATGCAAGAAACCTTGTTTCCGACAAGCCACAAGTTTCTCTCCTCAAAATACGTGCAACCAACGGTTGACAAGTACATCGCTCTGACCTACCAACACCTCAAGGAGCGAGCGAACCACTACAACGGGTTGAGCATCGCTCTGAGGGATTTCATCGTCCCTCTGACATTCGATGCTTCCGGTTACGCGTTCTTTGGGAAGGACTGTCCCATCCAAGACTTGTTCCGGCCATTCAAACTGTTTGATGACAACTTCCACCTTCTCTTGGCGGGTGCTCCGAAGATGTTCATGAAAGGCACAATTAACGCTCTCGATGACGTGGCCACTATCATTGACGAGAGGTACCTCTCGAAACCAAATGCGCTGGATGACGCTTCCGATGTGATCAAGGAGTATGAGCGGATAGTGAAAGAGAAAGGATTTGTGAGTCAACCCTCTCCCTACACACAATACTCCTTTGCGTGTTGACGGACCGCCGGGCAGAACAACAGGGATGTCGCTAGGCTCATTGTCACTATTCTCTGGGCCCTCCAAGCGAATGCGCCGCTCGCAGCGTACTGGATCATCGCTCTCAACCTCCAGCGACCGGAAGGCCTCGAACCACTGGTCACGGAGATCGATGAGGCTATTACCAGCTGGAACACCGCGAATCCATCTCTTCCTCTAGACTCTCACCAGAACGTCGTGGAATTCATTAATCAAGCCAACCTTCCATTACTAAACTCGACGATTCAAGAGACCCTTCGTTTCGCCACTTCCGTCATGTCTATCAGGGCCGTTATGGAGACGACTGAGTTGGGCGGGTACACGTTCGATCGAGGAGACGAAGTGGTGTGTTCGACGAGGGCTGTACATTTAGATCCGGAGATCCACGAGCGGCCGAATGAGTATATCCCGACGAGGTACATGACGCAGGGAAAGTTCACGAAGGATGGGAAACCGGTGATGAATCATACCATGCCGTTCGGAGGAGGTGTTTCGATGTGCGAGGGAAGGTGGGAATCAGGACAATTCAATTGGCCTGCGTTTCTGACTGTTTCTTTTGGTTTCGTGAAGGCATTTCGCTCAGAAGGAATTGAAGGCTCTAATCGCTCTCCTTTTAATGAAGTATACGATTGAAGCGGATCCCAAGTCGTCCGAACGGCCGATTTTCCTAGAGGAAAGGATGGGTGTGGGCCTTATGCATCCCAAGGGTGATATCCGTGTCGTTATCCGTCTGAGGGAGTAACCTCGTCCTTCTGCTTACATCTAGAATGTCTTCCGCACCTTCAAGCAGACAAACATGCGTCCAATCACATTGAATAATGGTTCTCTATAGAAAGCCTTCACAAATATACTTTACACAAATTGTACTGCACGAGGTCTCGATGTCAGCATCCGGCTACTTAATGCTGATCATGGACTGAGGCCGCGGTCTCGGAGTTCGAGACTTGCAGTCACTCGTATTAGTGCCAGCACCAGGATCGTCATTCCACAAAGGTTTAAGAACGGGCATTAGGTCTGAGGGGATGATTACCGTCCTCCTTCATTTGACGTGTTTGTTCTTGTGAAGGTTCCCCCTCTGGGGTTTGGGTCTTCTTCCTGAAGAGCCGAAGACCCAGAGGTCGCTCTCCGAACATGAAGAAGATGAAGGGTAATCCCACAGACCCCAACCCCAACCCCATGAATGAGATGGCGAACCAGCCCCTCGTGAGGTGATCATACATCTGTGACCGAGACCCATCAACATCGAGAATCTGAGTTATACAGAATGCCAATTACCTGCCCAGATACAATGGGCCCAACTGACGTAACGAACGAATTCAATCTCGGATCCAGATCATGCAGGAGATACACAAACTTGTAATTCCGATCCCATACGCGAGGGTGAACGTCCCGTAAACGTGAGCATCTTGACAGAAATGTCAGTCCCGCCGTGAAACTACAGGTCGTGCCGGGAGATCGAATGACGTACATCCGACACCCTCAATGATTCTGCTCGCAGATGAGAGCTCCAACATTATGGGCGGAACCAAACCCGATGCGAAGAACACTGGCGGATCCTGGCGAATCAGCGGGAAAGGCAGTACCGAAGAGACAAGTTTATGCTCACCCTCCAGACCGAAGAAGGTCAAAAACATGGCGAGAGACCCCTCGAGGGTGATCAACCCATACCAAGGCAAGGAAAGTAATAGCGTGGCGCAAGCGGTCAGAGCTGGTCCATACTTATCGCTCAACCAGCCTGATAGAACCTCAGCTACAGTCCACGCAGTCAGAATACATTGTATGAGCGGAAAGACAGAAGAGGGTTCTGGGCTCACAAAAAACCGCGGGGATGACAGCAGCGATGAACGCGATACCGGCCTGGCGAGGGTCCAGACCCCAAACTTTGTTCAGGTGGAGGATAACCGCAGTCTCTTGTCCAGACCAATCCAATCCCCAAAGAAACGTCAGGATGAGGCAGACTCCCGCACGAGGGGATTTCATCAGCTTGAGAAGGGCGATGTGTGGGAGCAAGATGACACGAGGTTGTTTGGACTCCTGCGGCAGTTTCTCCGTTTTATCACCTTCCCTCACTTTCTCTTCGCCCTCGACCTTGGTATATCCCTCACCTTCGCCAACGGTAGGGTCTTTAGCGATCTCCTGAACAGCGGGCCGAGACTCCGGTACCGAGGGTTGCTCCACCCTCTCCACCACAGTTACCCCAGACGCGACCTCGGGATCCTTCTCCTTGCTATTGGAAGCAATCGCCATCGGGTCTACCCCCCACCTCATGGCTTCATGTCGCTCAATGAGGAGTAGTCGACCAAGAAGGTCAATGCAGGTAACGATGATGCCGAAGATGAATGGGGCTCTGAACCCCCAACGCTGGTATAGAGCACCGGCAACGGGAGGCCCGACCAGGCTACCAATGGTAAGACCCATGGTGGTAATGCCGAACTGACGCCCAAGGTGGTGTTCTGGGGCAGTGTCACACCTATACAAACCCGGTGGCCGGACAGTCATACTCATGAGCCAAGTAAATATCACAGGGTTGACAGAACGTACAGAATTGCCAAGCCGAGAGTCCAGATCACTGTTGAGCTTACTCCCTGTAGGAAGCGAGCAAGGATCATGAGCCAATAGACACGAGCCTCCATGAACATGATTTGAGAGCCGACGAGGGCAATGAGGCCGGCGAGCAGGAGGATTTTACGGTTACGGCAGACCTCGGAGTAGTGAGCTACCGGCGGGATTGACAATACCATCGCCCCAGACTGGAGCGAAACGAATGAGGAGTGAGAAATTCAGGGAAAAGGAGAGACATGCATAGACCACCAAGAGCCACGATATTTTTGAACCAATGTCGTCGTATCCAAGGGATTTGAGTTGGTATGGGATCACGGGAATGATCAAGGAGTAAACGAGAAGCATCAGGAAAAAACATACCGGCATTTTTAGTGATTTTTAGTGATTTCACGTCAGAATTCGCTGAAAGGTGTGAAAATCAGTCATTCTCAGGTAAATTAGGGTTAAATACATAAAAACACCGAAAATGTTCTATGTGTTTTTTCCTGATGAGATCGGTGAGAACTCCTGTTCACGGTACTTTGAGCCCAGAGTGCAAGATACTCGTAGGTGTAGAGACACACCAAGCATTACAACTGTCAAGCAGAAATGTTATTTAGGCCTTGGAAAATGTGCAGAGAAATTGCGCACCGAATGTGACGAATCCAAGTGAAGATCTCCATCTCAAACCCCAGGGTCCCTTCCCGGGGACGGGTTCCGAGATTATTCCTTCGACCGTGGTCATGTCAATAGTAGTATTACGAGGGCGAGTTAGGGGCCGCAGAGTGGGGCAAAGGCAGCTCCAATTTAAATGAATCCTTAGGGGGGTGGTCAGGTATGCACAAGAGTTGTTGGGGATCATCGAGTAGCAGTCAATCGAGGGTTGTCGACCCACGAACGACCGAGCTGGCGCCCACCAGAAGGTCAAATGATATGTAGGAAAAGCGAGGAGGATTTCTCTTTGCAAGGAGTGCGCCTGATCGATGACCCACTCCGGGCTCCGTCTCACGTAAAACACTGCATCACGACGTGTAGGCGAACGCTCATTTGACCGCGACTCGGAGGGCATGTGACGCAAGGGATACATAAATACGAGTACACTGAGTAGTGGGCAGTTGAGTGAGTCAACGACACATGCAATGAACCACGTAGCATGGGCCAAGTCGCGAGATTGTCGTGAGAATTCCAATAAACTTTGTGACGGTGGTACAAGCTAGAAGATAGAAAGTTTCGCATCGACGGCGTGCTTGGTAAATTCTCCTGGCTCCCTTACTTCGATTACCTTGTTCACATCCGCCTTGTCGAGAGAAAACGTAAAACCGACCGATGAATGATGGTGCCGGAGATCAGCGCAAAAGTCACAGGGACAAGATAAGATCTCACCGTGGCCTGGAAATCCAAGAAGGCACTCGCGTGAAGGGTCAACAATCCTATCTCCGTAGTTTTGGGGGCCCAGTTGACGAGCACAAGCGGGAAAGTCTTTCTCCCATCCGTGTAATTGTATTCATACGACAGGACGATGAACCTCGGAGCGTTTTCCGGCAGTTCTGCACAACATCCGCATTTAGCACGAGAGAAATCGAATCGGAGCTCGCTGAGACGGACACACCGTCGACTAGGTCTTCGATGGAGATTTCATCGAACTGCTCGACTTCCTCCATGATCAGTTTTTGCTTGTTGACCTTGATCACTAGCGCTGCACTTCCAGAATTCCGTCGAGCGAATCTGAACTTCCGGAGGGAATCTTTAACGGATTGGGGAATATCGACCGTGTGGGACTATATTGGGAGTTACGACCGTGAATGTTGTTGAGGCGAATGAGATGCACCATCGTTCGTCCTCCTTGGGGGCCTGAGGGTTACTTATCAGTTATCTTGGAGATCGATCACAGACAGCGCTCGCGGCGGAATCTAATCACGTTCTACGGTTGCGGCCGGTCGTAACTATTCAGCATTTGGACCAGAACCCACGCATTCCCAAGCACGTATATCAACCCCCTCACCCACAACCCATAGAACACGTTTTCCCCCAAAAACTCGAGTTTGTACGCCTCACTGAGCCACAGGGCTTGGGTGCCTGCCCACACCCCGATCAAGACTACCATTTTCCGGAGGGAGATGGACAGTTGAGGGATGATTAAGGGAAGGAAAAGTAGGTACCATAAGAAATACTGCACGTAGATTGAGCTTCTGCAAGGCACGAGAACGTAGCCTTTGATCCACGTACCTGCGAGGTGCAAACCTTGTTGAACAGGACAAAGGCAAAAGTCTGCACAAACCACGTGAAGGCTAGATCCTGTTTCCTCCTTGCGAACAAGAATCCGGCTAAAATTGACAACCCCATCTGGGGAACAAAGCTTATCAACGGTGATCGGACAATCGCCTCGAAGGTGGTTGGAGGAGGAAGTTTATTTGACCCATCTTTGGAGGGGTACGTAAGGTAGGCGAGGTAGAAGTATGGTGAGAAGTTGTGTCGGTGGTCTCTCCGATGGAGGTGGTATAGATACGACTCGTATACAAAGGGGTACCCCCATCTGTGTTTTCCAGTCAGCCACATACCTGAGAAACATTGAAACGAGTACGTACATCGCATACATAACAAACCCAAGGAGGGAGAATGTCCCAGCGCTCAGAACAACAAAACGGGCCGTTTGCGCGTTAATAAACCATCCCAGATTGCTGGTTCTCGGGGTGCCTAAGCCGATGACACTCAAACAAGCGACCCCATATATGAAGGGGTATATCTTCCAATGCGTGCTCAGACCGAGGAAAATTGCAGCGAGATCCCAG
>Ga0307514_10003378_pt1 | contig 15403 bp, 14 predicted proteins | sample 16_EM_MG_FD_203088 | JGI IMG/M metagenome (GOLD analysis project Ga0307514, IMG submission 203088) | Populus trichocarpa ectomycorrhiza microbial communities from riparian zone in the Pacific Northwest, United States - 16_EM | ecosystem: Host-associated > Plants > Roots > Unclassified | place...
ACTCGTAAACGACCTTGTCGCCGTAGAGTGACCAGGTGCCGGGTTCGCTGTTGACCGAGTATTGCGGTTTGACGATGTAGACGTTGGAGTTTTCGTCGATCCGGTTGACGACGCTGATGGCTCGGGTGGTGGGGAAGTAGAGGATGCTACCTTTTTTGAGGTTTGTGTACCAAGTGGGGGTATTTGCTTTGAGGGCTTCACAGGTGGGAGCTGGTGCAGAGGATGTGAGGCTCGGGGCCCCCGTAGGGGTGTCTTGCGCAACGGTAGACATTGAGTGGCTAATATTTGTTGGAGTACTGAGTGGGGAATGTGAAATTGATGAGTCTGGGAGACGGTCGTAGCCTCGCCACGTACGTAATTCCGTCGCAAAATTTGGGGGAGCAAAGTTTATAGGTTTGAACCTAATTCTTATCGCACTATAAGTAGGGTATCATGTAACACTTTGATGGCAACCATTATTCGTGCACCTGTAGTATGCTCATAGATATATCACCAAACTCAGACGGAACCGAGGAGAATTTGTTGGTGTATAGTATACCATCGGTGTCTAGGCAAACCTGGCACCCAGTGATCACGTTTTGTCCTAGCGGTAATACTCTCCAGCAGAATTTTCCAGCTAGACAACTTAGGAAATCTTTCCACTAGAACGCTAAGCTCATCAAGGCAGTGACTACCAGTTCGAGGCTAGTTCCTACCAGTCACAAATAACTAGTTATCATGTTCCTATTAATTCCCTATATCAAAAACCACAAAAGCTGTCTTACAAGACGGTACATACATATATTGTAGGCACAGTTTATAAAACTGTTCTTTCCCCTTAGGCTCTCAAACAAGCACATGAGGCCACAGCGTCAGCAAGAAACAGAGGTTAGAGCCATGTCACGGCACAAGGGATCATGTGGTTAGTTGGTTGGCTTTGCCTAGTCTAGGAAAGAGAGGAGGGGGGGAGTGGACCAGAACCATAACCGTGTAATAAGATTTCATGTGTAGTGAGTGAGTGGGGTAATATAGTGTTGATATATGTACCGCAAGCTCCATAATACATAATAAGCTCCATGGCTCTGTGTCAATAACTTTGTATTTAGCATCACTCACTCACTCTTTTTTTTGTATATGCAGCAGTTAATTCCAGGGATACAGTAAGCCCCTGTAAATTACCCTGAAGTCAGGCCACCAGAATAACTAACTAGACAGCACAGAGAGAGAAGAGATATGGTTTGTTAGTAGACCCCCCGCCTTCTAATAGCCGATTCGAAGCTGGTAGGAGCAAGGTGAAGTAGTATTCTGGCAGGCAGGATGGTGGGGAGGACAGTGTAGCTAGGAGCAGCCTGAAATTGCAACGCTGGCTAGAATCAAACAAATCCATACGAAACCGGCACACCTGAAGTGGGATAGGGATGCATTACGGAGGCTCTCACGGGCCACAGACCCATGAAGTGATGGCTATGGATCATAGGGAAGACAGAGAGTGACAAGTGAGAGCCCAAAACGCTGAAATACCCACTGATAGGGGAGAAGCGAGGTGTCTTATACCACTAAGCCAATCATTATTTTTCAACCACAAACACAGGTCCGTATTGCCACACACTGGGCTTGTGGATAATCTTTTTCTCGGTCGGGGGGGGAGGGGTTGAATAATTACTCGTATTCAAACTCTTATTCTTATTCTCCTAATTTCTCTAATCCCAGGATGGAATCGGCGGTAATCCCAACTGCTCTCTCCTCTTATCCACAAGATCACACCTCTGCCTCCAAATCCTCGCATCATCCTCCTTACTGTAATTCTCATACTCCAGATCCCGCAGGTACCGCTTATCCTGCTCCGCAAACTCTGCTCCATGGCAAACGGGGCAAGCCATCAGTACCCCACAGGACATACGCAAGTAGTCAAACACCCTGCTTACCCCACCACACCCCGGACAGAATAGCCCTCCACCGCAGTTTCCCCATGGGCATTGATCGTTGAACACTTGCTTGCGGATGAGGATCCCAGAGGGATTGACAATTGGCTCCTCTTCTCTCTCCTCCTCCCTGTGCGGTGGAGTGAGGAGGCTTTCGATATTTGTGGCCATATACGACTCGTAAACGACCTTGTCGCCGTAGAGTGACCAGGTGCCGGGTTCGCTGTTGACCGAGTATTGCGGTTTGACGATGTAGACGTTGGAGTTTTCGTCGATCCGGTTGACGACGCTGATGGCTCGGGTAGTGGGGAAGTAGAGGATGCTACCTTTTTCGAGGTTTGTGTACCAAGCGGGGGTATTTGCTTTGAGGGCTTCTCCGGTGGGAGCTGGTGCAGAGGGTGTGAGGCTCGGGGTCCCCGTAGGGGTGTCTTGCGCAACGGTAGACATTGAGTGGCTAATATCTGTTGGAGTACTGAGTGGGGAATGTGGAATTGATGATTCTGGGAGACGGTCCTTAAACCCCGTAGTCTCGCCACGTACGTAATTCCGTCGCAAAATTTGGGGGAGCAAAGTTTATAGGTTTGAACCTAATTTTTATCGCACGGTATCATGTAACATTTTGATGGCAACTATTATTAGTGCACCTGTAGTATACGGACGGCTACTGGGCCCCTCCATTCTATGCTCATAGATATATCACCAAACTCAGACAGATCGAGGTGAATTTTCCAGCTAGACAACTTGGGAAATCTTTCCACTAGAACGCTAAGCTCATCAAGGCAGTGACTACCAGTTCGAGGCTAGTTCCTACCAGTCACAATTAACTAGTATCTTCCTACTTCGGTACATACATATATTGTAGGCACACTTTAAAAAAAAACACATGAGGCCACAGCGTCAGCAAGAAACAGATATGGAGAGTGGTTAGGGCCATGTCACGGCACAAGGGATCATATGGGAAAGGTTGTTGTGCAAGCTTATGGGATTGTGGCGCCATGTGAGAAAGGTTGTTAATTCTGGACGTTGTCTATAAAAGACCCGTCTACGCTCTCCCTATTCTTCTTCACGCACCGTCTATACCCCATCCATCCCATCATAGTCCCGTTACAGGCCATGCTCGCTCATTCGTTTGCAGCAAGGAAAGCCTGAGAGCCATTCTACATACGATCGTGAAGAAGTACACATGTGTACTGGTGGGGGTCCCCGGCGTGCTATTTCTTGGTGGACATATCTCTGAGCCTCAGTATGCCCCATGCCTTCCGTGTTGGGTACCTGGACGTTGTGCTACGGGGGCATCCTGTTGTAGAGCATTAGGAAATTCATCAGGAAGTAATATAACCACGGGCAGGGGAAAAAATATCACACAGAACATCACAACAGATGACATGTGAGGATGGATGTTCTCTTCCTCATGCAACGTCTTGTATTCAAATCCCACGCGATACGTCTTCTCTTTTCAACAGACAATTTACCAAACTAGCCGAGAATGTTCCACCGATTAAAGCTCACCGCCCCCGTGCTCTTCCTCCTTTCCCCCGACTTCACCTCTTCTCTACGCCTCTCCCTGTCTGTTAGGGCCCGATCACGCTGCGACAGATACGCTTCCCAACCGTTCAACACTCTCACCCTCCAAAGTTCATCGCCATACTCTACATAGGGTGAATGCGATTAATGATTCCTTAAAAAAAAAAACCCTCCAAAGTTGTTCCTCGCTGTCGCGCTCTATCTTCTGTGCTTGCTCCAGCAGCGCTTTCTCTTTTTTTTTCTGTTCTTCTCTTTGTTTTCCAGCATAGGCCGATGAGAGTCACGATGAGAGGCTTTAAAATTGCTAAACCCCAGCCACTTACGGAGGTGTTGACCCACCCCACATCCCACCACGGGATGCTGGCAGCTCCCGTAATGGGGACAAGGGTGATGTGCATTGGACCGCTCAGAATGCAGCACACCTGTATGAATTTCCGTGGGTGGGGGATGGGAAGGGGAGGACAAGGGAGCAGATATTGAAGGACGAAAGGTGGTGCGAAGATTTAGCGAGGTTTCTGATGTGATGCACATGTAGATAGTTGGGCAGGGACTGACCCAGCGGAAGTAAAGGCAGCTGGAAACAGTGCACCGCAGTCCATCGTCATAGTCTAGATAGGCTGAATACGATTAATGACTCCCCCCCCAAAAAAAGGGTGATGTGCATGTGGGTGGGGACATTGGCCCACCCCTCTGCTAGGGTTTTGTCTACAGTGAACTCCACTCGGATCTGGCCGGTGAAGTTGGTAGAGGCTTCTGTTGGTTCAGGCACGACTGGCATATCCTTGTCGACATACTAAACACGAAATGTATTTGCTCAGTGTCAGGATAGCAATAAGAAGAGGGCGAGAGGAAGGGGCACACAAAAATCAAAAAAGAGAAAAAGGCTCACCTCTCCATCACCGGTAGTATACGCTCCCCCAATTTCCATAAGCATCTCATGGCTAATATTCCTCTCAAGTTCGCCCCCGGTCTCTGCTTCAAAGCTGTGATCTTCCTTGGTGCTGATCTCGGGCTGGGCTTAGACTTGAGCACCGACCCAGGCAGCTGGCTGGTAAGACATCTTGAGTGAGGAAGATAGTGAGTTAGAGAGTGGGGTATGTAGTTGAAGGCTTTTAGTATTGGGAGAAGTGAAGCTGAGATTTGAGGGTCGAGGAGGCTTTTCGTTGGGGATGGGAGAGAGGAAGAGAAGAAGGAATGGAGAGAGAGAAGAGGGGGTATATATACTCGAGGGGCCCACCCAGCTGCGAGTGCTTCTTTTGGTATTTGCACTTTAATACCAAGCCCGACTTGCCTCCACCCACACGTTTCCATAAGTGGCAATGCCCTATTCGATAGAGGGCCCCGGGGCGCTATAGTAAGTGGTACATAAAAGCAAAAGCCGTGCCTGCCAGGCTAAGCAAAAACCTGTACTGAATCTATATTCCAAATTTCCAGTCTGTACTTATATGAATGAACACATAACATGCGGCAAACCTCCCTCCCCCCCAACCTACGGATGTAAGTGTAATATGCCATGCCTCAGATATAACATGCATGCATACATAATGCATATGCATATGCATTCTTGTGTTCTCAAACATAGAGAAGTAAGTGCAGTAGATACCAAGTACGAAAAAAATTGTGAATTCAGTCTGACCTCTGTTCCCAGAACTCAACCTGCATAGCCTAGAGATACGCATAGACCGGACCAATGATGTGTCAAACTCAATCCCACCTAGCAGAGCACTGTAGTGAGGCATAAGTTGCTAGCGTGCCAATGGGAATCTAACGAAAGGAAGCTCTTATCCTCATATGTTCCATAACAGTACAGTACTAGTCTGGTTGCTCGAGTACTTTGTCTGTACGTACGTGTAAGAGCTATAGGTACCTCAGTAACTTGTTCGTAAAAGTAGTGAAAGCGAGGTCTTATTCTAGGATATAGGATTGAACCCCTTCACTCAATATAACAAACACTGGCACCCATATACAACTAAACCACACACTATCTGTCTATATCTAGCACAGATGTCTGGTTGTATGGCCCCTCGAATAGGCATCCAGGTCTACCATGAGCCCCCATACTTCCCTCCTACCTTCTTAACTGATGAGCTAAAAATTCAAAAGAAACCCCATAACTCATCATTCATTCATGATATGACACTTTGGTATACATTCATGTTCTCCCTTGAGCAAGCAATTGCTGCCGCTGAGGCCGGTGCTCACTTGATCTCTCCCTTCGTCGGGCGAATCATGGACTGCAGTATACTCTCGATATAAGAATATCGTCCGGCGGCGGGGTAATATTCTTATACCAAATATATTCTTATGTCAAATGTCAGGGTAACTACTAAAGGCGTACATAAAATAGGAGAATTAACGTGAGGTAGAGGAAGAACTAGGTACAGGAGGACCAGGAACAGCCCCGGAGGAAATGAGGAAGGCAGTTATGACTGTTTGCTTGCTGGAAGCTTCTGCCAAAATTGTGCTGCCTTTTCTTGCAAAACTAAGCCTGTAATTGATATCTTCCGATTTTGCATAGCTTGTTGCCACTCATATAGTGCCTTATCTACTTAGCTCTAGAAACTATCCCGTTCGTAGGCGTTTTCGATCTAGACGGCTATGTTGTATTTGTTGTAGATCTATTGTACTAGCATTGGATGGACCTCGAGGTCTTTTGGTAGGATTCAAGATCTTGCTAATTTGTAATTGACTTAAGATCTTGGTGGGATATTTATCTTCAAACCAACATTTGATGCCTCATCATGTGAGATCAAGATATGTATTTGCATAGTCATATATCTTCTTGCGTTCTTCTTCCATCCACCCTTGACGTTTCAATGCACCACTAGCAGGCATATTGTATCGGCTCGGGGATTCGGAGGTGGTGTTGTAGATATATGGTATTGCGGTGTTGTGTCGTAGCGTTGTGTGTTGCAAGTATTGTTGGTTATGCGGGGTATTTCTTATCGATAAGCCTTCCTATTTAGGCTAGGTTGTTAATACTGTACATTACCCAATCAGGTACTTTTGCTACTGCCTCACCCAACGAAATCCTAACAGCCAAGGGGCACGGGTTTGGTCCTCAGGGAGGTTTTCCCGTGCTAGATACTAGTCAGTGAAGTCATTACTGAGACTAGTCCCAAATGGCCTTGGTAGTGGAGGTAAAGGTAAAGGATTTGTTCGGGGGGCTGCGGTAAAGGATGTCATTCTTCGATGTATGCATCCATCGTAGCGGAACAAATGAAGAACAAGATAAGCAAGCTCGAGAAAATAAGAATTCTCCTCTATCAAATATATTCTTATTTTGTATGGGGGCGGGGGGTGGTACATTCTTATATCGAGGGTATACTGGACTATAATACTCTGACTGGCAAGGCCTGTGCTAGTCATGAGGACCCAGGTGTCAAGTCTGTCCAGACCATCTACAAGTTCGGATATAAAGTAAGCCCATTAAGGTGATATTCTAGAGATTTTTTCAAATGGCTGACGTGTGCAGACCGTCGTGGTGGGTGCCTCTTTTAGGAACGTCGACGAAATCATTGAGTTTGCTGGCTGCGACTACCTCACTATTGCTGTAAGAGTTATTGCTTTAACTGTACATGATAGCGTCCCCCTGGCAATTTGGTGGGTAGCCATCTCTCCTTGAGGAACTCTATACCTCCACCAGGCCCGTACCAAGGAAGCTCAACACCAGCGACACCAAGGACCTTGATATCGAGAGGAAGAGCTACATCAACAACAGTCAGCGTTCCGCTATGACCTCAACGAGAATCCAATGGCCGTCGACAAGCTTGCCCAGGGTATTAGAAGCTTTGCTGTCGATGCCGGGACTTGGAAGAAGATCCTAAGAAGTTAGTATCACTGGAATCTTACCCTGAGTTTAATTTCCGACTAACACTCCCCCACTATAGCAAAATTTGAGGCTTAAACTTGGGATAAAATATGTGATGAAGGTACAAAAGGGGAAGTGCCATGCCCGCCACATGTATGATAACTAGGGGAGATATTATTTGAGTTGATCAGTTGCCTTGGCCTGCATTTTCTTGCGAGTTTCGTTCACTACATACCCCCGACTAGGTACCAGTTACTTGTGCGATGGACTGCAGCTCCCAGGTAATCCCAGGTAACCTCTCTCTCCCACACGGGCCAGTCCCTGCCCCCACCTCTGGTAGTTTGTCGGCCGTCCCTACCTATTTTCCGGTCGTGCGTCCTGTCCTTGCTCCGACTTTTGTTACTTGATATCCCTTCTTTGATTCCTCGATCCAATGGTCTCTTGACATTCCCTGCCAACTTCGTGAATCTAGGTCCAAGTATCCTTATGGTAACTTCCAGGTATTATTACGGACAGTACATATGCGATGCAGCAGTCCAGTAAGAGCATCATGAATTGGCAATGAAATGCTGTCTCTTTCTTGAGAGCATGACAGGCTTTCGGTTGTGCTGAAAACAAATTTCGAGGTTTTCAAATATTTCTTCGATGTTGTAAATCTTCCCTTTATCAGAACATAGACAGACGAGCTCCTCCCCTTCCGATTCAACTGCAGCTGCAGCTAGCTTAAGGACTTGGAAGACTTCTCCTTTGCCGTGAAGACGAAAACCACAAATGCCCAAGTGATGCATTCCGCTTTCCAGAAATTGACAAAATCCGCTTGGTGAGAGGTCAATTCTGGGTTTTTCTCAATGACATGTTAACATCTTTAGATACAGACGTGCAAATTCAATTCACGACGGGTTGCCATTTCTGAGGTGGTTCAACTTTGGCTCTCGGTTTTTTTTTTCCATGGCTCCATCGTTTTAAAACAATGAAATAAAGACCCGCTAATCAGATTAGCCACGTATACACAATTAAAAAAATGCATATACGTATCTCTTAATTTTAACTCGTCTCGAACTACGTCCTCCCCTTTCAAAAGTTGGGTATTATTGGCGTATATATCACTGTTAGACCCTACGTTCATGAGGGTCAAAATCTATTGCAACCTGCTGGTCAGCTATAAGTACCGTGATTATTGGGGAAGTCTCAGTAGATCGTACTGGCTGCCCGTTCTTCATCCAAGTCATCATAATCCGAGAATGCTGGTCTGCAACCGACTGGTGTACAATTGACAAATTGTTGCCTCGCTGTCTCCTGGCTAGATACCTCCCAATAAGATGAGTGCCCCATCCAGGTGTGAATATTGCATGAGTTCATCCGTGTCAGTAGTAGTTTACGTTGTTTTGATACCAAGGGGAATTATCCGAGCCTGATTCTTCCTCGCCTTCACTGTCTTCATCTCTACCTGATAGGGACTGTCATCTTCAACCCCGCCGCTACCGTCTGCATCGGTATCACAGCCGACCATGTTAAATAACATGTCATCTTCTTTGACTTCTGCTCTAGTGAAAACAGCCATTATGCTTCATTTCCCACATTACAGAGGAGCTTAGGTAGTACGTACCTGCCAGATTGCATGTTTGGAATCTTGTATAGAGGTTGTATCTTTGTAGTTGCTGTGCCGGAAACTGTCGCAGTCGCTGATGTTTTTGTATAATTTTCTGATATTGGATAACCTCGGACAAACTCCAGATCCCCTGTAAAGCCATAAAGCATTATTTTGCCTCCACCACTGTACTTTCCCCCTTTTAGTAAGACTTCCCACCCCAGGCTCAACTGCATGCTCTTCCCCTGATTTGCTGCTACTGGCTCACTGACCTCCTTCATGTCATTGAAAGCGTTGCCTGCGGCGGGGGCAGCAACACTTGGGAAAGTTTGAATTCCATCTGACTTCAGCGAGAGAAACACTTTCCTCCATGGTAGGGACTGGGAGCCGACGCAGCTACAATGGACAATTGAAGTCAGCAGCCAGACCATATGCAAGGAAGTAATAAGCCCATACAGTATTCGCGGAGGAGCACTCTAGCTTGATGCATGTCACTTGACGTACAGTGATGGTAGACGTACACCTGAAGTGAGGGAAAGAGATATCCAAGGCAATGAGTGCTACATATAGCTGAATGGTTGTAAGGTGTAAGGCTGGCTGTTGAAGCAAATTTTGCTGATGTTAATCTTATGTACTGTTACCGCGAGCTCTATCCCATTAGGATAGAGATATAAATCTGGGAGAACTCTGTGCAGTTATGTACAGCAATGGTCAGTTCGAGTCCAAGGTACATCTACCCCTAGGTGAACAGAAGCGATCTGTCCGTGATAATAAGTTTCAGTGCGTTTTGATGGCACGGATGAGTAGAGAGATGAGAAAGGGCCTTATCACTACATTCACGAGTACACACGGCATACAGGTTTGTCAGAGAAGCATATTTATTAGAACCCCCATTTGAACCCGAGACAGATAGCTCCTTTCAACAGACAATCTATCTAGCCGAGATTGTTTCACCCTATGATAACTACGCTTTAATGATCACAGCTGCAACCCTTCTTTGGCTCATCGACTTCTTTTCCAGCTTCAGGAGCGGCTAGTTCTAGTCCTCTATCAGTTGGTCCAGGCACGACTGAGATGTCCTTGTCGTCATACTAAACACAGATCAGTGTCAGGATAGCAATAAGAAGTTGGATGAGAGTGTAAAAGACAGCGAGGGCGAGAGGAAGGAATCAAGTAAGAGAAAAAGGCTCACCTCTCCATCACCAGTAGTATACGCTCCCTCAACTTCCGTAAGCATCTCATGGCTAAGATTCTTCTCCTCAAGCTCGCACCCAGTCTCTGCTTCAAGACTGTGATCTTCCTTGGTGCTGACCTCAGGCTGGGCTTGGTCTTTAGCATCAACCTCCTTGGAAGCAAAGCCTGTAGCAGTAGCAGTGGCAGTGAACGTAGAAGTCTCGTCGAGGTCTTGACCTGTCACCGTTTGCTACAACACACAAAGCACTGTTAGATATCCCACCGAGTACAGTCTAGAAGAGAGTAAAAGGCAACCTCAGTTGGAGTTGGAGTACCAGTCTCAGGCTTTGCCTGTTCCTGGTTCCTGCAGCAGGAAGAAGAACGCTTTCCACAGGTAGCTGGCTGGCAAGACATCTTGAGTGAGGAAGATAGTGAATTAGAGGGTTTAGAAAGTGGGGTATGTAGTTGAAGGCTTTTTGTATTGGGAGAAGTGTAGCTGGGATTTGAGGGTCGAGGAGGCTTTTCGTTGGGGATGGGAGAGAGGAAGAGAAGAAGGAATGGAGAGAGAGAAGAAGGGGTATATATACTCGAGGGGCCCACCCAGCTGCCACCCAGCTGCGAGTGCTTCTTTTGGTATTTGCACTCTAATACCAAGCCCGACTTGCCTCCACCCACACGTTTCCACGAGTGGTAATGCCCTATTCGATAGAGGGCCCCGAGGCGCTATAGTAAGTGGTACAGCCGTGCCTGCCAGGCTAAGCAAAAGCCTGTACTGAATAATCTATATTCCAAATTTCCAGTCTGTATGAATGAACACACATAACATGCAGCAAAACAGCCCCCCCTCCCAACTTTGGGACGTAAGTGTAATGTGCCATGCCTCAGATATAACATGCATACATACATAATGCATATGAAATCTTGTGTTCCCAAACATAGAGAAGTAAATATAGTAGATACTTACCAAGTACGAAAAAAATTGTGAATTCAGTCTGACCTCTGCTCCCAGAACTCAACCTGCATACGCATAGACCCTAGCGACAAGGGAGGACCAATGATGTGTCAAACTCAACCCCACCTAGCAGAGCACTGTACTGAGGCATAAGTTGCTGGCGTGCCCATGGGAATCTAATGAAAGGAAGCTGTTATCCTCATATGTTCCATAACAGTACAGTACTAGTCTGGTTGCTCGAGTACTTTGTCTGTACGTACGTGTAAGAGCTATAGGTACCTCAGTAACTTGTTCGTAAAAGTAGTGAAAGCGAGGTCTTACTCTAGGATATAGGATTGAACCCCTTCCCCAAGATTCACTCAATCTAACAAACACTGGCACCCATATACAACTAAACCACATAATATCTGTCTATATCTAGCACATATAGGCATCTAGTCTGGTTGCATGGCCCCTCGAATAGGCATCCGGGTCCACCATAAGCCCCCATACTTCCCTCTCACCTTAACGGATGAGCTAAAAAATCAAAAGAAACCCCATAACTCATCATTCATTCATGATATGACACCTTGATATACATACCTGCTCAAACAACCCAACCCAACCAAATCAAACAAACGATCTCAATCCCATCCAAGAGCAACCAAAAGCAAATAAGCTACCTAAAGTAAGGAGCAAAATAATACCCGCGTGTAAGCAAACACAAGCTCCAAATCCACCTGATGTATATGCCGCAAGAAAATACCCAAATATTGCATGATTTCATATATCCCATCTCATTCCCTCCCCAACCCTGCAAATAGTTCACCTGCCTAACCGCTTTTACAAAACCTCCTAGACCACAATCCCTCCCTGCGCGTGCACTTCCCTCTCCATCCTCTCCCTCTCCCTTCCTCCCCTATCTCTATCCCTATCCACCCTCTCCCTCTCCTTCCTCTTGCGCCTCAACGTTTCCCCCCCCGTATTACTCACACTCGCACTCTCCCCGGCCCCCACTTCACCACCACCACCACCACCACCACCACCTTTCTCTCTCCTCCTATCCTTCTCCTTCTTCTCCTTTCTCCTTCTTTCCCTCCTCTCCACTCTCTCTGCGTCCTCACCCCCAGTAGTCATCCCTTCCCCCGCCGCTTGTGACCGATCTCTTTCCCTTCTTGTATCTTTATCCTGTGGCTGAGACCGCTCTCGGTGCCGAGTATGCGAGGATCGATCAGATTTATGTCTCCGCTCGCGGGAGGGTGTATTTTCGACTGATGCCACCCCCCCTGCCGCAGTATAGGGATCCTGTACTTGATACTGACCCTGTGGCAAGCCTTCACCCCCATCATACCCCATCGTTGACGGTCCAGCAGACATCCCCGGAGCTACAACACCATTCCCAAACTCCGGTAATGGCCTCCTACTTCTCTTCTCAGCGTCCCTAGACCTCACAGATCTTTCTTTCTCCTTTTTCTCTTCGCGCTCCCTTCTCCTCTTCTGATCTTTTTCTGCATCGGTGCCTTCTCGGTGTTTGTATTTGTGTTTGCTGCTACTTTCTCGGTCTTTCTCCTTGTCTTTATCTTTGCTGCGCCTCTTTTTCTCCCGATCTTTGTCTTTGTCACGGGTATGCGAACGGTCACGTTCACGATCAGGCTCCCGCTCTCGGGTCCTACGGCGTGGGTGGGAAGAAACCTCGGTGTTTCCGCCAATAACGCTATCGACTTCTTGTGGGTCTTGGTCTGTTTCTGGGGTATGATCGTTATGGTGATTTCCATGGTGGTGATGGTGGTCGTGGTAGTGGTGTTGGTGGTGGTGGTGATTGAGGTGGGGCTGGGGCTGATGGTGATTAAGCCTCTCCTGATCTCTCACCCTGTCCACTCCCAAGGTGCGCATATCATTGAGTGATACTGGCGGAGATACCTCATTAGCTTGCGGTAACTGTAAATATTCCATCCTCACTCCCATTTCCATAGCCTGACCCCTTTCCTCGTTATCAGGATGGATATACGCTGGCAGGGGCGACGCCCTCTCACCCATGCCACCGCCCACATCACCGTTTCCCAAACCCTCTCCACGCTCATTCGGAACAGCAGTATTCACTCTATCACTTCCCCTCGCTGTTCCCGGTCTCGAGCTGTATTCACCTCCGCCTCGCGCAGTCCCAGGTCTTGATCCCCCCATCTCCTCTCTCCCCACTGAGCCCGGGCCCCCACTCCTCCCACTCCCAGATCGCAAATCAACCGTACTTGGCGGCAGCGGTAAATTCACCGCCGAACCTCCCCTTGAGCCAATACCATTCCGTGACTCAGGTCGGCTGTTCGATCCATAAAACAACGGCAATGGGGGTAGCGCAAGTGGCATTTGGCCTTCGACCTGGTCAATGAAGGGATCTTCCTCTGGAGGCATATCTGGCATGGGGATGGGCTCGGTGTTGGTAATACTTCCATTAGGTTGCTGATGCTGGGGGGGGTTTACCTGAGATGGGTCCCGGAAGGAGGGATGGCTAGAATTCCCTAGTGGTGGTAGTGGCAGTGGTGCGTTGTTATTTCCAGTAGGTGGGCGGGATCCCATCGGTGTTGCAAATGCTGCCTCAGGGAGGGGGGGTGCTTGAGGGTCTGTTTCTGTATGCCTCAGTGGTGAGGGGGGGATATCTCGTTCTCGCTCTCTATCTGTTTCTTCTCCATCCTGATCTCTCGGGTGTGGTTGTGGTTGCGGCTGTAACATCTGCTGTAGCCGAGCGTGTTGTTCGCGTAAAATATGCTCTCGTTGCATCTGCTCCCTCTGCAATTGCACATAATACTCCTGTTCATGTCCGGCAGGGACAAAGTCCTGTTGGTCGGCGCTCCGATGGTGGTCTTGTGGAATACGGGACCTATCTCTGTCTCTGTCTCTGGGTCGTTCTCTCTCCCTCTCTCTCTCTCGTTCGCTACCATCGACGGGTTGTCGGGACTCCCGTCGCTCCTTGCGACGCTTTTTTGAGTCGTTTTTTATCCTCGCTTCTCCGGTGTCTTCGGGAGCGGGTCGATCGCGGAATGGATCTTCAATCCCCTCTCCTCCACCACCTCCACCTCCTCTCCCACTCTGCTTTTGTTCATGGTAATGGTGGTGATTGTGATGATGAGCCGCCGCACCAGCAACTGCAACTGCCGCCGCAGCCACTCCCACCCCCAGCGGCCCTCCCGCGTCCCCACTCGGTGTAATACTTACACTCCCACTTCTGTCCCTCCTCTCCCTATGCCTCCTTAGCGAAGAATGCGGTTTCGTCGGAGTACTATCCGCACCCACAGTCTCACTTCTCCTTCTATAATGATGGGTGCGGGAGGAAATAGATGCTAGTGGATTGACTGCCTGAGGGGTGAGTTCTGGGTCGGGATTGTTTAGGGGAGAGTCCATGGGAGCTTGTTGCGACATTCGTTTTAAGTGTTGTTGGCGTTGGGATTTTGACCGCTCAAGGGGGCCTTCTACCTCTCTGGATCCGCGGCGGTCAATGGGTCCTTGAGGGGAGTAATCTGCTGCGGGTTGGGGGTGCGGTATCCTGATAATCCCTGGGGGGCCACTCACATCACCCATCGTCATCGCTGGGGGAGCTGGTGGTCCCTGATCAATATACGGAGAGTCTCCTCCTTCTACTTCCCGCTCCCCTGAGCTATCCTCTGCTGCTCCTCCACCGGCCCCCTGTGCTCCAGACGGACCAGTTGGTGACAATGGACCTCCTTCTCCTCCCTCCCCTTCCTTCCTCCCACCAAACTTCCAGCCCTTCTTCCAAATTTTCTTCCATGCACCGCCCTCGCCACTACCACTCTCTGTCGCCCCACTAGGCCCCAAACCCCCATTCTTCTTCCTCTCCCGAATCAACCCCGGCAGTACCATCTCCTCCAGGATAGTTTCCCCATACACCCCCACAACCTTCCCACTACCAGCCAGCATCTCCTCCGGCGTCATCCCGTGATTCCGCTTAAACAGGAATCTTACTGCCTTCACCATATCCTCCGAACAACCTAGTTTCTCTTCCATACCAATTATCCCAAGGCAAACCTTCTCCATAGATGGCGTAGTCGCATCCCATATCTCCTGATACACCAACCGGGCTTTATCCGGAGGAAGCCCCAACTCCCGACCAAGCTTCGCCTCCTTCAGCTCAATGAAAGTCTGTGGCGGGGAGCCGGTGCTAGGGTCGTAACCGAGGTAGTAGAGGAACACCTCAAGGTACATGCGGACAGCATATGCTGTTGCCTCAGTTCTGGCGAGCCCGCGGGACCTGGGTGACTCCGCAAAGAAGCTGCTCATTAGAGGGCCGGCGGCAGTTGGGGAAAGGAGGTATGTCGTAGCTGCAAGGTTGGCAGGGCCGCGGTTGGCGAGGGATGCGGGGGGGCCTTGATCGCCATCCCGGGGGGGGAATTGCGGAGGCTGAGGCTGGGATTGGAATTGAGTGGAGGTGGGGGTGGGGTAGGATGCTCCGCGTTGGTGGTGGTGAT
>Ga0307514_10003379_pt1 | contig 15397 bp, 18 predicted proteins | sample 16_EM_MG_FD_203088 | JGI IMG/M metagenome (GOLD analysis project Ga0307514, IMG submission 203088) | Populus trichocarpa ectomycorrhiza microbial communities from riparian zone in the Pacific Northwest, United States - 16_EM | ecosystem: Host-associated > Plants > Roots > Unclassified | place...
GGTTGTGGTACGGGCGAGGCTCTGGCATCGTATGTACAGTGGTGGTTGGGGACGAGGCGGAATTTCCGGGGATGGGAGGGAGTCGTCTTCTGGGAACTTGACCTTGGGATTGAACCGATGAGGATCGCTGAGCGGAAACGACTGATCCGGGCGGGAGAATGTTAATAGAGGTAAATAAGAGAGACGGAACGAGCCCGGGCGAAAGTTTGCGCACGTTGAGAAGCGATAGCGTAGAACGTGTTCTGGACCAGCTTGGAGGAAGGGTCCGTCGGATCCTCTGTGTAGGGAGAGTAGAAGGAGTTGGCATCGGAAGGGCTGGCCATGTTCCGGGATACCGGGGTTGGGAGCTCTGGAAAGGGTTCGTCGTTGAAGCCGACAAGGACCTGTTCGTACAGGTCCTGCAAGTCCGCACCGACGGGCGGAAGCTCTAGAGTCGACATGGCCGTCGGCGAGCGCGAGCTAACCCGAAACGCCGGTGGGATATCTGTAGATAACACTCTGAGCCGAGTTCCGAAAAGTTAGTCGGTTGCCTCAGCAGCCTAAAGACGCCACCGTCCTTGCACCTCATTCTGCCACTATGGGCTGTGTCGAAGAGAAGGAAAAGCTCTTGAAGGTCGATCTTAAAAGGTCCGGTGACACTTATTCTTCTGCAGCCCCCAGTACCGCTCACCGATTCGATAAACACAGTATACTGAGCGACTGCTCAATATCAATAGCGATAAAATATCCGCATGGTTACAGGTGTTGTTGAGCGACACACCCCTTGCAGCATTCGCAGGTTCCGCACGAGTATCGCTCGTGGCCGACGAACAGAGACTGGCCTACGAAACTCATCATGGTCTACTTCAGACGACAGGCAAACAAATTGATGCGACTGTCAACTGAAGGCCTTTACAGACTCGCGTCCCCTTCCTCTCACTGCGCAAAGACTTCAACGTTGTCAACTTCCGCAGCCAATCAACTCAAGTCCCGCCCTTCAAGCTTCAAGGCCTGAGATATCACGTCGCCAGCTCGTTGAGGACATTCTCAAGGAAGAGCTCGATCGCAATATATCTGAACAGTTCGTCTCGCCGCCTTCTTCGGTGAGAAACATAGGCGAACACGTCAAGAAATTCTTGTTGCGAATGCCCACCCGCGGTATCAACAACAACTCCAGTCGGTTGCAATACACTCGAACAATTGGTCGGGTTCCGTTTTTGGCATCAGACTCAACATGCAGCAAATAGCGTTAGGTCTCAAGGCAAGCTGAAGCTGCCGAAGTTCAGAATAAAGGACCCACACTGGAGACCTTAGCCGCAGCTGAGCGACGGAAGCTCTGTGCAGGGACAGGGCCGGAAAGATATGCACGCTGGAGGTCAGCTCCCGGAACCATGAATCCTTCTGAGGTATCCAAACTCAGCAGAAACTGCAAATGCCAGGTTGTGGCGAGACCGAGTTGAAGCGGTGAGTGGCTCACCCACTATTCCACATTCCACCTGACGTACACTCTTATAGGCGGTGGAGTTACGGCGCAAGTCTATTACCCCTCATCAATTATTCGAGGCATCTGGTGGACGGTCTGGTTGGTTCTCGTCAGGGAGATAACCACTCCACCCCCCCCGAAATCCGGGACTTGGGCATTCGTATTCTCCGATGAGAACGTCTATGTTGGGAGAGGTACCTGGATTGTATTTTTATTCCACCCACATGTTGACGAACTCAATCGGCCCGGTTGTGCAAGTATACGAGGCTCCGGGTTCTTATTGTATCGATCAATTCCGGTTGCTCCTTAATTCTCAGTTGCTACAAAGGCAGATAGGGCTTTTCCGCACGTCCCAGCAACTCAGTTCCTTTGCAGGCTTCAGGATCTACCGGCTTCTGTGGTGCCTGGGAGAATTGTCCTATCCGACAAAGACTGGCTGGTTTTCGAGAAGTTGGCCGGATCATCACCACTTCGCGAAGGCCTGGTGCAAGCCATCAAGGAACTCAAGACGGCCACTCGAGGGAAGGAGGTAATTACAGGATGAACGTGCTACTCGAAAGTCCGTATCCACCACCACACCACGAGCGTGCGGATACTCATGTGGGCCGTGCCACATCCCCATTTCCTCGGTACCCTGCGGTTGCCTTGATCTATATACATCGTTTTCGACCCATTTTTCTGCTCCCGCACCCGTCTAGGAGTATATATATATGCGGATTTTGTGTCCCGTCCGAACGAATTCTGGTGGAGGTCGGCTCTGATCCATACATTTTACGCCAGAGCTAAAAACTCCGTGTCCATACCCATACATCAGGAAACACACCTCCCCCTACACTCGGGGGTCCTATCCGACCCCTCTCAGGCATTTGAAGAGTGAACAGAGGGAGTCGGTAAATGGCACCCTGGTGCCGTTACGATAAAGTAAGTACAATCTCGAGCAGACGGTGATTACACGAGCGGATCACAAAGCGTCAACGAGTGCAAGTGGAGATCATGCACTGGTTGAGGCTACGGGACTGGGGGCAGTTGTCGGCTTGGCCGCCGAGTTCCTTCCCCTACCCCACTTGACACCGACTCTCTGACCGCCGATGTCGACGCCGTTCGCCCAGGCTTCCGCTGCACGTTCTGCCGTATCACGGTCCTTGAAGTTCACAAACGCGCATCTAAAACGTTGTTAGTCTCCTATCATTCCATGACCCTTTTCTGTGCCTTAAAAGCACTCACTTCGACTTTGCGACATGTACGACCGACTTGAGTTTGTCTGGGTTCATGGAAGGTAGTGATTTGATGACCGTGGTCCGTAATGACTGTTCGGTTGCATCGGCTGGTAACGATGACAGGAACAGCGACGTCTGAAATGACGTGAGTTGTGTACTTATGCGATAAATTGAGTGGTCACGTACAATTGAGGTATCCTCAGGAGGTTGGAGACCTTGGTTTTCTGCATGCTTCGCCATGATTTTTTGGGCGACAGGATCACTGCGACCATGATACCGGTCTTGGATGTTTTGTTTCGCAAGAGCGCCTTCTGTAGGTTTCTCGTGCCTAATGGCCCCACATTAGGCCACAAAACCACCACCGACGAGTGAGATGAATGACTACTCACCTAAATGGACACTGAGCTCCCCGATTGCACTCTCCTTTCACAAAGAACGAGCAAACGTGTGGACGATTCCGCTTGTAATACGGATCCGTTCGTGCCAGCTGTTTCAGCATATCCTTCGCCGCTGAACTTGCCCGTGTTGAATCCAGCCCCGATCTGTTAGCCTCCAACTGGGACACAGAAAGTGGGCAATCAATCGCTGATTCTTTGAAATGACAGTCAACACGACGCACCTTTCCCTCCATATTCTGCGCATAGTATTCCCTGTTCACGTCGCTTGTTGGTGCTTCGTTCTGCAGCGCCAAGGCTGTGTCTCTCACTTGCGTGGGGAGGCCATACTCCAAGTCGAGTAAACACGTTTGACAGACGTTCTTGATCTTTGCACAAGTTTGGCATATCACGGTCGTCTTGAAGCGCATACCGTTTCCGGGGTTCCAGCGGAAGATTGTGAACGGTCGAGCGCATGTCCCGCATTCGCGTCCGAATTCTTGTTTGGACTGTACGTGAAGAATTGTTGGTTTGCATGCTGAGTATGAAGGGTTTTTTATGTGCGTACCATTCGGATAAATGGGTTATCCCCAAGACCTAAGGCGAATACAAAAATTGTGAGAAATTATCTTGGAGATGGAACAAGAAGTGCGACGCACATGTTTCACACAAGATAGGAAACTCGCTCTGTTCCCATCCAGCCTTGTTGATATCGGATTTGGGGGGCATTCGTCGTTGTTGGGCTGAAGCCGAGGAAAAGGAAGTTGTGGAAGGTGGAGGTGAGCGTGTGTCACTGTTGGTGGCAGAATAGGTCGATCGTCTTAGTCAGCGCGCATCATGTGAGATGCTTACAGCTGTCTGCGCACGGCAATGGCGTTTCAAATCGATACCGAGTACGTGTCCGTAAATGAGCCGCACCGACGCGTCGCCCGAGAAACACTCCGCTAACTTCAGTCTGAAACTTCACCGTCGCCCTCACCCTCAGCGTCATCCATATCAACATCCCCATCTCCGTCAACCTCCCCGCGCAGTGCCTCAATGCCACCAGGTCCCAGTGACTGACCCTTGAACCACCGACCAGACACCCAATCTATCCTGCATAGCCCCGAAGCCGTTCCAGATGCCAGCAGCTGACAGTTTCCCAATCCGTTCCCATTGTTCCATACCACTCGTTGCACACTGACCTCCGGTGCCCACGCCCCAGGATTTGTCTGAGTAGGGGTCGTTTCCGGGTTTTTAGACCTTGCTTTCTTGGCTGCGAATCGATCAAGAGTTTCCTGTCCCGGGAGAAACAGGTCAGTAGTTGGGGAGGGGGGATCCGAGGGGGACGTACTTGGGGTAGAAATTGTTCCAGCATCCGGTATTCCCCAGTGTTACGACTATGATCCAACTGATAAATTTTGTGGTAAAAGAAAGGCTGACCGGGTTCTGTGAACTTTTGAACCAGATCCTGGGGATGATTCAAGACTCACCACGTCCCCCCTTCGTGGAGGTCGCAGCATGTTCGTCGTGATACAAGACCCATCAGCGCATCCAGTCGCGACATATGGATGATAGTCTGAAGATCCGATACTCTGTTGAAGGTGTTATTGGCACCCCAAAACTATCAGGGTACGTAACGCACCCATGTTGGGCCGTTGGCATTGAACAGGTTGTGCCCTTTTCCCAACAAGCTTGGGGAAGCTGAGAACACTTTCACGCAGTTCTCGTGGTCGATAGATATAGCCCCAGCGATGTACGGAGAGAAGCTAATGTCATTCACAACATCTACATTCGGTCAGCCTAGCAATCGCTATCCGATTCACTGCGACGAACCTCTCGTCCTATTAAATTCATTCATGGCTGCATCTCTCAAGTCCGTGTAACCCTGAGCACCGTCGTATCCACCAGTCGCGATGATGACAGGATCTTCATCCCAGAGTGGACTGCCCGATGAAGAAAAGGGAGGTATGCGCATCCAGGTCACCGCACGAATGGCAGATTGGTGGATTGAGGTGTAGAACAGGGGCAGAATATCTGTAATTGTCTCAGACTCAGTAACGCGCAATGAAGATTACACCACCATTGACCTTTGTCAAGAGATTTCCCGTCCTTTAGTAGACTAGACACGTTGTAAATCGCCACAGTGCCTGGTTGAGTTGTCAGGAAGCCTCAAAAACGCCATCGGTCGTACCCCACCGTTCGTGCACCCGATGGCAACCATCTCGCTGTTTGCCCAGTCAAAAGTCCAACAACTCGTCTCCCGCAGTTCTAGGCGGAGGATAGGATCGACCTTTACTAGATTTTGGGTTTCATGTATGAAGAATGGGAGGTCGGAGGGAATTCCACTCCTCACCATGTATTGGATCTTGGGTGTCCAACGGCTGGAGGTCTCTCGGATTTGGGACAACAAACACGGAGAATGACCCATCCTCAAACGTTCCAGCAAGTAGACCCAGTTTACGAGGTCGGTTCGTGCCGTTCGCCATTCTGAGCTGATGACCCTCAGTGAAAAACCTCTATTTCGCGGGGAAGAACAGCTTACGGGATCATGGGATGGCAACGGACACCACTTCAATTCATTTGTGTGGCCACACTCGATGCATAGGAGCGCTTCACAGCGCGTGGTCGGTTTATCTTCTTCTAGACCGAAGGACCAAATCTGTATGCTACTAGGGGATGGCCGGGATACCTTAGTGCCAACCTTTGGGGTGTACGTAGGCGGATGTGATCCGACTGCCATGTACTGGCGATGCGAAATAGCTGTGAGGAAAAGTCATAAACGGGATAGACCGATAAAGCGGAAATAGGAAATATCTACCTTCGCGATCGTCGGGATGGATTGGACACCAATCTAACCCCCATACGGGACCACCGGCATTGAACACATGGGACTGACTCTGCGGGATTTTTTCTGCTGGTTGCTCATCATTCAAGACGTTAAGGACGAGAACGTCGATGATAGCATACATAGGTTCACGCTTCCCAGCGGCTGGAGTTCTATTTTGGTTTGGTTACCAAACGGTCCAAAGTGACAGGACAACCCATGCGCTTCAGACCCCGTAGAATAAACGAGGTATGGCGAGGCCTCGCTGTAGATCCCCTTGAACCGATGTGTGGGGACAGGTGTCGAAAGCACTGACCTCTCGGAAATGACTTGGTATTTGCTGTCAAGTTTGACGGTGTTATAGACCACTGGTCGTCGAGCAGCCTCGGAGGTGGCAGAGGCATCAGGAGTGGCCTCCTTGAACCAGGCTCTATCCTCAACAAGTTCAGGAATAGGTCCAGGGCCAACGTTCTTGCCCCAACTCCGCTCAAGCCTCTTCGTCGTCCTGGTAGACGAAGTAAAGCTGTTTGTCAGGACTGTTTTAGAAGGCTGGAAAAGAGTCGGAGGATCAAGTAAACGCTCGACTTGAGCATCTCTTCGGAACAACGGGAGGGGTCGATGTCGATGGTGCGTCGGTGCCGGGGCTGATTTGCTTTGCTTTGAAAGCCCGGCTGGGACGCTCTTTCGTGGTCTCGTGTTAGGCCCCCGCGACTTGGGCTTTGCCACCCTGGCCTGGGGGGTAGCTTTAGACGAAGGTCCCCCTTTACCATCCATTTCGTCCTCGGAACGGTCTGCGTCGGGTTCAGCTGCATCATCATCTGGCGCGTCCGCGTCACCATTCACGTCTGAATCGTTGGCGGAAAACTCGCTAACGCTTCCCAGCTCATCTGGATCGGGAACGTACTCGCCCACCTCTTCGCCGGTGTGCAGAGCCGCGTAGTTTGGGCGAGACCGACGCGATCGCAATTGCGGAGGAGGCATCGAGGTGAGGTGATTCCGATTACCTAAGGCGATCAAATTCAATGTTCGGATTCCCCTTGGTATCGGTGCACCCACTCCGGGGGGACAAACATCCATCTGGGAAGACTGGGGACCAGAGTTGACCCAGCAAAGTCGCTCGTGTTCGAAGTCGATTCCCGCGAGGGGTATGTTCGAATCTATTGCGGCACATCCGAAGCGAGAGCATTGAAACAGACCCACATGGAAACGGTTCGTAGTGCGGTTGTAGTATGTATATCGCTAACAAGAATTATTTTGAAAGTCCCCTGGGATCCTGGAACCACTCGTCGGAGACGGTGATATATCCACAACACGAACCGCAACCTCTGAAAACCGTGCAGACCGGAATGGGATCGCCGCGGTGTCAAATGGTGATTTTGGGGACAGTCAAAAGTGGTTTATTAGAAGCGGTTACAGCGTTAGTCCATCGAAAAACCAATGTTCTCGAGGAGACTACTATACGGCTGCGAAGAGGATTGAGTGCGGAGCACGCGGAGACCGAGAAAATCAAAAGCGCAGTATGCAGTCGGGATGGTATAGATGGTAGAAAGATCTAAAAATGGACTGAACTTGGAGCTTGGAGAAGAAAAGTCACCGCGCGAGGGGGCGGAAATGGAAGAACCATGATGCGCGACGCTCCGACGCTCCTCCGCCCTCCGCCCGGGGATAAACCTGGGATAGAATCTTCAAATCAAATATCGTCGCCCCGCATTTGAACGATTCCGACTGTATCACCACTTGAGTGGCTGATTCATAGCGGAATCTTTTCTGCCAACACGCCGCCAAGGGTAAACGAAATGAGCCACCCAGCGAATGACCAAAGTGTTGAATGCTCCTGGATGGCGGCGATCCCCAAATTCACGAGTGCAGGTCCGGCTGTACGCACAGGCATTAAAACACCATTTCATCTAGAACCGAGAAGGTGTCAGACGTACGGCAGAGTCCCAGAATGCCCCATCCTATTCCAAAGATCGCGGCTCCGATGAGTAACCGCCTGTCGACCTCGCCACCCTTGGGTATGGTCCATTTCCCGCCGAGTCGCGGCTTCTCTTCGCCTTTCCCATAGAAGTAAGAAATGGTGGCGACTGGCAACGCCCCCAGAGCGAGGAAGACGAGGGTTGGGTCAAAGTCACGATGGAACGGGGTTACAAGGAATTGAATGACTCGACTGGGAACGGTGAGGGAGGTAAAATGAAGCCCAAGTCCGAATTGTACGGCCGTCAAAAACGAGGCAAGGCGCCTGTGGATCGGTAAATCCGGGAGTTCGCCATCAGATTTCGCTTGTAGTTTTGGTACCTGGGTCTACAATTGAGCTTCGTGCGTTGAAAGGGTATCATTTATACTCACGGTCTTGTAAAGGCATAAGGAAGCGAGGAACAACGCAGCCTGAGCAGCAGCAAAACTGCCGGCAGTGTCCCCCAGTGACCAATCCAATGCACCGGGTCGAGATAACGATTCTCCGTGAACAATGATGGCCGCAATCGAGCCAGTGAGCATGAAAGTCAACGTCGCGGCTGCGGACCTATATGCGGGGCGATCAGTTCCTTACATGGGGAATGGTTTATCAGATCTGTAGAAAAATACTATACCTCGGGGAGAACCGCGACAGTCCGCAGACCATGTGCCTGGGAACAAGTCATGAGTCTCACGTCATGGACCCATGACCAAGGAATCGTACTCACCCAGAGGTGCAGCCATTGGATAGCTGTCAAGAGGTGATCGCGTCAGTGGTCGCTTGGCTGGTGACGTCTTCCGTGATGTCAGACCGACCTTTGTTCCCAACCCTACCAGAAACCCAGAGGTTACGATGACGGACAAAGTGTCGACATTGGGTGGGATTGGCGGGGGTACCGTCGATCGCAGCGCGCCGATGGCTACACCACTGAGGATGAGTCCTCCGACGGAGAAGACGGGCTCGAGGGCACCGCGGCAACATCGATGAATGAAGCCAGAGATCCCGAAGACGGAACCGTTGAGAAGGAGGAGGTTATGGCTTGCCAGAGCGATACCCACACCTCCAACGAAGGCGCGGAGAGGGACGGGGTTCGACATGGCGACAGGGCAAAGCAACGGCAGGGGTTATAGGAAAACGGATTGCCTGACAAGTGCCTTATAAACTGCCGGGCTAGCATTCACGTGCCCGACGTAGACAGTCCAAGCAGGAACGCCCCGCGACGTGAATCATCGACTAAAAACCGTGAAAACTCCGACCGCAACGCCAATCATGGCAGACAACCACGAGTCAACGATTTTCGTCTTGGAATCGAGGTTGAGGTGAAAACCCGCCATTTCCAATTCACCCGCAGCCATCCGATGGGTGATGATGGCACGACAATGATGCCGCGGCCGCTGGACAGGAGCAACACTCAGAGATCGCATGCAGTTCAACACAGGGTTTTGGGTGCTTACCCACTCCTTCCCATCTCTCCCTCTCGCAACACCCTCGACAGTCGCGACAACTCATATAGAGACAACACCGAACAAATGTCTGCACCACCCCACGACGGAACCAGTAGATCCTCCGCGAGACGCAGTCGCTCACAACCACGCCGCGTAACACACCTCCCACAACCTTCTGACGTACATATTAGCCCCGACGACCCCGTAAGCGGGCAGGCTGCCGAACTCATTCACGAGTTCATCCATCCTCACCACCATCACGACTCGCAAGACAACCTGCTCGAGACAGAGGAGGAACTCGACGAAGCCGGTGGCGATGCAGCCATCATTGCGAAGGAGCTCGAGGAGATGCAGAACCGTGTCTGGTGGAGGCGACCCTCAGCGCTCTGGTATGCTCGCTTTTGTATACCCTTAAGCGTACAATTCTAACCACTCTGTTCGTTGCAGGTTTCTATGTGCGATCCCTTTCGTGTTGATCGCTTCGACCACAACAGCCGCCCCAAAGATTCAAGTCATCACCCGCCTTGTGTGCAAGACTGTCCGGCCAGAATATTCAGACCGGTCTGGGGTAGATCCCCCTATTACCTTCTTTTCCGCATCTGACGATGAGGAGACCAAACTTTGTAATGCCGATCCAGTCGTGCAGGCAGCCGCTGCAGAGTTTGTAACACGTAAGCGTTTCCCGAGAACTCTGTTTAGGCGCTCGAACCTTACTGCCTCGATGTCAAGTGATCACCACTGCAACCGGTATCTTGAGCTGCTTAACTACCGCATACTGGGGTTCGGTGAGCTTACCCGTCCCTGTTATGTTTTGTGCAGCGTCTAACTTGAACACTGCCCTCCTGGTTGTTCCCGCTTCCAGCGCTCGGATCGCAAAGGTCGCATCAACACCCTGAGGATTTGTATGTTCGGCAACCTCATCACCGACCTTACATATCTCCTTGTGTACTCCCTATTCAGGGATCGTAGGGGCGCATACTGGTTCCTCCTCGTTGCCCCCGTGTTTGAAGGCTCGCTGGGAGGTATGCCAAATCTTTTGGGTACTTCCTGTCCTTCCGCTGAAACCCACCACAGGCCTAAGTGCCGCCACTGCAAACACCCACGCCTATATCGCGGATTGCACTGATCCCGCCCGTCGGTCCAGGGTTTTCTCCGTTTACCTCGGATTGGTCTATATCGGCATGGCCGTGGGGCCCGCTCTCGGTGGTCTCTTGATCCGGCAGTCGGGCGACCTCTTGGCAGCCTTCTACTACGCCTTTTTAAACCACTTTCTCTTCGCGTGCATGGTCTGGTTTATCATTCCTGATTCTCTGGCTCCAACTCAGCTTGCAAGAGCCAAAGCTGCGTACAACAAGACTATGGCTCGCGCGAGGGGAGGGATCGCCGGTCTCTTTGCCCATCTCGTATCGTTCCTCACCCCTCTCAAGCTCTTTGCCCCTGTCGCGGTCGCAACGGGCGACAACCCGTTGAAGAGAAGGAAGGATTGGAATTTGACGCTCATGGCTGCAGCGCATGGACTTGTGGTCATGCTGGCGGTACGTGGATTTACTGACGGTCTCGTGATGAGTGTGGAACCGTCCGTTCATTTTTTCCTATGCTAGGGCGCAACCTCGTTCAAATTTCAATACGGTAACTGCTGGCCCTATCTTGGGTTGGATATTCTAATAACAATACTATCACAGCCGCATCGAGATTTGGTTGGGGCGCTGAGATGGTAAGCATTCAATACCATCACTCCGCAAATCCTCCCTCAACGACTCTCGTAGCTCGGATACTGGATGAGTATCTCCAGCCTCGCTCGTGCGATCTCTCTCGCTTTCATCATTCCGGGTAATCCGATCCTTCATTCCTCAAGTTTGGCGCTGACGCCGGTTCACCAGCTATAATCTCTTTGTTCAAGAAGAAGGGTCCTTCACCCATCCATCTTCCCAGCCCATCGAACCATACTACATCGCTTTCCTCCGTGGCAGAAGTCGACGAAGATCCAGAAGCTCGACACGGTCCTCCTGTTCAACCAACCACATCAGCTCTGCACACCCAGAGCTCCGCAGTCTCGGATAAAAACCCATCTTCACCCCGTCTGGATCTCAACGCGGCCCGAGTTTCCTTGGTGTTGGAGTTGGTCGCGTACACGATGATGGCGACTGCAGACACCGGAACCATGTTTACGGTGTACACCGTCTTGGGAAGTCTCGGGGCTGGTTTCACACCTGCTGTCCAGAGCTTGGCGTTGGGAATCTATGCCGGGAGGGGAGGGGAGGAAACTGGAAAGTTGTTTGGAGGTTTGAGTGTGGTACAGGTTTTGGGGTATGTCCTGTTTGTCATTCGTTCCGGCCACGTTTCGCTGACTTGGTGCTGTGCAGTGGTTCCATCCTCTCCCCAATGCTTTTCGGGATCACGTTCTCCAGGACGGTCGCAACCTTCCCCCAGGCGATGTTCGTCGTCGGGGCTTCGGCCGTCGCACTTGCCCTTTTGTGCACTCTTCTTGTGAGGCTTCCCAAGGGTGGGTCGGACGGGTTGATCGTCCTGACGGAAGACGGGGCTGTCGATGACGAAGAGAGGGAAAGGCTGGTCACTGGTGGCGAAGAGGAAGCGCGTTAGAAGTGCTGCTCTTTGACAACCAGCATCCTGGGTACTATCTGGTGCTCCCCTTATTCCGCTCTAGAGGGTGTTTGCTGCCCCAATTCGTTGCATTTCTTCTCACCGGACACTTGTTTTGTAGCAGAGCATAATTTTCCCGATATCAATCGCCCCCATTCCCCGTGTTAGATTCGGTTTCCCGGACTATCGCTCAATGATCCTTTTAACTATATATCACATTCAATCGGTCACTTTACACTTCAAACGGGGTTAATTAACATTGCATTTTCACAACCTGAAAACGACCTTCTCCGCGCTAACTTTTCCTTCCGCCAAATACTTATACCCGTCACCAAAAACTTTCTCCAGACCACCAGCGAAACTCTTGATCGGGGTCGGTCTGAGCTTTCCATCCTTGACCAAACCTGGGACTTGCTGCAAGAATGCGGAGAGTTCTCGTCTGTCGTCGTCGTTCAGACCGAATGGCTTGAACTCGAATCCATACGCGGTAAATATAACCGTGACTGTGAAAAGAGTTAACAAGTTGTTGGCGTGGGGAGGGGGGGGGTTCTGGAGAGTGAGAAGGGGACGAACATTTGACTTCGACGTCTTTTCTGACGCCGGAGATACCTTCCGCTGGTGGAAGAATGACTAGGAGTCTCCCGGGTACACCTTCCGCCAGGGCTTTTATGGCGGTGAATTGGGTTTCTTCCCCGGAGATGGTGTCAAGCGCGATGTGGATGTTGTCACCTGTCGCGGACTTGACCTTCTGGATCATATCGGGATCCCTGTACTGTACGGGCGTACGTGTCAGCCTCATTGATGTCGCAGGCTAGGCAGGGTGCGCTTACATCAAAAACGACGTCCGCTCCATAATTCTTGAGGATCTCGTGGTTCCGAGGTGAAGCGACCGTAACGATCTTATACCCTGAAAGTTTCGCGAGCTGAATCGCGTACAACCCAACGCAAGTGCTCCCTCCGTAAACGAAAATCCAAGTTTCATCTTGGAGAGGAACGGGGTCGAACGGTTGAACCAACTTGAGAGCTCGGGATCCGTACAACGCTTGGAACGCCGTGTTGAGTCTGAGGGATATCCGTGTGTCAGAGACGGGAATTAGTTGGAAAATAATATGGGTATGGGCCTACGGGACCCCCGTCGCAGCGACCTCTTCAAAAGAGTAAGTTCCCTCGGGAACCTTCCAGATAATGTCTGAATACGCTTTCGCGTATTCTGCGAAAGCGCCACGTCCGCTCGTGACATCTGTAGGTCACCGTAAACATCAATTTTTGAACCTCAAGTCTCGAAGTGGAGGGGGGGGAACGTACTTCCAATGACGGACGCGCCCACCACGTCTCCTATCTTAATATCTTTTTGGAGGTTTGGACCGAGCTTGACGACCTCTCCAGATAAATCAGATCCAGCGATTGCGCCTCCTGCTGGGTACATCTGTAGGGCTGAACAGCAATAGGTGGCCAGTTATCGCTTTCCGCAGTAAAAGATACATAGGGGTGAACTGACCTCTGAGATCACCGGGATTCAATCCGATGGCTTTGACCTTGATCAAGACTTCGTTCTCCCCTAGTTCTGGGATGAGAACTTCCTTGAGAACGATGTCTTTGCCCTGCAGTGATGTTGTGGTCTTCAGTCCTGGGGCAGAGCATCGATACGAACCTCTTCAACGAGGGCTTTACAAGCAGTTGGGATATACGGCGACATGGCGGATACGACAGTTGGAATGCTGCAAAATCACGCAAAGCGGTATCACCTTATATACCTCAGATCGACCAGAATTGGTACGGCCACTAGTGGGACCACATTAGGAAGCCTTTGTCAGGACCACCAGGTGGCCCACCTTGACCTCCGTCGATAGAACCACAGGATCGTAGGAATCCGGGATAACTGGGAACGCTTTCCGAGACGGATCACCCAATGCGTGAACTTGAGGTCGTTTGTATGAGTTGCAGGTCACGAGGATCAGAGGTAAGAATTGAGGGAGCCGTGGGAACGTTTGTCATATAGAAAGGGCATATGACGCACGCAGATCCGAGAGCAGCCGAAGCTGAATCGAGTATTTGCAGAGCAGAAACAGGAAACCGGATCTGTAGGCGGTTAGACTCGTCCACTAAAGTTTTCGCCCCGGACAGCAGATGCAAGGCCTTGTTCAGCTTGACACCAAGAGCCGTCAAACACTAGTGAGACCAGCAGGCGAAAAGCATCTAGATATAAAACATCGAACGGATGACTCGCGTCTAATAAGCAGGAGAGAAATGACGTTCGGCTCAACTGTCTGATATCGATCAAACGTCCGTCGCAGGCCACTGCCCAACACCGGGACCAGAGATCCAGCTGAGAACGACACGGTAATGTTGTGAGGCGTAGACCGTGTGAAGGAGCTCCAGTGTTACTCTGAACAAGATCCTATCCTTGGACGAAGGGACTGAAGTAACGAGACCAGACGAGGATCTAACCAAGGTGCTGGGGATGGATTGATCCAAACGGCACGCTTGCGGATTCCAGACGTCGCGGGGAGCTTGGCACTGCCATAGAGAATGCACTTGGGATGAACTCTGGGAGCAAACGTAAGATGGATGACTCGGAGGGGAAGCGCGAAAGCAACTGGGTCGTACTTGTAGACACGGGACACCTGACCCTTCTGTATTACAGATCAATTATGAATGACCTATATTGACTGTGGGCGACGTGCAACGATGAGAATCCCATACTCGATAAATTTCAGAACAATTCAGGTCAATTGGGATCGATTTACAATGGCTTGTATCGAAATTCTACTGAAAACGGCTACAGCTATTACCCCAATCCTGAAACTACCACCAGATCTGGAAGAAACGAAAGCATGTAGAAGTGAGTTACTAAGATACTTTGGTAGAGCTGGGTTCAAGTCGACCGCAACAGACCTTCCCCCCTTTGATACGACCTCCATCGTTCGTAGCATGAGCGACCTAGATAGTAGAAAGTTTACCCCGTTGTTAAGGCGGGACAAGTGGCAGTGGTGACGTACACGCTGTCATCACAACTCCCTGCATGCGAAGGGCCGGTGCCCGCTGGCGCGATCTCCATCATGGAGATTGCGCCAGCGGGCACCGGGTCTGGCGTCGCCTCAAAAGTGATGGCACGGTAGCGGGGTGGGGGGGCGATGGTGGTGGTTGGGGTGCAAGGGGACTTGGGGGAAGAAAAGCGAGCGGTTTGGTTTATGTGGGAGGATCGCGATGACGTAGCGGTCTCGGAGGCCCACCCGATCCTGCCGGGATGAGGTTGGACTTGGAGTGCCTCAAACGCCACACCAACCCACGGCAGACCAAATCTCGGCCGTTTGATGTACTTTCACTTCTAAAGTTAACCGTATCCGACAATCGCACCAGTGGCCACCGGCTATTGCTTTCAGGCCAATGTGGAGATGACATTGAGCTGCAAGCATATGCTGTACGGATTGAACAAAAAATAAATACCATTTAAATGGCCTTTTATTGGCCGTTTGGCCGCATACTGTAGCAATCCTGTCTAAGTCTGTAATCTGGCTTTTCTATGTGGGGGAATTGG
>Ga0307514_10003380_pt1 | contig 15397 bp, 23 predicted proteins | sample 16_EM_MG_FD_203088 | JGI IMG/M metagenome (GOLD analysis project Ga0307514, IMG submission 203088) | Populus trichocarpa ectomycorrhiza microbial communities from riparian zone in the Pacific Northwest, United States - 16_EM | ecosystem: Host-associated > Plants > Roots > Unclassified | place...
TGCCAACGACTTGATGAGATCCCTCACGTTCCTCGCAACAGATCCTTGGACTGAAAGTTGTGCTCTGTATTGATCCAGCGACAAGAGGTATGCGGCGAGGCCAGCAACAGCAGGACTTGCTAAATCCCCATGTCAGACGTTGATGATATATGCATTGAAAGGGTCTCACCAAGCGATGTTCCTTCCTCTTGACTAATGCCCCCTTCTCGGTGTGCACAGTGAACATTACCGACCGCTGACACTGTCAGCTCTGATGCGAGCCCTTTGCTGTAGGGTGCGTAAATCCCAGATGTCTGAACTGCGCCGACAACCACTATGGGTAATCGACTTGCAAACAATGCCGGGTAGCTGTCAAGCGCAAAACCAGGCGTTCGATTCTAATCGTTTCCATCATATGAAGTGTCAATCACCGTTGCTGGTTGGCGAAAAACTAGGACTGACTCTGTTTCCGGACGCCACAATTACTGCAACATCCAATGCAATCACATCTCCCACACTTGCTTCGAAAACGGTTCTTATATTTTCGCTTGCTATATGTCCAGACACTGGATTAAACATGATTTAATTTTCTCAAAATTCAAGACCCTGATTGCTCACCGGCCATTTGAACACTAACGACAGCCCTTCCCTGCATGTTTGTTGAAGCAATATCTCTTGCGATAGCCCCCCACGCTGCCATAACGCGAGACGCTTCAATTTGGCCATCTATTGGGCCTAGTTTGACTACAACAAGGTTGACACTCTTTGCCACTCCAAAGTTCCGACCGGCAATTTTTGAGATAGTACAAGTTCCGTGGCCAATCTCATCACTTTCACTCTCTGGTTCACCCGGTAGAAAGAGCCAACGTATCCTTCCTTGCAAATCTCTGAATTCCTGAAAAATGAGTGAGCCTCATTGTCGGACTATTGATAGTCTGTCACACTTACTAAGTGCTGTGGATTCAGTCCTGTGTCAATAGTATAGACCGTGACTCCCTGTCCGCCCCTTGAATCATAGGCATAACCGGTAAGTTCTGAAAGCAATGCACCCCTTGCCTGTGAAAACAGCTTGAGATCATCAGGCGGATTTTGCTGTACAAGAATGGTCCCATCACGCTTTCCATTCGAGCAGCTTTCTAAAGGACAATTTGATGACGGGGCAGTGCTAGTTTCACTTGTTCCCAAATCGACCTCTAATGGCCGATCCACCTCAAGGCCCCGAACCTAATCAGGAGATTATAGCAGCTGCCAAAATTATATGACACACTTACAACAGGATTACGCTGTACTTCCGATGCTTGAGCTGGTGTCAGGGATGCGACCCACAGCAATAGTCTTCGCCCAGTGATGCTTCTTACAGAGCCCGGCCGAGCAATCTGCTCCAGGTCGCGTGCAAAAGCAGACTGTTGGGATGGTGTGGAGCCAAGTCTAGGGTAGATATTGTAGGGTGTTGGGCTTGCTGATGAGCTTGATGACGTCGAACGTGATGTCGAGCTTGATGACGAGCTTGATGCCGAGCTTGTGGTCGAGCTTGTGGTCGAAGTGTTAATTGTACTTAGCTCGTCCTGACCAGACCTGTTCTCTCCAATAATCGCTTCCGTGCCCCCAGCAACGGGGAGGATATGGCCTCCGACAGAAACAGATCCACCTATACCAACACCAACGACCAGCCATCCTACTTGGGCACTGGCTGTCTGGCCATTACGAATCGTCAACGTTTTAGAGGCAGAAACCTCCGGAGTTATCAAGGGGATTTGGGGTATCGTCGAATTAGCAGCCGTCCTTGCTGGCGGAGATTCCGTTGTAGCGTTCGCTGGATCAGACGCTCGGGAACTCACTGACTTTGGCTTCCGTTCAGTTGGGTCCGGGCCGGCTGTTGAGCCACGACTTCTCGTTTGAAAACTTGTTGCACGGTTGCTCCTTGTCGGTACTTTCTCGCTGCTTTTCGATACAGTCATGTGGCCCGCCAGTGGTGGCGTCTTATGGCTTTTCATTGGAGATCTTGTTGCACTGTGGTTTGGTGGCGTTTTATGGCTTTTCGTTGGAGACCTGGTTGCACTGTGGCTGCTGTGTAGACGCGTTTTCTCGCCGCTCGTTCGGGACTTGACTGCGTTATGGCTTGCGATTGTGCGGCTCAGGTGGCTTTTTGTCAGAGAACTTAATGTATTGTCCTTATGGTCAGCAACAACCGGAGGCGAGATGAATGCTAGTATGCAGGGTATAATCTTGAAAATACATGACCTCATTGGAAGGCAAACAGATGTAGTGGCCGAGGAGGGACTATGGAAGCGCAGATACCACCAGCTTTTTAAGTTCGATTCTTCCTATCGACCATATCACCGCTCTGGGCAATAAACAAAACTGCCGGAGAACTTATTTCGGGTCTACCCAAAGGCGAAAATACGCCGATACATGACGGTCTACCGTCTCACCCATAGCTACCCCAATCGGCGAAGACCAGAATCCACTTTCGCCCTCCTGTTCTCCCCGAAGTTCATGTGGAAATACTATTTTTCGCAGGGATATCAGAAGTTGATCCTACACCTGTGAAAGGGAATGAATGACTTGGACAAGTCGTCATATGCAGTACTATCTACGTCGACGCATTCGAATCCTTCTCATGGCCGAATGCTCTTGTTTGTGAGTATGATACTTAAACCTTCAAGTCATGCCCAATAATATAAAGAAATTGAACGGACGGCCGTGACTCGCAAGATGGACCAGACTCGGTTGCGGAGAGAAAAATTCAAGATGATCATGATAGATGATCTGGAAAGGTTAACGTAGGCATATAGTCGGGTAGAACCTGAACAGGTCTTTTATGCATTCTTTATGTGGTCAAAGTTCAATTGTGATCAAGCCAAGCGGTTACCGAAATCGTTACTATGGGTTTACATATGCTTAGGTATGGATGTGATTGTCTCAGAAATAATTCCCGACATTGTCAGTGTGACGATGATGAAAACGTCTCCAGGATTGTCCGTTGCCATGCTGGAAGTCGTGGGAGATACAATTAGCGATGAAGGGACAAGCGAAGTGTCCCTTGCTGTACTGGAGGGTAGGGGGTTGGAGCTGGAAGTTGCGGGAGAGACAGTTAGCGATGGAGGGACAATTTGCGGTGGAGAGACAATCAGCGACGGAGAGACAACTAGCGAAGTAGTGTTCTGGGTTGGACACGACGAGGACCCGCCATCGCGTCTGACTGGACAGTAAATTTCTCGCGAGTCTATACCATTCCAAACGACCGCCGGTTGAAGGGGAAGTCGTGCATATGCCAACGACTTGATGAGATCCCTCACGTTCCTCGCAACAGATCCTTGGACTGAAAGTTGTGCTCTGTATTGATCCAGCGACAAGAGGTATGCGGCGAGGCCAGCAACAGCAGGACTTGCTAAATCCTCATGTCAGACGTTGATGATATATGCATTGAAAGGGTCTTACCAAAGGATGTTCCTTCCTCTTGGGTAATGCCCCCTTCTCGGTGTGCACAGTGAACACTACCGACCGCTGACACTGTCAGCTCTGCTTCGAGCCCTTTGCTGTAGGTTGCATAAATCCCAGATGTCTGAACTGCGCCGACAACCACTATGGGTAATCGACTTGCAAACAATGCCGGGTAGCTGTCAAGTGCAAAACCAGGCGTTCGATTCTAATCGTTTCCATCGTATGAAGTGTCAATCACCGTTGCTGCTTTGAGAAAAACTAGGACTGACTCCGATGTTTCCGGACGACACAATTACTGCAACATCCAATGCAATCACATCTCCCACACTTGCTTCGTAAGTGATCCTTAAGTTTTCGCTTGCTCGATGTACAGACACTGGATTAGACATAATTTGTTTTCTCAAAATCTAAGACCCTGATTCCTCACCGGCCATTTGAATACTAAGGACAGCCCTTCCCTGCATGTTTGTTGAAGCAATATCTCTTGCGATAGCCCCCCACGCTGCCATAACGCGAGACCCTTGAACTCGGCCATTCAAGGGGGCTAGTTTGACTACAACAAGGTTGACACTCTTTGCCACTCCAAGAAACCGACCGGCAATTTTTGAGATAGTACAAGTTCCGTGGCCAATCTCATCACTTTCGTTCTCTGGTTCACCCGGTAGAAAAAGCCAACGTATCCTTCCTTGCAAATGTCTGAATTCCTGGAAATTGAGTGAGCCTTATTGATTATTGATAGTCTGTCACACTTACTAAGTGCTGTGGATTCAGTCCCGTGTCAATAGTGTAGACTGTGACTCCTTGCCCCCCCCTTGAATCATAGGCATAACTGGTAAGTTCTGAAAGCGATGCACCCCTTGCCTGTGAAAACAGCTTGAGGTCATCAGGCGGATTTTGCTGTACAAGAATGGTCCCATCGCGCTTCCCATTCGAGCAGCTTTCTAGAGGACAATTTGATGACGGGGCAGTGCTAGTTTCACTTGTTCCCAAATCGACCTCTAATGGCCGATCCACCTCAAGGCCTCGAACCTAATCAGGAGATTATAGCAGCTGCCAAAATTATGTGACACACTTACAACAGGATTACGCTGTACTTCCGATGCTTGAGCTGGTGTCAGGGATGCGACCCACAGCAATAGTCTTCGCCCAGTGATGCTTCTTACGGAGCCCGGCTGAGCAATCTGCTCCAGGTCGCGTGCAAAAGCAGACTGTTGGGATGGTGTGGAGCCAAGTCTAGGGTAGATATTGTAGGGTGTCGGGCTTGCTGATGAGCTTGATGACGTCGAACTTGATGTCGAACGTGATGTCGAACTTGATGTCGAGCTTGCGGATGAGCTTGTGGTCGAAGTGTTAATTGTACTCAACTCGTCTTGACCAGATCCGTTCTCTCCGATAATCGCTTCCGTGCCCCCAGCAACGGGGAGGATATGGCCTCCGACAGAAACAGATCCACCTATACCAACACCAACGACCAGCCATCCTACTTGAGCACTGGCTGTCTGGCCATTACGAATTGTCAAAGTTTTAGAGGCAGTAACCTCTGAAGTTATCTGGGGTATCGTCGGATTCGCAGCCGTCTTTGCTGGCGGAGATTCCGTTGTAGCTTTCGCTGGATCGGACGCTCGGGAACTCACCGACTTTGGCTTCCGGTGTGTTGTTGACTTCACTTCAGTTGGGTCTGGGCCGGCTGTTGAGCTACGACTTCTCGTTTGAAACCCTGTTGCACGGTTGCTCCTGGTCGGGACTTTTTCGCTGCTTCTCGATACGGTCATGTGGCTTGGTGGCGTCTTATGGCTTTTCGTTGGAGATCTGGTTGCACTGTGGTTTGGTCGCGTCTTATGGCCATGGCTTTTTGTTGGAGACCTGGTTGCACTGTGGCTGCTGTGTAGACGCGTTTTCTCCCCGTTCGTTTGGGACGCGATTGTGCGGCTTGGAAGCGTCTTGTAGCTTTTCGTCAGAGAGCTTAATGTGTTGTTAGTTGTGGGCGTCTTATGGTCAGCAACAACCTGAGGCGAGACGAATGCTAGTATGTAGGGTATAATCTTGAGAACACATGACCTCATTGGAAGAAAAACGGACGAGGAGGGACTATGGCAGCGCAGATGCCACCAGCTTTTTAAATCCATTATTCCTATCGACCATATCACCGCACTGGTAGTTTCAACTTTCTCTGGGCCATCAAAAAAAATCTGCCGGAGAACCTCCGCCAGTTATTTCGGGTCTAAAGCTTTGATGACATTCTACCCTCAAACTAAAAGGCGAAAATCCTCCGACACACGACGGTCTCAACCATAGCTACCCTTATCGCCGAAACGAAATATAAACATCCGACTGACCAAAATCCACTTTCGCCCTCCTGTCCTCCCCGAACTTCATGTGGAATTTCACAGGGATATCAGAAGTTGATCCTACGCCTGTGAAAGGGATTGACTTGGACAAGTCGTCATATGCAGTACTATCACGGCCGGCTTCCAAGAGGTACTCTGGAAGTAGTTGGCCTTCCCTAATCAGGAGTGTTAGAATTTAGTTCGTAAACGAGACCCAAGGTTCGGGCTGCGAACAATATCGTACAATCGCCGATCTTCGAAGGCTAATTTGATACGTCAACGTTACCTGACCATTTGGATTCTTCTCATGGCCGAATGCTCTTGTCTGTAATTATGACAAAGAAACTGAACGGACGGCCATGAATGGCAAGATAAAAAGAGATATCACGCTGATGCAGAGGGGATTTCGGGGATGATTGCTCCTATTCTGAAATGGCTATCGCAGTCAGGATGAGATGGAGGTAATCAAATGCGAGTAGAACCTACAATGATATGTCACGTCCTAGGGCATTGGGGCGCGGGCTCTGCGACAGAAGACACTTTCAGATCCAGAACATCAAGGTCGTTTGGGGGTTCATCGAGTTTTTCCCTGGGTGGAACGTCGAGGGACACAGCAAATTGACATATAAGATTCCCCCAGGGTTGTCAGGTCCTGGTTTCCTGCCTTTTGTGGGTCTGTTTTTCCTCTTAGGCTATCGAGATCGTGCTTCAAAATGGGTGAGCAACGAGTATGCTTAAGTCATGGTTGGATGACATAACAAGAAGTGGTGCAGAACTAAAAACACGATGGTTCAATAAATTTCACTTTAAAGTTACAATTAGACTGTTTCCCATTATCGTCATAGAAAAGGCTGACCCGCTTATATTGTTTTCAAGGCAGTCAGCCGCAAAGTGTGGCAGCCACTAATACAGAAGGGCGCAAGCGCTTTCCTTTGCATTCTAAGGTTTCTTCTTGCAATGCTTCGCTTTGCGAGCCTTCGAATGTTTCTCTCATGTGAAGCATTTTTTCTCTACTTGGGAGTCTTCGTTAATTTCTTGCTGATAAATTCGCAGTTGCCATTTCTTAAGGTATCGCGTTTGATGGCTCTTGACTGGTACGACGGCCTGTGTGTGCTCCTATTACTATTGCTTTCTAAGGAATTCCTTTTTGCACTGTGGTTTTGGCTGGTTGTTAATAGTGACCGAAGCGTTCAATGTTCTGCGGTCGTCCTGGTCGTGTGTTTGATTCATGGCAAAGCTTCTTTTTTCAATCTCAATCTGAAAAATATGCCTGAAATAATTATTCGACGAACCTGCTTATCAATGTCGCAGTCCGTTGCCTCAGAGGCTATTGAGGTATTCGTGCTATTCAATTTCAACTTAGTGGGTCTCGCTGTCCGATCGTGTTTGAGTACTCACCATCCTGGTTATATCTTCGACTGCGCCGAAGAAAGGTGATACGGAGAATCGGCTCTATAACGTCTTACAACTTGAAGCTGTTACGACCTGTAGTGCTTGCGTCCGTGAGTCTTTTGCTTTCTGGGCTGAACGAGATTCTCACAATTGAAAGATCTAGCATATGCTGTAGGATTCATCACGATTGCGACAATAACAGTCACGGCGTAAGACGGAAATGTATGGTTACGGGACATCGATGATTGCAGTCCTTTTCGCATAAGTACGTTTGTCCGTGTGTTGCAAAGTCGGTTCTCAGCAACTCGCTCGTTCCTTCGCAGACACCTGCTACTGGCCGTCGCCTGATTGTTTGTTTACCGGAAAAACCGGTTGTCTGTGTAAAAAATACCAGGCGCTCAGTTCCAGAATGTACGTCTTCTGTGTGAGCTGTTCAACCATTGCCGTGTATACAAGTAACGAAATGTGACATTGCTCAATCGGTTCTAAATATAGGGCTTACCGTGCGAAGAAGCCGGCCCGGAAACACAGGGCGCGACGACTCTTTCGTCACTTTCTATCTCAGTTTCTGTCTCCCCTTCCGTAGAGCTGACTTGACCGACTGATTCCTCGCGGGAAGGTAAAGGCGATTAGCTCCCAGAAAGTGCTTGCTCAGGAAACAAACGAAGTCTTACGAGCAATTTCCAGATCGCTCAGTAGTGTAGATTCCGAGTCCATGGGTGGATGGTGTGACTCAGGTTGGTCCATTTTTCCGCCTTGAAGTGACTATGAAAATTGATATTCATTCCTTGCGATTGAATACGTACCTCCCTCAGCAGTCGAAGGTCTGCGAGGGTCATTTCTCGGCCTCTTGAAACGCATTGTTCCGTGTTCATGAGGGCTATGCTGCCTCTGCACCCTTCCTGCTTCGTTGAGAAGATAGAGCAGCTGGGGCACTCTTTGGAATAGGCAAAAAGCGATTTTTCTCCCTCTGATTCCTTCTGCTGTACCAATGCCTCGGCCTCTTCATACGACGATACAGCGTGTGCTTCAAATATTCAAAGGCTTATGAAACCTTCTTGTACATCGACTAAAAGAAAATGTCGACGCAGGCAGCGAAAGTTCCCCGTCGGTAGACATCGAAAAATCAACATCTCTCGTTCTATCTAACGACCTGTCTGACAAAGGCGGTGACCCTAGAATGATTGATAGTCCAGGTGTTGGCACTGCCCAGCGACTCCTCGGGTCCGTCTGCCAATTATTTCGGTAATCAGAAGTGGTACTATTGCTGCTCAAAAAGTCCCCCGCGGTCACGGCTATCAGGAGGTACGGGAACAGCGAGGTAATGTACACTTGGCGATGCATCATCCATGCCTTCTCCCGCAAGTAGTCTCATTGGTCCATCGTTGAAGCTGAATGGAAAATCAGAGTTCAAACCGGCGATGCATGAATCGTCAAAGTTGTCTGTGGGCGACACCGCATCAGAGACGTTGCAACAGCGCAGAGAGAACTAGAGAACATCAAGTTTCAGCGCTCCAGAACCGAGTACATGCTCATAAATTCGAGTGAGTTTTCTCTGCTTTCAGTGTAAAATTATCACCCGAATACTAAAGATGCGACGCGTACGGTCTACTAGTAGTTCTCATACTCAGACTCATCAAGCTCCCTCTTTGCTTTTGTGTGGGTAGCGAGGTAATGGTCGTCTTTGTCACCGCCCCTCTTCGTATCATGGCCAATGACACCATGGAAAGTGTCTCTGCCCCCTTGGTTTGAAGTGATAACACGAGCGGGACCAACACTACCTTTACCTGTCCAACCATTTTGAGTAACAGGATACTCTTTCAAACCAGCTGGATTGCCTGCGATGGGTCGCTTTCCACGGAGGGAGGCATCACCGTGAGTCGGCGAGTAGGGGTCATTGCGGAAAGACTTGGGCTGAGGAAAAAGAAATGCAAGATCAACAACGGGTCTTTCGTGGTATTACAATGGAATTACGCACGTGTCGACTGGTGTGGCCAACAGGCGTACGTTCATTGAGGTGGGAATTCATAACGGCTTTCCTTGCGTCTTTCCCAGAATATGTGTCTGAGAGACTTGGACTAAGCGTCATTGATCAAAGTCAGCAGAAAATGATACGTACTTCCTCCCACTTTAAATTGATCTTTGCGCCCTGGGAGATTAGCGGTATTCTTCATTCGGTTGGCGGCACCCCGGAGCTCTGTCTTGACTTGATTCCTGTCTGCAGCTTTGGTGGCCTTGCTGACTTTGGGTGCCCTTGGAGCTCTTGGTTTCTTTGTGTAGGTCGCCTTCTTTGCCGCAGCCCACTTGGCCGAACGAGCGGCCTTGGCGTCCTTCTGAGCCTTCGTGATCGCCTGGTTCTTCATCCGGTTATACTGCTTGGAGTTGGCTGTATCTGCCTTTTTACGCTCGGCTGCGTTCAGCGTGGAGTACCCAGCCGTTTTTGGCTTGGCGACTCTATCCGTGATTTTCTTATTGTTCGCTTTCTTCTGCTGCCTTGCAATGGGCTTCTTGGACTGTGCTCGCAAGGCGGCATTAGCCTTTTGGGCAGGGGTGAGGGCTCGAGCAACGAGACCAAGCTCGAAATCTATTGAAGGCCATCAGTTGAGGATCATTACACAGGATAGGTGATCAGCAGCTGACTTGGAGTCTCTCTTCGTTCCAGAGAAAAGTCTCCGCCTGGATGGAGAACGGGGATGGCGACCGAGAAGGTAAGGAGGGCAGTGGAGACGAAGAAGAGGCAATGTCTGAACAACATGGCTAATTATCTATTTATTTGCAAGGCAAAAACGAAGAGTGTCGTCGAAGGAACCAGCTAAAGACTTGGGGAAGTGGGGGGGATCGGAGACCGGCTCGATGAAGATAGTTCACCTGAAGTGACTGCATTTATACTCGCAACTTCACATATGAGATCTCCAGATGAGTGGACGAAGAGGCCAAAGGGCTATACCGAACCCGTGTATTTTGCCCAGCCTTGATGGCCGCTCCAAAACCTCTTGACGTGGTTTTTTCCTCACGGAAGAAAACTCTCGCGGCGAAACCTGGTAATCAGCAATTGCGACAAGAAGTCTATGTTCATCGTCAGCAGTATCAATCGCCTCCGTACTTCTATGGTCCCAGCTTTAAGATTCTGTTGGATAAAAAATAGAGTGCGGTCACAGTGGCCTAATGCGTTTAGGTCGGAGAAGTTCAGGGTAACTTGAATCATTGAATATATGGGCGCATCAGTAAGAGACAGAATATTTCACAAAATAGACACTGTCTGATTTGAAACGCCTTTTGGGGGCAAAGATTTACATGTTTCGACCCTGAGTTCGGCCCGGGCAATCGCAGAATAGCCACCGCTTCCCAGTTCACGCGCCCAGCTTTCCACAATGTTTCATTAGTGGTCACAAAGGAGTTTGCGATACGCGATTCCCATTCATACTTAAACAACATCCTTTCTTCTGGGAACAACAAAGATGTCCGACGCCTACGAAACTCAACTCACCCTTCTCACCTCTCGATTCGATAATCTCTTTCGCAACCCTCCAACAGAACTTTCCGCTCAAATCCTGTCTATCATCAAAGCAAATCCGGGCGTCGCATCGGCCGAGGCCTTGGCCTCTTCGCTTCTATCTGTTGTAAAAGAGAACCCAAAAAGATCCGAGTCTTTGATCCTTCCCATCGCCCACATCCTTCCAGCTACTGCGGATATTGTTGTCAATGATGAGGGTGCTGGCTACAACGACTATCCATTCGAACAGGTCTTCGTCATACATCTCTCCGAGTTCCTAAGCGACGCATTGCACGAAACCCAGCTCCATGTTCCTAAACAGACCGTGGTTTCCCCACAAAACACCGTGCTTGCGGCTGCACTGTTTTCTGCAAGTGCTATCCAACACGGACTTTTGAACTCGAATCATATCTATGCCTTTGCGAGACAAGGCCTTCGACTTCCCGATGCCGCCATCGAGGAAGAGAGGCAGGAGGTGGTAGCTGTTGGCGCATGTTTGCAGCTCCTTGTTGCTGGGAATATAATGATAGAAAAGTGGCTTGCGCATAGCGACGGTCTGGAGAAGGTTGTGGAGGCATTGGAGAATCTGAAAGATAAAAATGTGATCAAGTATCCGAATGCGGTGGGGCTACTCGATGTTAGTTTTCATCCTTTCCTAATTAAGTCACAATTACTAAATTTGTATTTTAGAAAACCATCACAGAAGCTAGGGGTAAAATTTCGACTCCTTTAGCTCCCGCAGCTGCATGGGAGCTGTTATTCCCCTCGTAAAGTACTTATGTATGTAAGCTTATATTTATGTTGGCTACCTCAGGCTGTTGAAACCAGCATTTGAGCTCACTGACAGTGTGTACATTGAGAGAACTATCCTGCGGTAACTTCCCCACCTCTTCAGCACCCGCAGCACCCCTCGTAATGTACAGGGATGTCTAAATGAATAATTTGAGCAATGAAGCTTAGCAGCGACAAAATATCCACGCCACGGCCTCTTCGATGATTTGACAAGTGACAATATGTGATTCCCAATTCTTTGGTCATGACCACACTTGCCCTGCCACTAGCACCTGTACTGAAAATTTTGCTTCCCAAAACTACCGTGTAGATCCGTTGAGAACAGAAAGTGTCCTTTTTCAAAAAATACTGTATACTATTATTAGACTACACTAATGTACGAATAAGAGAGACGATGGAGGAAAGGAACATGAAAAGGGAGTTTTTGTGTATAGATTGAGCGCGAAGTTATTCATTGTATTTGAGATCCATTGCAAGTCACCATCGACTGCCTGCCTGTCGCCGCAAACCACCACCGTGATTATGCTTGCAGCCCACCAGATCTATCCTTCTCAAACAATTCCGCTGTACCCGCATTTTCCTTTTCAGCAAAGTTTTTCGTTTTGCGTTTCTCCTCCGAAGCGATCCTCTTCTCCTTTTCTCTTCCAGTCTCATCCTTTATACGCCAGTCACCTGCTAGACCCGTGCCGAACGTCTTTCGAATATTATTGACGAACAAAACGACGGCCGCTAGCCATTCCGGCAGAATATGAAAGATATAAAAGGCTGCTTTTTCGCCAGGTCTGTTCAGCTTCGATTCAGTCAAGGAAGTGACTCTTGTTGGCATAACCGACAAGCGGTAAATGGCAATGATACACTGTAGAATGTTTGTTAGCTCCAGTGCACGCGAAGAAAAAAAATGCCACTTGCGATGAAACTGGCGAGTATACTAAAGATGGCTATACCTCGCTTGCTCATCCTTTTGAGCTTGTATTTTCCAAAGAGGACGGCGATCGATAGCATCAGCGTCAAAGACAAACAGACAGCAGTACTAGCCACCCTGAATTAGGGGGTGAGAGACGGAATTTTTCGGCAAGGACAAAAAAAAAAAGTTCAACCTTATGGTAGCAACCTTGTCCGCCCATGCTTGATCATCCAATGCCTTGTAATATTGAGAATTCACGAGAATGCCCGTAACGATGGCTGCAAGAAAAGATAACTTCCAGAGACCTGTGAACCTCCTCACCCAAGACCTTGTTCTCGTCAGATCTGGTGTTCCTTCGGGAGGAGGTGTCATAACTCCTCCCTTGCTGGCTGCTGCAGGAGACTCTGGGTAGCGTTCCGATCCATAAGTTGGATTTACGAGTAGACATCGGACAATGTTAACGAGGTCGTTGGCGATGCCCACAAAGCCTACGCCAAAGGAGACCTGGGAGTAATTGATAAGTCCTTTAGAGAATCGGTGTTTGTCTGAGTGGGCCTGAAGAGCTCGCAAAGAGTAGACCACGATCCTAATCAGATGAAAACCTTTTGTCCAAAAAATAAAAAGAACACACAACATACCTTTCCACGGAGAAGATTATTGTGCCAATGAGCAATGTAGTTCTCGAGCGTCTATCCAGCACGCGATATACAATCAGAGGCAGCAGCAAGCCGTATAATATTGCGAAAAGTATCGAAGGTGCAAAGTCAGGCGGATAGACGGTTCCACCAACTGGAGCCGGGAAATCAACCATGACAGTAGAAAGTCAACCTAAACAGAGTCAGTAGCTACTGATGGAGAGGTAGGGAGATACTACCCTATGCATCTGTGAATCGACTTTATACTGGGCACGCAACAGCCTGCCACAGCATCAATGGGGGGTACCAATGAGGCCCATTTGGCCCAAACGCTGTTAGAAGCTCGAATACAGTATCCTCGAGTAACGGAGCAACAGTAGTGATAATCATCTCTAGTACAACTACAGGCGTTGAGTGGACCAAAGTAGAAAACGGGCCGAAAATTCCCAGCCCTAGCGGCTCCCATTCTTCAGTGGTAAAATTTCGACTCCTTTAGCTCCCGCAGCTGCATGGGGGCTGTTAATCCCCTCGTAAAGTAAATTTTGTGTATTAAGCTTATATTGATGTTGGCTACCTCAGGCTGTTGAAAGCAGCATTTGAGCTCACTGGCAGTGTGTACTTATCAACCATTGAGACTCGGCGAGAGAATTATCCTGTGGTAACTTCCCCACCCCTTTAGCACCCGCAGCACCCTCGTAAATGAATAATTTGAGCAATGAGGCCTAGTAGCGACAAATCATCTACGCCACGGCCTCTTCGATGATTTGGCAGATGACAATATGTGATTCCCGATTCTTTCAATCTTTGGTCTTGCCCTGCCATACTAGTAGCACCTGTAGTGAAAATTTTGCTTCCTAAAACTACCGTCTAGATCCGGAAAGTATCCTTTTTCAAAAAATACTGTATACTATTATTAGACTACACTAACGTACGAATAAGAGAGACGATGGAGGAAATGAACGTTTTTGTGTATAAATTGAGCGCGAAGTTACCCATTGTATTCCGTTGCAAGTCACCATCAACTGCCTGTCGCCGCAGAAATCGACGTGATTATGCTTGTAGCCCACTAGGTTTATCCTTCTCAAACGATTCCGCTGTACCCCCATTTCCCTTTCCAGCAACTTTTTTCGTTTTGCGTTTCTCCTCCGAAGCGATCCTCTTCTCCTTTTCTCTTCCAGTCTCATCTTTTTGACGCCAGTCACCTGCTAGACCCGTCCCGAATGTCATTCGAACATTATCGACGAATAAAACGACAGTCGCTAGCCATTCTGGCAGAACATGAAAGATATAAAAAGCTGCTTTTTCGCCAGGTCTGTTCAGCTTCGATTCAGTCAAGGAAGTGACTCTTGTTGGCATAACCGACAAGCGGTAAATGGCGATGATACACTGTAGTATGTTTGTTAGCTCCAGTGCATGCACGCGAAGAAAAAAATAAATGCCACTTACGATGAAACTGGCGAGTATACCAAAGATGGCTACACCTCGCTTGCTCATCCTTTCGAGCTTGTATTTTCCAAAGAGGACGGCGATTGATAGCACCAGCGTCAAAAACAAACAGACAGCGGTACTCGCCAACCTGAATTAGGGGGGGTGAGCGACGGAACTTTTCAGCAAAGGACGAAAAAAAAGTTTTAACCTTATGGTAGCAACCTTGTCCGCCCATGCCTGATCATCCAATCCCTTGTAATATTGAGAATTCACGATGGAGCCTGTAACGATGGCTGCAAGAAAAGTTAAATTCCAGAACCCTGTGAACCTCCTCGCCCAAAACCTTGTTCTCGTCAGATCTGGTGTTCCTTCGGGAGGGGCTGTCATAACTCCTCCCTTGCTGGCTGCTGCAGGAGACTCTGGGTAACGTTCCGATCCATAAGTTGGATTTACGAGTAAACATCGGACGATGTTAACGAGGTCGTTGGCGATGCCCACAAAGCCTAGGCCAAAGGAGACCTGGGCGTAATTGATAAGTCCTTTAGAGAATCGGTGTTTGTCTGAGTGAGCCTGAAGGGCTCGCAGAGAGTAGACCACGATCCTGTTCAAATGAAAACCTTTATCCACAAAATAAAAATAAAACAACACACCTTTCCACAGAGAATATTATTGTGCCAATGAGCAATATAGATCTCGAGCGCCTATCCAGCACGCGATATACAATCAGAGGCAGCAACAAGCCGTATAATATTGCGAAAAGTATCGAAGGTGCAAGGTCAGACGGATAGACGGTTCCACCAACGGGAGCCGGGAAATCAACCATAACAGTAGAAACTCAACCTGGAGCTACAGGTAGGGAGATACCTTATGCATCTGTGAATCGACTTTATACTAGGCACGCCATCAGTAAATTTTGAAAAATATCGTAATGTCTTACAGAGTTCATATAATCAGTGCAATCTCTTGAACGTGGTAAAACTTTGAATAAGATTTCAACACCTGT
>Ga0307514_10003381_pt1 | contig 15396 bp, 6 predicted proteins | sample 16_EM_MG_FD_203088 | JGI IMG/M metagenome (GOLD analysis project Ga0307514, IMG submission 203088) | Populus trichocarpa ectomycorrhiza microbial communities from riparian zone in the Pacific Northwest, United States - 16_EM | ecosystem: Host-associated > Plants > Roots > Unclassified | place...
ACCATGTCGCAGCCGTGGGCACGCAGGAAATCAGCCTGGGCATCGGTTTCCACGCCTTCGGCAATCGTCGTCAGCCGCAGCGCATGGGCCATCTGGATGATGGCCTGCACGATGGCGCGGTCGTCGGCATCGGTGGTGATGTCGCGCACAAAGGACTGGTCGATCTTCAGCGTGTGGATGGGGAAGCGCTTGAGGTGGTTCAGCGACGAGAAGCCGGTGCCGAAGTCGTCGATCGACAGGCGCACGCCCAGTGCATGCAGCCGGTCCATCATCGCGCAGGCGGCCTGCGGGTTGCCGGCGGCCACGCTTTCGGTCAGTTCCAGTTCCAGGTACTCGGGCGGCAGTCCGGCTTCCTCCAGCACCGCCTGTACCAGCTCGGGCAGGCCAGGGTCGCGGAACTGCAGCGCTGACAGGTTCACCGCCACCACACAGGGCGCCAGGCCCTCGCGCACCCAGTCTGCCATCTGTCGCACGGCCGTGCGCAGCACCCAGGTGCCGATGGCCAGGATCTGCCCGCTGCTCTCGGCCAGCGGAATGAATTCGCCGGGCGAGACCATGCCCAGCTCCGGGTGCTGCCAGCGGATCAGCGCCTCGACGCCGATCACCTGGCCGGCAATCTCGCCACTGCGGGTGACCGCCAACTGCGGCTGGTAGTGCAGGCGCAGTTCGTCGCGCTCTTCGGCGCGGCGCAGGGCCGCTTCCAGCTGCATCTGCCGCACCGAGCGCTGCTGCATTTCGGTCGTGTAGAAACACCACTGGCCGCGGCCCTCTTGCTTGGCGCGGTACATCGCCGTATCGGCGCAGCGCATCAAGGCCTCGGCGCCTTCGGCATCGTTCGGGTAGACCGCCACGCCCATGGAGAGCGTGAGGCTCAGCTCCTGGCCGACCGACTCGCCTGCGGCATTGCGCAGGTCGCCCACGTGGCAAGGCTGGGCCAGCCGCTCGACCAGCTTGGTCGCCACCTGTTGCGCGCCATCTGCCGGCGTGCCGGGCAGCAGCACCGCGAACTGGTCGCCGCCGAGGCGGGCCACGGTGTCCACGTCGCGCAGGCTGTCGCGCAGCCGGCGGGCCACTTCCAGCAGCACTGCGTCGCCGGCGCTGTGGCCGAAATGGTCGTTGATGTCGCGCAGCCGGTTCAGGTCCAGGAACAGCAGCGACAGCGTGTCGCCGTTGCGCCTGGCGGTATGCAGCGCCTGCACCAGGCGGTCGGTCAGCAGGTGGCGATTCGGCAGGTCGGTCAGCGTGTCGAAATGCACCTGGCGCAGCAGCTTCTGCTCCGTCTGCTGGCTCTGCGTGATGTCGTTGACGATGGCGATCAGGTGGCTGGTGCGGCCGCCGGGGTCCAGCCGATGGGCCAGCGAAACCCAGGCTGCCAATGGTGTGCCGTCCTTGCGCAAGGTGCGCAACTCGCCGCGCCAGTGGCCGCACCTGGCCAGGCTGCGGTGCATGCGCGCGGCCAGCCGTGGGTCGTCCATGCCGGCCTTCAGCGCGGCCGGGAACTGGCCCTGGATCTCCTCGGCACCGTAGCCGGTGATCTTGCAGAACGCCGGGTTGACTGACAACACGACGCCGTGCGCGTCGGTGATCAGGATGCCTTCGTGGGTCTGCTCCAGCACCGAGCCGGCCAGCATCAGTTTGTCCTCGGCCTGGCGGCGCACCGTCACGTCGCGTGCTTCCAGCAGCAGATGGCGGGCGCTGCCATTGGGGCCTGTGGGCACCTGGCGCAGAGAAAGATCGGCCAGCCGGGTGCCGGCAGCGCCGTGGTCCAGGCGCAGCTCGAGCCGGCAGGTGGCGCCTGCTGCGGCCTGGGCCACAGCCTGGCGCAGCCGCTCGGCCTGCCCGGGCTCGGCGCCCCAGGCCGGGTGCAGCCAGATCGGTGCACGGGTCAGCGCTTCGGCGCTGTCGCCCATCCACTGATGGGCGACCTGGTTCATGCGGCGCACGCGGCCGTCTGCGGTCATCAAGGCGATCAGCTGCGGGCTGTGGTCCAGCATCGCGCGGCTCAGCGTGTCTTCCTGTTCGTGCCGGCGTGCCAGGCTGCACATGCGCCAGGCCAGCGCCAGCAGGCCCAGCAGCACGGCGGCCTGCACCAGCGCCCAGAGCGGGAGCGGCTGCGGCACCGCCTGCGCCCCGTTGCGGAGGGCCGGGGCTGCCCACGCGCAGGCACTGCCGAAGACCGCGGCAACGCTCCCGGCGGCGGCCAGCAGGCGGCGCAAAAGGAGGTGGGGCAGGGCGGAAACAGGCATGAGCAAGGACGGACGCACGCGAAGCATCGGGATGGCAACACTTTCGCCGAGTTCGGTCCAGGGCAATGGGCCGAGCCGGCGGCGAAAACCGGTGCTGTTTCACGCTGAAGCCGGCTGCAGGCGGGCCTGGCCCGTAAAATCGAGGCCTTTCCCCACCTTGCATCGTGTGCGGGCCTGCTGGCCGGCCACGACCTTCGCATGTCTGGCAGCACCCTCGGCGAACTCTTCCGTGTCACCAATTTCGGCGAAAGCCACGGTCCGGCCATTGGCTGCGTGATCGACGGCTGCCCGCCTGGCATGCTGCTGTCCGAGGCCGACATCCAGCCCGAACTGGACCGCCGCCGCCCAGGCACCTCGCGCCACGTCACCCAGCGCAACGAGGCTGACGCGGTGGAAATCCTCTCCGGCGTCTACGAAGGCCGGACTACCGGCACGCCGATCTGTCTGTTGATCCGCAACACCGACCAGCGCAGCAAGGACTACGGCAACATCGCCCAGACCTTCCGCCCCGGCCACGCCGACTACACCTATTGGCACAAGTACGGCATCCGCGACCCGCGGGGCGGTGGCCGCAGTTCGGCCCGGCTGACGGCGCCGACCGTGGCCGCGGGCGCGGTGGCCCGCAAGTGGCTGGCCGAACGGCATGGCGTGTCGCTGCGCGGCTGCATGACGGCGATTGGTGAGATCGACATTCCGCGCGACGACTGGACCCAGGTCGACCAGAACCCGTTTTTCGCTGCCACCGCGAGCAAGACGGCCGAGCTGGAGGCCTACATGGACGCGCTGCGCAAGTCCGGCGACTCGGCCGGCGCGCGGCTGTATGTGGAAGCCCGTGGCGTGCCGGTGGGCCTGGGCGAGCCGCTGTATGACCGGCTGGACGCCGACATTGCCCACGCGATGATGGGCCTGAATGCGGTCAAGGGCGTTGAGATCGGTGCCGGATTCGACAGCGTGCGCCAGCGTGGCAGCGAGCATGGCGACGAGCTGACGCCCGAAGGATTTGCCAGCAACCATGCCGGCGGCGTGCTGGGCGGCATCTCCACCGGGCAGGACATCACGGTGAACCTGGCGATCAAGCCGACAAGTTCGATCCGCACCCCGCGCCGCTCCATCGACCTGGCCGGCACCCCGGCCAGCGTCGAAACCTTTGGCCGCCACGATCCCTGCGTCGGCATCCGTGCCACGCCGATTGCCGAGGCGCTGTTGGCGCTGGTGCTGATCGACCACGTGATGCGCCACCGCGCGCAGTGCGGCGATGTGCGCGTGGCGACGCCGGACATCGCACGCGGCTGAAACAGCTTTCGGTTCTTGCAAGAAAAAACGGCGCCCGATCGGGCGCCGTTTTGCTTGGCGGGTGGCGGCCCGGGAAGGGCTGCGGCCTTCAGACCGGTTGCGTGAAGTCCACCGGCTTCGGCCCGGTGATGCGCCGGAAGACCCAGCGCAGCGCGCGGTACAGGGCACGCAGCCAGACCAGCGTGGCCAGGATCTCCAGGCCGGTCACCAGGCCGGCCACCGCAGCCGGCCTGCGCGCGGCGCGTGCGTGGAACTTGAGGAGGGCGTTGGCCTTCTTCAGCTCGATGGTGTCGTACAGGCAGGGCACGACCAGCAGCGTCAGGAAGGTGGAGGTGATGGTGCCGCCGATGATGGCCACCGCCATCGGTCGGTAGAACTCGCCGCCTTCGCCCACGCCAATGGCGACCGGCAGCATGCCGGCGATCAGTGCGAAGGTCGTCATCAGGATGGGCCGCAGGCGACGCTGGCCGGCGACCATCAGGGCGTCCTCACGGTCCATGCCGTCAGCCTCGCGGGTGCGGGCCGCGTCCAGCAGCAGGATGGCATTCTTCGCGACCAGGCCGACCAGCATGATGATGCCGATGAAGCTCATCAGGTTCAGCGTGCTGCGCGTGAGCACCAGGGCCAGCACCACGCCGATGGAGGTGCCCGGCAGCGACAGCATCACCGGGATGGGCGCGCTGAAGGAGCCGAACTGCATCACCAGCACCAGGTACATCAGCGCAATGCCAGTGAACAGTGCGATCGTCATGCGGCCGAAGACTTCCTGCTGGTCCTTGGAGGCACCGCCCAGTTCCAGCCCGTAGCCCGGCGGGAACTGGATCGCTTTGGCGATCTTCATCGCGTCGGCCGTCACTTCGCCGGGCGAGCGGCCCTGCGCATTGGCGCTCACCGCCATCATGCGCTTGCTGTCGGTGTGCTGGATCTGCGAAGGGCCCTTGCCGGTGGTGATGGTGGCGATCTGGTCCAGCGGCACCAGCATGTTGCTGGCGCCCACGGCCACCGGCAAGCGCTCGATGTTGCTGGCGTCGACCCGGTCCTCAGGATGCAGGCGCACCGCCACGTCGCGGGTCTGGCCGGTCGGGTCCACCCAGTCACCCACTTCCACGCCAGCAAAGGCCACGCGCAGCGCCTGCGCCGCGTCGTTCACCGAAATGCCAAGGTTGTTGGCCAGGCCCCGGTCCAACTCGATCTTCAGCTCGTTCTGCGGGTCCTGCTCGGACAGGCCCACGTCCACCGCACCTGGCACCTGGCGCAGCTTGTCCATGAAGTCGGCGGTGATGGCCTGCAGCTTGCGCGAATCCGTGCCGTGGAAGCGGATCTGCACCGGCTTCTGCGCGCCGTTGTTCAGATCCTCCAGCACCACGTATTCCGCGCCGACCAGGCGCGAGACCTTCTCGCGCAGTTCCTTGGCCACCTCTTCGCCGGAGCGCTTGCGCTCAGTGCTCTTGCCGATGTCCACGTAGATGCGGCCACCATTGACGTTGACATAGCTGTTGGTCGCCGTGGTCTCGGGGATGCTGCGCGCCAGCTGGGCCGCGGCCTCCAGCTTCAGCCGGGCGTATTCCAGGCTGCTGCTGGGCGGCGTGCGGACCTGGATGGCCAGCGTGCCCCAGTCTCCGGCCGGCAGGAAGCTGGTGCCACCGAACTTGCCGAAGGTGGCGAAGGCGACGACGATGCTGGCCACCGCGATCACGTACATCCAGGTGCGGTGGTGCAGCGCCCAGGCGATGACCGTGCCGTAGCGGTCGGCCTGGTGGTCGAACCAGCTGTTGAAGTGGCCCAGCAGCTTGCTGATGCCCTTCTTTGGCGCGTCATGGTGGCCCGGCGGGTCACCCCAGAAGGCCGACAGCATCGGGTCCAGCGTGAACGAGATGAACAGGCTGACGATCACCGAGGCCACGACCGTCAGGCCGAAGGGCCGGAACCACTGGCCGGCCATGCCGGGCATGAAGGCCACCGGCACAAACACCGCGACGATCGAGAAGGTGGTCGCGGCCACCGCCAGGCCGATCTCGGCCGTGCCGTTCAGCGCCGCGGTGCGCCGGTCCTCGCCCATCTCCATGTGGCGCACGATGTTCTCGCGCACCACGATCGCGTCGTCGATCAGCACGCCGATGGCCAGCGACAGGCCCAGCAGGCTCATGAAGTTCAGCGAGAAGCCGCACAGCCACACGGCGATGAAGGCGGCGATCACCGAGGTCGGCAGGCTGAGCGCGGTGATTAGTGTGGAGCGCCAGGAGTTCAGGAAGGCGTAGACCACGAAGATCGTCAGGCCGGCACCGAAGATCAGCGCGTGCACCACGTTGTGCAGGCTGTTCTCGGCCTCCTTGCCGCCGTCCTGCGTCACTTCCAGCTTGGTGCCCTCGGGCAACGTCTTGTTGATCTCGTCGACCAGCTTGCGCACTTCCTCGGCCACCGCCACCGTGCTGCTCTCGCGGGCCCGGGTGACGGAGATGCCGACGTTTGGATGGCCGTTGCGCACAGAGTAGGTGGTCAGCTCGGCGAAGCCGTCCTTGATCTCGGCGACCTGGCCCAGGCGCACCGTCTGGTCTGCGTTGCGCTTGACCACGACCTGTTCGAACTCCTGCGGCCGTTCGATGCGGCCCACCAGCCGGATGCTTTGGTCTTCCAGGTAACCGCGCACCTTGCCGACCGGCGCGGTGGCGTTCTGCACCCGCAGCGCATTGGCCACCTCAGCCACCGAGACGTTGAACTCGCGCAGCTTCTCTGCCCGCAGCAGCACCGACAGCTCGCGCTGCAGGCTGCCATTGACCTCGACCACGGCCACCCCCGACAGGCCACGGAAGCGGTCCGCCAGTTCGTCCTCGGCCATCTGCGAGATCTGGGCATGGCTCAGCTTGCTGGACGACAGGGCCAGTTGCATGATGGGCTGGGCGTCCAGGTCCACGCGCTCCAGCACCGGCTCGCGCATTTCGGTGGGCAGCTTGTAGCGCACCGTGGCAATCGAGTTGCGCACCTCGTCCGCCGCCTCGATCATGTTCTTCTGGAACTCGAACTGGATGACGATCTGCGCCAGGCCTTCATTGGCCGTGGACCGCACCTCGTTGACCCCGCTGATGCTCTGCAGCGCCTTCTCGATGCGGTTGATGATCTCGCGCTCCACCGTGTCCGGCGAGGCGCCGGGGTAGGTGATGGTGACGACCAGCACCGGCGGCTCCACGTCCGGCCGCTCGTTGACGCGCAGCTGCTTGAGGGCCATCAGGCCCATGGCCATCAGCGCGATGATCACGACGATCATCGCCATCGGCTTCTTGACGCTGAAATTCGATAGGAACATGGTGTTTCAGCCCTTGCTCGGGATCGACGCCGCTGGCGCGGCCGATGCTGCCCGTTCCGCCCGCTGGCCGTTGACCAGCGTGGAGCCCGGGTGGCGCAGGATCTCGTCACCGTCCGCCAGGCCCGACAGCACCGGGTACTCGCCGCTGCGGGCATCGCGCTCGCCCAGTTGGACCGGCACCTTGGCCACCTGGCCGCCGCGCAGGCGCCAGACGCTGGCCGCCTTGCCATCACGCACCAGCGTGCCCTCGGGCACGGTCAGCACGGTGCTGGTGCCGGTCAGCACCCGGCCTTCGGCGTAGAGGCCGGCCACCTTGGGCACGTCGCCCACGAAGCTCACCAGCACTTCCACCTGGCGGGTCGTGGCGTTGGCCGAGGCGTCCACACGGCGCACCTTGCCGTGGAAGTCCGTGCCCGGATAGCCGTTGATGCGGAACACCACGTCCTGGCCGGCCTGCAGGTCGTGCACCCGGTCTGCCGAGACAAGTCCTTCCAGCCGCATGCTAGCGGGGTCGATCACCTTGATCAGCTCCTTGCCGATCTGCGCCGTGTCGCCGGCCGAGACCTTGCGGTCGCTGACCACGCCGTCGAACGGTGCGCGCACCTCGGTGCGCTGCAGTTGCTGGCGCGCCGAGACGGCACGTGCATTGGCGGCCACCAGGTCGCTCTGCGCATTGTTGCGGCGGATCTCGGCATCTTCGGCCGCCTGGATGGAGCTCATGCCCTGGGTCTGAAGCGTCTTCAGGCGCTGGTACTGGCGCTCGGCCTGCTCGAAGCTCTGCTTGGCGGCACGCTCGGCCTCTTCGGCGGAACGCAGGCTGTCGCGGATGGAGGTGTCGTCCAGCCGCACCAGCAGGTCGCCACGCTTGACCGACTCGCCGTTGTCGCGCATCACCTGCAGCACGACGGCCGCGACCTCGGAGCGCAGGTCGGCCCGGCGCTCGGGCTGCACCGAGCCGGTGACGACCGCGCCGCTGGTGCTGGTGCCGGTGCGCACCGGCTTCACGTCTTCAGGGGAAATCAGCAGCACCGGCGCCGAGGCGGCATTGGCCTGGGCGGGCGCGGAGGCACCGGATGCTGGGCCCTGGGCCGCCTCCGGGCCGCCGCCGCCCTTGCTGCAGGCGGCGGCAAGCAGGGTGGTGGCGATCACCACGGGCAAGACGATGAAACGCATCGGATGGACTCCTGATATTCAATCTTGTGGACTGGTCATGCGCAGCGGGCGCGCCTGTGCCATTCCTTGTGTGCAAAGAAAAGCGGCGCGAGCTTATCTCGCCGCCAGGGTTTTTCCGGCCGGCGTGCGACAAATCGACCGGATGGTGGCACGAACCGCAGCCTGTGGGTGTGAACGGCAGTCCCCCATGTGCGGGCAAATGGGTCGGCCAATGACTGGGCAAAGACGGTCGCTGCTTTGGGGTGGCACCATCCAGGCCTCCGTTTCGTCCGCCGCGCTTGCAGTTCGTCACCGGTCGCTTGCAGTTCGTCGCGCCGCCTCGAGCCGGGCCGGGCGCAAACCTACACTGCGCCGCGTCAGCAGAAGCTGGCGCAACGAGATGCAGGTGGAGCGATGCAAAAACACAAGGTTATGGCGGGCGCGACAGCGTTGGTGCTGGTGCTGGGCGGAGTGACGGGCGGGCTCCTGTGGAAACGAAGCGCGGCGGCGGAGGGCGGCAAGGACAAGCCGGCCGAGAAGCCGCTGGCTTTCACCAACCGCGAGGTGGTTCGGCCGCAGGCGCTGGCGCTGCCGGCCAATGTCAGCTTCTCCGGCCCGCTGGTGGCGCCGAACACGGTGGTGGTGCGCGCCAAGGCGGCCGGCACGCTGATCAACCTGCAGGTGGCCGAAGGCAGCCGGGTCACGGCCGGCCAGCGCCTGGGCGTGATCGACCTGGCCGAGCTGAATGCGCGCATGAACGAGCGCGAGGCCAACGCCGAAGCGGCGCGCGCCACCATGGTCCAGGCTGAGCGCACGCACACCTCCAACCTGCGCCTGGCCGAGCAGCACTTCATCTCGCCCAACGCGGCCGACGCCTCCAAGGCCGCACTGGACACCGCTCGCGCCCAGTACACCGCTGCGCAGGCCCAGGTCGAGACGGTGCACATCCTGCAGCGCGACGCGGCACTGGTGGCGCCGATCTCCGGCATCGTCTCCAAGCGGCATGCGCTGCCGGGCGAAAAGGTGGCGGCCGAGCAGCAGTTGCTGACCATCGTCGACCTGCGCACGCTGGAAATGGCGGGCAGCGTCGGCACGCATGAGGTGTCGCAGCTGCGACCCGGCATGCAGGTGACGCTGCAGGTCGAAGGCCTGGCCGAGCCGATGCAGGGCACGCTGGCGCGCATTGCGCCTGCCGCCGAGGCCGGCACGCGCTCGATTGGCGTCACGGTCACGCTGGCCAACCCCAAGGAAGTGCTGCGGGCAGGGCAGTTCGCCAGCGCCCGGGTGATGCTGCCGGCTGGCGAACCGAAGCTGACGGTGCCGGTCACCGCCATTGCCTCTGCTTCCGGCCAGGACTACGTCTGGACGCTGGAAGCCGGCAAGCTGATGCGCCGCACCATCGTTACCGGCCGGCGGGATGCCGAGCGCGGCCTGGTCGAGGTGGCCGAAGGCCTGCCGGCCGGTGCGCAGGTGCTGGGCGCCCGCTTCGACAACCTGCGCGAAGGTGCAGCAGCGGTGATTGCCAGCGACCCGGCGAGCGCCACCGCGACGCGCGCGGCCCTGGCCGCGCCAGCCGCTTCGGTGCCGCGCGCGCTTTGAACATCCTCTGAAGGACCTGCATCATGTGGATGACCCGAGTCGCCATCAACAACCCCGTGTTTGCTGCCATGGTGATGGTGGCGCTGTGCGTGCTGGGGCTGTTTTCCTACCAGCGGCTGGGCGTGGAGCAGATGCCCGACGTTGCCCCGCCGGTGGTCTTCATCCAGATCGCCTATCCAGGTGCTTCGCCGGCCGCGGTGGAAACCGAGATCACCAAGCCGGTCGAGTCGGCCGTGAACGCCATCGCCGGCGTCAAGATGATCCGCTCCAACAGCGTGGAAGGCCGCAGCGAGACGGTGATCGAGTTCAGCCTGGACGCCGACATCAACCAGGCCACGCAGGACGTGCGCGACAAGATGTCTGCAGTCCAGGCCACGCTGCCCAAGGACGCCAAGCCCCCGTTCATCGGCCACTTCGACAATGACAACGCCCAGCCCACCGTGGTGCTGGCGCTGATCGCCCATGACCGCAGCGAACGCGAGCTGTCGCTGATTGCCGACCAGACGGTGGTCAAGCGCCTGGAGCGCAGCGAAGGCGTGGCCCGCGTGGTGGCCAACGGCCTGAACGTGCGCCAGGTGCGCATCGACCTGGACGCCGCCCGGCTGCGCGCCGCCGGCCTGACGCCGGCCGACGTGGCCACTGCGCTGCAGCGCGCCAACGCGGACGAACCGGTCGGACTGGTGACCAACGGCACGGCAGACGCCATCGTGCGCGTCGAAGGCCGCGTGCGGGACCCGAAGGACTTCGCCCATATCGTCGTGTCTCGCAACACCAGCGCCGGCGTGACCACGCTGGGCGACCTGGGCCAGCTGGTGGAGGCCGACCGCGAGCCGGACGCGATTTCGCGCCTGAACGGCAAGCCGGCCATCAACATCCAGGTCTTCAAGCAGAAGGACGCCAACATCGTGCGCGCCGGCGACGCGATCAAGGAAGCCGTGGCCGACATGCAGCCCGGCCTGCCGCCCGGCGTGGAGCTGAAGGTGGTCTATGCCAACAGCGACTGGGTCAAGAACTCGCTGACCGGCGTGCAGCACACGCTGATCGAAGGTGCGCTGCTCACGGTGGGCATCGTCTTCCTGTTCCTGCACAGCTGGCGCTCGACCATCATCACCGGGCTGACGCTGCCGATCTCGGTGATTGCCAGCTTCATCGCGGTCTACATGTTTGGCTTCACGCTGAACTTCATGACCATGATGGCGCTGAGCCTGTGCATCGGCCTGCTGATCGACGACGCCATCGTCGTGCGCGAGAACATCGTGCGCCATGTGGCGATGGGGCGGGACCACCACAGCGCAGCCCGCATCGGCACCGACGAGATCGGCCTGGCGGTGATGGCGACGACCTTCGCGATCTGCGCGGTGTTCGTGCCGGTGGCCTTCATGAAAGGCATCGTCGGCAAGTTCTTCTTTCCGTTTGGCATCACCGTCACGGTGGCGGTGCTGGTCAGCCTGTTCGTCAGCTTCACGCTGGACCCAATGCTGTCCTCCGTCTGGCCGGACCCACCCGGCGACCGCATCCGCAAGCTGCCGGTGATCCGCCAGCTGATCGGCGGCCTGGACTGGGCGATGGACCACCTGCACGCGATCTACGACCGCCTGATCGTCTGGTCCTTCAGCGGCCGGCGCTACCGGCTGATGCTGCCGCCGGTGCCGGCTTTCGGCCGCCCGTTCGATGCGGCAGGCCAGCGGGTCAAGACATTGCCACGCCGGCTGCGCTGGGCCACGCTGACGCCGCGCGGCATCGTGGTCGGACTGGCCGCGTTGAGCTTCGTCGGTGCGATCTTCCTGGTGCCCTTCATCGGCGCCGAGACCATTCCGCAGAACGACCAGGGCTACACGCAGATCCAGGTCAAGCTGCCGGTGGGCAGCAGCCTGGCCCGTTCGGACGACAAGATCCGCCAAGTGGAGGACATCGTGCGCCGCTTCCCGGAGATCGACACGATGAGCACGACCGTGGGCGGCGAGGCCGGGCGCAATGCCGCCGAGATCGGCCTGGGTCTGAAGCCACGCAAGGAGCGCAAGCGCAGCCAGCAGGAGATCGAGGACGCGATCCGCGAGGCTCTGAAGGAGGTGCCGGGCATCGACATCGCGCTGGGCTGGAACCGGCCGATCTTCATCGCCGTGCTGGGCCCGGACCCGACCGTGCTGGACCAGATCACCAACGACCTGTCGACCAAGATCAAGCAGATCAAGGGCGTGACCGACCTGGAAACCTCGGTCAAGCCGGGTGTGCCGGCCTTTGCGGTGCGCATCAAGCCGGACGCCGTGCGCGAACTCGGCCTGTCCACCACCGACCTGGCTGCTTCGCTGCGCACCTTCGTCAACGGCGACGTGGCGACCTACTGGACCACGCCGGACGGCCAGCAGGTGGAGGTGCAGTTGCGCCTGGGCAGCGAATATCGCCAGCAGGTCGCCCAGCTGCGCCAGCTGCCGGTGGCCTATGCCAAGGACGGCACGCCGATCCCGCTGGAGCGCGTGGTCACCATCGAGCCGGTCGAAAACCCGGTGGTCATCAAGCGCCAGAACCTGGAGCGGCGGCAGGCCATCTATGCCGGTGTGGACAAGGCTTCAGGCCGCGCGGTGGGTGACGTGGGTTCGGACGTGCAGAAGCTGGTCAAGGCCACGGTGCTGCCGCCGGGCTACCGCTTCGACGTGGGCGGCCAGACCAAGGAGCAGGGCGAGATTTTCGGCAACATCCTGGCCGCGCTGGGCCTGGCCGTGGTCTTCATCTACATCGTGCTGGCCAGCCAGTTCGGCAGCTTCCTGCAGCCGATCGCCATCATGGCCTCGCTGCCGCTGTCATTGATCGGCGTGATGCTGGCGTTGCTGCTCACCGGCTCGACCATCAACCTGTTTTCGATGATCGGCTTCATCATGCTGATGGGCCTGGTGACCAAAAACGCGATCCTGCTGGTCGATTTTGCGAATCACGCGGTGCGGGCCGGCAAGAGCGTGGCCGAGGCCATCCGCGAAGCCGGCTCCATCCGCCTGCGCCCCATCATCATGACGACGGCCGCGATGGTCTTCGGCATGCTGCCGCTGGCGCTGGCCTTCAACGAAGGCGGCGAACTGCAAGCCCCGATGGGCCGCGCCATCATCGGCGGCGTCATCACCTCCACGCTGCTGACGCTGCTGGTGGTGCCGGTGATCTACAGCTACCTGGTGCGGCCGGAGAAACTGCGGGCTGCGGCTCGGCGGGCGGCTGGCGACCCTGCGATGGCAACGCAAGCGCAGGTCAAGCTGCCCCTGGGTGCCGCGGCGCCAGAGCTCTGAGATTGGTGCGTGGCCCGGGCGAAGGCGCTCAGTGCCCCTTGACCCGGTACACGCCGCAGCCCAGCAGCAGCTTGGCGTCGATGGCCTGCACGAAGCTGGCTTTGGGCATCACGCTGCCGGTTTCAGGGTTGACGATGTCGTATTCCACCCAGTGGCTGCCTTCGCTGGCTTGCCATGCCTCGCGGGTGAAGCGGTCACCGTCGATGCCCGGCACGTCATGCACTCGCTTGCCGTTCATGGCCGGCTTGGCGCCGTGGGTGCGGTAGCGGCCTTCGCGGTCCACGATGAAGACATAGAGGTCGCGGTCCAGGAAGCCGCCGTCCGGCTGGCAGAAGAGCTTGGACGCGGCATCCAGGCCGCGCGAATCGATCAGTTTCATGGCCTTGGTGACCATGGCATAGGCTTCGTCCGCGCTGCCTTGCCGCAGCCGGATGGCTGCGACAGCCTCGCCAAGTGCCCCGGCCCTGGACACCAGTTCGGTCGATGCGGTTGCAGACTCCACCACCATCTCTGCGTTCTGGCGGGTGATCTCCTCCATGCCGGCAACGCTGGCGCTGACCTGGACCAGCCCCTCGCTTTGCACTGCACTTGCCTGTGCGATGGAGCGCAGGCGATGGGAGACGTCGCGTACACCGGCCACGACGGTCTGCAGCGTGCCGCTGACCGACTGGATGCTGGCGACCGAGCTGCCGACCTGGGTGGTGGAGCTGCCGATCAGCTGGCGGATTTCACCGGCCGCTGAAGCGCTGCGCTGCGCCAGCTGGCGAACTTCGGTGGCGACGACGGCAAAGCCACGGCCGGCCTCGCCGGCGCGCGCGGCTTCGACGGCGGCGTTCAGCGCGAGGATGTTGGTCTGGAACGCAATGCCGTCTATCACGCCGATGATTTCGGCCATTCGGCGGGAGCTCGCTTCCAGCTGACCCATGGCCTCCACCGAGCTGCGCATCGCATCGCCGCCGGCCTCGGTCTGATCGCGCAGGCGGTCGGTCAGGTGGTCCAGTTCGCGCGAGGCTTCGGCATTGCTGCTCACCGCCTTGCTCAGCTCGCTGACCGTGGCCATGGTCTGCTGCAGGCTGGCGGCCTGTGCGTCGGTGCGGGTGGACAGGGCGTCGCTGCTGGCGACCAGCTGCTGGCCCGCCAGGCCGACGCGCACGGCGCTGCTGCGGATCTCCGCCACCATGGACGAGAGCTGGTGGCTCATTTTTTCGACCAGTGCACCGATCTCGGCCACCTCGTCATGCCCTTCGATCCGCACCGAGTGGGCCATGTCGCCGCGCTCCATGGCCGCCACGCCCAGGCGCAAGGCATTCAGGCCGTTGATGAAGCTGGCATACAGCGAAGAGGCCAGGTAGATCCACAGCAACATGCCGAGCGCGCAGGCACCGAGCTGCAGCCAGAGGCTGTACCGCACTGCGTCGATGCGCGCGACCAGCGACGCATCGAGCTTCTCGCTGATCTCATGCTGCAGGGCGACGACTTGTTCGATCGCCTCGGTGCCGGCGGCAAAGTAGGCACCGGGGTCGCCTTCAATCGCGTCGCCAGAGAAAATCTGCTTGACCTGGCTGGCATAGGCATTCGAGCGTTGCTTGGCGGCTTCCCAGTGGCTGGGCATGGGGGCACCGGCGCGTTGCAATGCATCGACTCGGAACTGCATGTCGGCATCGATCGTTGCCAGCGCAGCCGCCCGGCCCAGCACGCGCGCCCTGTCGGCGCCGGTGGCTTCGCCGCGCTTGATCAACGCTGCGCCTTCGCCACGCATCACGCCCAGGTTCTCGGTCCAGGGAATGGTGCGCTCGACGACGATGTCCATCAGGAAGAAGGTCTGGGCCTCGGGGTCGAGCAGCAATGTGGAGCGTTCCCCCGTCAACAGCACCAACTGGCGCAGTGCATCGACGCTGGCGCTGTGCTCGGCGAACAAGGCGGCCCGGTTGGCGCCTGCCGGTGCCGGCTGCGCGAGGGTCTGCAGTGGCTGGCGCAGTGCGTCCCACTCGGTGCGCAGCGAGAAAGCGTGCAATTCGCTGACGACGGCATCCACCTCGGTCAGGCCCTGCTGCAAGCGGCCGTGGCTCTCCAGCAGCGCGGCCCGGGCGCCCTCATCGCCACTGAGCACCCGGTTGCTCAGGCCGCGATGGGCCTGGGTTTCGGCCACCAGGTCCGACAGTGCGCGCACCACGCGCACACCTTCACGCTCGGTGTTGGCAAGCTCGACCTCGGCCAGCTTCTGGCGGGCCTGGTTCACCATCACCAGCACCATGGGCACCAGCAACATGGCCGCCATCAGCCCCAGCTTGGTCGGCATGCGCAGTCGGCGCATCAGTCCAATGCCGGGCTGCAGCAGGCGTTTCATGGGCTTCATCATGGTTCTTCTCTCCTGGGCGACGGCGCGAGAGCCGATTCGGGGCTCGCGAATCTTGCCGCGGCCAGCCCCGGTGCAATGCCGGAAAAGAAGGCAGGCAAACGCCTTGCTCGCCGCATTCAGCGGCCCAGGAAGAGCCCGCCAGGGCCGCGCCATGACGTATGCGGAAGCAGACTT
>Ga0307514_10003382_pt1 | contig 15394 bp, 14 predicted proteins | sample 16_EM_MG_FD_203088 | JGI IMG/M metagenome (GOLD analysis project Ga0307514, IMG submission 203088) | Populus trichocarpa ectomycorrhiza microbial communities from riparian zone in the Pacific Northwest, United States - 16_EM | ecosystem: Host-associated > Plants > Roots > Unclassified | place...
TTCTTTCTTTTTGTCTTTCTCTCAGTTTATCTCTCATTTGTCAACGGGGACGAAGGGTAGCGGGGGGGGAGCTCCGCCATCTAGCCGGCTAGCCCGGAGGCGGAGGGGGTTATTAAGGTCCTGTCATACTCTAATTAGAGTGAATACAGTATGATTAAAACAAAACAAAAAACATCATGACCATCAGCCCAGGACCGAATGTGCACACATACGCCCAAAATGTTGGACCAATCCTGGCGCAGAGGGAAGCGTACGTCGACTTATGGTGCAGCTGCCAAATTGGTGATGCGTATATTGACTTGTCTATTCATCTATTTGACACGAACACAAGAAGTAGAGTGAATGCGGCTCCGCCGCTCAACCCTAACACCACGTGATGACCGCACTCAAAGTCTGCCCTACACAAAATCGCCGGGAAACTGGCTGCAGATTTGGCTGAGAAAACTGAGTCGCAGATCTGCTCTCCCCGAGATCCAATTGTCTACCTTTCCTGCAGAATCTAAGGCTGCAATTGTCAACACCATGACCTTGAAGCATCGTGAGATCTTGTCATGGTGGCCGCGCTAAAGATAAGATTCAGACTACTATATCGACCGACATCATGATTTCGGCCATCATACGCCGCCTGCCACCTGCCGCCCGCCGCCCGCCAAACACTACCCGTCATACGCCACCAGCCTCACGCCTGCCGTTGCCTGGCGTTTGCAACTCAGACAGTCTCTGGATTGAGCATGCAAGAGATACATGGGAGCATATAGTCAAGTGAGATTGGGAGTGTCTTCCCTCTTGAGAGTGTACTTGGGAGCGTAGAGCCAAGTAGGCTGGGAGTGTACCATCGAGTGCAATTGGGAGCGTACTTGAGAGCGTGCTCGGAAGTGTACTTGAGAGCGACTCGGAGGTGTACTTGGGGGTGTCTTGAGAGCTTACTTGGGAGCGTACAGTCAAGCAGGCTGGGAGTGTGTCATCAAGTGCAATTGGGAGTGTACTTGAGAGCGTGCTTGTGAGTGAGCTTGAGAGTGTCTTGAGAACTTCCTTGGGAGCGTATAGTCAAGCAGGCTGGGAGTGTCATTGAGTGCAATTGGAAGTGTATTTGAGAGCGTGCTGGGGAGTATGCTTGAGAGCGTCTCGAGAGCTTACTTACTTGGGATTGTACAGTCAAGCAGGCTGGGAGTGTGCCATCGAGTGCGATTGGGAGCGTCCTTGAAAGCATGCCCGGATGTGTACTTGAGAACGTACTCGGAGGTGTACTTGGGAGTGTAGTTGGAGTGTAATTGGGAGTGTCTTGGAGCTTACTTGAGAGTATAATTCAAGCAGGCTGGGAGTGTGCAATCGAGTGCAATCAGGAGTGTACATCAGAGCGTACTTGGGAGCGTGCAATGAAGTGCATCTAGCAGCTTGCTTTCAAGTTTGTTGTAAGGAGCGTGATGTATAGTATGCAGCGTGATGTATAGTATCCAGCGCACAAAATCGCATGTGTATCATAGTAATTTACTCAATGCTTAGGTCCATAGGACCTCATAGTTCCACGCGTCAAATATGCTATGAATTACTGTCCCAAAAACAGCTTCTCTGTGAGTTACGCGTCGCGTAAGGTTATTTTTCCCGGTGTGTGTAAGATCATGGATGAGGATTTGGATGATACATTGAAGAATGGAGGATGATTTACCAGATGCAATAGTCATTCATACCCTTGCTGTTCCCCTGGCTTAATGTTCTGGGGGTATTTATTGCCCCAGTAACATACAATTTTCTGATAGACTATAATGTAGCCATCCAAACAACTTTCTGTTCCTTTCTTTACTTTGTTTTTGTTTTATTCATACTGTATTCACTCTAATTAGAGTATGACAGTTTCTTTACTTTGTTTGTATACTGAAATATTTACTTGGAACTCTTAATGAATTAAAACCTCCAATCAGTTCTGAACTTCCAAAGAATAAGGTTAAAAAGGCTTCACTCTGGATTTATTGAAAATAATTATCAACAGAATACAATGTACACTTTTCCTATGTCCACTCACAATAGATTTTATTGACTTGTAAGTATCTTTTCAGAATACCACCTAAGGCTAGGTTCTATCTCTTGCACCGGGAAACATGACCATGCGTGACGCGCAGCTCATAGAGAAGCTGCTTCTGGGACGGTAATCCATAGCATATTTGATGCATGGCACTATTAGGCCCTATGGACCTGTACATTGACTAGATTACTATGATATACATGCGATTATGTGCAGTTGATACTATACATCACGCTGCAAACAACAAACTTGAAATCAAGCTGCCAAATGTACTTCATTGCACGCTCCCAAGTATACTCTGAAGTACAGTCCTGATTTCACTCTCGATCGCACACTGCCAGCATGCTTGACCGTACGCTCCCAAGTAAGCTCTCAAGACGCTCCCATGTACACCTCCGAGTACACTCTTAAGTCCACTCCCGAGCTTGCTCTCAAGTACCCTCCCAAGTACGCTCTCAAGGCGCTCCCAAATACACTCACGAGTACGCTCTCAAATACACTCCCGAGTACGATCTCAAGCACGCTCGCCAGTATGCTCCTGATTGCACTCGATTGCACACTCCCAGTCTGCATGACTTTACTGCATGACTGTACGCTCCCAAGTACGCATTCAAGTACACACCCAATTACACTCGATTGTACACTCCCAGCCTGCTTGGGTGTGCACTCCCAAGTACACTCTCAAGATGCTCTGAAGTACACTCCCGATTGCACTCGATTGCACACTCCCAGTCTACATGGCTGTACGCTCCCAAGTGCGCATTCAAGTACATACCCAATGACACTCGATTGTACACTCCCAGCCTGCTTGGCTATACGCTTCTAAGTACGCTCCCAAGAAGTGCCCTTATGTGCAGAGTATCTACCGCCCTTGGATGCAAAGACTCGCTGAGTAGCAGGCGCCTGGCGGCGGGTGTTATGTGGAGGGGAGGCATGTGGCAGGAGGCGTATGGCGGGAGGAGTGTGGCGGCGGGTTATGTGGCCGAAATCATGACGGCGGTCGATATCATAGTCTGAACCTTATTTTTAGCGCGCCCACTGCGACAAAATCTCACGATGTCTCACGGTCATGGTGTTGACAATTGCAGCCTGAGATTCTGCGGGAAAGGTACAATTGGATCTTGGGGAAGGCAGATCTCCGACTCAGATTTTCTAGCGAAATCTGCAGCCCGCCTCCCACCGATTTTGGAGGTATGTGTGTTCATTCGGTCCGGGGCTGATGGTGGTGATGGTGATGGTGATGTTGATGGTGATGGTGATGGTGATGGTGATTGTGGCGGTGAAGATGACAGTCACGGTACCAGAAGCACTTAGACAAGTAGGTTGGCTTCGTCAACGTCTAAGTTTCCACAGACTTAGAGTTTTCTATCGGCCCAAAGCTTCCCATGGAAACGCTACTCCTCCCGAAGCGCGGCTCTCCCAAACGTGGCTCTCACAACCAGCCTCCCAAGGTAAGAGTGAATACAGTATGAATAAACAACAAACAACAACCAGCCTCCCCAGCAGGCTCCCAAGCAGGCGCTCAATGAGTGTGTACAATATCAGCGAAGCCTGGCGGCAGTAAAGACTGGCTGAAGTTGATTGACTGCCAACCGTATATAGTTCAATAGTCCCACGCGCAGATGTCTATGGACCGACTATGGGTGACTATGGACTGCGCGTCGCGCAGGGGCCCATGTGAAGCTTGATATGAGCTGTGCGTAACGCAGTCTATAGTCGATTTGCACTTTTGCCGATGTGTGCACTTGGGACTCAATTCCAATAGCTAAAATGGAAGGTATGGAGACTCTGAGTATCAATCTGTCTATGGACTATATTGCAATAAAGTAGTAATGTAGTTTTACCTCAGCAGAAGAAGTAGTACCGATTTAAAAGTATACTAACAGAAGTATTGTTCTAACAACCACTCTATTGGGCTGATCTTAAGACATCTTCTGAACTCACTGCTATCATTTTGCTTCTTTCCTAATCAGCAACTTGCTTTGCAATGGTACTAAGAAATAACCAAGTGCCTAAAAATAATAAATGTATCTGTAAATAGAATTGAAGAGTAGATGAACATCTCTAGACTTGAGTACAGATTCAATAAATACAGCTGGAGGTGAAGTTGAAACTAAACCTGGCAGTACAAGAAGATCAATAGCTATCTGTATGTAAATTGATTTTATTGAAAATCATACCATTTCTCCCAGTTAATTTTTGCTGTTTATTCCACATTCAATCCAGACAGTTAAGCATTCTAACACTTGCATTCTATACCACAGTGTTCTCAGCTATAGTTGTGAAAGAAGCGTTGATTCCACTGACTAATCTTCAAGGGTGAATAATCAAATATAGCAGATATCTGAATGGATGTAATTACTTGTATTGTGATATAAATCTTTTTTGCTATACAATTAGTAAACATGAGGATATTTTTGTGGAAGTTTTATTAATGAGTCTGTGCTTGAAACCAAGAAGTGATGAAATTATGATGTTATATATGTCTAAGGTATATAATATATAAGATGTATGTAGCTGCTGCTCAAGTTATATGTACAGCTTGACAACTGTACATTGATTTGCAATCTGCATTCAATACATTTTACTCTTCAAGTTTCTTGTGCATTGATAATGAAATATCAATAGCTTCTTGTACTTGATTTGTGGTGGGTTTGCCGTGGCAATTCATACCAATTGAAATTGATAGTACACATGATTTCCAGACTGTGATGCATTCATTGTTATCTTAGAGAAAGTAGTTGGATATCAAACACGTACCTAGTGTTAGCGACGGTTCCAACCCGCTAGAACGGTTCCGGGTTAGGGTTGGAACTGGAACCGAACCGTTGCAACAGGTTTTACCACACGAAAACCCGGACCGTTGCAATTGGGCCGGTTTTACCACCAAAAACCCGGCATTTCAACATCACAACTTTGGCTCCAATTAAGTATTTGAATTCTGATCGTATCATAACATGATCAGTATGTAGATTGTGTAGTTCCAGCCGCTCTTTCACCTCCCGTTTTCAGATTTGTGATCCGACCAATATTCGTTGAGACAATCTCGAAAACCCGCTAATTACAGTTAAAATTTGCCGTGTTTTCCCACCCACTCAACGAATATCTGTCGGATCACAAATCTGAAACTGGGAGGTGAAAGAGCGGCTAAAACTGTACAATCTGTGTACTGATCATGTCCTCATATGATCGGAACTCAAAAACTTGATTGGAGCGAAAGTTGCAGGAACCGTAAAATGGAACTGCAGTCGAGGTACAACCTGGCCAAAAAACCATGAGATTATGTCCGGTCCAGGTAAGAACCCCGCGTAGTCAAGCGGCTCGGGTTTTTGGCCGGGTCTGGCACTGAACTGAACCGTTTTGCCTGTTCAAACGTGGACCGCTGCCAGGTTGCCCGGACAGGTTGCTAACACTATACATACCATCACCATATTTTGTCCAGATGACTAACTGATACATACAATGGCTTGCGATATAGAAAATTAATTCAAGCAGAATATAATAGCTTTCTGGATTCGAACACACCTGACAAGGCTAACAGCATCACTGAACCCAATGGAAATTTATTATACAGTAAGTTTAAATATTTGAAAAGAATGGGCCAACTTAATGTATATATCAAAATATGGCATATTTTAGATAGTATGGTAAGTGAAATATTGTGACTCAATTATGAAGCAGAATATTGATAGACCAGACTAATATATATAATAAATGCAATATATACCAGTGTTGGTATATAGATTGGTAGAACTGATACTCACCATTGATTTGGGCAATAATTACAAATAAATATGTTATGGCTATACAACAATTAATAGTGGGTAATATTGGTAAATAGAGCGAAGATAACCTACAAAAGAGTATGACATTGATAGCACAAGCAGCTTTGCAGAATAACAAGGAAGAAGTACAATAACTCCCAAGTTAATTGCAGTGTTGGAAAATATTAAACATGTTCTAGTACCTGGCAGTATATGGAAACGATTTACTTGAACACAGCTTGCAACTACTTTGTTCAATATGACAAGAAGAAGACAACTTGACTTTAAATATACACCGAATGTATATCGGTTCCACAAGTTCTGCAACTGTCTATAGTGATATTTCAAAACTCACAGCTACCAGGATTGATAGCCTTATCTGCCAGGTACAGAAAGTTGACTGGATACAAGTGCAAACAGCAAAACTAAATTAAGTACAGTGAGAGTTGCAATACTCCAGATGGAAGAATGTATGCGATATGACATACTCAAAGTATACCATGCAGCAAGCTAGTAAATAGAATCAGTATATCATATAACATACTTAGTACTTGTTAGGGGTTCTCCACTAGCAGCGATACTAGTACTTGTGAGAGGCTTAATGAATACGTGTCACTGAGTTACTCTTGGTCTAGTTACGTGATATGCATAACACCTATTCATGGAGCTACAAGCTAGCCAGTCCAGTGAACATTAGTGGGGTTACAAAGAAATCATGTGTCAAATGAATAAGCAAATCTTGATGCTTAACGGATTCACTTTTAATCAAGCAATAACACTCCCAAATCGAATAGAGGAGACTCCTGCTGAGCGGGCTATTGTCAATTGTATTCAGTATCTCAGAAACTAGCGGGACATGTCTGATTGAACTAGAGAATGCTCCGACTCACAGACACAGCAGTCAATAGTCAATATGTGAGTACTCGGAACCCTTGGCTTATCACCTCAGGCGATAAGCCCAACACTGGCACTCCCTGGCCAATGAGAATGGTTTCAGCCTAGGTATGACGTGACTGAGGGAATTATGATGTTGGCTTGTGATTTGAGGCCTAAAGAAACCATGCTCATTGGCATGAGATATTAAGATTTGCAACATCAGTCTCATATACGGTATAACCTGATGTGTGAAGTTGTACGGTGGTATAGTATCGATTGGTTGCTGATTAAATCTGTGACGCAAGAAAACTATCCTTTCAGGTGAGGAATTATGTTGAGATAAGCAGTGCCAACCAGGATTGGCTGATGTTCCAAATACTGAGGCAAACGCATTGCGAGATGTCTGAGTTCAAGTTTCATCTGACACAATGTCTGACATGATATCATGCAATGGATGGCCTGAATCTTCTCAAGAGCATAATGCTTGCATACCTCATCTGGATGAACACGATAACTGTCTGGGATGCGTGGGAAGTTATAACTGGGTGTACACAAAACATGCATATCATGACTGAGATAATGCTCTCATGAGTGTTGTAGTCATTGTGCTGAAGTATGGGTGTACAAACCCTCGAAGAGGACTATAAAGAGCTGGCATTGTTCCGGCAATGAGAAGTACATGCTCTAGCTGCATTTCACAGTCAACAATTAGAATACCTGAGACGATCTTAACTTATTAATATGAATTCTATCTATGTCTTACAATCATTCCCTTTTTAATCCGTTTACGTGATCAAGCCCTATATGCCTGGGACCAAGTTAACACAGTCTCAATACCTACTGAAGAGCAATGTCGAAGACTTCGGAGGTTGAATTTCACAATTGAAACATCAACGTTTAACTTACATCTCGAGTGTGGTGTACAATGTCACGCATTCAATCGGTATCGGATATCTAGTTCATCAATACATATCTACAGGATTGTTACTATTCAAACAATATTCGAATGGGTGGTGGGACTAAGATCGGGATTATTTCTTGGATGCTAACCTAGCAGTGAGCTTTTGCAACGCATGGATTTTGGTGCTCTTGGACCAAGGTCCAGAGGTTGAGTCTTTGGATGAGAAGAGGAGAGAAAGAGTATTAGATAGGTGGTTGTATTAATTGCAAGACATGTTGTATTGATTATAGGAATCAAGAACCCCTGTAACAGTAATACTCAATTTTGAGATTCAGTGGTAACAACTCACCTGCACCTGTAAATACCACGTAGTAACCTTCAACAATAATCACCTCAAGGAGTTGCCTTCACAAAATTCCCATTTGCTAATCACTCTGAGCAAGTATTAGCAGTTTACATTGTTACTTTGCACCCAATTGAGATTGAACACTACTCTGTGATTTACAATCACATTTTGTAATGCAAAATTCAATCAATTAACACCCTGGCTGGTACCAGGCTGTTAGTAGGCATTTCAGATCAAACTACACCACATGAAGTCAATGTCAAAACAATCAAACATCCTGTATTCAATAGGTGGAAAACATACTGAGGAGAGTGAAGAGTTCTAGGAAACTGACTTTGATTCGCACAGAATGAAGACCTGTGCTGCAATTGTCTTGATGACCACTGGGTATCTTGCTACTCAGTAAAAGGATGAATGTAAACACTGATATTGCCGGTAACCATTACCTTAATCAATTTATAACTCAGAAAGATGATATTATTATATTGGTAGCTTATGACATATTTGACAAGTGACACTATAACGATATAAGTACATGTATGGGAACTCGGTTACTATAATACCCATGCGATTTGGTGTACTTGGTAGAATAAAGTATGATTGTTGCAACAAAGCTACCAAGTCAACATCTATACATGCAATCAAGTACACTGTGAAGTATTCACCTAATCACACTCAACTGTATGCACCCAGTGTGATTGACTTACACTTTTATGCAAGCTTCCAGGATAGTCTCAATTGCATTTGATAGCACACCCGCTGCCTGGTTGACCACATGTTCGCAAGTAAGTTCTCATGGTGCTCCCAAATACACTTTCAAATATACTTTCAACTACACTCCCAATTGCACTTGATGACAAACTTGCAGCCTGCTGGACTGTATGATCCCATGTATGCTCTCAACACACTCACAAGTAAACTCACAGTATGCTTCCAAGCACACCTCCAAGTACATTTTCAGTATACTCTGAGGCTGTCCCAATTCAGGATTACATGTGATAGTGATATATTAAGACCCATGTTACAAAAGAAGTTATGCAATGATGGTAAAGTTGGGAGAAGTGCAAATAGTGTGGAAATGCAGTGCAATGGTAGTGGGATTATATTATACAATAAGGAAGTAGTTGGTGAAATTGGGATGTCGGACACTAGGGCATGAGTGTAGACACTAGAGAAATGTTAATGGCATGAAAGATTATGAAGGAGGATTTGAATCATAATTTGAAGCATAAAGGTTAATTTGAGGGTGGCACACTGACAGTATATAAAGAGAGGTTGTTGGTAATGTAGGATTTTCTTTTCTCCACTACTTACTTGTTCTATTGTACAGCAATGCAATACAAATGTTCCATACTGATTTTGAAAAGCTTCATTACTTTACTCAACGTGGTATTCAACTTGTTGTCGTGCAATTTTGATATTCTATTCCTCTTTCTAATATTACCTACTTTTGAGCCCACCTTTTATACCAGATCATGTCTCTATACCACATCCCTCATATTGAATGAGCTTATAGCCCTGAACAGCTTATATGTATTATGTGAACCTTGCTTGATTTCTGTTAGCTGGATTTGGTATCAAACAATCTTTGCATACCCATTTGGGATAATTGGAGCCACAACCAACTAGATTATACTTGCTGTACTTTTTGTGAATTCTCCCATGCATCACCATATTCAAATATAAATGTACATCAGTAAATCTAGATCTTGAAAAAATGGATTTGGTATAGCTCCAACCACTCACTTACTTTCTGATCATGAACATTTGAATAGTCAGAGAATATGGACACTATACTTGCAGATGTTGAGGAACATTTCAAATCCACATTTTGCAAACTGACAGAAGTTTCCTTCCCCATGAAGGTGGATATGAAAGTGGCTTCCAGAGATGGCAGCAGAAATAGTGCTAATAATGCTGAATTCGGACTACATTGGACAACTTATATTGGATTGAATGTATGTCGGACCACTAACTACAATGTCTTGGAACGTTGCAACTATGAAGAATTCAACCATATAGAAATTGCATGGACTATGCAACACACCACAGCAACAGCAACAACAGCAAAGTCACTTTAAGGACCAGTGATCATGGATTCACACTTGAAAGTGACCTCCTCTAAAAGCAAACAATGCTTGCGGCACTGGTAGATGCTCTTGACAGGTTGCAATGTTGTTACCCCTTTGGAGTATTCATGATTGCGGGGTCACGAGATATCACTCGATGATGATGTCAGGTGGAAAAGGAATAGGGTTCATCAATTATAGGCCAGCACTATCACCACACCAATAACTGCCAGGCACATGTTCCTCAACTACATCATCACCACCCACCCTCGAGTGTTGTCATAGCGGTAGTGGTGTGTAAATACAATGCAAACACCCATCGCTACATTCTCTATGGATCAAGATAATGAATGACGCCAGCTATCGTCGCCTCTATATGAAGTAACCTTCAATTGGCATTAGTTATAGGCAGTAGGATAAGAACACTTGAGCACAATATGAAGGAAGGCTGTTGAATGGTAAAATTAGGAAGATGGTGCGGAAGACAACAGTCCGATGGATACCAATCAGTCCGGAGATGCATATCTGAAGGAAACTGTTGGTCTGGCAAGACTGGAAGATTGGAAGGATACCATTTGCTAGGAGGAAGTTCAGGCCGACTGGTTATCAATGCAAGGGGATTGGGAGAGGAAGAGATGGTAGTTGTTTATCAAGAGAAAAGTGTAGTTAGAATTAGCAGTTATAGTGCAGAGAAAAGAGGTATAAAGACCTCGATTCACCAATGGTATAGAGGGCAACCTTCTCACGATGGTGAACAAGCCTTAACAATATGTTCGGATTGGAAAGCTATTCTAAATTTATACTATTCTGATCACTTTCTGTGCCTAAGTGAAGCTTCGAAGTGAACCCTTGATCAGTCTTTGAATAGGTCCAATTATCAAGTCTGATAGCGAGACAAGATAAGGGGATACCTAGAAGGGATACTCCTAGCTGAGTGTATCTTGGAGTCAATCCTCGCACGTTACACTATATTGTTATCTCAAATCTCCATTAGAAACACCACCTCACGTTATTCGAATTCCTGTTTATGATTTCCCATATGCTACTCTACCCATACATTGTCCACGCGATCCAAGCATACCTGACCACCCCTGCTACTGAAATCTTCTTGAATTGCCCTCAGTTTGAGATCTCTGATCCCTGGGATTCTCTAACCGAGGAGGAATACATTGAAGATCTCCTCCAATTCTCCTGCGAGGATACAGACTGCTCTGATTACAAACCAAAACAATTCAATATCTTTGGGAAACAAGCAGACGATCACATCGGTTACTGTTATCAGTCAGGAGGAAAGCGGAAACACTGCATAGTTCTGAAAGAGTAGTAAAACATGTCACCTTCAGACGTTCAACAATTGACAGTGGAGAGGATGAGTACTGTCTTGGTTCCCAGAGATACAACTGGAAAGGTGGTGGAACAATATCAGCCTATCACCAACAAACAAGTCCCTGTATGGACAGTTGAGCTATACAATGGATCAACTGCAGACTTAGATGGAATGGAAGCTCTGGTATCAGAATCCATATCCAAATCAGTCAATGTGCAACAGGAAATGCCTCAGCTGGTAGATGCCTATATGTCGATGATCAGCAAACAAAACACCTTGTACTATTAAATGACCAAGGGAGTTGAAAGCTTCTTCCATAATGTGTACGTCCGATACACAGAGATCATTCTCCAGTCTCAGATATTTGTATTGCATGTCAAAGGAGGAATGGCAGTAATCACAGCCAAGGAATCTCTGGACCACGAGAATCCCAAGGACACATTCAATCCCCAAATCTCAAGCAATAATACTGCATAGTCTAGAATAGCTGCAGTCCTTAGGGAAAGGAGGATGCTGAAAATGCACTAGCCATTCGATTGGAAGCTCAAAGGTCACAAATGGAAGAAAACAAAAAGAATGCTGAACGAGCAATGGAAAGAGTACAAAATACACAGAGGATGGAAATGGAGGATAATAAGAAGACGGCTGAGGATGATTTAAGGAAACAACGACTAGAGTTGGTTTCAACTAAGAAAGAAATGAGAGCCAATAAGAAACAATGGCAGCAGGGCTGGGCAGAGTTTCAAAAACAGCTTGAAGAAAAACACAAGGAAGTTCCAAAGAAAACCCGATGCTCCATCAGATCACTGGCAAAATAAGTTGCAGATAACGACAAACCTGAGAACCCAGAGGGCAATCCAAATCAACCTGAGGATGGAGCCGTAATCGTAACATCAAGTGGTATTAAGTGGGTTTACAGCTGGAAGAACAGGAAATGGGAAATTGTCAAAGACAGAAATGCAGACAATGTTTCCTTGCCAACCTCGACTCCACCATCCAGTAAAGCTGGGAGTGGGGGCGAAGGCCACTCTGGAGGAGCAGGAGGAGGAGGTGGCAGAAGAGGCAATATTAATTGGGTTGGTAACACAGATGAGCCACCGCTTCCCCCATTCCCAACTGGCAATGACCCACCTGATAGTTCGAGTTCATCTGATAGTAGCAACAACCCCAGAAGGCATGGTCTAGGAGGACTACCACCGCTACTACCAGGAGGTTCTACAATAAACAGTGGCTCTATTCAAGGATGCAGCCCTGCCCAAAGATACCAATAGAAAAGAGCCAGATGAATATTCCCAAGGTATTCAAAGGAGATCCATCAGATGACACCCTTCCATATCGAAAATGGTTCCACTCAGTCGAAAACTATATGAAGTGGCACCGCACAGATTCCAAGGATGATATGGACAAGATCATTTGGATTGGAGGAGTGATGGATGGAAACGCTGGAACATTGCCCGATGCTAGAGCTGAGTATATGGAAAAATACTTCAACGTGGACGAATGGAACCCCTTTGTCAGTGCAATGGCAGAAAGGTTCCTTGACAGACAACAAGATAGGAAAGCCCTGGGGAAAATGAGGGAACTCAAATACAGGGGAGACATTGAGAGCTATCTAATGGACATGGAAACGTTCAATTATAAGGTCTGCCTAGTTGGTACCGCTTGGAGGACCTTGCTTAGGTACGGGCTCGGAAAGGATCTCCAATATCGTCTGTCAACACCCAAACGAGATCCTCGAAACGACATAGATTATGTGGCGAGTATTTGTAGGATTGGACTGGTGATGGAAGAATTCCTGATGTTGCCAAGGAAGCATTCTTCAAAGGACAACTCTTCAAGTCTAAAAAAAAAGGACAAGAAGAGAAAGCGTCAGGAAGAAGGGGACCAAAGAGAAGACAAACCCAGGGATAGTGTTAGCGATGGGTCCAAATGCCCGGGTCGGTTCCCGGTCGGGTTCCAACCCGGAACTGAACTGTTGCAACAGGTTTCCAAACAAAACCTGCTCCTCAAAAGACAATATTTCTTGCTCCAATTAACTATTTGAGTACTGATTGTATCACAACATGATCAATATGTAGATTGTGCCATTTTAGTCGCACTTTCATCTCCCTCTCTCAGATTTGCGATCCGACAAGTATTGGTTGGGTCGCAGTTGAAAACCCACCAATTTCGGTCAAATTAAGCCATTATTTCACAACCATTCAACGAATATCAGTCCGATTGCAAATTTCAATGCAGGAGGAGAAAGAGCGGCTAAAGTTGAAGAATTTATGTATTGACCATGTCATGATATAATCAAAACTCAAATACTTAATTGGAGACAAAGTTTTAGGAACCGGAAAATGAAACCGCTGTCCTGTTCGACCCTGTCTCTGAACTCAGTAGGTGCTCCTGTTTTCGGGGTAACAACCTGGACTAGACCATCCGGTCCAGATCGAAACCTGAACCGCAGCCGTGTAACGCGGAACTGTTGGTAACAGTCTCGACGGATTGCCAATCAGGAGGGAAGTCTGGGTCTAAGAAATGCAAAAAAGTTGAAAAAACTACAGGTCAGACTCCAGTCCAAACGGACAAGAAGGAAGCCCTGGAGGGAATTGCCCCTTCTTTGGTAGAAAAACGATTTGAAAAAGGTGAGTGTGCTTGCAGTGCCATAGACAACCATGCTTGGAAGTTCTGCCGAAAATCAATTGCGTCTTCATCCTCTAAAGGCAGAAAGCAAAAACCCAAAGATGGCTATCCGAAAGATTTCTCATCCGCGGCTGGAGTAGTAGGGGACAAGGCCAAGGCTCAAGTCTCTGCATCTAGACGGGTCTATGGGGTAGACTCTAACGATGAGATGATCATCGATATAGGCATACCGAGGTACAGTCACATCAGCAACAACCCTAGTTTCCGTCTGAAACACCCAGGTGTTCCGGACGGCTCTGATGGCTCTGACAGAACCTCGTACCCTCTGACGGAGAATTACACGCTACCCGTCGCCCAGGCGACGTGTCGCGATGAATACTTACCTCCATTACTATGCCCCGGGTACACGCACCATCGGAACGACACGTGTGTTACTCTCTTCGCAGGGGCTGCAGTTATGCTGTAGCCATTCACACAACGCCTGGCGATGTTTATGCCTTTCTTCGGCCGATAGCCACATTTTACCTCTCCGCTATTGCTATAATATATCGGATGCCACACTCGCCCCATATATGTTTAGCTTTGAGATGTTGTCACATATTGCAATATAGTCTTCGCTTCGGATACCTCGCTTGCCGTTGGATTTGCTTCGCCATTATCGTATTTTACAGGTCTGAAATATACAGTCCAATCTGCACACTGTCTAGTACTACGCCCTCAGTCCTCCACATTCTGCGTTGATCCATCATTGACTTGCGATGCTTCTTCCTCCTCATCCGCATCCGCATCCGCATCCGCAACCGCATCCGCATCCGCATCCGCATCCGCGTCCGCATCCGCATCGTCGCCATCCTCGCCCTCATACCCGTCGACATCACTAGTTCCCAGGTCAAACCTTTTGAGTTCCGTCGCGGGCCGTCGTGGCCGGCTGGCGGTGTGGATGGCATCGTGATCGTCGCTTTCATCACCTTCATCTTCGTAATCCCCGCTGCCCCCTGGTATCCCGAAATGTAGTTCGTCATCTGTGCAATTGTTTTCTATCGGGATGTTTGGGTCAGTGCTTCCGATCGCAGGCTCCTCAAGCGCCACTTCGGAGGCCAAATAATCAAGAAGAATAGCATTGTCAACACGCGTTGCTTCCACACTGATCACCACGGCAGGTGTTGGGTTCTCCGCTTGTTGGATCTGACGCTTGACTGTAGCAAGAGTGTTGTTATACACCCTCTGTTGATAGCTCTCCGGTAGTGTGTTCCAGGTATTCATCAAAAACGTATACGTGTCGGCAATGCCAGGCGAGGTTAACAACTTGCAAACCGTTACAGCGCAGCAGGATGCAATCTTACCACCGTCATTCTTGTGGTTGAAGTAGTTCGAGCGATCAGGTCTGTTCGCTTTCAGCTTTGACTTGGAAGCTTTCGGATGAACACCTTTGTTCTTTTGCCACTCCAGGAGAGCATGGCGCA
>Ga0307514_10003383_pt1 | contig 15393 bp, 19 predicted proteins | sample 16_EM_MG_FD_203088 | JGI IMG/M metagenome (GOLD analysis project Ga0307514, IMG submission 203088) | Populus trichocarpa ectomycorrhiza microbial communities from riparian zone in the Pacific Northwest, United States - 16_EM | ecosystem: Host-associated > Plants > Roots > Unclassified | place...
AAAGGTTGGTGAGTATACGGGTGCCCAGGGGGGACAGAGTGTGCCGCCGTATGGGGTTTATTTGCAGGAGTGGCAGCCGCCGATTGAGTTGAGTTGAGATGGGGGTGTGAGGGGGGGAGATTGTATTTGTATGCGCTTTGTTGGTTTTGTGAGGTTCTTGTTGTTTGGGCTAATATGGGTGAGTGTGGGTTTATTTCTAATAGTTCATGGTGGTGGAATGATATATGTTAGACAAACGCTGTAATCGTTTTGCTATCGGGCGAAACTGGCGGCTGCTTGTACGAATGCAAGATCCAAGGTCATGCCGTATCACTCGACCGTTACCTCTCTGCTCTTGTTACGAATGTGAAGCGGACGAAGTCTATTCTACTATCCAAGGAGAAGCTCTGTCTTTATATACATGAGAGCCTGGAACACCATTGAAGTCCATGGAAGCTCACGATTGCAAATACCAGTGCGGTGGCGAGTGAAAACTCATGGATGAGTCTACGACTGTAAGTCCGTAGGCTCTGAGTCATTTCGGCGATCTCAGCATCGGCCACTTCCCTTCAGATCATATAGTAACAGAGTGACTCAACTGAGATTCCGAGTGATGCAATGGTGATCGAAAGTGATGAAGTGATGACTGAGTGACGACCATAATATGACTGCAACAACCAAACGATTGCGCGTTATCTCCACGAAGCACACGCCACAGTAGTATGGTACGCCTTACCGCATATTTAGAGCCAACAAAGGCTCCTATTGAAACCATCTGGCACAAGATGTCACTCGGCAGTTACCTACAGTCCCTGTTGCATGTGAGTCTCAGCATCGTCTGAAGTCTCAGCATCGTCTGAAGTCTTGTATGAGAATGTAGACTTGTGACTGTATGAGGATATGCATCAGGACCAGGGTTATGCGTCTCATGTCAGGCAGTGCATACGCGTACGCATATGGTAGATTGTACATATACGGTCTTTGTGTCTCTTCTAGATAGATCAATAAGTTCACTTTTCAACAGTCCCGGCCACATTGCCTTAGCCCTACCCGTGATTGGATTCTCCATCCATGTACAGCCAGCGGCATTGAGAAGAGTTTGTTGTCGAAATCCCCTCAGCCATTGCCACAGAAAACGTTTGATTTTGTAGCCTTTTCTGTATATATCACCCTTGGCTTGGTAGTATTGATATGCGGCGATGCAAGTCTCTTTCATCTTTTCAGGGAGTAGGTAGACTATCGTCCATCGAGTGTAATCGTTAATAGAGAGAATGTAGTTTAGGTGGCCCTTTTGGTAGGTGATGAGAATGAACCGCTGGAGTCTGAAGGTACTAGCTCGAATAGTATTCTGGTAGCTTTGTCTAAGTCGTCGAAACCGTCTATGAGAGATCGCAAAGCCGCTGGGTGTAGATGTGCTAATCGGAGGTACCACAGTTTTACAGTAACCCTAGATGCTGGAGTAAGGTCGGTGTTTGTAGTAGAGGTGTTTTTAGTGGAGGTGGTAGTTGTCTGCTTCTGTTTCTGCTTTATACCCGTCTTTCGGGCGGAAGCTATAGCATTGGCGGTACGGTAGTGGATGGAAAGGTAGTGGATGGAAAGGTAGTGGATGGTACGGTAGTGGATGGGACGGTAGGGTATGGTACAGTAGTCTCTGAGGAGTTATTATGGCTTCCGTTAGACTCAGAGGTAAAGGCGTAAGGTAGTGGGACGATATAGAGATTGCTTGTGCGATTCACAGTGACGGAGTGGTAGATGGTAAGTCGGTAGAGATGGAGAATGTGCCACGTCGAAAAACGTTGTGTATCCGGTGTGGTCTAGCCTTTTATTGACAGTAAGGACAGTCGAAGAGTAGGAGTATACAGAGCATCTTATCGTCTTCCATCTTCCGGTTGAAGCCTCCGCTGCCGATGTAGCCATTGACGTTGTTGTGGCATTCAAGAATTTTGCAGTTCTCCGTGCATCTAACGATGTTTGGCGTGTCCATCGTATAGAACGTCAGTCGCATCTCGTATTTCTAAAAGTCGTAGTTGTGGTGGTTGAGCTTGATGATATGTTCCAGTCTATTCACGGATGCGGTTCCTCCGCGGAGAGACCGGTCCATTCACGGAGTTCCACTCTCTGTGAATGGACTAGTTCATTCGCTTAGTGTACACCACCTTCGTGGATGGACTGGTTCATTCGCAGAGTGTACACACTTTAGTAATACATTGCATGCATATATACGCACGCATGTTTGCACATATGGTGACGTACAGTGCACAAATACTGGGGTTTCTGCAGCTCCGTCTAGTACTATCAATCTTGAACGGAATACAACAAGAATTACTGCACCTGGACCCATCAGTATCAAAAGCGCCGTCGAGCAAATACACAAGGAGATATTTGGGAACAGACTGAGTCTGCCTTTGCAGAGGTTAGCGAGGAAGATAACACCGAAAGTGATTTGACCGAACTTGATACTAAGACAGGAGAAGTTCTCGAAGAGGAAGAGGGAGAAAGCGGATAATGTGGCGGAAGAGGGTAAGAACGAAGAACGGTTCCGAATGATGACATAGAGCACAGTGTAATTGTAGTGGCACGACAACGTGGAGGCATACAGCTCGTTGGGATCACGATGGAGGTTTACAAAGTAATTATTTTTTGGTTGAGCGTTATTAGCATTTTACTATATGTGCTCTACAAATGAACAAGTCCATCCACGGAGGTAGGGCACACTCAGCGAATGATTTAGTCTATTCACTGAGGGTGGGACTCCGTGAATGGACTGGACTCTCCGCGATGGAACCGCCACGTGAATGGACCAGAACATGATATCGCCATAGTTCGATTTGTAGATATTGGATAAGTTTGAGTTGTGGAGTTTGACATCGAGAAGTCATATGATCGTGATTGCTTGTGGAGTTGCGGCTCAAGTCGGTGAATGGGGTTAAGTTTGCTGCAACTTAACTATGTAAGGTAAGTTCAGGATTTCCAGTGGTCTGGGGCGACTATAGTCGTTCGGGGCCCTGCGTCGCCGTCCCGTCCTGGGGCATGATTTAGGTGAACTGGTCCGTCCTGAGCTGATGTCGGTTGCCATAGGGCCCGTATAGGTACCTATTGGGGACTGGCGGCTACCAGAACTAGGCATCCAGTGGTCGTCCCAGTGATGGTTGCGGCGGTGGGCCTTACAATCCGCTGTAGCTGGTACCACGATGCTGTGAAATGGTAGTGGTGGGCCTTAAAACAAGCGGTAGCAGGCGCCGCGGTGCCGGTAGAGGGATAAATTAACATAATTTCCACCGCTTCCCACCATTGACTTCTGTATACCATGACGGCACAGAGACTACAGGGCCCTGTAGGTATATAGTCCAAGAACCATTTGCCCTAGCCTTAAACGGACTATTGGGAAGCCTGGGTAAGTGTAAGAGATAAGCTTCTTACTACAGTTGAGAAGAGCACAGTGACATGGAATTAGATAAAAGTGATGATGGTTGCGACCGCCGGGCTCATAACCTGCTACTTTAAGTTTGATGATTGTATTGAGCAAAGAGCTAGTCTTGGCTCTCGCGTGAGAAGATATGAAAAGCTGTACAAAGCAGTCGCGCACACAGACAGGGGTTTCTTTGCAGTGTGGTCAACCGTCCCGTCCGACGGCCGGGGACGCTAGTGCCGTCCCAGATCTTGCCAGGATGGACGGGACGGCGCAAATCCGTCCGTCCCGTCCGAGCTTATAAATGACGGCGTGACGACCGACAACGGCCGGGGACGATAGAATCACCGTCCCCGGGAGACATCCACCGTCCCCGGGCGTCATTGGGCGGTTACAGTTATATTTAGATGAAACCCAAGAACTTCACATATTTAGAACTTTGTAAGGCTAATGAATACGGGCTGACATACGGGCTTATGGATATGGGGCTAGAGGTACAAGCTGACATACAGGCTGATGGTACGAGTCTGGAGATACGGGCTGACGATGCTCAGCCATATTTATCTATACATCGATGAACCTACATTCAAGCATATACCAAATTTATATTATTTTTATGATGTACATTGAACAAAGTCCATGGACGTTGGTAGATGACCGCTGGGGACTGCCGGGGACGGAACTGATCCGTCCCCGGCCGTCCTTGCCGTCCGTCCCCATCCATGATCCAAATGTCGGCAGCGTCCCGGGGACGGACGGAGAGTTGCCGTCCCGTCCTAATCCTGGGTGATGTCGGACGGACGGGACGGTTGACCACACTGTTTCTTTGTTCCATGCATATATACAACACGCCACCCACTCGCCACTGCGAGGGCTACTCCATGATCTCCAGTGATCTCCCGACTCTGCATGTGTATAAGGCATAGGCTCTTCCTTAAATAGTTTAGGAGACATCGACTTCACCATAGAATGCAAATCATCGATTGGGGCGGTTCTTCATACAGGTCCAACAGCGACCTACCAACCATTGCACTTGCACTTTTGTAATACCATAGAAGCGATCCTGAAGACCTTTAAATTCTTAATATAACCTGCATGGCCAAACTGGGCATGAACGTCTTTAATACGATCAAAGGCCTCTGACATTGGAAACCCCTCTGAGGGAGCTCAGAGTTGGTTTTGGTATGCGGTATATCATGCCGGTTAAATTTCGAAATTGTTAAGAGCTTCTGGATAAACACAGTTTGTGATTTGTGAAAGTTTGTTATGGTACTGCAGATGGCCCCGTTCGGAGGCGGATACTCATACCTACTCGGGTAGGAGGGTTATGTTTCTCAGAGGAAGGTGCTTTATTTCACAAAGCTTGGGTAATACAAAGAACCTTGTCAATCTGCGTCAGGGTCTCGTGTTGGACAACCAAACCGGGCAGTTGAGCACTTTACGCGAAAGTTATTCAGCTTGAGGACGCCATATGCAGATGCTACATCCCGGCAGCTAGGTTCTCTGACACTTTTGCATATGCATGATGCAATGCTGCAACAGCCATGCAGCACGATGCAGCGAAATATCCCTCATTGCACGTATCTACCCACTCACATTTGTCCTTGCATATAGTTTTATGGACATTGGGCTGTCTTCCGTAATATAGGTTTATTTGTTTGTTTTAATTATACTGCATTCGCTCTAGAGTGTGGCAGTGTCCGCTTCTACTCCACCTCCGGATGGCCGGTTAGGTGGAGGTAATCACCTTCCCGTACATTCTTCCCCTTGAACAAATGAAGGAACACGTGAACGAGCACGCACAAAAGAACACATAAAGGAAAGGCAGTGGCAAATCTCATCCACTGTTATATTAATACTTCAGTTGAGTAGCACTTACCAAAAAGTCACCATACACAAGATCATCACTAAATAAGTACAATTTCAAAATCCACCCTTCATGCAAGCGGTTTTTGTAACTTCTAACTGTAGCACTGACCAATAAGTAAGATTGAAGTCTACGTATACTCCTACACTCGACCGGTTCCACCTTTTACCTCCCACTACCTATACATTGGGACAGCATGTTTTCAAACCGCAACTCCGCACTGGTGTCACATTCCGATGGACTGTTTACCTACCATTCTGCTTCGACGAATCACACTAACGGCGACCTTCAAAGCGACCTGATCGCATTTCTTTCAATCGTCCAAAAATACAATCTCGACTACCTCCCCATTACTTGGCAACCCGCTCTCGGTGCTCTCGGTGTTGGCGGTTCTGGGACGATAAGCCAGTCCACATTCATGACTGATATGCCCCTTGCATTCAAGCGGTTTCACAGCTTGGGAGTTGAAGATTTGGACTTTCTGCCATTGATATCTGAGATACTGATTTTAAGTCAAACCCCAATTCAAAATCATCCAAATATAATCAACCTCAAAGGGATTTGCTGGGAAATCATGCGCAGGACAGAAAAAGCCGTCCCTGTGCTAGTCTTTGAGAAAGCAGCCTGGGATCTAAAGCAGTATATGAATGTCCGTGAGGGCATGGACATGTCGATCGAGGACCGGCTCAAAATATGTGCTGACATTGGGAGCGCAATAATGGCCTTGCATACTTATGGTTTGTCATTCCAAATCACTTCTTACTTAAGAGGTCTAACACGGACGCAGATGTGATTCATGGTGACATCAAGCCACAAAACGTATTAGTATTCAAAGACGCAACCAGCAAGACTATTGTTAAGGTGGCTGACTTCGGTTATTCTACTCTTACTGCTTGTGAAGTGGCAAAGGTTCTTCTACCCAAGTCAAGGCCGTGGAATGCTCCCGAGCATCACTTTGGAGAGTTCAAGGTCTCCGAAGCCAAAAAGACTGATGTGTACTCTGTTGGTATCCTATGCCTTTGGGTACTTTTTGGATACAACCTATCACATATTCCGTCGCACAATACGAAAAGCGTGGCTGAGGTCATTTCGTTTGAGGCATCAACTGGGCCCCGAACATCGCTTGAACAGCTCAAAGATGCCGACAATTTGCAACATTATGCCGGTCAACTCATTGACTCCATATCATTGCCACGGTTGAATGCCGAACATACAATATATCTGAAAGAGTTTTTCAGCTTGACGGTTTCACTTAACCCCGAAAAACGGACTAGTGATCTCGGAAAATTAGTTGGTTTATTAAGCACAGAACGGTGAGTTTCACCAAAGTTTTTTAACAAGAACAGTGTGTTTGCTAAGAAATCCAGAATTGGATTGCAAACCTGTACAGCAACCCTGATAAAGGAAACGAGGGAGCTTTCAAGGCATCCAGATTTCCGTGTAAGTAATAACTTGTTTCGCATTTGCTTAAAAGTTTGGCTGATACTATATCCAAGATTGTCGAGAGCCTTACCGACCTTGTCGAAGCTGACTATCGTGTGCGGAAACAAATTAAAGACAGCCTCGAAAGTAATTACTTCAGAAATCAAAATCAACTCTTCGCTGCCCACATCGCATTCCAGCTTGCCGTTTGTTATCGGATTGGGTTTGGGGTTAAGTCAGATGTTCATAAATGCCATATATGGCTAGAAAAAAGTGGTAAACAATGGCACGACTTGCGTATGGAAAAAGAAGTAGTACGACCAACAAGTTTGAAGAATGGGAGAATACGCGAGCACAATGGATTTATTGAAGTCAACCTCATTCAAGAATATCGGCAATCGGGTTTGAACAAACTGACAGACGCCTGGAACGAGTGCGAAAGTGAGGTTGCCGATATGGCAAGAGAGTTTGGGGAATTCCATTCCATACCTTTGGCCTTATACAGAATCGCTGGAAATTTGCTGGATGAGTTAGGAAACTTTTGGAAGTCCAAAGCGCTACGAACGCGGATCAAGAACCAAATAACAGCAGTTGGTGTTGGTCATCCATATTACGTTCAATCGATTCTCGATTTAGCCAAGTCACACAGCATTCTCGGTGAGTGGAAGGAAGCACAATCGTTGCAGGAAGAGGCTCGAAAGTGTACAGAAAGCATTCACGGGGCACAAAGCTCGGCGACGTGGTCAGTCATGCATGACATTTCATGGACATACTTAAAGCAAGGGAGATGGACGGAGGCGGAGGAGCTAGAGGTGGAAGTCATGAGGTTAAGAAAGAAAGTCCTTGGCCACGAGCATCCAGATACCTTAACAAGCATGGCTTACCTCGCATCAATATATTATAACCAGGGACGCTGGAATGAGGCCCAGGAACTTCAGGTGCAAGTTAGGGAGATGCAAAAGAAGATACTTGGCGAAGAGCATCCTTCTACCTTAACCGCTTCGGGCAACCTCGCAACAATATATAGTAATCAGGGGCGATGGCGAGAGGCCGAGGAGTTGATGGTGCAGGTCGTGGGGATAAGTAAGAGAATACTTGGCCAAGAGCATCCTTCTACCTTAACGACCATGGCCAACCTCGCTATAACTTATGATAATCAGGGGCGTTGGAGGGAGGCCGAGGAGCTGAAGGTGCAAGTTATAGAAATGAGTAAGAGGATACTCGGCCCAGAACACCCTTCTACCTTGTCCAATATTGACGAACTCGCAACAACATACATGAACCAGGGGCGATGGAAGGAGGCGGAGTTGCTGGAGGTGCAGGCCTTGGAGTTGAGAAAGAGGTTCCTCGGCCAAGACCATCCAGACACCTTGACCAGCATTGGAAACCTCGCGTCGATATACAGGAACACGGGGAAGTTGAAGGATGCCGAGGAGCTGGACATACAGGTTGTGGAGACGGAGAAGAAAATATTCGGCCAAGAGCATCCCGATACCTTGACCAACACTGCCAACCTTGCATGGACATACATCAACCAGGGGCGATGGAAGGAGGCCGAGGAGCTGTTAGTGTATGTCATGGAGACGAGAAAGAAGGTACTCGGCCAAGAACATCATTCTACCTTGACTAGCATGGTCAACCTCGCTTCGACATACACGAGCCAGGGGCGAATGAAGGAGGCCGAGGTGCTAGAACTGAAGGTCATGGAGCTAAGAAAGAGGATATTTGGCCAAGAGCATCCAGACACCTTGACCAGCATTGGCAACGTCGCATTGATATACAGCAACCAGGGGCGATTAAAGGATGCAAAAGAGCTGCTGTTGCGGGTAATTGACACGAAAAAGAGGGTACTCGGCCAAGAACATCCAGATACCTTGACCAGTATTAGCAATCTCGCATCGATACTTTCAACCCAAGGGCGAAGGATTGAAGCCGAGGAGCTGGATGTCCAGGTCATAGAGATAAAAAATCGGGTCCTGGGTCAAGAGCATCCTTCTACCTTGATCAGCATTGGAAATCTCGCATCGACATTGTCGAACCAGGGTCGATGGAATGAGGCGGAGGAGTTGTCGGTGAAGATCTTGGAGACAAATAAGAGAATACTTGGCCAAGAGCATCCGTCTACCTTGACCAACATGGCCCAACTCGCATCCATATACGTGAACCAGGATCGATTGAAAGAGGCCGAGCAGCTGGACATACAGGTTATGAAGATGAGAGAGAGGGTGCTCGGCGAAGAGAATCCTTCTACGTTGGTCAGCATAGGCAATCTAGCGTCGACATTCAGGAACCAGGGGCGATTGAAGGAGGCTGAGGAGCTAGAGATAACGGTCATGGAGAGGAGAAAGAGGATACTTGGACAAGAGCATCCAGATACCTTGACTAGTATCAGCAACGTCGCATTGATATACAGGAACCAAGGGAGATCAAAGGAAGCCATGGCGCTGGAGGTGCCGGTCTTGGAGACGAGAAAGAGGGTACTCGGCACAGAGCACCCGGACACCGTGACCAGCATTGGCAACCTCGCATCGATATTTTCGGACCAGGGGCGATGGAAGGAGGCCGAGGAGCTGTTTGTGCAAGCCGTGGAGGCAGAAAAGAGGATTCTCGGCCAAGAGCATCCAGATACCTTGATTAGCTTTTGCAATCTCGCTACGATATATTCGAACCAAGGGAGATGGATGGAGGCAGAGGAGATGTTTGTGCAAGTTATGGAAACAGAAAAAAAGACACTTGGGCAAGAGCATCCAGATACTCTGACCACCATGGCTAACCTCGCATCGATATATAATAACCAGGGGCGATGGAAAGAGGCCGAGGATCTATTTGTGCAGGTCATGGAGACGAAAAAGAGGATCCTCGGCCCTGACCATCTAGACACCTTAACCTGCCTTGGCACCCTTGCAATAACATTCAAGAACCACCAGCGATGGAAGGAAGCCGAAGTGCTAGAGGTGGAAGTTATGGAGACGAGGAAGAAGATTCATGGTCCTAACCATCCAGATACTTTAAACAGCATGGCCAACCTCGCGTTGACATATAAGTTACAAGGTAACATTGGTGAAGCTATTCCATTGATGACACAGGTAGTAGCTCATCGGTCCTGCGTGCTCGTCGAAAACAATCCAGTCACAAAGGATTCTGCAGATGTATTGATGGAATGGAGACGTGAAGCGGGACTATGAAGTTGATCTAGAAGGGTGTTATTCAGTGAGGTATGTATTATTTCTTCCCTACTATAGAATGATACATATTAGCAGTTAGACTAATCTATGTACGCTTCAGAATGTCGGATTAACAGGTTCTCATTGCTGTTTGGTGTATTCTAGATAGTTGGATACTGGGGTTGTTCCCATTGCAGTAAGCAATAGAGTCGAGTCGGTGTACATTTTTTTTATCTTTTACTTATTGTTACCGCATGGGTGAAAGTTTAATTGACGAACTTGGTCCCGCCTTCCCACAATCCAGAGTGACGTGAATCGTCATACACAAAGTTTTCTGCAGCGGCACGCAATGTGGCCGCAATGCAGTACAGCTTGGTGGCAGTGTTGTCAGTGGTCCGGACGGTTCCTATTACTTTGTATGATGATTAATTGTCTATCGATCGCGAGTATCTATTCTCGTATATATATACGTACATAGCGTGAACCGCGGGATGGTAACAGGACGGTTTTCAGGTCCGGTCATCCCATCCCGGGACAGGATTTGGGATGCCGAAATCGCGAAATCCCGGACGGTATTGGACGGGTCTTTGGCAAGCCGCGATTCTTATCATTGCTCCAGATGGGCTGGATTAATTTACTATCTGAGTATACGCTCTTGTAGAGCTGCTTTTGAGCTTTCATTCAAGCCCTTATTGACCCTTATCGCCCAAGATTTGATATCTACATATAGTAGACATACTCTGTGCCAAAGGACACTCAATTTGGCAGAGAATTGGTGGAGCTATGGTGGGGTGGTATACTGTCCTCCTCCTCCCCCCAGGACCCCCCTACCACCCACCACTATAGGTCCGCCAATTTTGGTCAAATTCAACGCCCTTTGGCACAGAGTAGATGTACTGTATGTAAATGCATTCCGCATTATCGTTGGCCAGGTACTGGGGCATGCTGAGGACCACTACGGGGGACCGCTAGGCAGTGTTCCTAAGCAGCCAGGCCGGGCCGGCCTTAGCGGCGGCTTTCAAATGAGGGCCGGACCGGGCCTGCAGGCTTTTCCGGCCGGCCTGGCGGCTTTTCTTGGCGGACTAAGCCTAAACAGAATATTTTCTTTGAAAGATTCTCTGCTGCCTATACTAAGAAAGTCTCCAAAGTACGAAACATAAACCATATCCAACTCAATCATCATAGCCCTGCCATTGCCGTATTCCATCCATCAACCAGACCAAGGCGTATGCAGGCCGATGCAGGCTTTTTAAATGACGTGCAGGCCGGGCCGCTTAGGAACACTGCCGCTAGGGGGGGTGGTTGACACACCCCCTCCCATCGATGCACAGCCAGTGCCAGTACCTGGCCAACAATAATGCGGAATCCATCTACATACACTAGAGCTACTCTGTGCAAAGGGCGTAGAATTTGACCAAGAATTGGTGGAGCTACGGGGGGTGGTATAATCCCCTCCTCTTCCTCTCCGGACCCCCTACCTTTCACCTCTATAGGTCTACCGCTTCTTTGTCAAATTACACACCGTTTGCACAGAGTAGCTCTGGTATATATAGATGGAATCCGCGCAATCGGTGGTCAGGTACTGGGACTTGTTCAGGACCACTAGGAGGGTCCGCTAGGGGGGGGGTATGTTGGACACACCCCCTACCATCGAGCCACAGCCAGTCCCAGCACTATACCAACAATAACGTGGAATCCATCTACATATAGTGGACCTACTTGTGCCAAAGGATGTCCAATTTGACCATGAATTGGCAGACTTATGGGGGTGGTTGATAGGGGGGCAGGAGGAGGAGGAGGGCTAGCTACCCCACTTGATTTCCCCACCAATGCTGGTTGGAATTTAGTACTCTCGCTGCCTGTGTCTCAGGCATACCAGAAGACTATTGAGGGCCAGCTTGGCAGTTTCTAAATACGGTGGGATGTCACTGGGCGAAAATTCCCTGGGTTATGCATGATAGTGGGCCTCCCAGTTGCGCAAATTTGAAATTGTACCTATCTCAACAACCACCAAGCTGAATAAGCCAATACCTGTGCCAATCAACATCCAGCATGGGATATATGCTCTGATATCAGTACTAGCGAATTTGATCTTCAATTAGTGATGAAACAAGGGGGCTACAAGCAAGACAAAAATCCGCCAGTTTCATTGATTGTCACTCACATTTTCAACTTCCTCAAGTGTTACGATATGGAAGTTGGGGAGAACCGTGTGCGTGTATTCTATGGTACAGAGAAGAGAGAAGGGGAAAGACTCGAGATATATACAGGAGGTATCAGCCCCTGCAGCAGTGACCGTGTATCAGACCCATCATGTACATCTGTAACATCAAGTCTTGTCCAGTTGACTTGATTTTTTTATTGACAGATAGCCCTCGGAGCTATCTATCACACTGCAGTTCCCGATCTTCTCCCCATAGAGTGGTAGTAGAGTAATATTTGATATTGTGCAAAACACGGAAAAAACTCCCATCTGGATCCGGTGCATTTGACCAACCGGCAATAATTCCGTCTTGGTACTTGGGCGGGTCGGTTTTTGGACGGTAATCCCGTCTCGTTTTCATGTGGTTCATACTAGTGCAGATCTCGTCGCTAGTGCCGCTACTCAACTTGGCTAGGATGCCCAGTTCTTACCGTACACTCATACACTAACTATCACTCGGATCCACGTCCGCAACCGTTATTGCATGATAGGTCTCTGCCATGATGTGGCCGGAGATGACTCTCGTATGGGCGGAGATTGCTGTCGGCCTGAAGGGTCTATACATAGATGCGTACGCACGCATTCACACTTGTACTCTCATATATATATGGCCTTGTGGGTCTCTTAGATAATATACAATCAAGCTTCTCTAGCATCACTATTTCAACAGGTTATGAGCCCGGCGCCCGCTACAATCTTTACTATGAATACTCTATTTATATCTCACGATCAAGAGCCTCAAAAACCCTAAACCACCCACGACCATCCCTGTTTGTTACTGTAGCAACAGCCGCACATAAACACACTAAAACTCAACACCATCATCACCGTCACCACCTCCTTCACACAGCTACCACATCCACATTCACGATGCTTACTGAAACCTGCAAGAACGATTACCGAGTCATCGCAAAACCTACCTCATTTTCATCCATACCATTCCCAGCGACGAGCATCTACCAGTCAGATACTACCGCACCATCGCAGACAGTATACATGAGTCAATACCGCACACATCAACGCACTCACCTCCGTATCAGCAAGTGCACTCACCATTACACCAAAATTTGCCATGATCATGGTATTCACAGCGATAACTACAAACGCACCTACCACGATTCGTTCATCTACAATTACCAAGTTCCCTTCGAACAGGAGACAGAGAAAGCATACGAAGGCCCACTCACCACGCACTAACAACTACACTCACTACCGTATGAAAACACACTCCCAGGTACACCGTCATATACACTCACGGCTACATCCTCACCTACATACAATCACCAAATACACCTATGATTATGAAACTTCGTCAGCAAATAGTCATTGAGCTTGGAGATGACACCAGAGTTACAGTAAGCCACCATGGACTCGTTAACGTTTCACAGGAGTACGAAGTCAATGCTCTCTACACCCCTACATTCCGGCTCTCTCTTCTCTCCATCAATCAATTAGAAACAGCTGGATTCACATCCACATTTGGACACGGTCAATAATCTCTATATCATATCTCCCGCAACTGCACTCACTTCGGCAGTACCAAGAGTGTCTATGAAGTCCACTTCAAGAAGGACCAAGAGGAAGAGAGAAAGAGCATCATCGAGCATACATATCGCCATACCATCAATCGCACACTCCACCGAGCCTACTACTACAAGCCCACTCCACACCGCCGCTCCAAGTGCAGCCAGCACCATACCTCAAAGTCCACCTGCCACCAAATTTCCAAAGCCTGCCCGGAATCCAGACACTATTCCTGAGTTAAGATTATTGCACCAGCTCCTACACATATGCATCCTACGGACATATGGCACCTAATACAAGTACCATGGCAGTCAAGCGGACTATGGAGCCCCATTCGAACTCGTACACTCGGATGTGTGTGGACCATTCTCCACGCCTACCTCCGCCACCCATTGCTATTATATCCGATTCATCGAAGATTACACATGCTACACCATTGTTTGGGTCCTCCCAGATAAGAAGTCGAAGACATGCACCTCAGTGTACCATACAGAAGTAAGAGAAGGAGAAAGACTCGAAATATATACTACCACAATCACCATTGCACTCTCACCACCATACCTCCAAGCATATTTACTACCACGCTCCACTTCGAAACACACTCACCTCCGAACCTATAAATATACACTTCCAAACCTACCAATTGGAACCTACAAATACACTCACCGCCAAACCTCCATAATGCCCTCACCACCACATGCAAAAAGTGCACATTCCATGGCACCAAGCCTACAAGGCCCACTCCAACGGGACATCTATCTCCGCCAAGCGTACCAGAGACTTTTACATTCTTCATCTTCCTTCCATACGCCCTTACCTCCGAATCTGGCAGAACCAACTCAAAGAACACCACCAATATGATCAAAGAATCTACCGCATCTCGTCCAACATGCAGCCGCAGCCACCACGATGACCTTCAACACCGTAATTGCACACCTATCACGAGACTGTCACAACCTACATCACACAGAACTACCAATTAGTTGTCCTCAAGCATATACATCTACATTTCGACAATCATTCCTGTCTATCAATTAACTAGATAAGGCCCGGTATATGGCTATATTTGGGAGCGATGTGGTGAAATGACGGAGCTAGAAGGCAAAGAGCCCATCATCAACACTCTGCCACACCTCTTGCAGCATCCAAAGGGAATTCGTGAGAAAGGGCAGTTCTGGCTCGAGGAGCGTAGGGAGAGGGTAAGAGGCTGTGATAGGCTACCCAGCCGTGAGGAACCACACAAATTGCGTGGATCTATGAAGACTCAGCAAAAGTAGCAAAGCCACCAAGTTCAGTTATCTCGGCTATATCAAATGTCCACATATATCAACCACCGCACTGGCTTTTACTGTTTCGCTCACACTCACAACGTCCACCTACGGCAACTACTTCTCCCAGAGGTCTCTTACAATCTCAGAAACCACGATCAAGGAACCGACGCCTGGCACACATGCACCCAATGGCCGTACGATCACTCATTCACAATCAAACACTACAAAGAATGCAATAGTTAGCAAGCACCGAGCACCAGGCTTCTGTTTACCACCTACAGCAATTCAGACAAAGCCAGTTATCAAAGATAAGGATCAACAGACAAGAGAATGGGTAGAGATGGATTTCTCAATAACCGCACAGATACTGGAGATGGACTTCTCCAAGTACAAGACAAAGAAACAGATGGAGATGGACTTCTCCAACTACAAGACAAAGAAACGGGTGGAGATGGACTTCTTCATGACCACGCAGGAACCAGTCGAACGGGTGTAGGCTACGGACGTAGTACTCATGGCCGTACTGATGATGATGTTACAGATGGCCACAATCC
>Ga0307514_10003384_pt1 | contig 15392 bp, 27 predicted proteins | sample 16_EM_MG_FD_203088 | JGI IMG/M metagenome (GOLD analysis project Ga0307514, IMG submission 203088) | Populus trichocarpa ectomycorrhiza microbial communities from riparian zone in the Pacific Northwest, United States - 16_EM | ecosystem: Host-associated > Plants > Roots > Unclassified | place...
CTCCCAGATTTTGCGATTCGTGGAATCCCAAAGTCCCGGTCGATTGCATTTCTGATCTCAGATCTCAGATCCCGGCTTGACGCTGTGGCGTAAATTAACTTCCAGTAGGTACGCCTCGTGGATCACCTTGAAGGGAAGGTTGCCGAATCCGCGATTCATCGATCTCGTGAAGCGCTCCCTGGTGTGATTGAGGGTCACGCCATAATGAGCAAGTCTGGCGATTACTTCGTTTCATAATGACGTGCCAGTCGATTCACAGATTGGGCTATCATCTGGCACCAACAGGCCTGGGGGTTAGGTGGGCGAGAGGTAAGTTGGCAAGGGAAACGCCATTGATGGACTTAGGGGAGAGGGCCGGGAGAAGCCGAGAAGCCACCGGGGAGAAGCGTGACTTATGCTCGTTTCAGCTGAACTATAATCCTGCCAGTAACCTAGCCTCTGTTACCCACATAAAAGACTCGAGGCTCTGGTGCAGCCCTCTTCCCTTCCGCTCTTTCAACTTGATCATTCCTCCTCTCCCCTTTGACCTCGAAAACTTACTCTGCATCTTCCCCGGTGATGAGTGACCCACTACCATTCGGTTGCCTCCAGTCGTAAGAGCTGGAACCCAAAAGGTAAACCACAGCTGTATGGCCTCCACACACGGAGGTTGCCCTTTCCCAAGGTGCGTTTTCTACTTCCTCGTTGTTTTGTCTCACCCCTTCCACCCCAGGTCTCCCGTTATCAACACCTCAATCCCCAAGCCACTGAGTCTTTCCTGATGGGGAAAGTCCCATCTCTGAATATGCCCCCATAAACATCCAAGTAGGTCGACGGTCAGCGCCGGGAATTGTGTGTGGTATCTCGTTCGCACCGGCCCTTCCGTTCGCCGACCAGTTAGCCGCCACCCCGGCGAGGCATCTCTAAACCGACCAACCTCCATCTGCGTTCTTCCTTGACTCACTCTGTATCACCCCCCCTGGTCCTTACTATCTTCCGGCCATCCCTCGTCACCTACTGCTAATCCGCTACCCGTTAATTTCAATAGCGGATGGATTCCAGATCCAAGAATGATCCCCTCCATTGGGATACCGTCTATCTATCCAAGAATGGACAGGACACGAATACAGGTGGTGATGTCCGTCAGACCGCCCGAATAAAGTTTGGCTCACCCTGCCCCACGGTATGTCATTGCGCGTCTGGACGTCGTGGTAACCAATGTCGCCAATCCGGGGAAATTTTGGTCATATTTGGTAGGCGTATTCCAGTCCGAAGTTTTCTCCCGGTTCGGTGACAAAATATTTTGCCTGATATTCATCGGCTCATGTCTTGACTGGGAGCACCGATTACTCCGGCAGGTGGCGGAGGTCGGGTTCCGAGGCGTCTACGGGCCGGCAGTGTTGTTCGGCTTGTCACATTGTCTGTCGTCCGTTTTAGGCAGAGCTCCTTGTGCATTGAGCTTCTCGGCGTTTCGCCCTCCCATGAGGGTTTCACGTTGCAGTCATGCGTTTCTTACGTTGGCTCGGATATCCGTGCACTCGTGCTACTTCTGTGCGATCCGTATGGATGACCCCAGGGACTCCCGTTTTTCCCATGGTTCACGACACTGGTTACTGAGCGTCTCCATCTTTAAACCAAGAAGCTTTGTATGATTTTCTGCCAGAAATATAAAACTGTCATTTCCAAAATTCGGAGTCTAATGGATTTTGTTTCGGTGTGTTTTCGGTTTCCCTACTCAAGTTCGCTCTACTATCACAACGAAATGACCTTGAAAACGAGCATGACGGGCCTCTGTGACCCTCTTTTCAACACTCTTGCTGCTGATTACTTTGCGGTGAGTATCTTGAGCATTTTATCGTCGACATTGGGTCCCCAGACTTGCCCCATGCAACTTCGATTTTTTGTTCTCCAGGACGAGCCTCACTACCAGTACATCCCTGTATCACCTCAACCCTTCCAGATTCCCCCATTTTCTCCTTGCGAATCTCTCAGCAGTTTTTTCCTGGAAATACCACAAGACCAGCCGTCCCCAGGTGTTTCGCACGACGTCCTGTACCCTCTCTATTCTCCCCACGAAACGCCATCTCCTCAGCCTCAAACTGTTGCAACGCCACCCAATGACACTGTAAGGAATCCCGTCGTCTTTCCTTTGTTGAATTCGTGGTTCTGATAATGTCCGCATAGTTCTACACAGTTTCCCATAACGAGGCGACCGGACCGGAGCCGTGGTTCACACATTTGCCCAGCAGCGTACTCCCTCCCCCTCCATTCGTGCGTTGTACCCGATGGGTTTCCATGCAAAGTTTTCTCATCTTCCTATCCAACGCAGCTTGTCCCATCTTCACCCCCAACCACAGCCTTCCCATATAATTGGGTCAAGATACCGCAAAGTGTTTACGACCGTGGAGGCAGGCAATGGAGTTCCAAACGTCCAGAGCCCATTTACTTCAGCACAAACGGCCGTCCAGGCATCAACCTCAGAGATGCACTCCAAGGGAAATATACTGGTCTCCATGGCAGAGACGACCCGATGCTGCAAGGTTCTGCGGGAGCAATTTCGTGTCGGCTGCTGGTAGGTTTCTCATGATAGACTTCCATTAGAATAGTCGAGTTGACCCACATCCCAAGTTCACGGGATATCCGGATAATGGCAAATCGTGTCAGGTAAGACTGCCGCACGTAATATGCTGTCACGTATTAACCACATGCCATAAGATTCATGCGCTGAACTGGACGAAAACCCGTCTGCCGATAACCCGTAGCAAGCTCGCCCATGAGGTCGCCAAGAGACTTGACCAGTACCTTAACCATATGGCTGTACGTTTGCACCGTGAGATTAGGCTCGCAGTTTCTCACCAGCACATCGCAGACGGTCACTCCGGACGAATCTATCAAGGATTGTTGGAGGATCGGCCAAGGTTTCATGCACATCGACAACATGTTCCTAGTCAAACTCGTGCCTGTCTCCAAAGGATCCTTCCAACCGGAGATTTGGGTCGCGGGCCCCTCGGTACCATATGTCTAGATTGAGATATCATCGCGTTTATTCTGCTACACGTGGTCGATGCAGATTAGAGGGAGCTGTCGTGTGTGTATTTATCGATTCCATAGTTTTGTGCACCAGGCCGTTTAATGTAAATGCCTCTAGGAGTGAATTTGTTCCAAGCGCTGCGAATACTTGGAATTCAACAAACCCTCATGCACATAAGCGGGGCGCATGTTTCTGTGGATATTCATAAAAACTCCACGCTGCAGGCGTGTGGTTTTGCGGTTTCGTACAGGTAATACAATCAGTTGACAAATTGGCCTGTCACGTCCTGAAAACGAGTTGACAGGAATGTCATTGTTTACGTGCTACCGGGAGATCTATAACGTTCGACGAACTCAATGAATGGCCAGTATGGACTGAACTTAATCAGCGGGACCCTAACCCAAGCTCTCAGATATTTCTCCACAGGGGCGTCACGGTGAACCCAGGAGGTCCAGTGTTGTCACGACCCATTTTGAAGGAGTTATTGCCCGGTCATTGCGCATTCGTGGAACGGTATCGCAAAGTACGGAACCGCTGCTGCGAAACGAGACTCGGTGGTTATTCGCCAGTGGAGGTACGTTATCAAACCCGGTGCACTCCATGTTGGAACAATTGAATCATCCGGTGCAGAATGGTGGTTGTTGGAGAGAATTCGGGCGATGCGGACCAATATTAGTCGATCGAGGGCGAGAATACTGGTGGGAACTTGTGTACGAATTCAGGGCACGCATCTACTCAGCCAGGCGATGAGAAAAGTGCTGCGGAGGCGGGAATAAAGAAATCAAACGAAATCTCGTTGCAAAATACAAGCCACGAAAACAACTGTCCAAAAACACAGTTCTATCGATCGGTTCCACCGTCCATCGAAGAGGCCCTCGCGGTGGACCGCACAAAGAAGAATTGACCCGGAGACGGTGGGAAATTAGAGGGTAGGTCTAATGATAACGGCACGGCAGGTGTCCAAGTATGAGTGGTGTAGGGAGGGGCGATCAACTATGGGCACGGGGTCGGGAGTACACACACAAATGTCGAGTGGGATCCTGTGTGCGTCTGTTGGAGTTAGTAGGTCAAAAAGGGCGGCCGATTCAGGAAACGTACAGGTCAGGAACTCCACCGTTTTCCTGTTCTCTTCCGATAATATCGCCCCGAGTTCCTCGTGTTGACCCTTTCTCGTCTGTACCTCGTCCTCGTCGAGCTCTGGTACGTCCTGTCGAAAGTACTCCAATCCCCCGTCCAACTGCCCGAAGACTTGGTCTAGCCGTTCCACATGCACGGTGGGAATACATCTCGACTCCTCCGAAATCCTTGCGTATCAAGTCGCAAATCTCGCGGAAACCATCCCTCCAGAAGGAATCCCACTTCGATCAGACGAGGAGCAGGTAGGACATGAGGATCTCGATGTTCTTGAGTCCTCGGACCCTCTTCACCACGGAGGAGCCACTTCCGATGCGATGCCCCTCGCAGGTAGGTGGTAGAGTAGGTCACAGTGTCAACCACGACCAAATGTCACCATGATTGTGTGGTGGTCGGTACGCGATCTCAATAGTGCGGCAAAGACGCTCGGAGCTACTTTTTCCTCTTTCGGAATTGTGGGTGCCGTCGTCGCCCACGCCCGGACCAAATTTTCTTCAGAATGCCGCCAGATCCAGGTAAATAGTACGACACGGGTACTTATCACGGCTCGTTTCAGAGAAACATTGCACGAGTCATTGCGTAGCGTCTCCAAGAATGGTCGGACGTGGCCCCACAAGACCCGCGCCGACCTTCCGGTAGCATACAAGGGTACATCGAGAATCGGATATTGTTGGTCCCGCTCCTGCCACGCCGCGTATGGAAAAAGTGCAATGATGGCCTTGTGTTTACGACGGAGGATGTCCCGGTTGCCAGTGTAGAGTTGGATGAGTATTGAATGTGAAACTCGGCTCACTTGTGTGCCGCTGCTAGGCCAGAGCGATAGTCACCTGGTTAATACTACAAACGCACCTCTGGTCCAAAGGTTTTACAGCGACGACAACAGCCGAGAGTGGGGGTGGGGGGTCCTGGGATAGAAAGCGAAGGAAAAAGGGGAGGAGCCACCGGGGCATCCGTTCAAGTCGGGCTGGGGCTCGGGGTGGACCACGATGAGGAATGCGGAGGTCACGGCGAAAAACAGGCCAGCCTGCCACCCAACTTAGCACACACATGTCTGGGCGGCGTACAACTCACAAATATCAACGTGGTGTTCAGATCGTCGTCGTATTTCTTCGCAAATTCTCGATCGTACTCCTCGGCCTCTTTTTGGTAGGGTTTGTAGAATCGAGCACGAAGACCCTCTTGTTGTGACATTGAACCCTCTTTCTTCCTATACAAAGGACTGATTGATCAACACGACTGATGAGAGGCGAAGAAACACATACCCTTCCGTCGATTGCCCCATCAATTCCCCGCTTCCATCCGCTTTCGAATTTCCTGGAGGGTCGTGTACGTCATTCGACACGTTGGCCAAACTTTTGGGTTCCCTAAACACGGTTTTAGTACAGACTGAGGTGGTCGGTTCACAATACAGGGTATCACCTAGAGTCCCTTCCTGCGTATATGTATGGGTCTTCGCAGGTGTGGTTTGTTCCGTCCTCTCGACTACGCTCCCAATCATGAGTCGGCCAAGAGCATCAGCGAATTCATAACGCAACGGCGACATCGTCCAGATCTACCATGGTGGTATCTTGATGGTTGACCGAGGGACGCAAAACGAGAGAATTAACTCAAGGCAGTGTGCACTCGGTTGGTAGCCACGGTGTAAGCGCATTAATTCCCAGGTTCCTCCTGTCAGATGTCGAACTTCGAGCATCATCGGAACTTTCCGAACCAATCGCGTTCACCACTGGGGAGAAGGCACAACGCATTCAACCAGGCTCAGAGGTCCGTTCGACGGACAAACGGTAAGCAACTCGGGGACGGCTGTTGTGCCATCGGTGCGAGGAGCAACCTGGAGCAACCCCGTGGTGAAAGGTGGTAGTACGTGACCGTGGTGATCTGGCTGGATGGATCCGGCGAGACTATCCCGTTCAGAATTCCATGATCGACAAACATAGAACGGAACCGTCACCATCCCAAAGCTCATAGCGCTCTGCTGGAATTTAACCTCAAGCCTAACTGCACGAGTTCCACCGGTATTGAGGTTTGTTTTATCCCTCACCACCGTGCCATGAGTGGGATCTCATGTGCGTTTAGGATGCTGGTCGGAAGTTGTTGCCATGGACTACAATGCCTGCAGAATCACGGCCACCGCCATGGACCAGTCCGACGAATACCTCTGCATTCCTTACATCGAGACCCTGCGGGGAGCTGGACACCCTACTATCTTCAACATCAGGGGACGAGTGAGCTCCTCTACTTTCCCCACCACATTTGTCTTTCATCCCTCTCATAGCCGCATAGATACCTCCTCGAGTTTTTAGGTTCGTCGTCGCTTTCAAAATCGAGTTCTGTAGCTGGCAATCTGATCTGGACGCGTTGCATCGGACCTTTTTGCTTGTTCCGCGATGTCGCCGAGCTGTCAATACATCCAAATGCTTCCTCCCCTTGTCGTATCCCTTCCTCGTTGAGGCGTAGCAGCCGGTTTGCGCCAGATAAGTACCTCAACGTTCGAACGATCTGATGGTTACTCCTCACTTTCTCTGGAGCTCCAAGGCGTGAGCGAGGAGCCGTTTGTTCCGTGGGATTTCCAACTCCAATTAAATGACTGCGGGAATTGGCCCAAGCGTCGTGGCTTGGAAGGATCGTCTTCCGGGCCGCTCGAGAGTTGGTCCTAGCACTGCAAACCGTGGTTTATGCCAGTCGAGGCGGTCCATAAAATGAGCACAAGCGCCCCAGCGTCGTCCGAGCTCGCGTCGATCGTGGTGGAGATATCGAGTAGAGCTCAGCTTCAAGCTCCGCCGCGTATTTTCTGCTTGGATTCTTTCATTTCAGTTTCATCTCCGTGATATCGAAATCGACAGTCATTTGAGAGTCATTAGACGTGAGAACTGTTTCCTCGGCTCTTCAGTCACTCCTGATGCAGATCGACGTTCAGTGATCTGTTTGACACCAAAGACCCACAGGATAATCAAGCCGTGCCGTATTGACTCAAGTCATCTTCGCGCACCGGAAATGTGGGTGAAGACCCATGTCGCACCCGTTGCGGAATCCTCACTCAAGAAAGACAAAAACAGTGAGCGCACAATGAAACAACATTTGTACACTTAAAAATTCGTATATAGTTCTCGTTTTTGATGGACGTGCAACTACTGGGAGAAGCCATATGAAGGGAGGTGTTGAAAGGAAGCAGTCATACTACTTTTCACTACGAAAACCAACTCGTTGGTCGGAGCTGAAGGCCTGGATGATCCAAGAATCCAGGGTCGCCATTGTGTATAGTTGTCACAACCGTGGTCCCTTGCTCGGGATCACCTTCTGTCACACCAACTGGCTGCTCGGTATGCTCGTCGCCAGACAACGGCCCCACATCGTATTTTCCGCCACCTGCAGGTCGAGCCTGTTCCGGATTCGCTTCATCCGGGGATTCGTCCCCATCGGAACGGTCGACCGTGTGGGTGTCAGAGCCGGCATTGTCTGTCGGGTGCTCGGTCGTCGCTTGATCGAATCCCTCGGATGTTGGGTTCTTGTAGCCTTCTCCTTCCTCACGGGAACGATGATTATCTCGAGATTCCCCTTGCGCGCCTACAGACTTGTCCAACGTTTGTCAGTGTCTACTATGAAGTTGTACGGTGTATGTACAGTAGCGGAGGGAGGCGCGTACCCTGTCGAACCACGCAGAAAGGTCTGTGATGTTGCCGCGAGACCGTCGATGATACCTATGCTAAACACTTTTTTCACACCTGACCGTCCCCGTGGCGGCAGATTCACCTTCGTGTTACCCCAGAACTTCATGAGCGTGTTATTCTTTCAGAGGCGATCATTTCTCAATATTTCGATCACCACCTCTGGCATTACCTTCAAAGGCGACAGTCTCTCCGAAATTGCTGTCTTGGCCATTTTTGTTGTAATCTGCCTCGTAATCTCGGTCGGTCACAGCAGGGTCCTCGTGTCCCGTTGAAATTCTTTCCAATAGTGACATATCGCGAACGTCGGAGTGCTCGTGGACAGTTGGAGAACGAGAACGAGAGCGAGAGTGAGGGTGAACCGCCCGGAGAACTTTCCTTGTAAAATCAATCATCCATGTTATTGAAGGTGTTGACAAGACTGGCAATCGATCTGAGTGTTCGATATCGTGAATATCCGACACTTGAAGCTCGAAGAAAGTCAAGAGGCACTGGCAAACATTTATGGCCGCAAATATTTAATGTTTTGCCAGTGCTTCCGTGTTTAGTCAACGGCGCGACACGATGTGTTGAGTTGAACCAAACTGTAAAAGGGCCGTGGGTAAAATCAATTTGAAAAGGACAAATTAGTCGTTCAGCTGTATTACTTACATGATAGTAAAGCGTTTACACTGAGACATTAAACGAGTTCGTGACCCCTCGCCAAACAACCTGGTTACTAAAAGTTGCACTGATCTTTCGGTGTACTCTCCCCCTCTCGTTCCCCCGCCCCCATTCCACCCTCTTGCCCTGTAGTCGACCCCTGTCATCTCATGCCAACAACCACCTTTATACTCGAACTGATGGTCGCCAAAGGAAGGGCAGTTGCAAGAAGACCGTCTTCCGCTCTCCAACCATCTGGAACGGCTAACGAACAGATCCAACTCTCGAGTTTCAATCAGAAGGCCTCGAACGACACCCAAACCTAGCTGTGACTTACTGGCAGAAATAATTGCACCGGCGGTCAGCAACGAGAACATCCAAATCGTTGGCTGGGTGTCGGCCGCTCCGGCGCATGACGTTCACGGAATCCCGGACCATCCATCGGTCGGCCGGTCGGTTTTTTCCGACGTCCATGGACCATCAAGGTGGTCTTGTGCGCCGATGCGTTTCCGCACCATCCAGTCGGCCGCGTTGAACTCATGCGCTTTAATCTTGCCTTGTACATTTGTGCATGTATGCTGCTTCTCCGGTTCTGCATCGGGGACCCCCGGACACTCTGACTTGCCAATGATGGCCGACATCGATTCTGGAGAAACCTGTACACTTCCCCTTATCGTGGGATCAACGTGAGATCTCGGAGGTAGCTGGTCGATGCGAAAAGTATAAGAGCTTTGAACATTTCAACCTCTGGATTCTACCAACAAACTTCACTTTAACGCATTACAAGTCTTCCTATCCAATCCCACCCTACAACCGCCAGGATGGCCTCAGGATCTGACTTTCCGGACTTTTGTAACTTCCCTGATGCCGCCGCCGCATATTGGTACGCTGTGAGTCATTCAAGTACCTGTTCGTCGTTTTCCGTCCTCAGAGTGTAGAACCAGGATACGCAGTGTTCCATTCCCGACGTCTTCGTTCACGAAGATGTGCCTCTCACCCAGAACGCCTTCAACAACCACCTTTTGCCCGCTCACGGATTTTTCAATGCGTTTCCCCCGGAAACACAAAACGTGAACCTCCCCGTCCAAACCACCTCCAATATTTTGGGGATCCGACCCCAAACCGCAGTGACTACGCCTGATAACGAGGTGAGAAACCCCATTATTTGCTCTTCATTATCTTCATTATATCGAAAACTCCCGTTTCCGTAGTTCCGTTCTGGGAGCGTAACGATTGGAGCGGGATTACCGTTTCTCGGCCTCACAACGTCACCGAACGTACCCCTCATCCCCCCACAAGTGTGTTTACACAATGTATCCTCTACAGGTTTTCATTCTGAAATCCACGCAGCCGGCCCCGCTCTTGTTCTTCCCGACTACAACCTTTCCACCTAACTGGATCAAGGTACCACAGGGGAGTTATAGCCATGGACGAAGACAGTGGAACTTCGAACGGTCGGAGCCTATTTATTTCAGTATGTGTGGTTGGCCAGGCATAAATATGGGAGACGCACTACGTAAGGAGTTTGTTGGACTTAACGGAAAAGACGACCCAGTGCTACAAGGTTCCGCAGGAGCCATTTCATGTCGATTTCTGGTGGGTCCCCCATCACCTCTCCTTCGGACTGTCGGATTTGACTTCTTTCAAAGTTTCCTGGGTACCCTGCGAAAAGTGGTTCTTACCAGGTGCGGTCGCTGTACCAATTGCGCTGTCACGTATTTACCACGAGGTGGAAGATTCATGCGCGGGATTGGACCAGGAGGCGTTCATCAATTAAACGCAGCAAACTTGCCTATGAAATTTCCAGGAACCTTGAACGATACCTCAACCGCATGACCGTACGTTCATATCATGATGGTATTAACTTAAAAGTCATTCACGACCACATCGTAGAGGGTTACTCCAGACGAGTCTACCGCAGATTTTTGGAGGATCGGTCAAGGTTTCATGCGTATCGACAATATGTTCCTGGTCAGTCTTGTACCCGTCTCCAAGGGATCATTTCAACCCGAGATCTGGGTTGAGGAACCTTCAGTGCTAGCACATGTCCGTGCGAATTAGGGCTGAGATTGAGGAAAACGCCGTACTTTATTCTGCTACATGTCGTCCAGACATAGGCGAGCCCTGTGTCTTTTCGAATTCCGTCACGCTCTTATCTAGTACCACCCACTTGTCTATGTATCGAGGACCGAACAGCCTTTATTTATTTAATTTCCATGAACGTTGGAATACTGCGAACTATCCAACAATGCGCGAGTTTATGAGGGCACCCTCACCGACCCCACGCCGCAGACGTGTGTTTTTGCGGATTCATGGAGGTAAAACGATCAGCTGGCTTATCTTCCTGCTGCTTTATGAAACAGCGGATAGTAGGAGTGTCACAGTCTGCGTGACTTCGTCAGACTGACGATGCTTGATGAATACTGTGATACGGTCTGAACCGAACCTGGCACGACGAACTGAACCAATTTCGAGTTAACGCTGAGGGAACTACCCACCGGCCACCATGCATCATGGTACCGTGGACTCAGACCGGTTGTCCTCTGTCTTTGGAAGGAACGGCTTGACTCTTATCGTCTCCTTTGATCACTGTCTTTTTGTAACCACCGCCAACACGTCGAAGTTGTATATAGGAAAAAAAATGACAACCGCGAAACAGTTTGGGACGACTGGCTTCAAGTTTAGGTGGTGTACGTGGTGGGATGTTTAGTTCATTAGTTCACACGGCCGGCCCCGTCAGACAACCCCGCGGGGACCCTCCAACTCGAATTTTCATCTTTCCCACTCAGCCACACGGTTGGATCCTAAGCCTGTCGCTTCTCCATGACTCAGGAAATGTGTGTACTCGTGGGAAACCTTTCCAAATTCGACCGTACCCATCACTGGGCCATGCGTGGATTTGTCGGGACTTGGCGGGGACCCCGCTCGCGGACGTAGGGTTGAGGCAATTCCTTCCTCTCCGCTGTATTGACTCCTGGGAGGGTGGAAAGTGAAAGTTTTGCTATGGCTCTTCAGTGAATCGCAAGGAGGTCTGTCCCGTTAGCTGGCTGGCGCGCAGTCATGATCTTGTCCCGCTATAGGCTGGAGGTTCGCACCAACCAACTAAGTTTCGACAGGAATCTTTCGTGAGGTTGAGGGAATCAATCAAGAATGGACCTCGAGGGAAGGGTTCACTCTGCTGGAGCGATTGGACAATCTGGTACCATGGCGGCTGGAGAAAAGTAGGGTTGGGTGACGCGGACAAATCGGTCAAGGGTTTGAACGCCGGTAGGACCTTAATAAGTATGAACTCAGCGCATGTACCTACGAACCCAGGCATAAAGCGGAGTGCTACGAATGCAGGAATAAAGAAATCAAACGGAATCCCGACGCACAATATTTATACAAGTCACGAAAACAAACGCCCAAGGGTGCTGTTCTGTCGATTGGTTCCACTATCGATCGGGGAGACCCACGAAGACAAAACGATGTGAGAAGAGTTTTAAGGTAGATCTGATGATAAAGGCACGGCATGCATCCAAACCGACGTATGAGAGGCGTAGGAAAGGGGACAATCAACCACGGGTGGGGGGTCGGGAGCGCACAAATGTCGAGTGGGCCTCTGCACATCCACTGGAGTCAGTAGATCGAAAAGGACGGTCATGACCTCCAACGCTTTCCCGTCCACCTCCAACAATATCTCCCTGAGTTTCCCATATCGATGAGGTATTCCCGGAGACCTGGCTCCGGCCATGCCGGGGTGCCGAGTCCTAACACCATCAACTACAGTTACATACGACTCGACGGCGAGTGAGTCTTTCGCGGGTTGCGATCAATAGCTGACCAAGACCGTGCCGTGCAATGACCCTGGACTACTGTTCTTTGTAAAGACCCACAGCAACTCCGAGGCCACTAATCTATTCTGAGGACGTGATCACGATTTCGTGCGAGGGCGACGAGCCGCGGGCCAATAGCCCGTCGCCGTTTCTTGCCATCGGCTCTGGTCCCCTCCATCGAAGGCTCTCGAGGGTATATAAACCTTGACTTCTGAACAGGGAACCAGCTCTCGACAACAAACACCGCTCAACATGAAGGTTATTATTCTTGGGTACAGCAATTAGACCCTGTTCATTCGATCGTTATCTGACCAATGTTTTATAGCGCGACCGGCACCATCGGATTCCCTGTGGCTCAGGCTTTTCTGCGCGCCGGACACATCGTCTACGGACAGACTCGCTCCGAGTCAAAGGTAAAGCAACTCGCAACGGAAGAGAGTGCGCATGTCCCCCTCCCTCTTCGACAAACGCGCTCACGATGAGTCTGTAGTCACTCCAATCGTCTGCCAACCTGCAGATATAGACAAGTGGAAGCATCTGTTGGCGAACGTTGAGGCAGTCATCGACGCCACTGCGACCTACAACCCCAAGGAGGCAGTCGAGGTCTTCAACTTAGTGACTGAGGCAGTAAAAACTGTTCGTCCTACTTACGCCGCAAAGCTCACGTACGTCGAAACCTCTGGGGCTTGGGTCCACGGTGACAACCGTGACGAAATTTTCACCGATACCACCCCCACGGCAACACCCCACCCGTTCGCAGCGTGGCGAGCAGTGCACGAACGAAATGTGGTCGGTAGCACCCTCCTCAACGGCATCGTCATTCGACCCGTCTGGGTCATCGGCCGTTCTGGGTCTCATCTTGGGAATCTGCTGTTCCCAAGCGCGCACGCCGGACAAGTGATAGGGATTGGAACCCCGGGGGGGAGGTACTCGACCATTCACCAAGACGATTTGGCCGACGCGTATTTGAGAGCTGTCGAGCGGGGAAGTATCGTCGGTGGGTCGACCTTTGATATCGCCAATGAGTTTACGGAGAGCGTCGATGATGTGCTCGCTACTCTTTGCAAGGTCAGCGGAGCCAAGGGTTACAAGTATAGGGAGCCTGTCAATCGTGAGCATCTGTTTTCAAACGACAGGAACGTCAACCTGACCCCTCGAGTGTAGCATTTGAGATAGCGGCTTGCAGCACTACGAGGATCAGGCCTTACCTCGCCCGCACGCTTCTCGGTTGGAGCCCCCGCAAGCCTGGATTTGTTGATGGAATGGAAACTTATTACGCCGCGTGGAAGGCATCTCAGGGATTGGGATTGTAGCAGTTGGACAGTGTAATTCTACTTCGAAGATGTTTCCTGTAATCAGTACATGGGCGCGTGCGGTATGAAACACAACGATAACGGACAAACGTGCAAGCGAAGTGTAATGGAGATGAGGGGGGAGTGACGATCAAACTGGGACAACGGTAGCAACGAAACATAGATATACACATGCGCAACGTGGTGGAATGAATATGGATGACGTGAACCTGGAGGGGGAAGATCATATAGTAGGCATCGAACCACTTCGAAGTGATAGGGGACATCAAAGGAGGACATGTATGGGAGAGACATGGATGATGATTTTTGGCAAGACCCAGATGGAAGAATACGAGGACACTGTCAGTGAGAACGGCGATTCAAAACCGTCTGTTGGAGACCACGAGCCAGTTATCGCCTGCCAAATCCTCTCGGAACCCGAACCGCGAAATGGAAGAGAGCGTATTTAATCTGCATCAACGCATCTCTCTCAGCACCAGTGATGAAGTCCTCAGGTTGCGAATCGACAAAGTGCAAGACCTTATCGCATGCGTCTTCAGCCTCGTTGGCGGGTATGGGCCCATTGTGATGGTACGATGTCGAAGGAGAGTGAGATTGCATCGGATGAACGTTGAGCGTAGATTTGATCCTCGTCAGCGTATCCCTCTCACCATCAGTGATGAACCCCGGAGGTTGGGAATCGACAAAGCGCAAGACCAGATCACATGCGTTTTCGGCCTCGTTGGCGGGAACGGGCTCATGATAACGGTACAATGGCGAGGGAGAGATCGGTAACGGCGGATAAGGTGACTGTATGGTGAAGCTTCCTGGAACAGGTTCAGGACGGGGAAGTAGGGAAGAGGTGAGAGGGTACATGCCACCGTCTATGTGAGACTGTATCGGGTAAACGCCGGGATCAGGGAAATCTTGACTGGATTGAGCGTGCAGACTGTGGTAGGCTGACGGAAGACAACTTGATCCATTTAGTGAAACGGAGGTCTGTTCTTGTGAAAGCTGAGGCCCAAAGTCCGACTTTATTGGGATCAACTTCCAGATCCGAGACAGTTCGTAGCCGTGGTTATCCTTGAGTTGTACCTATAGTGCAGTGGTTGTTTTAGTTACCGCCTTGGATGGTTGCCCTGGAACTTTGACTTACTGGCGTAAAATCTTTATTGGATCCAAAATCAGCGAGGTCCCATGTCATGTTAGTCGTGCCCCAGAAAAAACTGAAAGGATATCTACGTGAATAACTCTACAACATTTTAGGGTGTGTTAAACCTTACCGAACGCAGCCACGTCCAGGGCGCTCCCTCTCATTGACCATCTCAATTCTCCAGGCGACGGGAAAGGCGCAAACAGAGACACAGCTCTCATTTTGCAATCCGTTGAGCATGAAACAAAACTGTTCAGGCATCCCTGGCTCGATCTGCATTAGGTCGTTCAGTAAACCACTATTATAACGAAATGGGTTTCAACACACCCTGCGGATGGTGTATCCGGGCCCGGAAGGGAGAATTTCCCACTAGAGATGACTGAGATCACGATGATATGAGTTAAATGAGGACATGAACCCACCAGTCCTATCCCCTCGAGAGCGGTAAGAGGTCGACCACATAGCCCCCCGCCGCGTTCCTGTATGTCAACGTATGTTTGGCCGACAACGTTCAAGATCTTGTAGGTCCCTGGCTTGATCCTTCCGCCTTCGAACACGGAATCGGACTCGTTTGTAGAGGTCGGGTTCATGGCGTTCGGAAAGGGCTGGAGGAGAGGCGCGAACGGGAGTGGCTATGGGAGGTGTGGCAGCTGGGCGCAATCGGTGCCACTGATGAGTGGC
>Ga0307514_10003385_pt1 | contig 15391 bp, 18 predicted proteins | sample 16_EM_MG_FD_203088 | JGI IMG/M metagenome (GOLD analysis project Ga0307514, IMG submission 203088) | Populus trichocarpa ectomycorrhiza microbial communities from riparian zone in the Pacific Northwest, United States - 16_EM | ecosystem: Host-associated > Plants > Roots > Unclassified | place...
CACGCAGGAGTTTATAAAGCATAAGAGTCGTAACAAGACGTATATATCGGATGAACAACTGCATGCAATGGAGCTCTGTATTTACCATGGTATTAAGGTTCAAGTTGAGGGTTTAGAAGGTGAACGTATATCTCAGATGTGTCGATGCACAGGAAGCCAGAGCTGGCACGGAGGGGATCGACGGAACGACTGGGTGTGGGTAAAGCAACGCCCGGGGAGGTGTTATGGCGCGCTGAATGGGCGTCTCCCGTGGCAACTGCAACGACTATTCAAAATCAAACTCCAACACAAGGATGGAGCTTTCGTTGAGTACTGGTTAGCCATGGCGCTCACCACAATACCGGAAAACTCGGGTAACTTGGATCCGGTCTCGAAATTTGTACAAGTGAGAAAAGCACCAGCAGCCTTTGCTTTGCAAGTTTTCAGCATGGGAAACATCGTCGGCTGCGCGCACGTAATTCCAGAGATAGCTACTAGTACTAAGACAGGAGACGGACAGAACGAGCGATGGATTGTCAAAAGCCACATAGATGTGGCGACTTGGAATGATGTGTACAATTAGTAAAGAGAGAATTGCATTTTGCGCGCAGGTAGAAGGAACGCGAGGAGAGATTTTCGCAGCGTCACCCATCGCCTTGCAATCCTGTATAATTAGTAAAGAGAGAATTGCATTTTGCGCGCAGGTAGAAGGAACGTGAGGAGAGATTTTCGCAGCGTCACCCATCGCATTGCAATCCCGATGCAAGCGCGTACCGAATGAACTCATTCCGACGTATGGTCACAGTTGGCCACAACGCCAGAGCGTTCGTTTAAAATAGGAGACCGACAGAGCAAGAACAAACGGTGAAACAGTGATCGGAGGGCGATATGCAATGCGACGCGTGGTATTGAGGCCGGGCACAGAGTAATCTGCCACCGGGGTGTCTCTGATGGCTCTGACAGAGCGCGTCCACTCTGACGGAGACATTCTGCCCGGACGGAAATATTTTTTGCTGATGAGGGCGCGTGAATGAGGATTGCCTCCTGCAAAGCTTCATACTCGATCAAGCGGATTGATAATTCCTTCTTGAACAGCTTCTGTTCATTCGAGGTGATGCCATAAATCTCTCTCTCCAGCTGGTTAGTGACCTGCTCTGTATCAGCCAAGCTCCAGGTCATGGCTTCTGGCTCAGCATCGGATAGGCAGATCTGGAATTGCTGTCACTTGTTATCGGTCATATTTGCCGCTCCGTTAGCCTCATCATCGGTGGCAGTTTTCATTTAGGTAAGTTCTTTGGTGAATTTGTTTCTGGTACTGGTTGTCTTGGTCCCAACTTACTGCAATGGATGTCGCCCATGACGTTGGAGTAATTTATCGAAATGTTTGCGTTTAGCAGGTGCCACTGGATGGATTTCACGCTCCAATCGTTCAATTGCCTTCTGACAATCAGCATCTGACCAAGTGGTTGCCTTTTGTCTGGCTCTGTTCAGGCGCACCTGAAATTGCCTACGTTTTGTTGGGGAAACCTATTCAGCCCCATATACAACGGCCTCCATTGCAGCACAAATGTAATGAATGTTTTGTTTGCGTAACTGATGGGATTCTGTTGCCAACAGTTCATCCACTTCGGCCAACGCTGACTTCAACATTTTCTCTTCTCAAAAAGTACCCTTCTTCTGGTAAAATCACTTGAGTGCATTGTCTAGTGCTTTGAGGAATAAATGCAAGTGATTTTGTTGGCTAACAAGGGGAGAGAATTCACATAATGCCCATACTGCTCCCATTACCATTTCATCCGATGCGTTTTCCACCACAGTTTTCCTCTCATGTTTGGAGCAGTGAAGAATTGGAGCGCAATGCACCACCAGTGTTCTGATCATTCCACAGATCTGTTTACCTTGCCAGGTGCCACATTTCAGTGAATCGAATGATTTAGAGAAGTGCTGGAGGCCGGGATATTGTGGCACTGATGTGAATTGATTGTCAAATTGATCCTTGACATTTCAAGCTTTCAGGTATTTGAGCAGCCAGTGCAATAAGTCTTTAAATAAACCCAGAAGCAGCTGATGCAATTCATCAGGCTGCCAAAGGCGATAGACATTGGAGAGAGGGTATTGCCCAAACTGGTTGTGTTGGGTGGACACCTAGAGTATGCAGAGCTTCAATATTATTGTCCTCCAGCAGCTCCGAGTAAATATGTTGGTCTCTTGAGTTATCGAGTAGTCGAAAAGTTGAATGCCCCGTCGGCGCACCTTTAGGAATACCACATATCAGGCATGGGCCATATGACACTTGAGCAATGATGACTTGTTCTGGATAATCCCCGACCCAGGCAGCCAACAGAGAGTAACATTGTTGCGGGAATCCATCTGCAAAATCCTATTTCATGCCAGGGCCTCTGATGTCAAGATGCCTAAGTTGAGAAAGCACAGTTCCAACTGCGGAATGCCATGTTTCATGAATGTTTTTCGCACCGTTCAGGGGACTTGGGATCTGGCCGATCATAATCAGGGCATCCTTTTTAGGTGTGCGGCTCATATCTTCTTGAATATTACGAATTGTGAGATGCAGCCGCCAGACATGCTGATCGCCCGAAAAATTGGTCATGTGAGTCTTGTTGGATGCACATATAACTGGTACAATTGTCGCTTCAGTAGGAAGTGGATCCTGTGTATCCCACCACCAATTGCCTGTGTTGATCCTGCTGTAGATTTGAGGACCCTCAGAGTCAGTGTGGTGCACTGCTTCAAAATTGAGGTGCACCTGAAATGGGAGATGTACCAGAAGGAAGTGGATACATTTGAAAATATCACTGTAGTATAATGTTCCGATGATATGTGAGTCATCTTTTATCCAACAATCATCGCCACGCCCGAAATGGAGTCCAGAGAGGAGCATCTGTAGGGCATCTGCTGATTGGAATGATTCGATTTTGAAGTTGTCCAGTCCACCCTTGGGATGTTGATCTATCCAGGTTTTTGTTTGCTGGATAAATGACTGAGCCTGCTGAAAGTGGTGTGCGGGCTGGAATGGATGCCATGAATTCCATTGTTCTGAGTACTTGCGATGCTTGTTGTACAATCCAGTTGCTTTGCCATATGCTCTCCCCACCGCATTTTCCACTCCAACTACCAGCCTATGAGCCTTTGTCTTGGTTGGATCAGAGGTACAGGTGCGATCAGGCTGCTGAGGGTCTATAGGTTCTTCGTTGGGAGTATCTTCAGGTGGTGGTGCACCTGGTACATCCTCTATAGGTAGATCATTAATTGACAGCTTGTTGATGGCCATTCAGGTACACCTACTGTCGTGAAACCATAATGGCTCAGGGTGATTCCAGCCGGCAGGTGGCTGAATTCCGTTAGATAATAGCCCTTCATTCATCAATATTGGGTGATATTGTTGAAAGTGAGCTTCCAGTCAGTTCTTGTTGCATAATTTATTTTGCAGATAAAGCATTTAACATGTTTCCGGCGAGTGTTGACCATATTTGAGATATGCTCAGTGTTCTGACCAATCTCGATGATGCTTTAGGGGGTATGGGTTATTGCTGGATTTGAGCCTCAACGATATTGTTTGAAAGCAAGCTTACTCAGGTTAGTGTATCACTTTCAAAGCCGCATTACATCCCATCAAATGTAGAGGAGGGGTAAAACAAAGTCACCTTACAATCAGTTTTCTTCGCAAACTGGGATAATGTCTGTCAAATCCTGCACAATAATGCTGCACCTTATCTACTGAAAATCATTAGCAGAGAAAGTTTCATTTGTCATCACTATGATCAACTGTTAATACCATCAGCAAACTATATATTAGTCACTGGATGACTCCAGGAGTGTCTGAGGGGATGTCGAGTGTAAACTTAGATGTGTCAATTTCAGGAGAGTATCAGACCCTAGGAGGGCATTCCGGCCAGCCTTCAGAGTAACTGGGATCTCTGATGACTGCTACAGGAGTACCATAGGAGTGATTGTGATAGGTTTGGGAACACCTCGGAGCGCTGGAGAGAACTTAGGGTGCACCTGGGAGTACCTGGCAGTGCTGGTGATAAGCCTGGGAGCGCCGATGACAAGCCTGGGAGCATCTGGGAGCACCAGCATCAAGTCTGGGAGCACCGGCGAAGAGTCTGGGAGTGCCGGCGACAAGTCTGGGTTTGCCGACAACAAGCCTCGGAGCACCGGTGACAAATCTGGGACCACCTGCAATTACAGCAGAGCAGTCGGGGAAAAACAACATCTTCTTTGGGAATGCTGCTGGTGTGCCTGGAAATCATAGCTACAATATATCGATCAACGATTGTTAAAACTTATGTATTCAGTTGGTATTCTCATCTATGTATCTATATAGCTACCGATCTACACATGGTATAGCTGGATTGGCTGCAGGCAGCGCTTGACAGCAATTCGAGTTGCGCCTGACAATGATGATCGAGTGAACTCAGAGATACACTCCGAGGCTGTGATCGAGCAACATTGGAGATGCACATGGAGGCGGTAATTGAGCATATTTGGAGATACTCTTGGAGGCAGTGATCAACTGAACTAAGAGATGCACTCCGAGATCGTGATCGAGGGAGTTTGGAGATGCACTTGTGGAGGCTGTAATCGAGTGAGTTTGGAGATACACTTGGAGGCCGTGATCAATCAAGTTTGGCAATATGCAGTTGGAGTCCATGATCGTGCAAACTTGCAGGCCATAATCCAGCGAGTTTGGCGATGCACTTGGATGCCGTGATCGAGTGAGATTGGAGGCTGTAATCGACCGAGTTTGGAGATACACGTAGAGGCCGTGATCGAGCGAGTGTGGAGGCCAAAATCGAGCGAGTTTGGAAATACGCTTGGAGGCAGTGATCGAGCGAACTTGGAGGCCATAATCAAGCGAGTCTGCATGAGTACTTAGAGGAGGTCGATGGACGGTGCACTGGGTGCTGAGACTGTATTCATCAGTTAGTTAACTCGCAACTGTGGGAATGTGACAAGCTGACTTTACCTTTGAGCTCTCATGAAGAGCTGGCGGATGGCGGTCGATCGTGTAGGGAGGCACACCGGAAGCTGAACCTACAATCAGTGGTCAACTTGGAATCATGAGAATGAAGGGAAGACAAACAATCTTGGCTACTCGGTGTATGCTGTACTTGGTGTCAACTCATGATCATGACATGGAGAGATAGAGAGGGATAACTTAACATTGTGTTCTGTAATAATGTTAGAGTTGTGGACGAGAAAGAGAGAGATGGGGGATGAAGATGGGAACGATGAGGAGAATACAAGCAGATATGAGAAATTAGGGTTACAAGTTGCCTGATTGGGTTGGGAAAACCTTATATCGCTGTAATTAAACGCTGGATCGGGACTTGTACCTGCTGGATCAGGGACAGTAAATTGACTCGCACACGAAATTCTCTTATGTCCCAGTTTCTCATAATGATTTCCCCCATCCCCTCTCAGCTCTCTCTTTCTCGTCGTCAAGTCTACCATCACCTAAGAACACCAAATTCAGTCATCGCTCTCTATTTCTCCATGCCATGCCCAAGAGTTAACACCAAGTACAGCATACACCGAGTACTGCATACACCGAGTACTGCATACACCGAGTACTGCATACACCGAGTACTGCATACACCGAGTACAGCATTCGCTGAGTAAAGCATACACTGAGTACTGCATACACCGCGTACTACATCATCCCAATATCGACTGTCTTCCGCTCCCAGCCAGTCTCTCATCTCTCGGCAGACCATGTTGTATACAATTCGTTACATTCCCACAATCACGAGTTAACCAATGAATAGAGTCTCAGCTCCCATTGTGCCTCCCTTCTGAACTACCACCTCCAGATTGACCGTCTCTAAGTACTCCTTCAATCTCGCTTGATCACTGTCTTGAAGTGCATCTCTAAACTTGCTTGATCATAGTCTCGAAGTGTATCTCTAAACTTGCTCAATTATGGCCTCCAAGTTCGCTTGATCACAGCCTTCAAGTTCGCTTGATCACAGCCTCCAAGTGTATTTCTAAACTCGCACAATTACGGCCTCTAAGTGCATCTCCAAACATGCTCGATTCCAGCCTCCAAGTACTTCTTTAAACAGCGACGGCGGGTGTATGGAGATACAGGGATAATAAAGGTGGAAAGAGTGATGGGGAGTATATATTCGGCAGACCCCGGAGTAGATAGGCATCATCTTCTCATACAATGAACATACACACTCTTTCTTTCCCAACTTTTGGTCTCACTCGCTCTGTCTGCGATATCGTGGATCGACACAATGGTGTTGGATCCTCAATGTCGGTTAGTATTATATCTTCTCACCCGATTCATACGCTCCTGGAACTAGAACTGCTCTTTCTAATGAATTCCACTTGGATATTGCGAGAGGTGCAGCGGAGTGTTTATGGTGGGCTCTCTGCCTTCTAGCTTCATCGTTTCACTGCAACGTCCTCCAAATGGTGCATCTCCAAAAGTTCTCTCAATGGGCATGGCCTGGTGCTCCTCTGATTATGCTTGAGTACCATTTGCGGACAGATTGACCGTATGCATATATAGAGAGAGACTGAAATAGTGCATGCCATATTGTAATGTAGCGAATCTTGTGACTGTAACAAAGATGAATATGATAGGACGAAATGCCTTGTGGTTATATAACAACCACTGCTGTAAGAATATGGTATGAAGTCTCCCACAGAGCTGCGCAGCAGTCCCGGCCGCGCTCGAAGTATCCTACAGAGCTGCACAGCGCTCGGAGATTCTCTCAAAGTCTTCCACAGATCTGCGCAGAGGTCTCAGGAGCTCCAAAATTTGACTCTCCTAGATGGAACATCCTGAATGCATCTCCATAACTGCTGGTGCTTTCAGGAGCACCTGAGAATGCTCTTGCAGAGTCTAAGAGCACTGTGCTTAGCTTCAGGAAGGTCTGGGAGCGTCTGGAAATACTTAGAAGCACTGGTGAGGTTGCCCGGAGTGTCTGAGAGGATTGTGTGTTGCGTCAGGACCAAATTACATTTTGCTGATCACTGTTCATCAGGTGCTACTACGATCGGCCATATCGTATACTACATCATTGCAGCATTGTACAGATTATGTCTACACTCAAGCCTCAAGCAGCGGATAACATCAGCTTAACACAATGAATAGGTAAGTGTCCTAGCTGGCTGTATGCCCGCTCAATGACCATCAAAAACTTGACACGCTGGAAGGATGTTTTCATCCGTAACGATCCTTGACTGGTAGGTGGAACCTGAGAAGACAATGAAGTTTGCACAAGTATTTCCAAAAGGAAGCAATCACTGTGGGCGCATGACTAAGAGGCCTCATATTGAATGAAGTGGTAGGTTGTACACACACATTTTGAGTGTAAAATGCCTAGTCGTGCTAACCTACCAACTGGATATAGCTCTTGTTGGTTTTCTGGAAATATCATGTTGTATCCCGTCTGTGACCTTTACAGTCATGAACCGAACAAAGGTGAGCTTCTATCCATGATCCTAGTATATGAATTGGAGCATATAACAAAGAAAGGCAGGATGTGTGTGATTATGATTTCTTTTTCTCAGCTGGGTCTCATGAGATCAAAGGTGCAGTGAAACACCACAGTTCATGACAAATACGATGAACATAAGAGGCCTTCATTTCGCCCAAGATTATGGCAACCTTCAATATTCTCAACTATACTCTGATTCATTCGAAATCACCAATTGAATTGATAATTTGTGTTCCACCATCTTTTTTTCATATTCAATTTTAACGAACGGATCTCCACCGAAGACAACCAATATGGCTTCAACCGGTGGGTTGTTTGACTTACAACAACGCCCAGAGAACAATGTGGGAGCATCACATAATAATGCTGAAAATAAACGAAGCAAAGATATTCAGTTTGGGCAACCCCCTAATCAATTTCACCCACCACCGGGGTATAGTTACCTGCTTTCGCAGGCACCATTTCCAGACACTCCCCAGTTTAGCCACCCTGCCCCATTCAACATGACACCAAGCTCACAACCAAGCTCTGCTGCAACCCAAGGATATCTGAGTACTGGGCTATCGTTGGAAGGATACGATTTCCCCCAAGGAGGTTATGGCGGACCTCAAATGTTCCCCCCTCAACAATGCACAGGACAGGGGCCGACATCTGCATGCGCACCTGGAATGCCTCCAGCAGCGCCTGGAAACAATCCAGTGATTTGGCTGACAGCTTCTGCCACTACTCCATACGGACAACTTTCCGGTGCACCAGGGAGACCCCCCATTAGCCTCCCAATGGAACGATTTAAGCCAGCTACGGAACTGCGCAGGACACATGTTGCAGGGATTGCATACTTGCCACCATTACCAGAGATTTCTTATGACAAATTTGATGCAGATTATGAGAGCAATGATTCGTCAGACTTGGGCGGAGCCAAAGGCAAAGCGCCAATCAGCTTGAAGTAAACAGAATTCTCCTTGAAGCAATTCGCCAAATGCATGGGGCAGCCCAACTTTAGTACCTTCAACAAGTGGAAGAAAATATGGGTGGCTGGGTTGCTGGAGAGGAAGCGTCGGTCCATTGTCCCGGGACAGAAACGTTTGAAACAGCTGAGAGATGGATCCCTGCACTGGGAGATGGTGGTTGCTGATATTTTGGAGACTTTTGGGACCTGGCTGCCTGTGGAAAATTTTGATAATGCCAAATGCATTTGGCGACAGTGAGTTGCGATGTTTTTGATGAAATGTGCGAGTGAGGTTTGGGAGGCGAGGAAGAAGGGAAGGCAAGGCAACAAGCGACCGGCGACGGATTTGGGACAGCGCACATTCAAACAAGTGATAGGTAATCTCCCAGAGTTGCCAAATTCAAATTTCATGGTTGTGATTCATTGAGTGCCGAATGGGAACAATGACCAGACATCCAGCAATCAACTCCAAGCTTCATACTCAGATGTGAGGCACTGAGAGGAGCTGATTGATTTCATCAAAAAAAATTGTTACCCGAAAGAACCATACTGTTTGACTGCGATATACAAATGCAACTTGATGTAGCAAGATTTGGATGAATAGAATATGGGATTATACGCACCGGGCAAATGATGAATGACCCTCTGTATGGTCAGATTTCATACAACAGTTCTCTTTCTAATGCATTCAAGTTGAAACTGGGAAACAAGGCGAAACTATTTGTGGTAGAAATGAAGGCAGCGACAGGGAAGGAGATTGTGGAGCACGTAATGAGACCCAACAAGGTAATTCCCGCTAGCCTCTCTACGGTAAGTTATGTGCACTGCTAATTAGAATACTTAGACTCCGGAGGGATCTGATGAAAATGCTAGAGTGGTGGATGTGGAGGCTGGTGGGAAAGTGATTGATAATATGAATGTAAGTTCTGATTGAGTGAATAGAATTAATTACATTCCACAGATTATTGGATCCAAATGCTTGTCTGTGAAATACCTAACATCGCGATGAATTCCAGGAGCGTCGGAGTATGAGCCCATCTGCCCAACTTACCTCTGAGCAACTGCAAGAGATCATTGAGGACAAAATGAAGACTGACTAAGGTACAAGGGAAGTTCAGGAGCAAGTGGATGGCGAGGAGGTCCTCAATCCAGATAATACCATTTCAGTATTGAGCGCTGTTCTCAACACAATCAACAACGAATTCGATCATGAGTGTCCTGATGAGGCAATCAGGCTGCTGAATGCCCATCCTATTCGCCAATCAACAGATAACGGTGTTCCAGGCCACAAATATTCAATTCCAAGCCTGCCCGGAACTAAGTTTCTAGCGCACCAGGTCTGGGCCAACTCGTTCATGATGAGGAGATGGGTTTGGGATGCTGACAAGCCAGGAGCACTGGTGGCAGATGAAATGGGTCTTGGAAAGACTTTCACCTCGGTTGCAGCGGCAAAGCATTGGAAATTGGTGACTGAGAAAGTTGTAATAGAGTTGACACTGTCCATTTTATGGAGGAATACCCTTGAAGAGTGGGTGATTTGGACTCACAACGACTTTCCCGGCATTGTAGCTGAAGAACGGGAGTGGTATCCACTCCAGAGATTGAGTTCGATGCCCTGCTGCCTGTTGGTGATACAGAGAACACCACCTCACGGACATCCAGCACTTATATCGGCCCATGAGCCAATCTTGGTGGTCACAATGCCTGGAATGGCAGAGACCGTCAAGACTGTCATCAACGAGATGACACCTGGAACCGATTTCAAACTCATCAACTTGTCGCTCGCCAGAACTGCGAATCTCACCCACGAGGATCGGAAAACCAGTTCGACAAGCTGGAGAACTGATGGAATATCCACCTTTTGTCGTATGATACCTTAACATTCAGAGCGAAACCATCAAGCAATGGCTGGCTCTCACACTGTTCATGGAGTTTCAGGATTTTTGATGAGTCCTATTGAAACAGGACAAAAAGGTTGCGTGGGCTGTGGCATTGCGATGAATGTGAGGAATGGATTCAAATGTCAAGTCACTGCAACGCCGGGATTCCATTGACTCTAGGACTGATGTTATCAGATGATGTGGCTGTTTTCATGCGCACCTGAAGATCCAGGGGATGATGCTGTGATGGAAAAGCACGGCACCTATGCACTGTATTCTGCTGTGCTGAGTTTGATGCATGCCATCTGCACTGAAAACAAAGACGCTCAACAGGATGCAGCACACTGGACGATACTGATTGTAAAGCCCTGGACCATCAGAAGGTGGTCAGAATCGAAACTCGCGAATGGGAAACCACTTGTTCGTATACCGAAGGAGAATGCACACCTTGTTGATCTCGAATGGACTGAGAATGAGCAAGAGAAACTAATGACCCTTGTGGAGAGATACACTTCATGGGGTGCTTCAGGAGCATGGAGGGTACATAGATGGTGGCTGGCATGTTTCTCATTGGTATTGGGAGACACCGAGGATTGGAATGATGTTTCAGGACAATGGTATGATGTATGGCCACTCGATACTTGGGTGGATTCTCTGATTTTCCGATGGCTGAGAGAGACATTTCTGCCAATGCTGGTCAAAGACCCTGCAGAGTATTCCGAACCTGATGAAGACAAAGCAACAAATCAGGCGCTCCTGCACCAGCCTGAAAGTAATACAAGCGCCTTGCCTCGTGCACCTCCTTCTCAAAAGGCTGTGCTACTTTGTCCTTTGTCAGCTCAAGTTCATCATTTCAAGTGGTGGCTCGCAAAGTTTTTTGCAGATCATTTGGATATATACTATATGTATTCAGAAATGGGCAATGATGAGCACACAGAAATGCAGCTCAAATTCCAAGATTCGCCAAATCCCTCTGTGTTTGTAACTACACACAAAGTGGGTGGGACAGGCTGCAATCTTGCAGCTGCAAACCATGCGGTAATAACTTGGAAGCTCTGGGTATTCAATGAGCAGTGCCAAGCATTTGCACGGGTTGTTCGACTGGGGCAAAACAGAGTTCCACACACATGGCTATTGAATACTGGACCCAATGGTTATGATAACAGAGCAAGTGATCTCCATCAGCTCTCTGGAGTGGCTCAAATGATAGTCCTGCAGCATCTGATGAACTGACTGAACATCATGACGACGCTGATATACCTGATTCTGGAGTGTTGGGAGACCAATACGAAGCAGCTTATGAAGCATGGAGATTTTGTGCTGTCGGTTGGTGTGGATGAAAGATAATTATCAGGGCAGTGAAATCAAGGTATGCCTCTTTAAACATTCAACCAACACAATCTCACCAACTGATGCAAAATAGTCAAATGGTATGCCAGAGAATAAGGCACAATTGAGGAGTCCAGGAGAATTGGTTAGAGTTTGATACCATTTCGTGTTAGTTGATTATAGTGATAAATCTGAGATGATGTGAATGGTAAACAAATATCTGGTAAACAGAGTCATAGCCTCATTTGGATGGACCAATATGTGATAAAAAGTATGCGCGCCAGTTTAATGGTGGACTAAGTGAAATTCCGCGGTGCCATATATTCTCTTCTGAGAATCTGTCGAAGCTGCAGTCACTGCGTATCTTCATGCTATATTGTCAATGTTGAATTGTGATACTGAAATCTGCGAATGAGATTCGTGTTTTCAGGTGTGCGTGAACCTTCAAGTTTGATTCCAAATATTTGTTGCTTATCTATTTCAGGCGCACTGGATACTAGAGTCACGAAAGAATTCAGGATATTCTCCGAATCAACAATGATGAATATTTTACAGTCGATTGCACAAGAGAATCGCTGTCAACTTCTCAACTCTCCTGAGACTGATCCAGTACAGTATATCTCTAATCATCCAGGGATAGAAAGACTGTCTAAGCAATATGGAGTTGATGTATCGTATCCTGAGATACAGCTCACGTATTCCAGACTTACCCAAAAAATACAGCCGATCATTTCCTCGCTCAGAAATGAAGTTCAGGCACACCTCAGATCCACTCTCCTTTCGAGTGTGATGGTCTTAGATTTGACACTGCACGCTTATTCTATTCAAAGGCTAATTTTGACAATGCAGGCACTCATTATGCACATATAATCCCACTCCAGGCATGCCTCTGAACCGTGTATACCAACTTTATATTACCTTTGAATCTGTGGCTACCACCATACAAAGTGTCATGTTTCAGACACAAAACTTTTAGGTGCAGGTGCGGCTCATCCTGCTCGGCCCCAGCGTAATATCAGAATCTATACTTGATTGGTCTGTGCGGGCTGCTGCATAAATGCCCTAACTGTCATCCTCCGTGTCAACCTATCCTTTGAAGGAAGGTGTCCACCACACGCTTACTGTAGATGCACAGCCATGTGCAATAAGTAACGACACTTAACTTGATTTTGACTAAGAAGTATGTTCAGACCGTACATTTCCCAGATCCTAATGTAGCTTCTGTCGTTAGAGCCCCATATTTGAGCTGCAGCTTACAAGAGTGACCCTCAATTGACAGCTTCTGCTCAGCAATTCTGCAGATGACTGGCAACTCCCTCTCACCCCTATACCGCACTTCCTTGAATAGGCTTAAATTTAAAACCCTTGTAATGCAGACTTAACTACATGTTGCCTTACATGTATGTTTGGGCTACCAAAAACCATATCTTAAAATAGATTATGTGAACCGATTTCCATCAAGAGAGCTCGAAGAGATAGAATCTGAATGCCAGTCTCTGCTCAGCGGCTCAATCGGTGACCAGCAAGCTCCCACCCACCGCATAGCTTGAATCCCTGAAGTTTGTAACAAATCATACTCAGATGATATTTGATTTCCTACAACTTCCAATCCCAAGAGTGCATGAAGAACAAATTGTGATAAAAGCTCGAGTTAAGAAAAGGCAGTTTCTGGGAGTACAAGTAATTGTCCAAATAAGGCGAGTCTACAACCCCAGCCATTATATTAGATTGAATCCTGTATGCCAACTCAATGCTCACTGCACCTCAATTGGCCAGAACTGCATGCTGTGATTCGTCTTTCCGCTGTCAGATGAAGCCTCATAATGCAATCATATTGTTCCTATGCACTGCTTTGAACCCCAAAATTTATGTTAAATAAACATTGTAGCATTGAGACTCATAATGAGTTTGTCATTAAATGATGCGGTGTTTACAAGATAGTATTCGCAACATCTTAATGTGAGTGACTATTTATAACCTATTTGCTAGCAATCTTGGCATTGACGACAACTCGAATCGATTGGATTACCCCAGAATCTTCATCGTACCTTTACCATTCTTTCTCTATTTTGAATCTCTCGTTTGTCAACCCAAATCCTCTGTCTTCACATACACTGACAGCATACATATTGCGATTCAGCAGACTTGAACCGCTGAAAGTGAAGTTCTGCATACAACATTGCCTAATCAACTGCTTACTTTGCTGCTGAATCCATAATCAACAGAATATCATGAATTAGAGTGTCCATCCGACTGGTATACCGCATTTGGAGATTCATTCCTGGCACGCCTCGAATTGCATCCTCCTCGGCTGCGTGTTACTTCATTGCCCTGTTTTCTTGTTAATCTATTAAACTTCCTATTATATTTACCCTTATATACTTCTCCTTATATTCCCAACTTCACTTCATCAATCATGGAACCTATGGCCAGCCAGGTGAGGAATCACTATTCACAGAAGAATCAAGAAGTACACCTTCAGAGAGCACTTGCATGTGCATTCATGAATACAGCCAATCATCATTGCCAAACAAATGTTTGAACTTCCAACCCAGCTTTCAAGTATAGTATTGGAGATAGCTAATGTCCGGGCTATTATTCTGATGAAGCAGGATGATGACAATACCAATCGGGACATCAGTTATGACGAAAGTCAACACCCTGGAGTGTACACCTTGGCATCCGATATCGAAGAAGATGATTTGGACAACCTGCAGGAGGTCCTACATTCAGACCAGGCGCACCATGATAAGACAATATGAACTACAAGGGTTCCACTGCCAAATAAATGAAACTGTGCCGATACTGTCATTGCCCTCACTCCACATCCAAATCTACAACATCCAGTCGGGGCCATAGCACCACTGTTGCTCAAACTCCGAAAGTCAGCTATCAACATATCACGTGAGTCTGATGGTGTCCAGGCGCTCCCGCTTCCCAAGGCCAGTGGAGACCAGAATGTTCCTCAACCAAAGACTGGTGGAGATCAGAACATTCCTCAACACCAAAAGGCTACATTTGAGGTAGCGAAACAGTTCACGGAGGCAATCGTATTCACAAAGATTCGCTGGCACATCATTTTCAATGAGAAGTACTGGATGGTTGAAAAAGGTTGGAAACAAGCCATTGAAGCTCAGGATTGTCGGCGGGCATTAGCAGGTGCTCCTGTAGGTGCACCATCTGTGTGTCAATTGTCCAGTGGTCCATCTCATAAAATCGATCCGCAAATCCGAGAACCTGTAAGTTTATATTCTGTTTTCTGCTCCTGGACTGGACATATGACGATACCAAACCTCAAACAGATACACCATTAAAACAAAAGATTAGTACCATTCGAGGGCGTATCGCTGATGGAGCTTGGTGAAGTATTGTCCAAAGTTACCGGTTGGATTTAGGATCATAGACTGAGCTTCAAATCCAAGTTCAGGAGCTCTTGTTTGACCATGCTTATCTCTCGAAGGTCATTGATGATGAGAAATCATGGTTCACGTGGATGGAAGTACTTGACGTAATCTACCATCGGTTTTTCTTCACTGCCAATTGCTTAGGGCGACAGCCGACCACATCGCCGTTCTTTAAACCACTCACACTGCCAACGTTAACGCTTGTTGCAACAGCTATTCATTGTGCGCTATCCGAGTGTGCCACTGGAAACATGATTACAGTTATGTATTCTCAAGATGAATATTGATGTAAATGTTGCCCTTCCACAGTGATAGATTGTATTATTGCCGAAGCCATTGCACTCATCAATCACACATGGTGGGGCTGATTCATAT
>Ga0307514_10003386_pt1 | contig 15390 bp, 5 predicted proteins | sample 16_EM_MG_FD_203088 | JGI IMG/M metagenome (GOLD analysis project Ga0307514, IMG submission 203088) | Populus trichocarpa ectomycorrhiza microbial communities from riparian zone in the Pacific Northwest, United States - 16_EM | ecosystem: Host-associated > Plants > Roots > Unclassified | place...
TTTTTTTTTTGTGTCCCCCCCCCCCCCCCCCAATTTACACACTATAGTTTGGCAGGAGTTCTATTTGTAGCTTTTTTTAAATCTACTTTTTCAAACCTGATCGCAAAAAACTACCACAATGGCAAACACACGAAAGTTGAGGATTTAGACAAGTCATCCACATCCGGTATAATGTATTATAAAAAGTTTCTATTATGCCGGTTAGATTACTGTTTTGTGGTTTCCTATCAACATGGTTAGGATTTTGCAATCAGATGGATGTGATGTGTATGTTACGCATGGCATTCTGTGGATTTGTTGAGAAAGACTTGGCTTAATTATGGATGTAGCCATTAATGTGGATCTTTGTGGATTCCTTCATTTGCTACTAGATTTCTACCTAATTTGTGGTGCCTCGCCTTTGCTCCCGATGGGAGTGCAAAGGGCCATTTGCGGACCTATGTTTCGTTTTCTTTGTTTAATGCGCTCATGCTACACAGGTCAAGATTGCCCTTTTCCTCAATACTTTGTACAGTTCCATTTCAAGTGCAAGTGAAGCGGACTACTGATAAACACAGGCAGAACTGCATGAGTTAAAATCATTGCTGGGATTCCATTTTTTGGTCCAATAAACACTCATTTGTTAGTGAAATTTAATCCCAATATCTTACATCAATCCAGAATACATAACCTCTCATTTCAAAATAGAGTTTAATGTCAACTCTGGGTAAGAAAGTTAATGACCAAAAGCTGATTGTGTAATCCTTACAGATCTCGTATCAAAAGGCTATAAATAGCTCAAATCTTTTCAAGCATCTCAAATATCCTTGCCGTGTAATATTTAGATGGCGTTCGCGCTGTAAGGAAATTAAAAAAAAACCATACCAGGTCCTTCTAAATAAGATTTTTTTTGTCTATCTCTTTTGTATTATAATTTATTTTTCCTGCAATAAATTCAGTAGTTCTTCTCTATTCAAACAAATGTTGTTAAATTGGCTCAGAAGTAAAGCTGCAAAAAGGGCCTGTAATGGAAAATAAGGACTAATAATGATAGCCTTGTTATGTTCCTTTATTTTGCCATGATTGGTTTTTATGATTTTATCCAATAATGTAATGATAAATAATATATTTGTGTGATATTGTGGGCACCTACATATATATTGTCATTCATGATCATTGTCCACTTGGTACGAACACTCGAGAGATTTTGCCACCAAATTAAAAAATCTGCCCTCGTAATGATCAAAAAATAGAAAAGAAATGCATCCAATCGTCCTGCCACGATGAACAGTTGTCATTACTTAGTTAGGGCACGTTTACTTCCTTTTCTGCAGAAAAAACAAAAAATAATTTTTTATTTGGTATTGTGATCTTTAAAAAAAATAGCTTTAAATTATATTTTTTTAATATATTTTTTAATAAAAAATAATATCTATTTCACTTCCAAGCAAATATAAAATTTAAAGTTTTAAAGCTTCTTCCTTCTAGGCCTCACAGCCTTCCTAGTTTGACAAAACTGAAAATAGGACAGAAGGTCGGCACCATTTAATTCCGCGTGAAAAATATTATTGGTTTGAAAAAATATTAAATTAATATTTTTTTTTATAATTTTAATATTATAATATTAAAAATATAAAAAAAACTGAATAAAAACTATTTTAATATAATTTTTTAAATAAAAAAAATATTTTACACTACAATACAAAATACACATTAAAAAAAAATCTGAATTGTCGTCCGAAGAAAGCTTGGTTTGTCTGGCTGGTCTAAGAACAAGAGAAGTCTTCTTGATATGATAAGAATTAGTTCTAAATATACAATAATTATTATTGATTTTCTGGTCCAACATAAACTAAGGTCACTATCTGCTAGTTATATATGAGATTAACATAGTGTTCTTTTAAATTCAAAGTACCATATGGTCAAATTTTTATATAATGAAAATATTTTTTTTTCTCCATTGGGTTTTAGACAAACATTTGTATTTGATATTCATGTATTTTATAATATTTTTTTTTCGATAAAGAAAAGGGTTTCATTTATTTTTGACATGGATTAAATAAATTTTAAACAGACATAAATCAAATTCACTTAATTATCAATTGAAATAAAAACTGTAAATCCATTTTGGTGGTTTGAGAAAATAAAATAAAAAAATTTCTTATATTTTATAAAATACAAGACCGAGTTAACTTTCTACGGGTTAATTCAGAATCTAACTCAAGTTAAGTCAAACTAAATCGCCTTAGTAAATCAATTTGTGATCTAATCGATCCAATTAAAATATGAGTGAGACCCAACTTGACTTTTTATTTTTTTAAAAAACAGTATTATTTTTATTTTTTAATTTTTTAAAATAAAATAATATTATTTTAAATTGACTTTGATCAATTTAGTTTAATTCATGACTTGAATCTTATGTCAGATATAAACGGACTAAGTTTTATAACTATAGTAAGAGTTTGGTGGCAATGACAAATGGAAGACAGAATCGTAACTAAAGTTTTAAGATTTTTAAAGCTCGTTTGGTATTGTGGTAGCGATTATTTTTTAAAATATTTTTCACTTGACAATGCATCAAAGTTATATATATATATATATTAAAACAATTTAAAAATAATAATTTAAAATGTAAAAAAAATATTTTTTCTTAAAAATACTTTTAATTCGAAAAACAAAGTGTGTCTTACACGGTGGGCAACAGGGACAGGGAAAGGGACGGCAAGAGTTGTGATTGGATAAAGATTATTAATGGGAATGGTGGCAGCAGTCAACAAATTTGCTCCTACAGAATCAATGCCTCCATTTTTATCCCTATCTTCTCCTCTTCTCTCATAGTGGCCATTACTCTCCCACCACAACCTCACCCAAGCTTTATTATTGCCCACAAATCCTCTTCCCACCTATTACGCCATTCTTCGTTCTTTAATTCTATGGTCTTCTGTTATTCTCGAAATTAAATTCACCTGTTAATTCTTGACATTCTAACTTAAAAAAGGTTCTCAATTGGTGGATGCAAATAATTCTCACGCATTGTAAACATTAAGGTTCTAAATTTATAGTAAAAAAACACCCATCATTGTGTAAAAATCTTTTAATATGGTAATATAGGTTTTTGAACCCACATATATATATATTTTTTGTTATAAAAAGATGGCCGAATTGATTATATTAGATAGGTGGTCCATGCCAAATCAATTTTTTTATAATATATAAAAGAAATATTCAAGCTGGCCATTGTTTTTATTGAAGTAAAAAGAAATATGAGATCCAGATTATTGAATTGATATGGGTTTAATAATCTCAATAAATTTAACAATATGATTAAAAAAAATAATCGGTAATGAACAAAGTGATAAAAAAATATAAGTGACAATAATTAAATATAAAAAATGAGATATTAATACTATATCTGAGAAAAAAAGAAAGAATACAAAGAAACCATGCTACTAACATATTTTTAGTTTTTTTATCTTTTTAACATGCTCAATTTATCCACAAAAACTAATTATAAATACCAATTTCATAGTAATTACGAGGATGCTTTCTCTTGTAGCTCCCACACCACATAACTATTGGTCAAAATTTGAAGGGACCTTCATGTATTTTATGTCGGGAATAAGATTTAAGGCAACTCTATGATGAAGTTCAAGAAAAGATATGGTTTTGAGTTATAATAATGATTGTTTTTTAAATTATTTTTTATTATAAAATGTTTTAAAATATTTTTTTATAAAACAATTTAAAAATATAAAAAAAATTCAAATTTCACTGAACTCTCATTTAAAATGCAATACCAAACACTTCAATGGATTTGCTCGGCTTTTGTTGTTGTTGTTGTAACCTGCAAAACTCCCCTATGTCTTCTTTATGCATATAAAAATACCTCACCATGACTTGCTCGCGAAGACGAAAGGGAATAGCTTGTTATCGTAGGGTGGCACGGGCGGTGTAGCTCGCTCGCCGTCGTGATTGTAACTATCAGATTTAGCTTTATAAAAACCAGCGCTTCGATTGGTCGTGATATCAACCAGAAAGCAAGGATATGGTGAGAGTATTTTGTGAATGATTGGATGACAAACTATGTGTTGTTTTGTGTGCCGAGAATTGCAAAGAATAAGAAGAAGAAGAAGAAGAAGAAGAGAGAAGATTTACAAGAAAGCATGGAAAAATTGGCATTGCATGGATTTGGTTTTCAACCATGCATCTAGGCTGGGTTTCCATTCTTTCGGGCCTCACCTAAATGACTGGAAAAACCTTTCATTTTTATTTTTATTTTTTATGTAATATTACTCTATAAATAAAGTTAATCGTATGTAAATATGCATTTTTTTTAAAAAAATAAAAATAAAATAACGAGATCCGACCCTATGACTTCCAAATTGAACAAGTTTTTCGCTCGCGACTAGAAGAAACCTAGGGGCAAAGTTTCATTAAGCATATACCACCGAGTGATTCATTACTCTTTTTTTTCTTAGAGGTTGGTGCTGAGAACAATTGTGTCTGAGACAACACTCCATCTTCTAGGCATTGCTCAACTTACACAGGCATGTGAATCATAATATGTGTAGATGTAACATTCACAGCAAATATAATGATTTTTTTTGCAGATTTTATTATTCACAACAAATATAATGATAATGAAGTGTGAAAATTTATTGAGTTTAGTTATTATGGTTATTTGCAAATTTTGTTAAGTGAGATAAAATTTTAGATATATTTTTTATACAGAAAAAACTTTGCTAGAATTTTGTTAAAATTGGAAAATTTTTAATTCTCTAAAATCATTAATTAAATTAAATTTCAGATTTACAACCAAATAATAAATCTCATAATAAATATTTTTTTGTTAAATTTAGATATTGAGGATATTTGTTACTAGGAGGGGCAGTAGCTTTACTGTCAATCCTTTGGCTCAACCGGTCGGCCGATTGAACCAGTTATATGAACCAGTTATATGAACCAGTTGACTGGTTCACATAAAAATCATAATTTTATAATTTTTTTCTTCCAAATATGTTTTATGAATCGAAATATACATCTTTGTCCAATTTATAGACTTCAATGTCAACCAATTTTTTGATTTAACTAACCATTATGAACTAGTTGACCAGTTTGTCCTTCTTAATAGTATTGGAATTGAATTGATGTCGCAATTGTGAACCATAACATCAATTAAAATTTTATTACAGTTGTGACTGCGATATTTAATTGATGTCATAATTTAGAATCACAACATTCAAAAACATGCTATTTCACCAAAATTTTTTGCTGCTACGCTAATTCATCATATTCTTTTATTTTGTATGCTAATTGTCTAATTTGCCCAAACATGACTTAAACCTTTCTTATTAAATGTATTATCTGACTACTTTTATATATATATATTTGATATTATGGTAATTTTTATAGTTATAATTTTCTTAAAATAATTTTTAGCTTCTTAACCAAGATCCAAGAAAGAATTTACCAGGATCCGTGCAAAACCACACAATTATTTTTATTAACCAAATAGAATTGAGCCCCTGCTGATAATGCGTCCAAAACAGAAGGTTGCTAAAATTAAATTTTTTTAAAAATTAATTTTTTATTTAATGTTATAATATCAAAAATAATTTTATAAAAAATAAAAAATATTATTTTAATATATTTATGAAAAAAAACACTGTTAGTATACTGAAAAAAAAAAAAACCCCAGAATCTATGATTGCGGTAAAACGCAAATCCAGCCAAGGAAACAAACATACCGGATCATCTTTATATCAAGATAAAAAAGCAGTCTTTACATGAATGATTAGAACTCCCCGGTTGGGTTTTGCAGTTTTTCCCATGATGAGAACACGGTGATTAGACATAAAACAAGTGCACGTGGGACGTGAAGGTGAAACCGTAATAAAATCACCACCGTGCCCAAAAAGCAATGGATAGAGAGGAACAGTAATCACAGATTAGAGGGATCCCTGCCAAAAAACACAAAACCCTAAAACACAAGGTCCAATAGCAGCAAGGAACACGGCAAAACCCTCTCTTTCCTTTGCAAGAACAACGACAATCAAGCACACTCTCACACAACCTTTATACCTTTTTTAAAAACAAAAACAACAAGCCTACACATATTCAGACACAGAGACGGTTAGTGCAGGGAGAAGAAAAAATAATAATTAATCAATAAAAAAATAAAAAAATTGAACAAGATCCTCCTTTCCCAGAGAAAGACAGAACCTTTTGCTTTTTAATGCTCTGCCCCTCTTAAAAATTCAGTCTTTGAGGCCCCTTCTCTCTTTCTCTCTCCCTCTCTTTACTTTCTTGAAAATCGTTCTCTCTTTCGTTTTTACTCCCTCTCCCTCTAAAGCTGAAGAGAGAAGAAGCCATGAAGGAGAAGCTTGATATGAAGAGGAAATGGCAGTAGTATTGACAATGGCACAACAAAGCAAGAACAACAATGCCAACAGTAGCCATAATAATAGTGTTTATGTAAACAACAGTACTGCAACAAGCCAACAGCAACAAAAACAAGATTTGAAGGCAATGTTTCATGATTTCTTGGGCATGAAAGGAACTACAGATTCACCAGTTGTTTTAGCTCCAAAAAATAAAGATGGGTCTCCTTCTGCTTCTGCTTCACTTGGAGCTTCTTCTGGTGGTGGCCGTGGACCTCTCTCTTCTACCTCTGATCTAGCTTCTGGTCAGTACTTGCTCTACAACTTGAAAGCTTCTGTCTTTTTTCTTGAGCCTTATAGGTTAATGGGTCCTTTTGATTTTTTGTTTTCCCTTTATTGACGTTGAAGCTCTTCAAGAATTTCTTTTTCTTTCTCTATTTTGTTGGTGGGTTCTTTTATCTAATTATGTTTTATTTTGTTTAGTTAATTTTCCCTCTCATCTCGTTATTATCAGGTGAAATGGAGTTCCTTACTCCTTTTTTCCTCCATGATCTAGCGGGGCGTGTGTGTGTGTGTGTGTGAGAGAGAGAGAGAGAGAGGTTTGATGGTCCGTCTTGATTTTTCATGTGATGTAGAGAACACTATCTATTTTCAGGTAGAGAGATGGATTATTCTTTTGTTGATTAGTTTTAGTGAGGTTGTTAGCTTCGGCAGGATTTCACTGCGTCTTCTTTCTTTTATTTTATTACTAAACTTGATCTTTCAGTAGGGAAAGTTTAATTTGCAACTTCTTGCCACTTTTTTAGTGTTTCCTTGATTTGTATACTAAAACATCTTCATCTAATGGATTTTTCCAAATGTGGTGTTTTGTGGTTTTCTTTACTCAAATGTTGTTTCCTAAAGAAGTAAGAACAAAATTGAAAGTGTTCATGTATATACTCCTTTCCTTTCAAAGATTCCACATTGCAAGTTGAAAGGACTGAATTAAGCATGCCATTTGCAATTTAGGCCAATATGCATTTTGGTCGAGGAAGAGGGCTTTTGTAATTGTAGCTTACACATGTTACCTTTTCTTTTGTGGAGATTTTTCATCGACAACCTCGATAAAAAGGACATTGCTAAGGTTGAACTTTAGTTGTTGAAATTGCTTTATATTTATTATTGCTTGTGTTTTCTGGTTTCATGATCCTACCAATCATTTTCAAAGTTTGATACTTTATCATTGATATTAATAGAAAGGCAGGCTGGAAATCATCTTGAGGGGATTCCATTTTATGGTCCAAGGAGTGATATTTCTGGTCCTGAGATAAGCAACAGATTAGCAGGAAGTAAGCGGAGCAATTCAGATTCTGCCTTTACAGGATCAAGGGATGGGATTCCACAAATGGCTCATGATTCCATCGAGAGCCTGCATTTGATGAAGGTAGCTTTGAGATTTAATCTTGTGGTTTGTCTTTCATTTTAATGAACGAGAAGAACTTCCCATGTGGTTTGTTTTTGTTAACATTTAATTTTTCATGTTGAGATTCAGATGCTAAAAAATGGAGGTGGCAGAGAACGGCCTAGAAGGTCCAACGATGACGAGGTTTTCTATGGTATGCAGCCAATGAGGCCGAGTTCTGCATCTCTCATACTGCAACCTTCTGCTGGCAGTAGACTTGATGCCAACGTTTCCAAACAAGATCGATCCATTCCCATGGGGATAGGTGCATATCCTCCGCGTGGCGGTCAATTTGTTCCTTTTACGCATCAAGTTCCCACAAACAGATTCAGAGACACAAATGCTGGTCCTTCAATTGTCTCACAATCTGCTGCCGATGAAGGATCCAGAACTGGAATCAAAGGCCCTGGAATTCTGAGTTCTATAAATGCTGGCAGCGGTATCTCTGAGAAAAATTCATCCAGAGGGCTGCCTAGTGGTGGCAAACCCAAGACTGGGATTCATATTTCAGAGCCAGAATCTTCAAATCCTTCAAGGTGAATTATATAATATAGTACATTATCTTCGCTTCTCAATGTTAATTGTTTAATTGATGCTAATTATCACCCATTAAAAAGAACTTGATACCATATCTCTTTGGTTCCTATGGCAGTCGGCAGGGTTTAACATCTGCCAGCCGCCAGATGACTATATTTTATGGTGGTCAAGCTCATGTTTTTGATGATGTTCACCCAAACAAGGTTTGCTTTCCATTTGTTTGCTAATAAAGGATAACCTTTTTAATCTCATTGGTTTATACAGTTTCTTGGATGGAAAGCTTATTTTACATGCTCATGTGCAACCTGCATCAGTTTATGCTAGTGAATCACCTCGAGAAAAATGCATATGTTTGATAGCATCTTGGTTGAGTCGTATAAAAATTGCAGTTGCAGCCTTCTGTCATTGAGAATGTGAACCTATGCCCAGGGAAGCAGTTGCAGTTGTGTTATTAGTTCTGGTCTGCAAATATGTTAATAAATATTGTGCCCTGTTATTTGGAAAACGGTTCTCTATTGTCTGAACTGTGCATGTGAAAAAGAACGAATTGTGTTTGACCTTACAGTTGGAAACGTGTCATATTAATATGTAAGGGATGGATTTCTTAGAATTTCTTTGTTCACTTTGTGGAATATGATTCCAGATGGCCAGATACACCTCACGGCTCGAGTTAAGAGTTGACTTGGTTGAATACATGTTGAAAGTAGCAGAATTCTCTTTTGAATTAATTTATCATATACAATGGCAAGAAAACGTAACAGAGCTACAAACTGACGCCTAGTTCACTAGACTGCAGTTACTCAAGTGAGAAAGTCCGATGATGGTTTCTTTTTAGAGTGGTGGGATTACTTTTTATACATTACCTGACAGTATTCTCCCTTAGTGAACAGAGAGTCACATGAGTATCTATGTTTCAAGTAGTTCCTTTTCCTTTAAAGTGAGCACATATCCATGTTTTAAGTTGTGATCTCTCTTAACCTTCCCAACCTTTTTTTTTTGTATCAGTCCTGTCTTTTGAATTTTGTTCATCTTAAGTTGCTTATTGTGTATTAATACAATTGGTGTGTTTATTCCTTGGTGAAGCTTAAGAGAGGATTGATATCACGTTATTCTCTTTCCTTCCTCTCTAAACTTTGTGGTTCCATTTTTGTCACCTTTTATATGCTCAGTACAGCACTCCACTATCATTATTTCTGTCAATCACAGCAATTTTCAAACTGGGTAAAACTGTATGGAAAGGCTACTTTTTACTGGTTGCTTGGGCTTGCTAATGTGCCTTCCTCATTCTTTAGTGGATGTCCATCATATAGCATTTTTTCCGTAAATCTGTTGCCTGTTTTCTACCATAAAGTGTGCTTAATGTTTTCACTTTTTTATCCTCATCATGATAGCAGTGAAGTGATTCATAGTGGTCTCCAAGAACGTTGTGCTTTTGATTTATCTAGGCTTTCAATACGGAAGCTTCAATTTTTGTAGTTCTGCTCAAGAAGTTAAGATAGCCATATTGGGTCATAATTGTCCTGATCATTTTTCTATAAAATGCATCGTTTCTTTCTTGAACTGGTGAAATATCTTCATTACAAGTTTGAATATTAAAAGCTGCCCATCATTATGTACAGAACTTCCTATTCCTTTCATGATGATGGGCGCTTTTCCTTTCTGCTAAATCTTTATGTGGCCCCTGTAGGAACTGTTTCTATTATTCATTTTTACAATTTCTAATACTTTAATATGCTTATGAATGACAATATTTATGTTACTTTTGTTCACTTTTTAAAATTTAAATCCTGGCATAAAGATGCTGGGTAGCAATCTTGTGCCAAAGACCAGCTTTAATGTTCCGATAAAGGCACCAATTGCGTATTTGTCAGCCTAGGCCTCAGAGAAGATTAATAAAATTGGTTTTCTGTAGATTTTCTGAGGTAAATCACATAATACTTTCCGCTATTCATTTCTTCCTCTTACCCCTGCATGCGAAGGCCTCGGAGACTCATAGTCAAAGCTGCAAAAAGTAACAGGAATCCTTGGGGGATTTATGCTATTTTTTTCCTGTGGTGTTCGACTCGGTTATTTACATGTGGCACAAGTATTTATCTCACAGTGCATAGCCAAATTGGTGCCTTGACCATTATGTGCTGTCTGATCTATTTCAGGCAGATGTTATAATGGCCCTGGCAGGTTCAAACGGAGGATCATGGTCAACAACCTACTCACCAAAACCTACTGCAAGTCCAGGTAGTGAAAGTTACATGACCAGCGGCGGGGAATATGAACTCCGTGGGAGGCTATCCGTCACCGGCAATGCTACCCGGGGAGTTGGCTCTAGTGATCGAATCTCTACACCAACAGGTGAATATTCATATTTATCATCCACAATGTCCTTTGCTCTTTAGAGCTAGGAAATGACTTGCTTAAATTGCTCTTTTCATTTGCTAATCTGCAGGAGGTCATCATGGCAGCATTGTAATAGCTAAAGAGAGGAGAAACGCAGTTCAGGCAGGCGAACCCAGTAATGAGGAGAAATGAGAGGTCTAAACTCTAAAGTTGAGAACTTGAAACAGCCCTAACATTATTTTGGATAACAGCTCTTTAGGAAGAATGAGCTCTTTTTTCTGGTGTTGCTTAAGCTCTTCATTCTTGTCCTTTTTTCTCCTTTTTTCTGCTTCTTTTTTGGAAAAGAGCAAGGGGGAGGGGAGCTCTTGTGTATAGAGGACTTGTATCATAATCATAATCAGATGCCACCATGACCAAGCTTTTGATATAAATCTATGTTGTTTATCAATTTCTCAACTTGAAAAACCCCCCACTCCCTTTGCTTAAAACTAGTAGGCATTTATTTGCAAGCACAATTCCACAACCTTTTTCTCATAAACAGCAATTTCAGGCATGCTTGGGTGGCAGCAGCACCCTCCGATCAATCACCAAACCCTTGCTTAGGTGAAAGAGAGAGTTCTGTGCTGAGTGCGGCTCATCAATAGCCCATCCTGTGCATATTTTTGTCGAAGACTTTTCTCTATGGACTCTTGACGAGCCTGGCTCACGCAAGTTTTGCTGGGATAAAGAAAGAGACCTAGATAGAGCTGAGCAAATGGTTTGACCGGTTCGGTTTTGATTTATTTAGTTCGAGTGTTTTCAAAAACCGAACAGAATTTGTCATGAGTCGAGTCATGTAAACCAGAATCTTTAAGTATGGTTTTTCAGTTTTTAAATGAAAATTCCTAATTTAGAAGTTTTTGATTTTTTTTTTTGATTTTTTATAAGAATCATTAAAATGAAAAAAAGGAAACCGGTTTTTCTGTTTGTTCGGTTCTCAAAGAGAATCTTTAAAAATGATTTACCTGATTGAAGAGGTTGAATATCAAATAAACCAAATCGAAAGAACCAGATCATGACAACTCGGTTCCTTTTTTTGGGTTGAACCAAACAATGCACAACCATATACTGATTTCTTGTAGACCCACAATCACAATTGCATTATTAAATGGGAATGGGGAATCATATATTTTCTTCTTTTTTATCATTATTTTATGCTTTCTTTTCTCAACCATATGATTGTTTTCCTGATTTGTTCTAGCAAGTTGACTTGAAAAACTAATGATCCAGAATATAACTTGATTTAAGTTTTAAGTTGAATTGAAAAAGATAATAATACAAAAAAAAAAATCTAGTTGACTCGATCAGATTAGCTTATGACCTAGTTGATCGGATCAAATCTAACCAAGATAACTTCTAGAAATTTTTTTCTTAAAAATGAATAAAACAATACTATTTTAATAAAAATAATTAATCTAAATTTACCGTTAACTCATTCAAAATTGATTTGATAACCTAGGAACCAAGATTTTCAAGTTAGTCAGCAAGAAGAAGTTCTTGTGCCCATCATCTACCTGGCCCTTGTACCGTTACAGCATTAGTTTCTCCTGCTGATTGCCCCAGGCCCAGAAGCAGCGTGATCCTTCTTACAGTAGCCAATGGATTTCGGGCCCGAGATCTTTCAGGAGACACGTGTTACTGTAAGGCCCAATAAATTAAATAAATAAATAAGAGAACCTATCCATAAGACGTCATATCTTTGCTTTTTATGAAATAGGAATTTTCTTGAATTTCCCATCATTAAATACATGACTCCCCCCTTTCTTTTTGTAATACTATAATCAATTTCATTCCACTACACTCGATAATTATAAAAAAAAAACTACCATGATCGATAATCTGATTAAGTTATATATCCATTTGGGATGGTAGTATATATTGTTTTTTAAAATATTTTTATTTAAAAATATATTTAAATAATATTTTTATTTTTGATATTAGTTTATCAAAACAATTTAAAAATATTAAAAAAAATTAATTTAAAATAAAAAAATTAAAAGCATAATCCGGCCGCATAAACAAATATTACCTATAGTAACTTATGGTCGATGAAGTCTTGATGCAATGCTCATTATCAAACCAAAAAAAAAAAAAAAAAAATCTGAAATTTCCATGGACTTGAAATTTATGAAGAGTTTTACATGTCTAGTTGGTTCCAGATAGTCTGTCTTCCACCGAAGTCAAGTACAAGGAGACAGACCCAAAAAGTATATCGAATTTAGATCTGAAGTTAACAGTTTCAAGACTTGATAGTTTGACGATGAAGATAAGTAACATTAATTAATAATTTGATTAATGTATGTATGCATGTATTTCGGTGCGTTGGTACGTCTCCCGGTTCTTAAAACAAAACATAATTAATAATTTGATAATACATGGAAAAATACCCGTATATTTTATTGAATGTACACACCACATAAATATCTTATAAAATATTTATATTATATTTTATAACTTAGATATTTATATAAAATATCTTAGATATTTCTTAAGATATTTATCTTAAAAAATCAATATAAATAAAGTTTTATCTCTGTAGATAAAAGGTTTATTAGAGCTTATTTCTCTTAATTTTATTTCTCTAGAGAACATAAGTCTAAAAAAACACAAGTCTAATATAAAACTTAAACAAAACTTAAGGAATATTTAAGCCTGGAGAATATTTATTCTCCCTGTCACTTGAATAAGTATTATATTGACTTAAGCTTTTGAGTGTTTTTCTTGTAGGTGTCGTCGAGCCCACCAAGTTCTTCGAGTCTTGTTTTATCAACCCATAAAAAGCGCCTATAATTTTTCTATTAAGAATTTTTCCAACTTCATAATTGACATCGTTTGTGGGAAACTGATAAAAAAATCTATTAGTTTTTAAAACTTGTTTTTGACATTTCCATGTCATACCATGACACACAGCCTAAACACTCATTGATTAGGATGTAAGACAAATCTACTTGTTATCACAAACACTTCTACCCAACCAGACCTTCAACAACTCACAAGTCAGGTGCAACTCTTCACCTAGACCGTGTTGGCAAACTAAGGTCAAAATCAGACCTTACCACCCTAACAAGTTTTGACAACTATGATAACACACTTGACTCCATCACCATCACCTCCAGCCGCTTTCAACGCCCGTAACTCATTGCACTACCCATAAGAGCTTGGGCATAATGACCTCTCAAAGAGTATTTTGCTTTCATACTCGCCAAATCCCTCTAGGAGTCACTCGCGCTATTGCAATACCTGTGCATATACTCGGTATTCTAGACACACTCCCTCAACTACCATGGGATGAACCTCTGTTACCAATCCTATTATTTCACCCTAAACTTTCCAGGCTCCCTGAATCCCAACGAATCACCTCATAATGTATGATTTTCAATGGGAATGTAAGTTTACTTTTGAAATAATAATAATAATGTATATTTGACATACATTTCCTAACTACAGATCTCTAGTGGGGGCTTTCGACCACTATCCTTGAAGGGAATTGACTTGGTCTCCCTAGAGCAATATTCTCACAATCATCAAGGGTTGATCTCAGATCCTCCACTCTCCAGTATAGTTTCGATCTGGCACATTCCCCAGGTGATGCCAAAGAGCCTTTCACAAATTAGCCAGAGGTTGATTTCGGATCCTCCACTCTCTAGTACAATACCTGGCTTAGACTGTTTAAACTAAGAAATCAATCAATTATCCAGCATATTAGTCTTATTTCTTAAAATCTTGGATTTTAGGACTCATCGTGTTGTGTGTTATCTTTTGTCAAAATTTTCCAATAGATGATGAAGGTAGATTTTTCTCTAAAAAGGAAAAAGAAAATATCAACATTGTAAAATATGAAAAATTTGTTATTACAACTATCCCATTCATTTTGAAACAGGCCAATGCACCGCTCTAAAATCTCTAAAATTATTTTTTTTAATAATAAAATATTTTTGAACTAGCCTTTTCTATTTGAAAACCTTTTTTTTTCCCGATAAGATTTTAAACAGGAAAAAAATTTACATTATAATATATTAACTAGATAGGGTATGTGTTATGTTGTGGGCCAACTCAATTTTTCTCTTAGCATAAAAACAACATGCTAAAGCGATGCAAGAGTTTCTAAACAAGCAAAAAAAATCTAAGGCTTGGATCATTGATTTAACTGAGTTTAATAAGCTTAGTTAATTTAAATAATACAAATACAAAATAAAACGACAATAAAAAAAATTGACAAAGTAAAAAAGATTAAAAAAAAAAAACCCCAACCTTAGCCTATCTGGATTAGCATGCTAAGCCTGTGACCTGGTTGTGATGCCGGGGTAACCTTGTCGAAAGAAAATTGAATAAAACTACGAAGCATAATTATCAAACAACTCAATGTTAAAGAGAAACTGAAAAATATATTTAACAAAAAAAAATCCAAGTCAACCAGGGTTAACCTGTTACCGTGGACACAAGATTGAGATAACCTCAAAAAAAAATTTAAAAAAAAAAACACGAAGATCAATTCTTAATAAATCAAATTTTAAAGGATGAAATTGAAATAAAAATAATTTTTTTAAAAAAATCAAAGTCAACCCGTGTTAATATTAGAAAATCGTGACATTGGTTACATTGTGCTCTTAAAAGGTCAAAAGACCAAAATGTTCTTAATCAATCTCATAATAGCTAATGGATCCTACGAAAAAGACCATA